>JAABUJ010000319.1_pt1 | contig 102005 bp, 97 predicted proteins | sample 5559131 | NCBI WGS metagenome assembly JAABUJ01 (sample SAMN10711875, study PRJNA513366) | rock metagenome | isolation source: Antarctica rocks | place: Antarctica: Victoria Land, Mt New Zealand nord | collected 2016-01-07
AACCGTACACAGCGGGTAGATAATCGCCGTTCTGCGCTAACGTCACTGCTGCACGATCCAATTCGGGCAAGCCGGTCGAGCTCTCGACGGTCGTTCCGGTAACTTTACCACCCGGATCAACGCTCACCAAAATGGAAGCCGTACCTTCCTTCGTGTTTTTGGCGTTTCCAGGAACTTTCAGCGCCGGCAGCACTGCGGCATGCGCGAGGATGACGCCGTGATCGGTGGGACAACGGTCGCCGATTAAAAACGCGTGCGTTCCGAGATCGACGCCTCCACCGGTTTTCGGGTCCTTGCGTGTTACTTCGAAGTCCACTTTCAAAGTGTAGGAACCGCTCGTCGGAGCGCAACCACGAACCTCTGGATCGTATCGTGAGTGCTCGGCTAAACCATCCGCCGCCGTGTCGACGTCGACGTAACCGGAAGAGCGCTGCAGCTCCACGTCTCGAGGTCGGCCACGCTCATCGAGAGAGACTCTCAGTAGAACGGTAGCATGCTTCATACCCGTATCGAGCGACTGCTGGGGTATGTTGGGCAACACCGGATTTGCGATCTTCGCGGGCATGTACGGACTCGAGCATGGTGCCGGGTCGTTTGGCGTCATCATGTTTAACGCCGCACCGATCAAGATGTGTAGAAGCATGCTGGCCTCTTGCTACGCTAAAACCATTGCCTTATAGGAATTTCGCATGGTTCATTCGCGGAGCGCCGTCACGTGCACTCCGGCGCAGCGGAACCCGCCATTCCTAGAAAGACGAGAATGGCGCGATTCAGTCGCACGATCTGTTCATCAGCCAATCGGCCAACGTAATCACCTAGCTTCGTTTTCGAAACGGTCGTTATCTTGTCGACCATGAGACGAGAGGGGGTCCTCAGGCCATTGTCCTCATCGGGCGCGATTGGCAAGCGAAACACCGAAGCTTCCGTCGCGTTGCTGGTCAACGCGCAGATCGTGACGGAAGCTAACATAGCGAATCGGTCGTCTTGAAGGATCACGGCGGGACGTGGTTTACCTGCGTAGTCCTTGGCGCCCGCAATCGTCCAAATCTCGCCGCGTTTAATGGGGCGGTTCAACCGGAAATTGCGTCGATGAACGCTTGATCTTCTGCGTCCTCCGGGCTTTCCGCCACAGCAAGCGACTGACGGCGCGCCTCGGCGGCAAAAGCCGCGGATCGCACGTCCGGTACCCAGATTTGAATCGGTCGCAGTCCCTTGCGGCGCAGTCGTTCTCGGTGAGCGTTCACCTTCGTACGCGAGGGCTGCGGACGACTGGCCATTGTCTGCCTCCAATGCAACTGGTTACATGTAACGTATCACATATTCCGCCCTGCAGCCAGCCCGAAGAACGGCCGAGTATTCTAACTTGGAGTCGCCGCAATGAGCGCGACCCCGCCGGCGGCGAAGGCGAGCCCGATCCATTGCACTGTCGTAAGCCGTTCGCGTAGGACGATGCGCGCCAGAAACACGGTGCTCGCCGGATAGAGGGACGTGATGACGGCGACGATCGCGAGTAGGCCGTAGCGCGTCGCGAGAACGTACAACACGTTCGCACTCATGTCGAACGCGCCGGCAAGCAAGATGAGGCGTAGCGAACCGGGCGCGGGCCGCAGTGATTCTCGGCGCGCGAGGACGTAGGCGCCTAAGAGCACGACGGAGACGGACCGGGCGACCGCGAGGCGCGCGAGGCCCGCGTCGGAATGTCCGCGCGCGAGGAAGACGTAGAGCGCGCCGATGCCGAGTCCCGAGAGGAGCGCGAGACCGACGCCCCGTTCGGCGAACGAGAAGCGCCGCAAGTCGCCGCCGGCCGAGACGAGCATTACCGCGACGAGCGCGGCCGCGAGGCCCGCAAGTGCGGCTCCCGTTGGCCGCTCACCGGTACTCAGTCCGACGATGACGGGGACGCTCGCGCCGACGACTGCCGTGATCGGTGAGACGACGCCCATGCGACCGACGGCGAGGGCCGCATAGAGCGCTGCAATCGCGATGCCTCCCGCTGCACCGGCGAGCACCCCGAAAACGATGTCACTCGCGTAAAAGCGACCGGGCAGGACGAGCCACGCGACCGTGAGGACGACGATGCCTGCGAATTGCGAAAGGATGACGACCGCGGCAGCGGGCGTGCGCCGGCTGGCGAGACCACCCAAGAAATCGGCTGCGCCGTACACCAGTGCCGCCGCAAGCGCGAGCCCGATCGCCATCTAAACCGCGCTTTTACGCCGGGAGCAAGGCGACGTTGTAACGAGCGAAAAGCGGATCGGCGGTTACGATCGTGAGTCCCTCTATAATCGCCTGCGCAATCAGCATGCGATCAAATGGATCGCCGTGGTGGGGGGGCAGGGCGTGAACTGCGCAGGCGTGCGTGACTTGCACTGGGAGCGTGGTCATCCGCATAATGGCGACACGTGACGGTATGTAGCTCTCGGGCGGCCCAGGAAGGCGAAGCCGGCCCAAGCCGTACTTTATGGAAATCTCCCAGGCGCTGGCAACCGAAAACATGATCTCGTTGGCGGGGTCGGCAATCGTTTTTCGAGCCTTTTCCGTAAGGCTGGCGCTGGGCCCGGCAAACCAAATCCAAGCATGCGTGTCGAGCAGCAGCCTCATTCAGGTTCTGGGTCGCCAAGAAAGCCGCGCAGAATGTCGTCCGGCAACGGCGCGTCGAAATCGGGTGAAATCCAGATCAGCCCACCGTCAAATCCCATCGGGCGTGGCGAAGGTTTTTCTTCCTGGTAGTTCGTCAAGCGAGCGACCGGTGTGCCGGCGCGTGCGATCACAATATCGGTGCCGGCCGCGACTTCGACGAGCAAGGCGGAGAGCGTCGTTTTTGCCTCGTGGATATTGACCGTTTTCATGGCGGCATTATATAGGACTTAGTCCTATTAGTCTAGTCCTCTCGAGATACGGCGAACCTGAAATTCCATCAATCGTCCCTGACGGCCGGTGACCGCAGTAATTGAAGCGCCTGCGCGGAAGGTGCAAGCATGAGCGGCGCGCTGGTCTCAACCTTCTTAACTGGAGTCCTCGCGCTGGCTCCCGCGGTGCCCAGCCCGGTGCCATCGCCGATGGGTCACAAGCCGTTGACCGTCATCGGACGCGTCCGCGTCACGACGCCGTTGTGCAGAGCGCTCCTGGGGGACGCCCTGCAAGCCGTTGCGCTCGAGACGGACAACGACTACCGCATTGCCAGCGCCGTCTCCACCCTACGGACGAACGACCTGGACTCGAGTGTTATCGCAAAGGCCCATGGCGCTCAAGAACTGACCCGTCAATTCGTGGCGTTGCGCGTCGCAGCGGTTAACGGTAACAACGTCATGCGCCGATTCCGGGACGAAGCAAAGAAAGCCCCGACCGCCGAGCAACGTGCGAGTTTGACGACATTCGGCCAAGCGCTCGACGGCGCGCTCTATCGGCAAAAGGTACTTGCCGGCGATCTCGGTGGCTTTATCGCGTACGTCGATGCGCACGAGCCGATTACGAAGGACGAGCACGACCAGGATACCTTCGATGCGATCGCGAGCGAGAATGATTCCCGCTTGAGCGCGCGGACGCCATTCGATGTGCGCGACTTCGGCCCGACCGCCGCCGTCCCCGACCCTCTTTCGACGGTGTCCAAAACGGCCGGCGATCAGTTGGCGCAGCGTGCGCTTCCGCTAGCGACCGACGAGAGCGACGCCGCCACGAAAATCGATCCGGCCTTCGCGGGCTGCTGAACGCCGCGTCGGATCTATTGACCCGGCGGTAAACGGAAAATAGCAACCGGCATATCGAGCGAACGCTCTGGACTCAGCAGCGCGGTGATGCCGTTGTTATGCCGCCTGGCAAAGGTCCAAGGAGTTGTCGACCGCGCTGCGACATACCGCGTATGCGACCTGGGCGCTTCTGCGCCCTGGGTCTAATCGCACACTGAGGAGACAAGAAGTGCACGAAACTCCGCATTCGCCTCCCGTCCGGGCCACACGTCTTATTGTGGGGGCTCTTTTGGCGATGGCTCTGTTTTTCAATACCGTCGGGACCCTTTTCGCAGCTGGGACGACGGGTACGATCAACGGACACATCACCGATTCCAAAACCGGCGCCCCGGTCGCGGGCGTCACGGTTAGCGCTGTCGCTCCGACCGGCTCGTATCGAGCGACGACCGACAACAACGGCTTCTTCGCCATCGCAGGCGTTCAGCCGGACACCTACACCATTTCTTTCCAAAAGCAAGGCTTTCAGCCCCAGTCGACGCAGGGCGTCACGGTTTCGGCCGACCAGGTGTCGGACATGACGCAGCGCTTGACTTCCGTCAGCTTGCGCACGATCGCCCGCGTGACCACGCGCAGCGAAGGCAGTGCCTACCAACCCAAGCAGACCCAAGACACCTACACCGTCACCACGGCCCAGGTCCAGCAGCTCCTGGGCAAGACCGACGCAATCAGCGAGACAAACTTGCTGACCCGCCTTCCAGGGGCCAGCCTGGATCGGTATGGCTATCCCGTCCTTCGGGGCGGCCGTGAGAACGAGGAAGGCTTCCAGTACGACGGTATACCGTATGTGGACGCCTTCACGTCGCAGTTCACGAACACGCTGTCTCTGAATGCCGGCGTAAATCAACTTCAGTTGACGCCTGGCGCCGGTGACGCGTCAACCGGGAATGCCGGAACCGGCACAATCAACTTGATCGCGAAACGCGGTACCTATCCGGCCTTTGGTTCACTCGACGCCGAAGCGCTCTTACAGCCGTACACTCATCAGCTGGCTGTCGAGTACGGGACCGCGACGCCGAACGGCGCGATCTCGAACTACATCCAATTCACGGGCTTCAACGCTGACACGCAGAGGGGCGCGCGCGGCGGAAACGTTCAGGGCTTGAGCATCGGCACGTTCTACGATGACGTAGGCGAAACGTCACGCTCGTTCACCGACAACCTCGTCTTCAAGTTCGGAAAGAACCGCGCGCAGTCGTTTCAGGTTTTTTACGACAACCAGCAATCGGACTTCACCGGTGCTCTGGGCTCAAACTCTCTGACGTATCCGTTCGGCGATCCCTACTACCTCGCGCAGTTCGGGGGAATAACGGGACTAAACCAGGCGCAGCTTCAGTCCCCGAGCTTGATTTCACTGTTGCCGAACCAAACCTCGCTGACGGCCCGGCTCGGGGGGTCAGGCGGCACCAACAACTACCAGCCTAACAACGTGCTGAAGTTCCAGTATGCCGCAAATATCGGCACCGCTTCGTTCATCACGGCGAAGTACTATGCACTCGACTCCGTGTCCGATTTCCATTACCCGTTCAATCAGGCGGGGATCACGTTCGCGTCGTTCGACGCGTTGCAGGGCGGGCATCGCTCAGGCGGCACGCTTGACTTCACGACGCAAGTCAACGCGCAGAATTTGATAGCCGCCGGCTTCGAATACGACTTCCTGCACCCCGTCTACCAACAGGTGGCGCCGCTGGACGGGCTCCTCAACACGGGGGCGGCCGGGACTGGAGCGGGGGGGTTCGAGATAAATGACTTCGTCAACCCTGCGCTTGACCCAGCCGGGCTCGGTAACTGCCCCCTTGGAACGGATGCAAACGGGGCGAGTTACTGCGGCTATCTTACACGCTTCACGGCCAACCCGGGCCCCATCCCATACGCGGCCGAACAGTCGGTGACCAACCGGCAAGACACGGCGTTCTATCTGCGCGACAAGTTCACGCCCAACGATCGTCTCAACATCGACGCGGGCGTGCGCATCGAAGGCGTAGTTAACCGACTTCCCGGTTTGGGAGGCTGTAACCCGACGAGTGCGGCCACGCAAACCGACACCTGCCAATACTTCCCGACCGGTTTTCACACCGTCGGAGGCGTCTCGCTTCCGCAAGTGAGCCTGCCGAATGAAGTAACGAAGCCTTTGGAGGTCGAGCCACGATTCGCCGTTTCATTCCAACTGACGCGCAACGACGCCGTGCGGGGTTCGTTTGCCCGCTCGACCGAGTTTGCTCCGCTCGCCTTCGTTGACTTGGCGACACCGACCGGTATCTATAACCGGTACGCGGGCATCCCATCTTACGACGTTTTCTCGAACTTCAACGCGGGGGCTCCTTACACACCGCCGCCGCCGGGCTGCTTTTCGGGCGCATGCAACCCGTACCAAGCAATGTTCTGCGGCGTGCGAGCCAATCTGCCATGTCAGAACTACGCCGACCAGCTCAAGTGGGAGAACCAGACTGAACTTGGTATCCCGATCCAGCCCGTTCGGCCCGAGACGTTTACCAATTACGAGTTTTCTTACTCGCACCAGTTTCCGGCGGGCATCGGCCTAAAGGTCACGCCGTTCTATCGGCGCGGCTACGATGCGCTGGCGCTGGTCTCGCAGCCGTTCACCGGACCCAACGGGCAGCCTGTGATCAATCCGACCACCGGTAACATCATCCTCGGGCCAAGTACAGCCACGAACCTTGGCGTCAATCGCACGACCGGGATCGAACTCTACCTTTCACGCGAGGTTCCGTTCGGGCTCTCCGGCTCGATCTCGGCCACCTACATCAACGAGTTGAGTAACGTCGTTCCGAGCCCGCTAATCCAGGAAGACTTCTTTCCGCCGATTCCAACGCAATCGTTGCTGCTTGGCAACCAGTATCGCGTTGGCTTCGTCTCACCGCTCAGCGCGACGCTAGCGCTCAACTATAAGACCCATAACGGCATCCGGATCAACCCAATCGTGACGTACAATCGTGGCTATCCGGCGGGCGTCGGCAACATCACTGCGGCCTTCGTCAACGGCGTTCCCTACAACGTACCGAACACCAATACCGCGCTTGGTTCCGCCTTCGGGCAAAACTTCTCGCCCAATTTCGTGGATCCACAGAACCCGGGCTCCGTTTTCAAGCCGAACATCGCGGCCACGCGCGGGACGCCGGAAACCGCGAGTGCCGCCGGCTTCATCACGAATCCGCGCTTCAACACCAACGTCTCCGTAGAATACAGCCCGCCCAGATCACGTTCGACGTTTGGAGTCTTGATCACGAACCTGTTCAACCAGCTTTACAGCGGAGTACCGGCCTACAACTCGCGGTACCAAGCCGTAGCGACCGGCATAGCGGGACCGAAAACCGGCTACAGTACCTTGCCCGTGCTTTTCCCGGAGATCGGCTCTCAGCAATACCTCCCGTTCCAGTTCGGCAACGACCCATACCGAATCGTTCCCAACGCGGTCCCGCAGACGGTTCGCCTTTACTACCAGTTGACGCTGTAAGGAGACACGTTTGCAGCAACTCACAAAATCATTCATGGCCGCCGCGATCCTCGGGATCGCGGCGGGCTGCACCTCGGGAAACGGCGCGCTCGAGCCGCCGTTCACCTCGGTAAACTTGCAGTCCAACAAGCTTCAACTAGCCGTCGGCGTGGCCACGTTCAGTGACGGAACCATCGGGCTCAATACCGTCACGACATTCCGGCAACCAAACGGGTTGTCGGCGACGCTCCTCAACACGCCGACGCTGATGGGGCCCTTTACGGTGCCAGTGGGAGTCTCTGGTTCAGGCACTGCCTGCAAGGCTTCCAACGTCGATGCCGGCACGAACCACGTTACGGGCTCGCCTCAGGCTCTGCCGGGCACGGTCGCCGTCTGCTCGACGTTCGGTCAGTCCGGAGGCGTTTTCGCGTACGGGTTTGCGCCGATCAATAGCACGACCAGCGGCGCCGCGAGCTATGCAGTCTATACGAAGCCGTTCTACGGAACGTCGGCCCTTACAGGAGGATCACTCCGGGGTGGCCCACCGGCTTATCCGACTACGACGAACGGACTGTTTGATTCCAGCTTCACCGGATACACGCTCGGGTTCACGACCTTTGCGCTGCCGCCGGTGGCGGGAGCGTACAATCTCAGCGTCAACGTCCCGTCAGGCAACAATCCCGGCGCGACGATCACGGCTCCGCCGGCGACCCTGACGAGCACCGTTGGGCTTCCGCCCTTCGCCGCTCCGCCCACCTTCATCCAAGACGGTATTGGCGGCGGAACGGCAACGTGCACGGCTCCCGCCGGCACGACCGAGACGCTCGTCGAATTCGTCGATACGGCGATGGGGACGTTCTATACCGTCTTCGTCGCAACTGGCGGCGCGGTCACCGCGACCCTGCCCGACAATCTAGGGCCCGTGAAAGCCGGCGCAGCGACCCCATCGATCGCGACCGGCGATAGTTACCAAGTCGAATGCATTGCAGCGGACTACCCGCTCTTCGAAGCCGGACCGCCCGCAAATACGCAGCAAACGCCTACGATAGTCGGAGCAGCCGGACAATCCGATATCGCGTTCTCCCCTCTGTTCGTCCCGGCGAGCGGAGTGTACAGCGTGGTACGCAGACCGATGCAGTTACATCGATAATCAGTAATCCTTAGCTCGAGCAAAGAGGCCCGGCATAAACGTGCGGGGCCTCTTTGCTCATCTCTAGGCCGAAGTTACCCCGGCCGTTTTCGGAAAGGTCCTTATTCCACGGGAGTTTTTGTGGTTTTCCACGGTGTTGGTCGTCACTACGAGGCGAGCGGTAACTGCGCCACGAGTTGCAGGGCTCGTTCTTGGAGCGGCGTGGCTTTGGTGAGGTTGACGAAGGTCGCGTCGGTATTAGCGATGCGGGTGGTGTTGCGGGCGCGTAGCGCGAGTTCGCCGATGAGACTCTTGAAAGAGTGCACGACGGCGCCGTCCTCGGTCCGCTGACGGCTGGCTTTGCGTTGCGCGTGCGCGGAGCGCTGAGCTTTGCTCACCGGATCGGCAGCCGTCGGTGGCTGCTCGTCTTTGAACAAGAGCTCAGCCCACGCCTCACGCAAATGCCACTCGACGTAGTAGGCCAGCATCGCGAGCAGGACATGGGCGCGCACGCGATGCTCGCGATAATGGTGGATCGGGCGAATCTCCAAGTCGACGCTCTTGAGGGTGCGGAACGCGCGTTCTACGAGTGAAAGTTGTTTATAGGAGCGCACGACCTCAGCGCTTGAACAGGCTTGGGCGTCGAGCGTGGTGCGCAAGATGTAGAGGCCGTCGAGCGCCGCTTCGGCCGCGATTTGCTCGGTCTTGCGGGTGAAGGCAAGCCGCTCATCGTCGATCTCCAACGTGATGTGCTTTTTCATCTTGAAGCGATTGATGACGCTGCCGACGGCTAAACCAATCTCGGCTTTGCCGTGCAACGTGCCGGCCGCAACGCGCACCGCAATGGGCGCCAGTTGCGCTTCGGTCGCCGCTAACAACTCCTCGCGCTTGCGCCGCCGTTCTTGGGCAACGAGCGGATTGCGGCAGACCACGAGCCGCTCACGCGGGTACTCGACAACGCTGATCTCGGCCAGATTCTGTTCTTCAAAGAGCGAGAGCGGCAAGGCGCCTTGGGCGGCGAGGTGCTGCACCTGCGGAGCTTTGAGCGCAGTGACCCAATCGATGCCGGCCGTTCCGAGGGCATCGAGGTTCGCCCGCGTTACCATCCCTCGATCGGCAACGAACACGGCATGTTCCAGACCGAAGCGGTCTTTGAGCTTGATCACCTGATCGCAGACGGTTTGCGCATCGAGCGTGTTGCCTTTGAATACCTCGACGGCCACGGGACGTCCGTCGCGATCGCACATCAGACCGTAGACGATCTGCAACCATCCACGCCGCTCATCGCGCGAATAGCCGCGCATCGCAAGGGGACAGCAGCGGCCCTCAAGATACGACGACGAGAGATCATAGAGCGCGGTGCCGCCTTGCGGCAGATGGCGCTTGGCCAAGCGCCGCTCAATGGCGTCTTGCCGCTCGATGAGCCAATCGAGCGCGCCATAGAGGTCATCAGCATCGGGAGTGCCGATGCCAAGTTCTTCTGAGAGCGTCGATTGCTGCAATGCGCGAGTGGTAAACAGTTTGGAGCCGGGAGTGACGATGCGCTGCGCGATCATCGCGAGCACGAGATCGCGTTGCTTCGATGGCGTGCGATCCAGGAGCGGCGACATCCCCAAGCGTCGCATCATCGCCAGGACCGCTTCCACATGGCCGTGCGGAAGGGTACGCTCGGTGGTCAGAGCGCCGACCTCGACGAGTTCTTTGCCCGCGAGCATGGCGCGGACCGCAGCGATGATCGGGCCGGAAAGATGGGAGATGTTGCCGACGGTTCGCTTCTTGACTTTGCCACCTTCGCGGTAGGACTGGCAGAGCAGGTGCGAATGGTAGACCCGGTCGTCGACTCGCCGCGTGGTGGTCACCACGTGCACGGCGCTCGATCTCTTTGCGCGCCCCATATTACGACGATTATAACGCAGACCCACGAAACGTGTCAATATATTAGTCACTACATTTTACACCAACAAAAAGCGCCGAAACCCTTATTGCGCAAAGGCTTCAGCGCTACAAGACGCGTTCTACTGGGGGTAAGCTCCGTCTAGGGTGAAGGATTGGCTGAAGCAGCGGCTCTCAAGGATGAGGCGAGGCAGTCGCCTTCATCGAGGTCGCAGTTCCGGAAGCCGGCAACGCTTTTTCGGCGCTTTGCAACGTGCCGCGCAAATCGCGAGCCTCATTCAGAAGCTTTCGTTCACTGCCTTCCAGAGAGCTGGCAGCATCGCCCCCGATGCTTTCAATCTCATCGAGCGGCTTGACGGCCGCGTTGTAATTGGCCTTCGCGGCGACGGAGTCGCCCAGCTGGGCATTATAAGCCCCCACGCGTTGCAAAGACCGCGCGAGTGCCAGGCGAGCATACATACGGTGCGTCACAAGGTAGTCGCTGCTCTGATCACCGTTCTTTGCATGGACATCGTTATCATAGCTCTGTGCGCAGCTGCGGTAGGCGTCCACCAACTGTTTCGCGTTCGCCATGAGCTGATCGCTGGACGGCTTAACTTGAGCATTGAGTTCATTGAGGTGGCGCCCGGGCAGCGTCGCGTTCGGACAGGCCTCATCGACGAACGGTGCCGCCTGCTGTGCCCCGGCGATCGCGGGCTGTGCAATTAGTGCAACCGCGACGGCAAGTTTAAAAATGGTTCGCATATATCACTTCCTTCCTGAAAGGTTCCCATAACGATACGGAAACGCCAGCCGCGCGGTTCCTTGAGCATAATGAACTCGGCTACGCCGCTGCCTCGCCTAACCGAGAGCGTCGAAGAACGTCGAAAAAAGTCGCCGCCGGGTGATGAATCACATCCGACGACGACCCGGGGCCTTGCCGCTACCCCAGCGGCGTCAAAGGGCTTAGAAGTGGAGGCCTAAACCGCCGAAAAAGGTGTTTTCGGAGAACGGGCCGGGCGCATTCTGCTTCTGGGTCCCGTGATCGCCGAGGTAGCCGAGGTCGAGGAACAGCGGGGTCCTCGGCACTCCAATGGCGAGGCCGACTTGGTAGTGAGTCATGATGTACTCCAGTTTTTGCCTGGAGCCGTCAACGGCGGTGTAGTTGCCGCTGATGGCTGGATAGTAGTACACGCTGCCGTAGAGGTCGATCGGCTGGTTGAAGTTCGGCAGCTTTTCGATGCCGACGCCGGCGCCGGTCAAGCGCGGGTAACCGTAGTTGGTATAGCGTGTGATGTAGCTGCCGGCAACGAATATCTTCGGATTAGCGACCCCGATGCCGAAGCGCCCGTCGATGTCGGTATCGCGGGCATCGAAGGACGGCACGAATGCCGTGCCGTTGAACGGTCCGAGAGTCGTGACGCAGCCCGAGTCGGTCGGCACCGCGGCCGGCCCCGTACACGCCACGTTCATCGGAGTCGACGAACGGTGCGGGTAGCGGAACTGGCGGACGTCGCCTGCGGCCATCAAGCCGAGGCCTCCGAGATTGAAGGTAAACCCGGCGCGACCGGCGCCATCAACGCCGCCTCGGTTACCAGGGCTGAACTCGTTGTAGACCTTCGGATCGAACATCGCGTCCGCAGCGATGAACGCCTCCGCACCAGGAGTTGGTTTAGGAGTCGGGGTCGGCGACGCTGTGGGCGCTGCGGTCGGGACCGTTGTGGGCGCCGGAGGCGCCGGGGCGGGGGTCGGCGGGATCGTACTGACATAGCGCACGACGACAAGACGACGGTCCGGAACCCACAGAACGTAGGCGCCCATGCCTTCGGAGATCACGCGCACGGGCACGAGCAAGGACCCGTGATAGATCTCCGGAGGGACGTCGAGTGGACGGGTCTCTCCGTTGATGCTCACTTCCGGCTTGCCGACCGTTACTTGAACGTCGGAGCCGGGCTTGGAGACGTCGACCGTTTTGGTCGAGGCGTTGTACGAAACCGTCGCACCCATCTGTTCGAACATCGAGCGCAGCGGAACGAGGATCGTCTTTCCGCGTACCAAGGCGGCCAGGACACGACCCTTCTTGAGGCGGTCGGGCTTCGAATAAACGTGCTGATCGTTGAACAGGATGGGGATTTCGCCCGAGGGCGGGCTTCCGAAACTTGGAGCCGGCGCGGACGTTTGGGCATGTGCCGGCGCGACGGCTGACACGGCGAAGGTCAAGGTACCGAACGTGAACGTCGCCGCCAACATAAAGACGCGCGAAACGAGTCGTTTCACAAATTCCTCCTGCCGACTTAGGTCGGCGATTTGCTGGTTCGTTTGCACTATGACCGGCGAAGCCCTCCAGTGCGAGCCAAGCCTTACCCGTTCCGCTCGGCTACCCCCTGATTCAACGACCAGCGGACAAACTAGGACGGCGCCGGTGCCAATCAGTCCGCGCTTGGTAGGCGGTTGCAATCTGCGTCAATTTGGCCTCGCCAAAGGGGCGACCCAGAAACGACAAGCCTGACGGTAAGCCGTGCACGCCGAAACCGTTGGGTAGCCCGATCGCTGGAAGTCCCGTGGCATTACCGGCAGAGATAAGATCAACGGCGCCCGGATACGCCGGGTACACTTTATCGAAATCGACGCCGATCGGATAGGCAACTGTTGAAAGCGTCGGTGCCGCTATCGCATCGTACGGCCCAAACGCTCGATCGAGCGCTTCCACCATGAACGTGCGTTGGCGCATCGCATCGAGGTAGTCGACCGCGAGGGTGGCGTATGCTACGTAGCCACCGGTGCGATCGGCGACGGCCCGCAACTCGCGGGATCGGCCGCTTTCGATCAAATGTCGGAAGGCCGACGCGCCTTCGCCGTTCACGATCGCGCCGACCGCGTTCCCGTATGGCAGATTCGGCATCGCAACGTCTGGTACGATGTCGCAGAACGTTTCCAGTACTTTGAGCGACCGTTCAAAGTTGGCGGCGACGGCAGGCATCGTTTTTTGGGTCGCCTTGGCGACGACCCCGATCTTCGGACGGCGCCGCAGGGTCGCAAACGGGCGATCGACCGACGTTCGATCCTGCGGATCGTGCCCGGCGATTGTACGCAGCACGAGATCGGCATCGCGCGCGCTGCGCGCAATCGGGCCAAGCTTATCGAGCGTCCAGCACAATGCCATCGCGCCGTGCCGGCTCACGCGGCCATATGTGGGACGCAATCCGGTCACGCCGCAGCTCGTCGACGGGAACAAAATGGACCCCGACGTTTCGGAACCGATGGCAAACGGGACGAGGCCGGCAGCGGTGCACGCCGCCGAGCCGCTGGATGAACCGCCGCTCCAGTACTCACGATTCCACGGCGTTCGTCCCGGCCCCGTGAAAGACGCGTCGGCGTTGTTGTACCCGAAGCCGCCAGCGAGTTCGACCATCGCGAGTTTACCGAGTAATATTGCGCCCGCGTCGCCTAAACGTTTTACGACCGTAGCGTCATAATCGAAGACTTGATCGCGATACGGCTGCGCGCCCCACGTCGTCGGTGCGCCACTTGCGGCGAGCAAGTCTTTGACGCCGTAGGGCACGCCGTGCAACGGCCCGCGAACCTTGCCTGCAGCGCGTTCCCTATCGGCGCGTTCTGCTTCAGAACGAGCGCGTCCGTGCATGACGGTAACGATCGCGTTATACGAGGGACCGTACTTATCGAGCCGTGCCAAGTAGAGGTCCGTCAGCTCGACAGATGAGACGCTGCGTTTGATTAAGAGTCGCTGCAACGTTCCGACGTCGGAAAAGGCAATGTCGTCGTTCGTCACGTCGGGACCGTGAAGACCGTCACCGGCTCATCCCAGTTGTGCAGCGGCTTCTTCGCCGGATTGAGCATCGCGCCGCTCTTATAATCGTCATCGACCCCATGCGCGATCGTCTCGAGCTGTTCGTCGCTCAACGTACGATCAAAGCGTCGAAACGTCACAGCTACGGCTGCCGCAGCGGGCGACGGCTGCTTCACCTTCGATTTTGCGCGCGACGTAGGTGACGAGCTGGGCTTCTCGGGCGCCGGCGAAGCGCTCGTCGTCGGCAGTGCTTGCGCGTCGCTAGGGCCCCGCAAAACGAACGAAGCGCCCGCGATACCGAGCGCCGCCAGGAACATCTTTCGATTCTTCACGCCGTCAGTATTGTTTAGACGTCGGCGCCTCCCTCGCTAGTATTCGACTCTGCAAAACTGAACACGCTACGGTTGCGTATCACGCGTTCGACAATTCGAGCAAGCAATTTTGCGCGGATTCCGTTTTTTTCGAGCGGTGCAACCTCAAGCCCGGCGTGCCGCCTGCTTTGGACTGCGTCGCCTTTATTGAGAAGGGCCGTCGACTCTGCGAATCAGCGGCCCTTCCCCCGTGTTCCCCTATCCGTCCGATTGGGTACAAGACCGAACTTCGACGCCGGCCGGCAATCGCAGGTATGGTAGCTGTGCCATCACTTCGGTGTCCGTGTCGGGCCTGTAATGGTTGAACCAATTCATGCCGAACGCGTTGTAGACGTCGCGACGGACGTGAGGCTTCAGTACGATGTAATCAGTACCGTGTTCATCAATATAGAGCCAGCCGATCGTCCGGCCCGCCTCAGTGGTATCGATGAGCCGAGCCGCAACCTCCGCACTGAGCGCCTCGTCCGTCATCTGCCCGTTCTTGACGGCGACTCCTACATTATCCATATGGCGCTGCGGAGATGAGGCGGCCGGGCAAAACCCTTTGTCCAACGGCGATCCGAGGACGGCTGCAAGCACCAACGCTAGCCCCATTGGTTCCCACGAGAGTAACACTTCGCATACCTCCGTGCGTGGGAACAACGCCCCACGCATTTATTGCTACTGTGAAGGACGCCGTCCAAGCAAAAGCCGGATCAAACTTGAATCCAGTACTCGTTGGCGTTGTCCTTGTGGACGAAAGCCCAGAGTGCTGATGGAGCCTTATTTCTCCTCGCGCCGGTCCGCGTGGGCGACCCGTGGCTCACCTCGCGGCCCGCGCACTTCGGCTCCGCACAAGCACGTGCTCGGCAGCCGCGCACAACGAAGACGCCTCCGATGGTCATCGGAGGCGTCTTCACCGGATGTCACCGCCCTTTCAAAGGCCGCCGCGTGCGAGCGACGCCCCTTGAAAGCGGCGTGACGATCTTGGTTACAGCCGCACGCTGGCGTTTACGAAGGCGCCGAACGGTTGCTGCAACCAGAACGGCCCGTAGGAGTATCGCGCTGCCGGCTGGATGGCATCGCCCGGGTTATAGGTGTTGCCGATACCGCCCGTGAGGCCAGTCTGGACGAGCCCGTAGCCGCACGCTCCCGCCACCTTCCAGGGGACGCTTGACCCGCCGACACAGGTGTTAACCAAGTTCGCCAAGTTGGCCGTGAGCGTGAAGTTCTTGGAGACTTGGTACGAGGCTTGAAGGTGCATGAGGATCTGCGCCGGCTCGACGTAGGCGCCGAGTCCGTCGAAGGCTCCGCTTTGCACGTTAGGAATCCCGCCCCCCAGCTGACCGCAGGTGCCGGCATCATACGGGGAACCGCCGGCGGCGCCGAAGTTGTAGCGCGGATCGCCCGTAGGCGCGCCCTTTAAAACGCCCTGGCAAGTCGTCGGATCGATGCCGCCGGTGGCGAGGGGCGATCCGTAGCGCGCGCCCGCGAACAGCTGCACGATCGGGGCGATCGAGAAGCGGCTGATCTTCTCGTTGAGCACGAGCGAAGCGACGTATGGGAAGCCGTACTGCACCGTCGATATGCCGATCGCGGCCGGAATGGTGTCGTACGGGACGTAGTTTTGCGACGCGTTGAAGGCGTTGGCATTTTGCTGCGGCGCGTTGTAGTACGGGTTCGCGACGTCGCCTGCGGCGCACGCAGGGTCGGCCGTACCGCCGGTCGTGGGACCCTTCTTCGGCACGACCAACGGCGTGTAGCACGGTGCACCGCCTCCAGCCTTCGTGAAGCTGTTGTACTGGTTGATCGCGTCCACGACGGGCGTGAGCACGGTCGAGCCGTTCGAGAGCACGTTGTACTTGATGTAGCTGTTCGTGTACGCGAACGAGAGCTTGGCCGACAGTCCGTCCCGCGCGAAGTCTCCCTTGTCCGCTTCGAACTCGAAGCCTTGCGACGTTTGATTACCGACGTTGAGACCGCTCACGAAATTCGTCGCGCGATTGAGGAAGAACTGTTGGATCTGGTTCTGCGTCTTGCGCAAGAAGGGCGTTAGCTTGAGCGAGACTTGTCCGGGCAACCCCTGCTCGATCGAGAAATCGTAGTTGTTCGAGGCGGCTGGCGGAATCGGGTGATTGGGTGTGGTGAACCCGAACTGCTGGAACCCGTACGTTCCATACAAGGTCGACGGCGAGTTCGACTGCAGGGTGTCGTATTGTTCGAACGCACTATTCGGCGGCTGGGTGTACCGGCCATACGACGCGCGTAGGACGGTGTTCGGCGTAAGCGAGTACGTGAAACCCAGGCGCGGCTGGAACTCCGGATACGTCTGGCTCACCGATCCGGAAGGATTCTGGAAATTTACCGCGCTGAAGCCGCTCGGGCACGTCGACGTGGGCGACGCCTGGCCGAGTTGCGCGACCTTTTCCGAGAGCAAGCCCGTTGTGAGGCTCTGACACATCTCGCGGTTGAAGGCGGCATAGTAGAACGCGCGGGCCGGACCGCCCGACGTGTTCGCTCCCACATACTGATAGTCGTCCAGCCGGATGCCGGCGTTGATCGTCAATTTCGAAAACGGCCGAATTTCGTCGCTGAGCGCCGCGCCGTAGAAGTTCGGCTTGACGGTATTGAAGGTCGCGTACTGTCCGTTGCCCACGACGAGGTACTTGCATGCGCCGCCGCACGAGGCTGCGGTAATCGGGGCAACGGTTCCGTTATAGGCCTGCTGCAACGTCGCGAACTGCGCGCCTCTTGCGTTGTACTTCGTCGGGGTCGTGAAACAATTGACCGCGGTACCGGTTGAATCGTAGCAGACGCCGTTGGTCGGGTTGCTCGAATCGACGAGAATGCCGATCGCCGTCCGAGCGTTCACGGTATCCGGAGTGTAGCCACCGTTGGCGTACTCCGTGTTGTTCGAGCGCAGCAGGTTCGAAGTCGTGTAGTCTCCGGTCAAGCTCAAGAGATTCTGCGGGTTAAGCTGGTCGGATATCGTAAAGCCACCCCCGCGAGAGTGCGACGACAGTTCGTAGTCGCTCGGGATAGCGAAGTTGCCGTTGAAACTCGCCGATTGCGGACCCGTGTTCAGCCAGTCCGAGTAATAGCTGTACCCGTAGACGCGGGCAAACGCCGAGCTTCCAAGTGACTTGGTGAATTGGACCTTTTCGACCGACTGATCGTTGAGGAAGCCGTCGCGGATCGCCGGATTGATCTGATCGTTGAACGTATGAGTGTCGACGTTCGGGAACGAGTAGATCGACGCGTACTGCCGGTAGTTCGTCGGCAGAAATCCGCCTGTCGGCAGATTGAGTTGGTAGCCATCCGGGTATGTCGTCGTGTTCGGCTTGCCGTTGGAAAGGAACGCGGGGTTCCCGTTCACGGCCGTATTAAGCGTCTGAAGGAACCCGACGCCGCCCTGATCGTTCGTTGAATTATAGACGCGCGTGCGCAGCGCGTCGTTGTAAAACAACAGTTGGATGTCGTCGCGCGAACCGTCGTTGTGCGGAAAATAGTAGTGAACGTTCCCGATCGTGTCGCGATCGTCGACGCCCGACTGCAAGAACAGATCGGACGGCCCGAGAATCAGTCCCTGGGGCGTGAACTTGCCGTTCACGTAACATGACGGCGTGACCGCCTCGGAGAGAGACGAAGTGCACGGCAACCCGTACGGGACGCCGTACGACCGTGACAGGCTAGCGCCATCGAACTGGTCGACGTAGCGCTGCGTCTGATTGTATCCGCCGACTCCCACGTAGTAGGAAAAACGATTGTTCAGGGCCGTGCCGCCGGCCTCGAAGTTGGCCTTGTGGTAGTAGGTCGGGCCACCGATGCCGAGGTCGCTCGAGACATAGCCCGGGTTCGTTCCCGTCTTGATGACCTGGTTGATGTAGCCTGAGATGCCTTCGGACGTCGCGCCCGCCGGCGGCGATCCGGTGTATACTTGGAGTTCCTGTTGGCCGAGCGACGACGTCGATCCCGACGGATAGTTGTCGAAGGCACGATTGACCGGGATGCCGTCGAGTTGATAGCCGATCTGATCGTAGTCACCGCCGCGGATCGAAAGCGTGGCGCCGGCTCCGATGTAGCCGGATTGTCCCGGCGCGACCGCGACGCCCGGCACCGTCGAGAGCGCGGAGAACGCCGAATCCAAGTTGCCGCCGCCTCCGGCCGCCGCTACCGTGGCCGATTGCGCGGAGTTGATGGAATAGACGTCGGCCGTCGTGCCGGGGCGTACTAAGTTGCCCGCGGACCGCGACGTCACGCGCGCGATCGTGCGCAGCGCTTGACCGATCTGGAGTGAAACGACGCGCGTGTTGTCGGCTTGGACCGTTACACCCGCTTCGGATCTCGACTCATAGCCTTGCAACTCGGCCGACAGCGTGTACGTGTCGGGAGCGAGTGAGAGAAAGTTGAAATGTCCGCCTCGGTCCGTCGTTGCCTTGGAAGTTTGAGACGGGCTCGTCGCCGTCACCGTAACTCCAGGTAGCGACTTGCCGCTTTTCACGTCCGTGACCGTTCCCGATAGCGTCCCCGTCGTTTCGGCCAGAACCCGAGTTCCCTGGACGAACAGCGAGAGCACTAGGAGAACGGCAATCACAGACGCTCTAAGACGTACTTGTGTCATATGCTTTGCTCCTTAAAAGTATGCTTGAGGCAAAGGCCTGGGGCGGAGTCTCACTCCACATGCAGCGCTGGTCCACCATCAGGCCGAACGGCCGAGAGTTTGCGGGGCAGGGAGAGCGGCGGGCGCCCGATGGGGAATGCCGACAGCCCCGGACTCCGCAGAATCTCGGTAAGCCGACCACTTTTGTAGGGCTGAAGATTATCCTTGGATGACGAGCGAGCGACCCTGACAATGTCCTGCGGCAGGTGCCCGTTCGGCGGTACCCACGTAAACCGCTTGCGCCGCTACCCGACAATCCGACCGCACGCTGGCGCCTGATCACGGGCACCCTGCCGACGATACCCTCCGCGACCATACCTCTGCGACCATACGACCGTAGAGCTGCGACGGTCCTCAGGCTTAACAGCTCGATGAAATCGCGTCTGCCGTTTGGGCGGCTTCCCCCTCGGCATCGCCGATGCGGTCGAGTTGCTTGTCGAAACTTATGACGTTACGCACATCGCGGGCTGTTTCGGGCATGCGCTGCTCCTGGAGATCATTGCTGCCGGGCATGAACGGTGCCTCGCGCGGGGGATCAAAGGGATGCGGAACCCAGGTCAGATTAGTACCCGTCGCCACGTCGACCATCGCGCGTACGACGCCAACCGAATCGAGGGCTACCTGATGTTGCTTGTCGAGCGCCCGTTGCAGCTGCGAAGCAAGCTCCAGTGTCGCTTTGGCGGTTTGTGAATCGGTTGCCGTCTTGGCCGTTTCCCGCAACGCGTTGATTTCGCTCTGCGCCGGCGCAATTTGCGCGAACAACGTTTTCAGGAACGCCATGAGCTTGACCCGGTCATCGTAGAGACGTTGCTCCGGTACACGATCGCGATAGTCGGGCTCTATTCGTCCCATCGTGTAGTGAACATAGCCCAGTTGCGCGTCTGCGGCAAGCAACGGTACGACGGCTCCGTCGAAGTGCGTTTGGAACGCTTTGCAGAACGCCGTGACGGCGTGCACGCGTCCGATAATCCGCAGCGGCTGCCGAGGCGTTCCAGTGGGAGCCGGCGTCGCCGGTGTACTGCCGGTTCCGAGTAAGAAAACCGCGATGAGCGCAAAGAACGGCGCCATGTTCCGCGATTCCGCCTTGCCGCTATGAGCCCCTTGGGTCGACTCCTCGACCTTCATAATAACCGGGCACGACGACCGGCCGAGGCGGGTCCCCTCACGTAGACCGTTCGTTCGACGCCCCGCGCCGCTATCAGTCGTGTGGCTCTTCCTCTTGCAGTATCTTATAGGTATTCGTCGTAGCCGAACATCCGATATCGCCGTTTACCGGTCAGTTCTTGGAGGATGCCGAGCTCGCACAAAGATCGGACGGCCGCGTTGGCCGTTGGTTTTCAGAGCTTGGTCTGGCGTACGAGCATCGGAACGTTGACGATCGGCGAAACTTGGAGCAGGCGGAAGATGCTCAGCACCGAGCCGCTCGCTGCGCCGGTTCCGTCGCGAATCTTCTTCTCGTGCGCGGCAGACAAGGCCATCGCGCGGCGGGCGATCGCCACCGCTTCGTCCGTCGGAGAGGAGACGTCATCCGCACGTTGAGAAGTCACAATTGTCGTTCCACGGTACGGCCGGTCGGACGAAACTATGCGCTCAAACGCAGTGCCAGAAAGGGGTCGGACAGGAGCATAACGTCGGGCAACGCGACCAAGGCAAATTGGTCGCCATACCCGAGATCGCGTTTATCATTATACGCGAGGTCCGTGGGTTCGGTGAATCGGATCAGCCGGTTCTTGCCGATGTCGATAACCAGATATTCGCGGAGGCCGCGTGAGGCATAGAGACGCTGTTTACGACCGAGATCGAATCCGATGGAAGACTGCGAGACCTCAATGAGGGCAAATATCTCGCCAGGCGAATCGGGGCCGCGCTCGTGGTAATCCCGCGGCGCCAGTACCGCGATGTCGGGCTGCGGCTCGGACCGGCGATCGAGCGGAAACGAACCCTGCGGCACGACGAAAGCGCGAGCCCCGAGCCTTTCAGCGAGATAATGATCGATGATCGCGTGCCGGGTCCAATGCGGGTTTCCGATCGGCGGCATCTCGATCAGCTCGCCGTCGATGAGCTCGACACGTTCCTCCGGCCCGAAAATCCCGGCGTCCGCCATGCGGTGGTAGTCGTCAACGGTGATGTCTCGCCGCCTATAATCGATCGGCATCTCACTCATTCCGTTCTAGCCTCCCGAGATGTCTGGATCGTATCCGATGCGCTGCCAAAAACCTACAGATCCACGACCGCAACGACGATCCACCGCGCCGGTTCAGCCCCTTGACCTAGACTGCCTTCGCGAGCTTTTGGCGGACGTGCTTCCATTTTGAGGTGTTCGTCGTAGCCGAACATCCGATATGCCGCTTGCCGGTAAGTTCTCGGAGGATACCGCCGAGCTCGCTCTTCTGGTGCCGGCAAACGAGGCCATTGCGCGGCGGACGCTCGCTCCCGGCTTTAGACGTACCATGGATGACCGTCGCGCCGAGGCGGTGGAGGTTGCTGATCGTCTTGCCCACGCTCTTCTCGTTGCCGGCATCGGTGCGTCGGCCGTAGCGCAGCGCCGTGTCGACAATCTGCTGGATGCGCGGTACGTACAATGGAGAACGGGTATCACGATGATCCATCAATACGGCGACGGCGCATCACCGAACCGTTGATAACATGCAAGAAACCGGCCTCAAGCCTTGGCAATCTGATACGAATCCGTGCGATAAGCGTCGCGACGGATTCACCGTTGCTTCGGATGTAAAGGGTTGTCGGAGCCGGACGAACCGCTTGGCGAAATATGAGTTCGCCGAAGTCCCGATCATATGTCACTAAGATGCGCTGATCGCGCACGGCGCGAGCCATAACCTCCGCATCAGGTGCGCCTGGGCATAGAAGACGAACCGCTGCGATATCGTGTCCGTCTTCAAAAAGGGCATCTTCGATCTTGCGCGCGACGCTTTCGTCGAGCAGGATACGCAAAAGCTTATGATTCGACGGAAATTACTTCATCCGCTCTGAGAGACTTTCGCGCATAGGAGAACACCGCCATCAAAGATTCGTGACGAAGCTGAGGGTAATTATCCAGCACGTCAGCTTCCGACCATCCTTGCTCAAACAACCCCAAGATGAAGTCTACCGAGAGCCGAGTCCCACGAACCCGTGTCGCGCCGGCTAACGTGTCGATGCTTCGCTCGAGATGATCACCAATGTCCATTCGCGTCTCCCCTGCTCGACCGGATACACCCAAGCCGCCACCCGATGTTCGCCTCAATGCCGCTTCGGCACGCTTGAGCTGCGAGGCCTGTCGGGCTATTCCGATTTCGGGTTGCCGCTACACTTCCATCACGACCGGCACGACGATGGGCCGCCGTCGTGTCCGCTCATAAACCGAATTAAATTGGGTCGCCCATTTTTAAGGCAGAGCGCCGAAGAAATTTCGCAGGGAAGCCTCCATTCCCGCTCCCCCATTCGTGTTTGCGCGGCAGCGGCCAATGCAACGAGGGCAGTTTCAAGCCGGCCAAGTCTTGAGCTTTGTTATCTTAGCGAGCGCGCGTTGCCGTGCATCGAACGTAACCAAGACATCGGCGGCGCAAGTTCGAGCGACCGCTACGTGCAGGGCATCAATCGAACGCGTACCGGTCCGCGCGCCGTGCTGGCGACAAAGGCGTGCGCCCTCGTCGAAAACCGCCGCCCACTGAGGCGAAAACCGGCGCAGTGCCCGTGCGGCGATGTCCGCTTCAAAGTCGGCGAGGGCTTTATCGCACTGGCCCGGCTTCAATTCTCCGCGGAAAACACGCTGGCTGAGCGCGCTCGACATGTCAAGTTCGTGCAGCGAGGTCACGCGAATACGAGCCCTCGAATCGCGAATGTACCGGGCGACCGTTCGGCTCTCCGCTTCAAGCACGTACAACTTGAGCAGCGCACTGGTGTCGCAATATACCGTCACCGCCAAGAATCACGGTCGCGTTCGAGCACGTCACTTTCGGCCACGGCGCCGGTCGGAAAGCGGCGCTCGAGACGAGCCATGAAATCCGGCAACGGGACGGACGAATCTTCGTCCGCCGGGACGATCCGCACTACCGGTTGGTTGCGATACGTAACGAGCACATCTTCGCCGCCTCGTACGTGAGCAATGACGTCGGCAAAATGATGCTGCACGTGCCGGATGGAAGCGGTCTTCACGTCTAACATATTGTCAGACGATTGGAGCATTGTCAAGCAATCATATGTCTCGCCAATGTCCATTCACGTCTACCCTCGCTCGACCGGATACACCCAAGCCTCACCCGATGCTCGCCTCAATGCCGCTTCGGCACGCTCGGCCCCGCGACGCCTGTCGGACGATTCCGTTTACGGGTTGCTGCTACACTTCCATCACGACCGGCACGACGATCGGCCGACGACGCGTCCGCTCATAAACGGCCTTCGCAAGCCCCTGCCGGATGTGCTCTTTCACGGTGTTGACATCGCGAATGCCCTCGGCGGAGCAGCCCCCTAGAATATCCGAGACGCGCCGTTCGAGGTCGCGCGTCACCTGTTCGGCTTCGGGCAGATAGAAGACGCCGCGCGAGATGAGGTCGGGGCCGGCGACGACGCGCGCTTCTTCGGCGTCGACCGTCACGACGACGAGCATGATGCCGTCCGCCGAGAGGTGCTTGCGATCGCGCAGAACCGCTTCACCGACGTCGCCGACGCCGCTGCCGTCGACCATCACGTTGCCGGCATACGTCTTACCGATCTTTTCGGCGCCGCCGGGCGTGAACTCGACGACGTCGCCGTTTTCGATGATGAAACAGTTCTCGGGTGCGACGCCCGTCTTCTGGGCGAGCCCGGCGTGCACGACGAGCATCCGGTACTCACCGTGGATCGGCACGAAGTACTTCGGGCGCACGAGGTTGAGCATCAGCAGCAGTTCTTCTTGCGAGGCGTGGCCCGAAACATGCGCCGTGCCGCGCGACGTACCGTGGATCACCGTCGCGCCGAGGCGGTAGAGGTTGTTGATCGTCTTGCCGACGCTCTTCTCATTGCCGGGGATCGGCGTCGCGCTGATAACCACCGTGTCGCCTGCAACGATCTTCATGCGGTGATGATCGCGCACGGCCAAACGTGAGAGCGCCGACATCGGCTCGCCCTGCGAACCGGTGGTGATGACCACGATCTCGTTCGGCGGGAACTCGTCGAGCTGTTCGAGGCGAATCATCCGTTCCGGTGGAAGATTCAGATAGCCGAGTGCCGTCGCGTACTGCACGACGTTCATCAGCGAACGTCCGAGCAACGCGATCCGCCGCCCGTAGCGCAAAGCGGTGTCGACGACCTGCTGGATGCGCGGAACGTTCGAGGCGAACGACGTTACGATGATCCGTCCCGGCGCGTGCGCAAAGATGTTCGCGAACGCCTCGCCGACGACGCGTTCCGAGGGCGTGTGCCCCGAACGCTCGGCGTTGGTCGAATCCGAGAGCATGCACAGCACGCCCTCGTCGCCGATGCCGGCGATCGCAGCGAAGTCGGCCGGCTTGCCGTCGAGCGGCGTCTGATCGAATTTGAAATCGCCTGTATGGAAGAGCGTGCCGAGCTCCGTCGTGATCGCGAGCGCGCACGCACCGGCCACGCTGTGATTGATGTGCACGAATTCGGTCTCGATGCCACCGTAGCGCACGCGCTCGCCGGGATTGACGGTAACGAACGCTTTGTCGCTAAACTTATGATCGCGTGACTTCGCGCGGATGAGCGCAAGCGACAGCGGCGTCCCGGCCACGGGCACGTCGAACTCACGCAGGAGATACGGTATTCCGCCGATGTGATCTTCGTGACCGTGGGTCACGAGCACCGCACGGAACTTGTCGCGCCGCTCCCGCAGATACGTGAAGTCGTTGATCACGATGTCGACGCCGAGCATCGACTCATCGGGGAACATCAAGCCGCAATCGACCACGACCAAATCGTCGCGGGTCTCGATAACGGTCATGTTGCGGCCGATCTCGCCGCAACCACCCAAAGGAATGATTCGCACGTACGGGCCGTCGGGCGGGGGCGCCACGACGAGCGGCACGGGCGCGGCGCTACGGCCGTTCTGCTGCTGCAAAGTTGTCTCTCGTGAATGAGGTCTTGCGAAATCGCGTTCCGGCGTGAACGAAACAGCCGGGAGGAAACGCTATGGTACCAATCGCTTTCGTCACGCTCGCCGCACTGACTCTTTCTCCGGCCCGAGCGCCCCACCGCGGGCATCGGCATCACCCCTCCGCGCTCGCCCGACCGCTGGTCGTCCGACCGCTGATTGCGGATCCGAACGTGCTTTACTCGGCACGAGCTCGCAAGCGGATGGTCACCTATCTGAAGCTGCGTCTCCTCGAGCTACGCGAACTGCACCTCGCGCGCGCCGCGGACGCGATCGAGCGGCGCCTGCCAGTCTCCGAACTGATCGACGGCCCGTAGGTTCCCGGCTTCGGCGAGCTTTTTGCGGTTCGGGTCGCGGCCGAGTCGCGCCGCGGCCGGTCGCGCCGTTAGCGTCGGTCGTGGCATCTCGGTCGAGACGCTCGCCAAGTTCAAGTTCGGGCTGCGGCCGCGTCGCGCCGTTAGCGTGGTGGCAGGAGCAGCTGGACGCGAGAAGCGCGCCGACCCAGGAACAAGGCTAGGCGGCGGTACGGAGAATCGCGGACCACTCGCGAATGGGTCAGCCGGTGCAGCAGCCGGACGACCTCGAACCGACGGAGCGCTCTCCGTTCGTTCGGCTGGCGCTCCTGCGCGACATCATCATCCGTCCACGGCGCGCCTACGATGCGATCCTGACCACCCGTTCGTGGCTGCCGGCGTACGCAATTGTCGTGGCTTGCGGCTTCTTCGACCTCGCGCTCAGCTCGCCGGCGCTCACGCACGTCATGACCCTAGCGGCGCGCCACGATCCAAGCTCGGCTTTGAGAGGAGCGGGCACAGCCGCGGCTCGCAAGGACCTGTTCCTCAACAGCGCGCTCTTCGGATTCTTGCAACCGGTCGTCCAGTGGAGCTTAACGGCGATCATTGCGGCCATGGTCGCACGTTTCCGACGACTGACGGTCGGATACGGCACGTTCTTCGCGCTCGCTGCGGTGTGCTCGGTTCCCGGAGCGCTCGGCAGCGTGGTCGACGGCATCGCCGTGTGGCTGCGTCCGCCCGCTTCCTATGCGAGCTTAAAGGCCCTTGCCGCTGCGGCGCCGGATAATCTTGCCGTCTTCGCGTCGTTGCATAACGATCGCGAGGTCGTCTTTCTTGCGAGTTTCGGACTTTTCGATGTATGGTCGACCGTTCTCTTCGCTTACGGCCTCGTCGCATTTACGAAGATGCGGGTGACGACGGCGCTGGGCATCGCGTTCGGCATCGCCGTTATCGTAGCGTTGATTTTCGCTCCGTGAAGCCGAGCGCTTCGCTCAACGAAACTTTCGAAGACAAGCACCGTACCATCTTCTTGAGGAGGTTCTACGCATGAGCGTCGAGGCGGCATCCACGCCTACTACACGCAACGGCCTTTCCGTGCTCTGGGACGTGATCGTCGCTCCCAAAAGCGCGTTTGCGGCTTTACGCGAACGCCCGACGTGGGTTTGGGCGTTCATCATCCTAAGCGTACTTGGGATCGCGGGCGCATTTCTAACAATGCCGGCGGGCGAACACGTCGCACGCAACATCATCGCACTCAACCCGACCCACGATCCGAAAATCGCCGCGATGACGCCCGAACAACGGCAGCAATTCACGAGCATCTCGGTGACGACGCAACGCGTCGCGACATGGCTCTATCCGCTTGGGGCGCTGATCGCGATCCTGTGGGGCACGCTGATCGCGCTGATCGCCAATGCCGCCGGTAAGGGCGACGGAACCTGGGGACGGCTTTTCGCCTTCATCACCAACATCGCGCTGATCCGAATCGGAATCGGGGCGCTCGTCAGCGGCATTCTCGTCGCGCTGCGCGGTCCGGCCGCCTTCGTAACGACGCGCGACTTGGTGACGGTCCTTCCGAGCCTCGCGTGGCTCGTACCCGCCGGAAACCCGAAGCTCTCGGCGCTGCTAGCCGTCTTCAACCCGTTTCAGATCTGGACGTTCATCCTCATCGGGATCGGACTGCCGATCTTCGCGCGCATCGGGCGCACGCCGGCGTTCGTCGCGGCCGCCGTGATCGTCCTGACCGAAGCCGCAATTAGCGTCGCATCGGCTAAGTGATGCGGTTCCCGAGCGCCGGCATCATCGCACTCGCGCTCGCACTACCGCTCACCGTGAGTTTGTGCTCCGGCTCCGCTGCGCAATCGAGCCCGATCACCGCGCAGCCGAGCACCGCGCAGCCGAGCCCGATCACCGCGCAATCGAGCCCAATCACCGCGCAGCCGAGCCCGAGCCCGAGCACGGCGCAACGGGGCGCGATCACTGCGCAACCGCGCCCGACCGCCGTGCAGCCGACCCCCGCGGCCGCGCAGGAGACGCCGCGAAATCCCCCGGTGCCGGATTTTACAGCGGCTCCGAGACCCACGCCCGAGGCCTCAGCTATCCCGACGCCCGAGCCGACCCCGATCGCGCCAAACTCCAGTACCGTGCCCGAGCCGGCCGGCTCACAGCAACCGCTCACGCCACCGCAAAGTAGTCCGTCGCCGCTCGCTGCGGCTCCAAGCGCCGCGCCGCTGCCGGGCTTCGGCGGTGCGCCGGGGGCGCGTCTGGGCCGCACCTTCGACGGCTACTTCGCGGTCGCGTATGCGCTGCAGCACGCACCGACACTGCTCGCGCAACGCGCCACGATAACGAGCGATGATGCAACCTACACACGCGACCGCGCGATCGAGTTCCCGACGCTCGGCGGGAGCGTGCAGAACCAAATTCAGAAATCGAGCAACGTCAGCGGCGCATTTGCGCAGTTCGGCATCGCTCCGGTGAGCAATTTCTCGCAGAACACCGCGCAGCTGCAATCGACCTACAACCTCTTCAACGGCGGGCAGCAACTGGTCGCGCAACAGGCGAAGCGCACGACGCAAGCGGCTAAGTTCGAGTTGCGCCGCCTCGAAGAACAAACGGCCATCGCCGTCTCGAACGCCTTCTACAACTTGGCTGCGCTGCAAGAAGTCGTGCTGCTCGATAGCAACGACGTCCGCTACCAGCAAGCATTGCTCGATGCGTCGCTGGCTAGCGAGCGGGTCGGCCGCGTGGCGGGCGTCGACGTGCTGCGCGCACAGGTGGCCCTCGGGCGCAGCAGTGCGATACTCGTTCAGGCGCGCGTCGACGAGCGCAACGCGAGCGAAGCGCTCGCCGTGCAGATCGGCGCGCCGATCGGCTCGACGTTCGCGCTGCCCAAAATCGTTCCCGAGCCGCCCAAGCCGACGACCAGCACCGCGGAACTCGGCACGATCGCAAAGCTCAACCGTCCTGAAATCCTCGAAGCGAAGGCAACCTTCGACGCCTCCAAGCTCGGCGACGCAGCGGTCGACAACGATCTGCGCCCGACCGTGCAGCTGGGCGGCTCGTTCGGCAGCCAGGTTTCGCCGACGTCGCTCGTGCAGCAGCAACAGGCGATCGATGCGCAGAATGCCTCCGCGCTTGCCGGCTACAACGTCGAGAAAGCGCTCTTCCCGAACATCCCGTTCGCACCACCAGTGCCGATTCCGCCGGTCGATCGGCAGCGGCCCGGCTTTTGGCAGTTCAACGTGACGTCGACCTTTGCAGCCCCCCTCTACGACTACGGCCAGCGCGCGGCGCTGCACCATGCGGCGCGCGCCCAGATCGACGCCGCCCTCGCGTCGCTGTACAACGCGTACGATGCCGTCCAAGCCGACGTCGACGCCGCGCGGCGCAATCTCGATTCGTCGGCAACCAAGCTCGGGATCGCGAAGGACAGCGCAAGGCTCGGACGCGAGACCGCCCGCATCGCGCAGTTACAATATAAAAATGGGCTCGTGTCGTTTACCGATGCGACGCAGACGGAGCAGACGGCGCTCTCGGCGGAGAACGACCTCGTCGCCGCGCGCGTCACGTACGTCACCGCACTGATCCGCCTGCGCGTCGCCCTCGCGCCGTCGGACACCGCCGCCGCCGCGGACCTACGAGGTTTATGAACCGCCGTCGCAACACGCTGATCGTCGTCGCTGCACTCGCGCTGATCGTGATCGTCGGCTTCTTTGCGTCGCGGCACAGCGCCGCGGCCATGCCGGTGCGCGAAGTCGTGGTGCATTACGGCTCGTTTCGTACGAAACTGCCCGAGACGGGCGTCGTGCAACTGCCGCGGATCGTCACGATTCCGGCTTCCGCCGCCGGCAATCTCGGCCTAATTCAGGTCCGCGCCGGTGAGCGGGTGGCCGCCGGTCAGTTGCTCGCGACCATCCTCAACGATCAGTTGGTATCGAACCTCCACGATGCGCAGGACAACGTGCTCGCGGCACAAGGTAAAGCGCAGAGCGTTTCGGAGACCAACGGCGTGCTGCCCGAGCAGAATCGCTCGGCCGTGCTGCAGGCCCAGGCCAATGTGGTCGCCGCGCGTTCGGCGCTCACGCAGGCGCGTCAAGACTTCGTCGCAGGTTCGCAATCGGGCCTCGGTTACGGCGGCCAAACGGCCCAAGGACAGCGCCTGGCCGCCGACACCTCGCTCTCGAAAACGCAGACGGATCTGGGCGAAGCCAAGCGCACGTACGATGCCAATCAGTATCTCTACGCGCAGAAAGGCATCTCGCGCGATCTCCTGATGCAGTCGAAAGCGCGTTACGATGAAGCACAGGCGACCTACGAGCAGGCACGTAGCGAACGCCGGATTCTGGGCGGCACGCTCGCGCGCGAGAACGCGGTACTCGGCGAACGCGTTCGCTCTGCCCAGGACACGTTGCGTGAAGCCGACGCCGCGCTTGCGTCGGCACGTGCCAACGCGAGCGAATCCAAGGCGGGCGACTTACAATCCGCACGCGCCGATGCCGAACGCGCCTCGTCCGACCTCGCGTTCGCCCAGACGCAGGTCGGGCGTTTAGAGGTACGGGCGCCGTTCGCGGGCGTCATCGAAAGCGTCACGTCGCAGCCGGGGGATACCTTGCGGCCGGTGCAGCCCGGCGATGCCGTTACGCTCGGTCAAGCGCTTTTCACGATGGCGGCCGACGACCGCTTCATCGTGCGCACGAAAGTGGACGAGCAAGACATTTCCGGCGTTCGCTTCGGGCAGCGCGCCGTCGTGAGCGGTGAAGATTTCGGTACGGCGACGCTCGGCGGCCGAGTCGTCGCGATCTCGCCCGTCGCCCAGAAATCCGACGACCCCTCGAACACGTCGCGCCAAGTGTTAACGACGATCGCTCTCGATCGCACGTTGCCTTTCTTACGCGATGGTCTGACGGTCGACGTCGACATCATCACACACGATCAGCCCCACGTGCTCATCGTCCCGACGGACGCCGCGCGTAAGGACGGACACGGCAGCTACGTCTTCCGCGTCGACCGCGGGCGCGCGACCCGTACGGCGGTCAAACTCGGTGCGCAGAACGACACGCAGGTCGTCGTGCTCTCGGGCCTGCACGCGGGCAGCATCGTCGTCGACGACAAAGCGGCGAGCGTGACGGCCAACGATCCCGTTACGCCCGCGCCCTCTCCGTCACCGGCGACTTCGACCGCGCCGTGACGCGGCTCTTGGCCTACACGCGCGAAGCGTTCGAAGCGATCTGGCGCAACCGCGCGCGTTCGATGCTGACGATGCTCGGCATGATCATCGGTACGGCGTCGGTGATCGCGGTGCTCGGCATCGGAAAGGCGGCGTCCGGCGGCATCACCGGAACGCTGGGTTCATTCGGTAATCCCGGCTTTTTCGTGTCGACCGATCCCGAGCAAGACGATCCCGCCGCCGCCGCAATCCAGTACCGCGACGCGGCGCTGGTTGGAACGGACGATCCCGACATCATCTCGCACGTGTTTCCAACGTACCAGCGGAACTTTCACATCGTTGCGAACGGCAAGGACTACATCGGCACGGTCGCTAGCCAAACGGATTACATCCTCGACTCTCTGCAGTTGCGCGAGGGACGGCGCATCGACACGAACGACGTCGCAACGGCGGCGCGCGTCTGTCTGCTCGGACAGCCGATGGAGCGCCGCTTTTTCGGCGATTCGGGTCGGGCCCTCGGTGCGATCGTGCGCATCGACGGTACGCGCTTTCGCGTGATCGGCGTATACTCCGATGCCACCTCGAGCATTTTCAGCAGCGCCGGGGGCACCGACTACGCCGAGATGCCGTATTCGACGTTTCACGATCTCGTACCGGGGCCGGTCGACTCGCTCAACCTCTACGCGCAACCCGATAAAACGCTCGACGACGTGCGCACCTCGGTCGTCGCGACGTTGCGCCACGTGCACGGCCCGAACGCCGCCTACCAAGTGCAGGACGCGCTCGCATTCGAAGGCGCGTTCATCAAGACGATCGGCATCGTCGGGGTCGGTTTGACGGCGATCGGCGGGGTTGCGCTCCTGGTCGCGGGCATCGGCGTGATGAACATCATGCTCGTCTCGGTGACCGAACGCACGCGCGAGATCGGCATCCGCAAAGCGATCGGCGGCAGCCGGCGCGACATCGTGCTGCAGTTTCTGATGGAGGCGGTCATTCTGTCGCTGATCGGCGGCGGGATCGGCATGCTGCTCGGCATCGCAATCGTGCTGCTCGCCTACGGCATCGTCTCTGGGCTCCTGGGTCCCGCGCCGATTCCGTGGCTCATCATCGTCGCGACCGCGGCGGGCTTCTCGACCTTCGTCGGCGTCGTCTTCGGAACGTATCCCGCGATGCGCGCCGGTAAGATGGACCCGATCGAAGCGCTCCGATCGTAGTGGCGGAATCGTGTTAGGTAAAGTCGGGCCGTTCGTCGGCGAGGCGTTCGGCGTGCTTGCGGGCAACCGCACGCGTTCGTTTCTCACGATTCTCGGGCTCATCATCGGCGTGGCGGCCGTCATCTCGATTCAGATTCTTGGAAAAGGTATGGCGGGTGCGGTCACGGGCGTGCTCGGAAGTCTCAACGATCGCAGCTTCTACCTTTTCCCGAACGCCCAGCAGGGCGACTTCACGCGCGCCTCGTTCACCGTCGCCGACATCGACAAAGTGCAGGCGGCGTTTCCGAATATCGTCATCGCTTTTCCGGCCGGTTACGTTGCGCGATTGGTAACCGCCGGGCACGCGCACGCGCGTCTGGGCATCACGGATGATTCCGACATCGCCTTCGCGAGCGTCCCGTTGATCTTCGGCCGTAACATCTCCCGCGACGACGTCGCTGCGGCGGCGCACGTGTGCGTGATGACGAACCGCGCGTTCAAACGACTCTTTCCCGACGGCGCAGACCCGGTCGGGTCGAGCCTGCGCGTGGGAGACCGGCGCTACGTGGTGATCGGGGTTCAGGGACCGCCGACGCAAGGCATCATTCCCGTGAATTTCGGCGGCGACGTGCACATTCCTTACACGACCTACGAGCACGACTTCTTGCGCGCGCGCCCGCTCGTCGCCGCTCAGTTCATCGTCGCCGACGCCAATCAGATCGCGCCGACCGAAACCGCCGTCAAAACGTATCTGCGCACGCTCAAGGCCAACCGCGCCGAGTATCAGACCTTCGACCGCCGGACGTTTTCATCGTCGATCGACGGCATCTTCGCTGCACTGACGCTCGTCGTCACGTTGATCGGCGCCGTGTCGCTCGTCGTCGCGGGAATCGGCATCATGAACATCATGCTCGTTTCGGTCACCGAACGCACCCGCGAGATCGGGGTGCGCAAAGCGATCGGCGCGACGAGCTTTCAGGTGCTTGCGCAGTTCTTCATCGAAGCGTTGCTGCTCTCGCTCGTCGGCTGCGGCATCGGCCTTGCGATCGGGGTCGGCGTCGGCTGGCTCGTCGACCGCTTCGCGCTCGTCGCAATCTCGGGCGTCGTGCCCGCGCTCCCGTGGGTGCAGTCCGTCGCAATCGCCGTCGGCTTCGCGACGATCGTGACGCTCGTCTTCGGAACGTATCCCGCCTACCGCGCCGCCCGCCTCGATCCGATCGAGGCGCTGCGGTATGAGTGAGCGTCCCACACTTTCCGCGTGGTGGCCCGCTATGCGAGAACGCTTTTCGGCGATGGCGATCATCGCCTCGATGACCCTTCCGGCGTTCGGCATCCGTTCATACGGCACTCGGCATCTCGAAGATCCTTACAGGGCCCAAGAGCCGCAGGACCGGACATACGCGCTCGAAGTTCCCCGGGGAGCCGAAGAACACAAGGACCCTTTGCAGTGAACGGTTCTCCGGTCATCGGGATGCATGACCTCGTGAAGACGTACAAGACCGGGGCGCTCGAAGTTCCAGCGCTGCGCGGCGTCAGCTTCGAGATCGCACGCGGCGAGTACGTGGCCATCATGGGGCCCTCCGGTTCGGGGAAGTCGACCTTAATGAACCTGATCGGCTGCCTCGATCGTCCGACGAGCGGAACGTACCGCCTCGACGGGACAGATGTCGGGACGCTCGACGACAATGCGCTCGCCGCCATTCGCCTGCGGAAGCTCGGCTTCGTCTTTCAGGGCTTCAATCTGCTCTCGCGGACCAACGCCCTCAAGAACGTCGCCCTTCCGCTCTTCTACGCGGGCGTCGGGGTGCGCGAGCGCGATCGGAGGGCCGCGGCGATGCTTGGCGACGTCGGTCTGGGGGACCGCGCGACGCATAAGCCGAGCGAACTTTCGGGAGGCCAGCAGCAACGGGTCGCGATCGCCAGGGCGCTGGTCAACGATCCCGCCGTGCTGCTCGCGGATGAACCGACGGGGAACCTTGATTCCCAGACGAGCGAGGAACTGATGGCCCTTTTTCTACAGCTCAATGCAAGCGGGCGCACGATCATCATGGTCACGCACGATCCCGAAACCGCACGTCACGCCGAGCGGGTCATACGCGTGCGGGACGGGCTCGTCGTCGCCGACGAATCCAAAATGAGAATTTAAGGAAAAAGCTCCCGGCCGCGTGACCTCGGCCGAACCCACGAGTAGTTGAGCGGCAGAACATTGTGCCCCAAAGAAAGCGAAAACCGCACATGCAAAAAACTCGGATCGTCTCGACCGCGATCGTCGGCCTCGTCGGCGCCATCATCGGAAGCTTCTCGATGATGTTGTTTGCGAGCACGCACTTCGCCGGCGTGGCGGGCCCCGGTAACACGCCGCCGCAAGTCTACGCCGCGCCGATCACGTCGGGCGGCAGCGACCAGCAACGAATCGTCAGCGCCGTCCGGCGCGTCGCTCCATCGGTCGTAGCGCTCAACGTCACCGTGAACGGCCAGCAGGTCGTTCCGCTGGATCCCTTCGCGCAAATGTTCGGGCAGCAGGGCCCGCAGCAGGTGCAGCGTTACCACGCGCGCGCTTCCGGCTCAGGCTTCATCTATCGGCGCAACGGCGACGGCAGCGGGCTCATCGTCACGAACGCCCACGTTGTGCGGCCGCCGACCAACGGCACCGTCTCGGCGATTCAAGTCGTCTTCCGCAACGGTCAGCGGGTGACGGGCCACGTCTACGCGGACAGCATCGGCGCGGACCTCGCGCTCGTGAAGGTTGAAGGCGTCAAAGATATGCCGCCGCCCGTCGAGCTTGCCGATTCGTCCAAACTCGAAGCCGGTCAGTTCGCAATCGCGATCGGTGAGCCGTTCGAACTCAAGGAGTCCGTCTCGCTCGGGGTCGTCTCGGGTTTCAACCGGGACGAACCGATCGGCGAGGACGGCGGCGGCGGGGTGATCGATTTCAAAGGCCTGCTGCAGACCTCAGCCCCGATCAACCCGGGCAACTCCGGTGGTCCGTTGATCGATGAAGACGGCCGCCTCATCGGCGTCAACCAGTCGACGGCCAACCCGCAGACGGGCGCGCAAGGCATCGGCTTCGCGATTCCATCCAACACGGTGCGCGAGCAAGTCGCGATGCTCGAGAAGAACCCCGGCACGCATCAAGGCACGAACCAGGGCTTCATCGGCGTCGCACTCGCGACCGTGACTCCGGCCCTGAGCGTTCAACTGAACTATCACGGCAAGGGCGTCGCGGTCGCGCAGGTCGTTTCCGGCTCCGCGGCCGACCAGGCGGGTCTTCAGCCGGGTGACGTCATCGTGCGCGCCAATGGACAGGACGTCACGACCGACGCGCAGCTGCGTAAGATCATCGAGGGCGTCAAGCCTGGTCAGACCGTGAACTTCGAAGTCTGGAGTTCGGGGATCAAGAAGCTCGTCAGCGTCAAGGTCGTCGAACGGCCGGCCGCCGTCGGCCAACTCGCCCCTCAGCAGCAGCCCCAGGATCCGAACGCAGGCGCCGGTCCGTAGCGCCGGTCCGTAGCACCGGTCCATTAGCGCCGTCCATTAGCGCCGGTCCGTAACACCGGCCGCGCCCGGGCAACGGGGGCCTCGTCGTAGTCGCGTCATTCGCGGCAGCATCGTACCGCCCGCCCGCGTAGTCACCGGGTCATGGCGCTGAATTTCGCAGCAGAACGGCCTCGTCGTAATCCGACGAGGCCGTTCTGCCGAGGTTACTTGTGTGATCGAACGCATCGCCGGAGTGCAACCTGCGGACGCCTTCGGCGTATCTTAGTCTACGGAAATAAGCAGCGTCGCGCTTAGAGACGACGCATCCTTGAATGTCGGTAAGCGGCAAGGCAAAGCGCACTTCGCGCGTAGCTGGTCCTCGACGTTCGGAGCAGGAGCAACAATTTATGGCAAAAGTGGTCGGCATCGACCTCGGCACGACGAATTCCGTCGTCGCCGTTATGGAGGGGCAAACGCCCACCGTCATCGCGAATTCGGAGGGCAGCCGCACGACACCGTCGGTCGTCGCCTTCACGAAGACGGGCGAACGGCTCGTCGGGCAACTGGCGAAGCGCCAGGCCGTTACCAACCCGGACCGTACGATCAAATCGATCAAGCGGCACATGGGCACGGACTTCAAAGTCAAGATCGACGGCAAGGATTACACGCCGCAAGAGATCTCGGCCATGGTCCTTCAAAAACTCGTTAACGACGCATCGACCTATCTCGGCGACCGCGTGACGAAAGCCGTCATCACGGTGCCGGCGTACTTCAACGACGCGCAACGCCAAGCGACCAAGGACGCGGGTCGCATCGCGGGCCTCGACGTGCTGCGCATCATCAACGAGCCGACGGCGGCGGCGCTCGCCTATGGGCTCGATAAGAAAGGCTCCGAGACGATCCTCGTGTGGGATCTCGGCGGCGGCACCTTCGACGTCTCGATCCTCGAAGTGGGCGACGGCGTCTTCGAAGTGAAGTCGACCAACGGCGACACGCACCTCGGCGGCGACGACTACGACGACAAGGTCGTGGCGTGGCTCGTGTCCGAGTTCCGTAAGGATCAAGGCATCGATCTCTCGGGCGACAAGCAGGCGCTACAGCGTCTGACCGAAGCGGCGGAAAAGGCCAAGATCGAACTGTCGACCCTGACGTCGACGGGCGTCAACCTGCCGTTCATCACGGCCGATCAAAGCGGGCCCAAGCACCTCGACATCACCTTGACGCGCGCGGAGTTCGAACGCCTTACGAGCGATCTAACCGATCGCATGGTGCAGCCGTTCAAAGCGGCACTCGCCGATGCGAAGATCGACGTGAGCCAAATCAACGAGATCGTCATGGTCGGCGGTTCGACCCGCATGCCGGTGTGCCAAGACCTCGTCAAGAAATTGACCGGTAAGGAAACGCTCAATCAGTCCGTCAACCCTGACGAAGTCGTCGCGATCGGCGCGGCCATTCAAGCGGGCGTGCTCGCGGGCGAAGTCCGCGACGTCGTTCTGCTCGACGTGACCCCGCTCTCACTCGGACTCGAAACCCTTGGCGGCGTGTTCACGAAGCTGATCGACCGCAACACGACGATTCCGACCAAGAAGTCGCAAGTGTTCACGACGGCCGAAGACGGCCAAACGTCGGTCGACATCGCGATCTTCCAGGGCGAGCGCGAGATGGCGCGCGACAACAAGAGCCTGGGGCAGTTCCGTCTCGAGGGCATCCCGGCCGCGCCGCGCGGCGTGCCGCAGATCGAAGTGGCGTTCAACATCGATGCCAACGGCATCGTGAACGTCTCGGCGAAGGACCTCGGCACGGGCAAAGAACAGGCGATCACGATCACTGCGACGACGAATCTCTCGAAAGACGAAGTCGATCGCATGGTGCGCGACGCCGAAACCTCCGCTGCCGAAGATGCGCGCAAAAAGGAAGAGGCGGAAACCCGCAATCAGGCGTCCAGTCTGATCTACTCGACCGAGAAGTCGCTCAAGGAGATCGGCGACAAGCTCGAGGCCGGCGCTAAAGCCGACGTCGAGACCGCGCTGAACGATCTGCGCGCCAAGAGCGAGAACGGTACGGCGGCCGAGATCAAGACCGCGACCGAGACCTTGCAGGCAGCGTCCTACAAGCTTGCCGAGGCGCTCTACCAGAAGACCGGAGGTGCCGCAGGCGCGGCCGGACCGAATGGCGCGTCCACCGACGGCGCGGCAAGCGACGGCGCGGCGGCCGCTGCAGGCGCACCGTCCGGCGACGACGTGATCGACGCCCAGTTCACGGAAGCGAAGTAGCACGGCTGCATGGACATCGACATACAAGCGGGGACGGGAGTGGGCACCGAAGATCTCGGCGCCCCTTCCGCCCCCGATGGGCAATCTTCCGAGTTCGCAACGGAACTCGCTGCGGCGAAGGCGCTCGCAGACGAGCGTTATCAGGACCTGCAGTACGCTCGAGCGGAAATCGACAACGTGCGCAAGCGCGTCGAACGCAGTGCGTTCGAGCGGCTTGCGTTCGCGCGACGGCAACTGCTCGAGCGCTTTCTACCCGTGCTCGACAACCTGCAGCGCGCGCTTGCCTTCGATGATTCGGAGGCTCTGCGCGGCGGCTTACAGGCAACGTTGCGCGGCTTCGAGGGCGTGCTGACGAGCGAGCAGGTCGTGGCGCTCGAGACGGTCGGTAAACCGTTCGATCCGCATCTCGCCGAAGCAATCGCCACCCGCGAGACGAGCGACTATGCCGACGATATCGTCATCGAAGAAGCGCAACGCGGCTACCGAATGGGCGACGATCTGCTGCGCCCGGCGCTCGTCGTCGTCGCGAAACACGTCGCGCCGGCCGGCGAAGCACAATAGCCCGCGACGCACGCGTGAACTACAAAGACTATTATGCGGTCCTCGGCGTGCCCAAGAACGCCGCCGAGAAAGACATCAAGTCGGCGTACCGGAAGCTCGCCCGCAAGTGGCACCCCGACGCTAACCCCAACAATCAAAAGCCGGCCGAAGAAAAATTCAAGGAGATATCCGAGGCCTACGAGGTACTCGGCGATGCCGACAAGCGCCGCAAATACGACGCGCTCGGCAGTGACTGGGCGCAAGCCTCGCAACAAGCCGAAACGCAGCGGCGCTACCGCTCGGCGCAGGGCGCAGGCGACCCGTTTGCCGGTGCTCAGTTCTCGGGCGCCGGCGCCGGGGCCGGAGGCCCGACCGGCTTCTCGGATTTCTTCGACCTCTTCTTCTCGGGTGTCGGGCGCCGCGGCGCGAGCGCCCAGGCTTCCGCCCCGTCGTACGCGCAGCGCGGCGGCGACCTCGAGACGACGCTTGAATTGACCTTACGCGAAGCGTACGCCGGCGGTTCCAAAGCGATCAGCCTGCAGATCGAAGACGCCTGCCCGCGCTGCGGCGGCAGCGGCGTCGTCAATAATACGATCTGTCCGCAGTGCCACGGCACCGGCCGCATCGTGCAGAGCCGGCGTTTCGACGTGACGATTCCGCGCGGTATCCGCGAGGGTCAACGTATTCGCCTGGCGGGTCAAGGTAGTCGCGGGAGCGGCGGCGGATCGAACGGCGACCTATTGCTCGAAGCGCAGATCGCAACCGATCCAACCTTCGAACGCAAAGGCGATGATGTGTACGTCGACCTGTCGGTGCAAATCTACGATCTCGTGCTCGGCGCCGAAGTGCCGGTCCCGACGTTGACCGGCGACGTGACCGTAACGATTCCAGCCGGTACTCAGAACAACAAGATGCTGCGCCTCGCCGGCAAGGGGATGCCCAAAGTTAAGGGCGGCGGTTACGGCGACGAATACGTGCATCTGGTAGGACTGCTACCGACGAAACTGAGCGAGCGTGAACGCGAGCTCTTCGGTGAACTCGCCGACCTCCGCAGTGCCGCTCCCGCCTAACGCTCAACTAGCGCAAGTCCCCGTCGGTCAGCCCCGAGTCGACTTTAAAATCTTTCAGTTCCCAGTGCTCGACGACGTCGTTGCCGACGTAACGCTTACGCATCACGATCAGACCGGTCCGTTTGGAGACGTCGATCACGTCGAGCGTCACATTCTTGTCCGTGGCCGGGTCGTCGGGACAGCTGATGTTTGCGTTGGAAAACGCGAGTTCGTCGGTTCCTTCGCCCTCGACCGTCGGCCCGTCCCGCTCCGCGATGCGATCGCGATGGGCGTCGAGACAAGCGATCACATCGCCCTCGTTGGGATTGAGGACCCCGTTGCCACGCAACGACGTGAGATCGACAGCGTGCGCGCTGCCGTGCATCTTGAACAAGGAGAGCCGGCGACGATAGGCGGTCACCCGGTCGCCACCGTCCCAGAGAATCGTCGAACCGCTCTTGTTGCCCGTGATGACATCGAGCCGCGCTTCGTGCGGCTTGCGAAACGCGTAATGGAACTCGTTATCGCTCGTACGATCTCCGAGCACCTCGTGCCCTTCGATCGTCACGCTATAGTCGTGAAGATTTTTCCAAGCCGCCGCCATGCGATCGAGGGCCGGTAGCGACGTTGCGGCCCCGGCCGGCATGCGCCCGACGGCGAGCATCAGAGCGATCAGAATGCAAGCCGGTCGAAGGCTTCGGTGAAATGCACACATATATTGGCGTTCCGGCTTCGCACGGGAGGCCGCTCCTCCTGGCAGACCAAGGCGGGTTCTCAGCAACTTCTCATCACCGGCGGCGGTCGAAAGAACGATGCTAGGCGGCCCTCCGACCCATTTGATGTGGTCGAGCATGTTCAACCCCGAGAAGCCGAAGGTCGAGCGCAAAATCAATTGGCGCCGGCTCGGCGTCCTCTTCTTGCCGTACTGGCGCCAGGAGGCGTTGGTGCTGATCTGCATCATAATTGGGTCGGTGCTGGGACTCGCGCCCGCGCTCTTCACCCGCAGCCTGATCGACGGTGCGCTCCTTCATCACGACGTGCACGCCTTGTGGGGCGACGTCGGCGGAATGATCGTCGCGGCGCTCTTCGCCGCCCTGATCGGCGTGTATCAGGGTTACCTGAACTCGCTCGTGGGCGAGGGGATCATGCGCGACATCCGCACCAAGCTCGTATCGCACCTCCATCGCATGCCGATCGATTTCTTCACCAGCACGAAGACGGGCGAAATCATGAACCGCGTCTCGAACGACGTCGACAACGTCGACAACGTCGTGACGGGCACCCTCGTGACGATCGTGACCAACATCGCGACGATCCTCACCACGGTCGTGACGATGTTCGTGATGGATTGGAAGCTTTCGCTGCTGGCGCTTACGGTCGTGCCGCTCATGATCGTCCCGCTTGGACCCGTCGGACGGCGCATGTACCTCGTACGCCGCGCCACGCGCGAGAAACGCGACGAGATCGAAAGCCTCACCCAAGAGACGCTTTCGATATCGGGCATTACGCTGATAAAATCGTTCGTGCGCGAAGCCTTTGAAGACAAACGCTTCTTCGGCGTCTCGACCGATCTGATGGGGCTCGAAATCCGCCTCGCGATGGTCGGACGCTGGTTCATCGCCGCGATCGCCGCGATGGTCATCGTGGGTCCCGCGATCGTGTGGCTCGGCGGCGGTTATCTGAGCATCTACTACGGCCTCAGTATCGGCACAATCGTGGCGTTCGTCGCACTGCTCGGACGGCTGTACGGCCCCGCTTCGGCACTTGCCGGCGTCCAAGTACAGATCGTCAGCGCGTTTGCCGTCTTCGAACGCATCTTCGAATACCTCGACATGGCACCCGAATCCGAAGGCACGCGTACCCTCGCACACGTCGAAGGCGAGCTTCGCTTCGAGGACGTGCACTTCGCTTACACGGCGGGACGCCAAGCACTTGACGGCGTCGATTTGCACATCGCGCCGGGGCAAGTAGCCGCTTTCGTCGGACCCTCGGGCGCCGGCAAGACGACGATCACGCAACTCGTGCCACGCTTCTACGATCCACAAGAGGGTCGCATCACGCTCGACGGCGTCGACGTGCGTGAACTCGACCTGCATTCGCTGCGCTCGCACATCGGAATCGTGACGCAGGAGACGTATCTCTTCCACGACACGATCGCCGCCAATCTGCGCTACGGAAACAACGCTGCCACGCAAACGCAAATGGAAGCGGCCGCACGCGCGGCCAACATTCACGCCTTCATCGCGTCGCTTCCTGAAGGCTACGGGACCATCGTCGGCGAGCGCGGCCACAAACTCTCGGGCGGCGAACGCCAACGGCTCGCAATTGCGCGCGTGCTCCTGGCCGATCCGCGCATCCTGATCCTTGACGAAGCGACGAGCGCCCTCGACTCCGAAAACGAAGCGCTGATCCAGGCGGCCTTCGACGAGGCGATGCACGGCCGAACGAGCCTCGTGATCGCTCACCGGCTCTCCACGATCCTGAGCGCCGACGTCATCTTCGTCGTCGAAGCTGGCACGATCGTCGAACGCGGCACGCACGCGCAGTTGCTCGCGCGCGACGGCACGTATGCGCGCTTGTACCGCACGCAATTCGAGAAGGGTAACGTCGAGCTGTCGTTTGCGCCGCCGGTTTCAGGAACGGCCGCCGTCTCGGCTCCGTGAACGGTCCCGCAACCGGCGGCTTGCTGCGCGTCGAGGGCCTCACGAAGCGTTTCGCGCATAAGGTTGCGCTCGACGGACTCACCTTCGATGTTGCGCGCGGCGAGGTGCTGGGATTACTCGGCCCAAACGGCGCCGGTAAAACGACCGCATTTTTGTGCCTGTGCGGGCTGCTGCGGCCCGACGCGGGCGCGATTCTCTTCGACGGCCGCCGCCTCGGCGGCGACCGCGGACGGACGATCTCATTGATTCCCGAGACGCCTGAGGTCTATCCGATGCTCACGGTTTGGGAGCATCTCGCCTTCGTCGCGGCGAGCGTGCGGCTCGGGCACGGGTGGGAACATCGCGCTGAGGATCTGCTCGAACGCTTTGGCCTCGGTATCGCGCGCGACACCGTCGGGCAGTCGTTGTCGAAGGGAATGCGGCAGAAGACGCTGATCGCGGCGACCGTGCTTGCAAATGCACCGGTGCTGCTGTTCGACGAACCGACCATCGGCCTCGATCCGCTCGGACAACGTGAACTGCGCACGTTGATTCGCGACCTTGCAGCGGACGGGACGTCGATCCTGATCAGCACGCATCTCATTGAATCCACCGCTACGTTGTGCGACCGCATTGTCATCCTCAAGCAGGGCATCGCCGTCGCTGTGGGCGCGGTCGCGGAACTACGCGCGAGAAGTGACGCCGACAAAACGCTCGAGGACGTCTTCTTAGAAATCACCGCGTAGATGGATTCGACTTCGTCGAATTTTTCGCGTCCGGTCTTTCGGCCAGCCCACCGGGCGGGTTGGCGTGCGCTGTGGCTGCTCGAAGGCGCTTACCTTCGCCATCAGATTGGCGCGATCGCCCGCTCGCGGCGGCGCCTGTCGGTGTGGGTTCTTTACTTGCTCGCCATGGTGTCCGGCGGCGCCGCTCGATTCTTGAACGGCGTTCATCACCATCGCGCCGTTACGAGTATCATGCTGAGTCCGAGTCTTGCGACGGCCGCCGCAGGCTTGTACGTCGGTCTGCTCGGCACGATGGCGGCGGCCGCCACGTACGGGCGCATTGCGCCATTCCGCAACGCGGCCGAGCCGTTGCTACTTTCAAACGCCGGCATTCGTCCGTTGATCATCGCCTTGTGGCTGCAAGGGCGCAAGACTGTAACCGGCTGGCTGCGTTCATTCGCAGCGTTTGTCTATGCGCTGCTGGTATTCTCGCCGCAGCACTCTGACGAGAGCGCCACACTGCGAGGGTTCGCAGCCACAATACTCGTGTTCGCGATCGCAATATCGCTAGAGCTTCCTACGTTTTTGCTCGCGCGGGGACGCTGGAAAGTCCCCGTTCGCAGCATCGTCTGCACGATCGCGGCGCTCGGATTCACCTACGGTGCGGTGGGCATCATCGGTGATACGTTGCGCGTACCGCTCGTGCGGGCGACGCACCTCGACCCGGGCCTGGCGACCGGTGCACTGCTCGCAGGCAACGCGATCGCGCTGCTCGTGCCGCTCTTGGCTTTCGCAGTACTGATCGCAATCGTGGCCGCGCTCGGCGACGACGCGCTGCCGGAGCTGTATGCTGCGTCGCAACGCACGCTTACCGGGGGTCAACCCGCGCGTTCGCCGGACTTGCGGCACTCGGCACAAAAACAACGTCGCCACGGGCGAAGCAACGTGCCGGGCGGAGCGCTCGCACTCGTTTGGAAAGATTGGATCGCGTTTCGTCGTACCGGCGGTGCGTTTGCATTCTGGTTCTTGAGTTGCACCTTCTGGGCAGGATGCGGCGCCGGTGCCGCACTCGTGACCCGGCACTATCACGATCCCACTGCGCTTGCGCTACTGAGCGGCGCGCTCGGGCTCTTCGTCGTCTTCATCGCGCCGCACAGCACGCACGCCGACCTCGTAGCCGATCTCGGCAAGCCGCTTTTCTGGCTCTCGCCCGAAGCGCTTCGTCTGCGTCTGGCTGCATCCACGTTTGCACGCGCATGGCGCGTCGGAACGGCGCTGGGACTGGCGCCGCTGGCCGTCGCCTCCGTGTTCGGTGACACCGTCTTCGCCGCGATCTCATTGCCGGCCGGGATTGCAGGCGGCTGGGCGCTTCAGGCGCTCGGCGTCGCCCTCTACACCCTTTTTCCGAATCCCCTCGATGCTCGCGGACCGGTCGGCGCATTGCGCACGCTCGTCACCGTGGCGTTCTTCATTCCTCCGGTCGTCGTCGCAGCGATCGTCGCTATGCTGCACGGACATTTCGTGGAGCTCGGCATCGCGTTCGCAGCGACACTCGCTTGCGAAGGTTGGATTGCCATCGAATTCGCATCGCTGCGCCTGCGCGAAGGAGGCGCAGCCATGGCAGCCGCTTCGCGTTAGCCGAGCCGGCGAGCCGCTCCGTACATTGATCGGTGCGCGTCCATCATTCTGCGCAAGTCATCGGCATCACGGCCGGTACGAGTGACCGGCGGACCGGAACACCCTGGTCCCCGTGGAACACCCGAACGACCGAACCTGCATCACCAAGCCCCACGAGGAACGACAGACCGATGGCACTCGATGTTGCGACCACCTACAGCGACGCGTTATGGCGCCCGATGACCCAGTATCGGACGGCGCTTGCGCCGCTGCTCGTCGAGCGCGGCGAGGGGTGCTTCGTGTGGGACGCGCACGGCAATCGGTATCTCGACGCGATGTCGGGCCTGTGGTGCGTGAACGTCGGATACGGGCGACACGAAATCGTCCGGGCTGCCAGCGAACAGATGGAACGGCTCGCCTACGCGTCGCCGTTTCGCCCCGCACCCGTGACGTTTGAACTTGCCGCCACGCTCGCGCGCATGTTGCCCGGCGACCTCGAGCACACGTATTTCACGAACAGCGGGAGCGAAGCGGTCGAGACGGCCATCAAAATCGCGCGGCAAGCGCAGCAACAGCGTTTCCCCGGAGAGAGCCGCTACAAGATCGTCGCGCGCTACCGGGGCTATCACGGTTGGACGCTCGGTTCGCTGAGCGCAACCGGACAAGTCGAGCGCAAAGCCCGTTTCGAACCACTGCTCGGCGGCTTCGTGCACGTCTCGCCGCCGGCGTGCGACGACTGCGCCGTCGGCGTGCACGACGGCTGCACGTTCGACCCGATCGGAGAGATCGAGCGCTGCATCCGCTACGAAGGGGCGGAAACGATCGCGGCCGTGCTCGCGGAGCCGATCATCGGCGGAGGCGGCGTCATCGAACCGGCGGACGATTATTTTCCTCGGCTGCGCGCGCTGTGCGACCGGCACGGCATCCTGCTGATCGCAGATGAAGTCATCACGGGCTTCGGACGGACCGGGGAAATGTTCGGCTGCGAACATTGGCCGCAAGCGCTCCCCGACATCATCACGCTCGCGAAGGGACTCAGTAGCGGATATCAGCCGATCGGCGCGACCGTCGTATCGCAGCGCGTCTTCGAACAGTTTTACGGCGACCCAGGCGAACATCGTGAGTTCTCGCAGTTGAGCACCTTCGGCGGCCACCCCGTCGCCGCGGCGGCGTCGCTTGCAAACATCGCCATTCTCGAACGCGAGAACCTCGCACAGCGCAGCGCGCTCGCCGGCGTCCGGCTGAAAAGTGAAATCACGTCGTGGCGGCATCCGGCGATCGCGCAAGTGCGCGGCCGCGGATTGATGATCGGACTCGAACTCGCGCGCGACGGCCGCCGCTACAGCGAGGCGGAAGCCGATCGCGTCCTCGCGCGCATCAAAGAGAACGGTGTCTTGATCGGCCGCAACGCCGTAACGGTCGGCGCCATGGGCAACGTGCTGACGCTCGCGCCGCCGCTTTCTATCTCCGATGATGAACTTCACATGCTCGCCCGCGCGCTGCGTGCCGGACTAACCGTTTTGGAGGACCGTTGAGGCAGACACTGCGCCGCACGACGCTCGGCCACTTCATCGGCGGTCGCCTGGTCGACCGTGACGGCGCCGACGGCACGCCCGTCTACAATCCCGCTACCGGCGAAATAACGAAGCACGTCGCCATGGGGACTGCGGCGGACGTCGACACGGCGGTACGGGCTGCCGACGATGCTTTCGCTACGTGGTCGGCGACGCCGGCGCCCAGGCGCGCGGCGGTGCTCTTTCGCTTTCGCGAGCTCGTGCTCGAGCATGCCGGCCGACTCGCGGGGATCATCACGAGCGAACACGGCAAGACGTTGCCCGACGCCGCGGGCGAACTTCAGCGCGGTCTCGAGGTCGTCGAGTTCGCCTGCGGCATCCCGCATCTGCTCAAAGGCGAGTTCAGCGAAAACGTCGGACGCGGCGCCGACGGTTACTCTTTGCGGCAACCGCTCGGGATATGCGCCGGCATCTCGCCGTTCAACTTCCCCGCGATGGTGCCGATGTGGATGTTTCCCGTCGCGCTCGCGTGCGGCAACACGTTCATCATGAAGCCGAGTGAGAAAGACCCCTCGCTCGCACTCGAACTGGCCCGGTTGCTGACGCAAGCCGGTCTACCGGACGGCGTTTTCAACGTCGTCAACGGCGCGAAACCGACCGTCGACGCGTTGCTTGCCGATCACCGCGTTGCGGCGATCAGCTTCGTCGGCTCGACGTCCGTCGCGCGCCACGTTTACGAACGCGGCACCGCAAACGGAAAACGCGTTCAAGCGCTCGGCGGCGCAAAAAACCATCTCGTCGTGATGCCGGACGCCGACCTCGACCAAACCGCCGACGCCTTGATGGGTGCCGCCTTCGGCTCCGCCGGCGAACGCTGCATGGCGATCTCGATCGCCGTTCCGGTCGGAGATGGCGTCGCAGACGCATTGCTCCCGCGCTTGCGCGAACGCATCGCAACCCTTCGGGTCGGCGCAGGAGACGAATCCGGCGTCGAGATGGGGCCGCTCGTTACGGGCGAGCACCGCGACCGCGTGCGCGGCTACGTCGATTTGGCCGAACGCGAAGGCGCGCAGATCATCGTGGACGGCCGCGCGGACGGCAGCCGAAACGAGCGTGGCTTTTTCTTCGGCGCAACGTTACTCGATCGCGTCACGCCGGAGATGCGCGTCTACAAAGAAGAAATAGTCGGTCCCGTGCTCGGTATCGTTCGCGCTGCGGACTTTGAAAGCGCGCTGAATATCGTCAACGGACACGAATGCGGCAACGGTGCTGCAATTTTCACGCGCGACGGCGACGCAGCACGCACGTTTGTGCAGGGGGTGCAAGCCGGCATGGTCGGCGTCAACGTACCGATCCCCGTACCGATGGCCTTCCACAGCTTCGGCGGCTGGAAAGCCTCGCTCTTCGGCGACCACCACGTCCACGGCCCCGAAGGCGTCCGCTTCTACACGCACCTGAAGACCGTGACGAGCCGCTGGCCGACGGGTGCGCGCGCACGAGCGCAATACGTCATGCCGACGATGCGTTAAAGCGTCCCCCGATTTCCACGCCCCAATGACGAGGTCGCCGCAATGTTTGATCCGTGTGGATTTATGTGCCGACCCGAAACGGCGGACTCGTCGCCGCACGCACGTCGTCAACGCTGATGCCGGGCGCGCATTCACGCAGAACGAGGCCGTCCGGTTCGATGTCGAGCACCGCCATGTCGGTGATGATGCGGTGGACCACGCCGCGTCCGGTCAGCGGCAAGGTACAGTGATTGACGATCTTGTGCGTGCCGTCTTTGGCGACGTGTTCCATCATCACGATGAGGCGCTTCGCGCCGTGAATGAGATCCATCGCGCCGCCCATACCCTTGACCATCTTGCCGGGGATCATCCAGTTGGCGAGATCGCCGCTGCCCGAAACTTGCATCGCACCGAGCACCGCGAGATCGATGTGGCCGCCGCGAATCATACCGAATGACGCCGCCGAGTCGAAGAACGATGCGCCGGGATAAACTTCCACGGTCTCTTTGCCGGCGTTGATCAAATCGGGATCCTGTTCGCCTTCGTACGGATACGGGCCCATGCCGAGAATGCCGTTCTCGCTCTGCAGCACGACGTGCACCTTTGGATCGACGAAGTTCGGAATCAGCGTCGGCAGACCAATGCCGAGATTGACGTATTGGCCGTCGCACAGTTCGCGTGCAACGCGCGCTGCCAGTTGGTCGCGCGTGAGGGCCATTATACTTCCTCGCCGGCAGCCGCCGGCGGTGCGTCGCGTTCCGAACGCTTGCGCGTGGTGACCCGTTCGATGCGCTTCCCTTCACTGCCGACCACAACGACGCGTTGCACGAAGATGCCCGGCGTATGCACGTTCTGCGGATCGATTTCGCCAGGCTCGACGAGTCGCTCCACTTCGGCAATCGTAATTTTTCCGGCGGCGGCGCACAGCGGATTGAAGTTGCGCGTCGCCTTGTCGTAGACGAGATTGCCGAGGCGATCCCCAACGCTCGCGCGCACGAACGCATAATCGCACACGATGCCTTCTTCGAGCACGTAATCAAGCGCGCCGAAGCGACGCGTCTCCTTCTGCGGTGACGCCAGCGCGATCGTGCCGCCCGGCCCGTACCGCCACGGCAGGCCGCCCTCGGCAATCTGCGTGCCGACGCCGGCCGGTGTATAAAAGGCTGGAATGCCGGCGCCTCCGGCGCGCAACCGTTCGGCAAGCGTCCCTTGAGGAACGAGTTCCACTTCCAATTCACCGCTTAAGAACTGGCGCTCGAATTCGCGGTTTTCGCCGACGTAGGAACCCGTCGTACGCCGTATGCGCTTCGCGTCGAGCAACATGCCGAGTCCCCAACCGTCCACTCCGCAATTGTTCGAAACCGTGACGAGGTCGGTTGCGCCCTGGTCGAGCAGCGCCGCAATCAGATGAAAGGGGATACCGCTCAGTCCGAAACCACCGACTGCGAGCGATGCGCCGTTCGAAACGTCGGCGACGGCGCTCGCCGGATCGGCAACGACTTTGTTCATGCGACCAGCGCTTACGACGAGCGCTCGCCGCCTGCCTCCGGAGCAACCCTGCTCGTTTCAATTGGCCGCTCGGGCGGTATGGCCGCCTCATGAACGACTACGATACCGACCAAACCCGCGCTGCCGGCAACGCCGTTAAGTCCGCAGCCCAATCCGCCAGTTCGTCACTGGAATCCAAGGTTAAAAAGAGCGACACGAACGCGACGCTGCGCAGTGGCTTGATGGCAGGCGCCGCCGCAAGCTTGTTCGCATCGCTCGCGCTCAAAGCGGCGGGAAATCGCGAAGACGCCCTCTTCGTGGGGCAGTGGGTGCCGACGTTTCTCATCATTGCTCTGTGGATCACGGTCGTGCGCGAAGACATCGCTCCGGGAACCTAAACCGGCCTTGATGTCGCGGGGAAGGATGCTTGCGGCGACCGAAGTCTCTCGCACCCGATCTTGAATTAGGAAGCTAGAGCGTATGGCCATCGCGACCCCTTCCCCTCATACCGCGTCGTCGGAAGACGATGCGATGATCCTCGAAGTCGTCCGCGAACTCGTAGCCGAGCGCGTCGCGCCTCGTGCTGCCGAGATCGACGAGAAGGGCGAGTTCGCCCGCGACATTTATAAGCTCTTCGCCGACAACGATCTCCTCGGGGTGCCGTTCCCCGAAGAATACGGCGGCCTTGGCCTTTCGTTCCTGACCTACGTGAAAGTCGTCGAGGAAGTATCGAAGGCGTGCGCGTCGAGCGGTCTCATGATCGCGGTTCAGGAGTTGAGCGCGCTCGCGCTGATCATCGCCGGTACCGAAGCTCAGAAGCAACAATATCTCACCAAGCTCTCGAGCGGCGAGATGATCGGCGCATACGCACTGACGGAACCGGGCAGCGGCTCGGACGCCGCCGGTTCGATGCGCGCACGCGCCGAAAAGAAGGGCGATCGCTACATTCTAAACGGCAACAAAGTCTGGATCACCAACGGTAGCGTCGCCGATTTGGTCACGGTCTTTGCCGTAACCGATCCCGCCAAAGGACCGGGCGGCATCAGCGCCTTCATCGTCGAGAGTACGTTTCCGGGCTTCAAGGTTGGTAAGCTCGAAAAAAAGATGGGCATTCGCGGTTCCCCGACGTGCGAACTGATCTTCGAGAATTGCGAGGTGCCCGCGGACAATCTGCTCGGTGAAGAAGGAACCGGCTTCAAGACCGCCATGCGGGTGCTGGACAAATCGCGACCCGGCATCGCGGCACAAGCAGTCGGCATCGCGACGGGCGCCCTCGATTATGCCACAACCTATGCAATGGAGCGGATGGCCTTCGGAAAGCCGATTGCACAGCAGCAAGGCATCCAGTTCATGCTCGCCGACATGCGCGTAGAACTCGAAGCCGCTCGCTTACTCCTCTATGAGGCGGCGCGAAAGTGCGATCAGAACTCGCCCGATCTGAGCGTCTGGGCGGCGTACTGCAAGCTTAAGGCCGGCGACGTTGCGATGAAAGTCACAACGGACGCTGTGCAAATTCTCGGCGGCTTCGGATATTCGACGGAGTATCCCGTCGAACGGATGATGCGCGACGCCAAGATCACCCAGATTTATGAGGGTACGCAGCAGATCCAGCGCCTCGTCATTGCGCGCAGCATGATCGGCAAAAAGCCTCCGCCGGTCGTAGCTTAATGCGAACATTCCGCCGCCCATCTGCGTTTTGAAGATGTCGGCTTGCGTGGTGAACATCCACCAACCGGTGATTTCGTTCCGGAGGGAGGTGTACTATTTTGAAGCAGATGTTTGCAGCGCTCGTCGCGGCGGCTCTTCTCTCGGCTCCGGCCTTGGCGAGGACGACTCACATGACCGCGGCTAGGCCGATGTCCCATCACATGATGTCGCGTAACGCGATGAAGAACCATATCATGAAGACCCACATGATGAAAAAGGGTCACATGAAGGCCAAGCACATGATGTAATTCCGTCTTCTTACGTCTCGAGCGCGTCCCGCCCGGGACGCGCTTTTTTTATCCGCCGATGCCGATGGCAGCGTGTCCGAACAGTGCGGGGACGTAGTGGCCGAGGGCCCACGATAACCCGAAGACGCCCGCACCAAAAGCAACGATTTCGAGACCCTTGAGGACGGAATTTCGGCGGCTGAGCGTTCCGGCGTAGTAACCGATGCCGAACAGCGCTGCGCCCGCCAGCCCAAGCGCCAGCCACATCGCGCTCCCGAGCGCTACCCCCGCCACATAGGGCACGACCGGCAGCACCGCGCCGAGCGCAAAGGAACCGGCCATTGCAAAGCTCTCGCGCAGTCCACGGCCCTCCGATTCCCGGACGTCGATGCCGAACTCGTCGCGTACCATCTCGTGCAGCCAGATGTCCGGATTTTTCTGCAATCGCTCGACAATGGTGATAGCTTCGCCGTCGGTGAAACCTTTGAGGCGGTAGTAGGCAACTTGCTCGGCAAACTCTTCGTCCGGCATCTCTGCCATCTCGCGTTGTTCGAGCGCAATCGCGTTTTGCACGACCTCTCGCTCCGATTTACCGCCTAAGTATTCTCCGACACCCATCGATACCGCGCCGACGAAGAGCGAGAGCAGACCTGTGATGACGATGAGCGAGCGGTCGGAAGCGGCGCTGCCGACGCCGACGACAATGCCGAGCGTCGTCAGTATGCCGTCCTGCGCACCGAACACGACCTCGCGAATACTGCGCTGGCGTTCGAGCCGCTGGCGCTCCGGGGTGTCGGGAATGCGAGCCGCGTGGCGGCCGCGGTTCGCGACCGAAACGACGCGATTGTCGACGTTGATGGCCAGGGAGTTGCGTTGTTGGCTCACGTGCGATTTCGACTTGCGGCCCACTCTCTCCAAGCCCTGCGTCGACAAAGCCAAGCGTTCGAGCGCACGAGGGCGAACAGCACGGAACATGGGCGCCTCGGACGAACTCAACCCCAACCCGATCGTGGCAATGGCGATGCGCATTCGTGCCCGCAAGGACATCGACTCAGCCGTCGACGCCGCCGTCCCTCCCGTTGCAGGGCGTCCCTCCGGTCATGAAGACGTCTCTGCCTCGCTCGAGGCCTTCGCCGTTGCTTTGCGCAGCGGAACCGCGCGACTAAACACGATCCTCGGCAAGCCCGGCGTGACCTTCGTGCGGCTCGAGCGACCACTGCGCATTCGGCTGCGCTTCGCAGATAAGCGCGCAAGCCTCGATATCGACGGCGCGCGCCAACTCGTCATCGTGCGTGGTCTCAGGCTCGACGGCGAGTACCAGTTCGACACCGGTTCCGCCGTGCCGGCGTTGATCAATCTCTCGAAACTCTCGACCGAGGCCGGCTACGGCGAAGCGCTGACCCCGTCGCTCTTGCTCAAGACGATCGCCGCGGGCGCGCAGTTGCCGCGGCCGTCGCACCTCGACGCACTGGGCCCGATCCAGCCTTCGTAGTCTGCTGTTTGGTCCGCTGGTCGCGCGCGCGCACGACGAGCGGAGCGGTCGGACACAGCTCATTCACGGGACAGCGTTCGCACAACGGGATCGGCGCCTTGCAAATCGCGCGGCCGTGCAGGATAAGCCAGTGGTGCGCATGACGCAATTTTTCGCGTGGAACGAGTTTAGAAACATCGTCTTCGACGTCACGCGGCGTCTTGCCGAGCGTAAGACCCAAACGGTGTGCGACGCGAAAGACGTGCGTGTCGACCGCCAGAGCCGCTTCCTCGAACGCAACGGAGAGCACCACACTTGCGGTCTTGCGCCCGACGCCTGGCAGCGCTTCCAGGGCCTCACGCTCGCGCGGAACTTCGCCGCCGTATTGGGTTGCGATCGCATGTGCCGCGGCGATGATGTTCTTGGCTTTCATCCGAAAGAATCCACACGATTTGACGATCGTCTCGACGTCGCTTTGCTCCGCATTGCCGAGCGCTTGCGGCGTCGGGTAGGCGGCAAAGACATGCGGCGTCGTCAGGTTGACGCGTGCATCGGTGCACTGCGCACTCAGAATGACGGCGATCAGCAAGGTAAAGGGCGACGTATATTCGAGCGCGGTGCCCGCGAGCGGATAGGCCGCTTCGAGCAGCTCGAGTTCACGCACGGCAACCGTTCGTGAAACGCGGCGTTTCGGAAATGGGATCGCCACAGCGAGCCTCATGCGTTAATGCGTGAGTCGAATCCCGCCGTCGGTCGCTTCAACCAGTCCGTCCGCTTCCAGGCGCGTCACGGCCATGGTGACGGCGCCGGTATCGTGATGGATGAGCACCGGCCCGAGTTCCGCGCACAGATCGAGCAGCGAGATGCGCTCCCTTTGCGGCAACGCACGCAAACGTTCGACGACGCGGCCGCGCAGATATCGCGTGGTCGCCTCGAAGCGTAGACGCTCTTGCGGGCCGCGGGCCGGCGCGTGCCGAGTTGCGAGCGTCGCTAGGCTCGCCGCGTCGACCGGCGCAGCGGCACAGACCGATTGCAACGGGCACAACAGACACCTCGGCGCTCGTGCGGTACACAGTGTTGCACCGAGGTCCATCAATGCCGAATTGAAGGCGTAGCCCTGCGCCGCCGGAAGCAGCGCCGCACCGGCGGCATCGAGTTGCAGCGCGCCGGCGCGCGGCGGCCATTCGATGCCGTACTGCGTGCGATGCACGATGCGGCGCACGTTAGTGTCGACGGCGAGCACATCGGCATCGAAGGCAAACGCGCGCACCGCGCGGGCCGTATATGAACCGATCCCCGGCAGCGCACGCAGCACCGTCTCATCACGCGGCAGAACCCCGCCGTGTCCGGCAACTACCGTCTGCGCGAGCCGATGCAGCCGTACGGCGCGCGAGTTGTAGCCGAGTCCACGCCACGCTCGGAGCACGTCCGACCGCGAGGCGGCCTCGAGCGCCGCAAACGAGGGCCAACGCTTCACGAAGGCCTCGAAGAGCGGGACGACGCGTTCGACTTGCGTCTGCTGCAACATGAATTCGCTCACGACGATATGGTAAGGGTCGCGATTGCGGCGCCACGGTAAGTCCGCACGGCCGTTACGGGTGAACCAGTCCAGCAGCAACGTTGCGAACTTCAACGCCCCGACAGTTCCTCGATCGCGCCGCCGATGCGTTCGATGCCGAGCACGAGTTGCTCGTGCGTTATGGACGTAATCGCAAGCCGCAGATTGTGGTCGCCGCCGGAGGTCGCGTAAAATGCTTCTCCAAACAGAAACGTCGCTCCGTTACGCTCGGCGGCATCGAGCAGCGCGCGAGAGCGCAAGTCACGTGGCGCGGTGATCCAAAGATAGAAGCCGCCCCCGCTTGCGCTCAGCCGCATCGTCTTTGGCCAGGCGCGCGCGATCGTGCTCCGCGCAAGCGCGTGTCGCGCGGCGAGTTCTTCGCGAAGCCGCACAACGTGCGCGTCGTAGTCACGCGCGAGATAATCGCCGACGCCGGCCTGAACGTAAAGGCTCGTCGCCATGTCATATGACTGCTTGCGCAGCAAGAGCCGCTCGTAGATCGCGCGGGGGGCCGTCAGCCATCCCAGCCGCAACGACGGCGCAATGGTCTTGGAGAACGTGCTGAGATAGATAACCGACTGCGGCGCAAACGCGACGAGCGGCGGCGCCGGCGACTTCGCGAGCACCCCGTACGGATCGTCCTCGACGATCGGCACGCGCGCGCGCCCCGCCAAGGTAACTAGGCGTTCGCGGCGGTCGGCATTCATCGTCACGCCGGTCGGGTTATGCAACGACGGCATCGTATAGATGAAGCGCGGACGGCGCGTGCGTAGGATTTCCTCGACATGGTCGACGCGAATGCCGCCCTCGTCCACGGAGACCGGGATGGCGCGGAGTTGCGCGATCGCGAAGATCTGCAGCGCCCCAGGGTACGTCGGCTGCTCGACGATGATCTCGTCGCCGGGTTCGGCGAGCGATTGCGCGAGGAGCGTGATGCCCTGCGTCGAGCCGGTCAGCACCAGCACGTCGCGCGCATCGACGTTGCACGCGCGCGCGCGCATCCGTGCGGCGATTGCTTCGCGCAGCGGAGCGTGCCCTTCCGAATCGCCGTACGACAACACGTAGTCGGGATCGCCGGCAACGCGCGCGAAGGAACGCGCCAGTTCTTCCAGTGGCGATGGCTCGACGGGCGGCACGCCCGCAACGAACGCGATACGCTCGCCGTGAGAGGTCGCCGCGAGTTCGCCAAGCACTTGCGGAAAAGCGCCGACCTGCCAGGGCGGCAGCGTGATCCACCACGGCACATCGGCCGTGCGCTGTGGCTGGCCGATCGACAGCGCAACGCGGGAACCCGAACCGACGCGTTGTTCGATCAGGCCCTCGGAAACCAGCGCCCGATAAGCATGAACGACCGTACTGCGATTGACCCCCAAACGCTCGGCCAACACCCGTTCGGGCGGCAAACGCGTCGCTTCGGGAAGCGTACCGGCGAGAATCGACTCGCGCAGGTCCTCGTAAATCTGCTGATAGATGGGCACGACGCTGTGCCGGTCGACGACCGGAATCGCCGCAGGCCAGCCGACTTCACGCATCGGGATGCGCGTTCTGCGCCGAAGAAAGCGTCCCGCCCGAAGTGGTTATGTCAGCCAGTTGCGCCGGGGCGGACGCATCACTCCCCTGAAGTTCGCATAGCGCTTACGTTCCGTTACGCGAGGAGGTCCGCAGTGGTGAGATTGACGTCGTCCGAAAGACGGATGACGCCCGTGTCATCCCAGGTTTGGGGGCCGGCGTCGGGCCGATGAACGGTTACGGTGCGGCGCTCGCCGTCGACGATAACGTAGGCTTCAAGCGACGCGAGCGCGAGATACTCCTCGACTTTTCGAATCATATCGGTGCGCCGAGTTTTCGGAGAGATGACTTCGCAGATGAAGCGCGGGCTTTCCAGCGCCATGCGGCTGCGATCCTGAGGATCGCACGACACGGAGAGGTCGGGAATGTTCGCGTTGACGCGGTTCACTTTTGCGCCTGCGCCGATATATACGCGACACGGCGGCTTTAGTTGCGATCGGAATGCCGCATCGAGATTCGAAATGATCGCGGCGTGGTCGTTCGAGGGCGCCGCGAGCCCTTGCGGCGTCACGTAGTCGGGATGCGGGACGATCCGGCCGTCGACGAGTTCGTAGCGGCCTTCGACCGTCTGGTGCCACTCGAAGAACTCCTCAACCGTCATCCGCTCGAAATCCAGCATGATGGTCCTTTCTTCCGTGGGCTTGCGCGTTCCCGACAGTCGTCACGCGAAGCCGCGCCCGCGAAGGCGCCCGAGTCCAGGGTTTCGCTCCTGCAGGCAGCAACCCCACGTTGGACTCAGCGGTTACTGCTCATTGGAGGTTTGCGAACTTGGCTGACACATTGGTCGACGCGATCGTCGTCGGCGCGGGACCCGGCGGCTATCATGCCGCCATTCGGCTCGGGCAGCTCGGCAAGAAGGTCGTCTGTTTGGATCGCGACGAGGTCGGCGGCGTGTGCCTGAATTGGGGCTGCATACCGACCAAGGCGCTGTTGCACGTCGGCGAAGTGAGCCGCCACATTCATGAAGCGGGCAAGATCGGCCTTAAAGTCGCCGCGCCCGAAGTCGACCGCGAAGGCGTCGCGGCCTTTACCGATTCCGTCGTCAAGGCCAATGTCGGGGGCGTTAATACGCTCTTCAAAGCCAACAACGTCGCGTTCGCCTATGGCGAGGCGTCGTTCGCCGCACCGAAGCGAGTTGCGCTCAAGAAACGCGACGGAAGCACCGAGACGTACGAGGCGAAGGATGCGATCGTCATTGCGACCGGCAGCGCCCCGGTCGACGTCAAAGCGTGGCCCCGCGACGGCGACACGATCATCAACTCCGACGATGCGGTGCGCCTCAAAAAGATCCCTAAGTCGCTGCTCGTCATCGGAGGCGGCGTTATCGGTCTCGAGTTTGCGACCGTTTACACGCGCTTGGGTGCCAACGTGCTCGTCGTCGAGATGATGCCGCAAGTGCTCACCGGCACGGATCTCGAGATATCGAAGACGATGGCCCGGATTCTCAAGAAGCAAGGCGTCGAGATCGCGCTCGGAACGAAAGTCGTCTCACTGGAAAAGACGGCTGGCGGCGTCAAGGCCGTGCTCAACGGCGAGTTCACGAACAACAAAGACGAAGCGCACGAATTCGAGGTGGCACTGGTCGCCGTCGGCCGGCGCCCGGTCACCGATAACCTCAACGTAGCGGCCGCCGGCCTACAAACCGACGACAAAGGGTTCATAGCGGTCGACGCGCAGCGACGCACCAGTGTCGACGGCATCTTCGCGATCGGCGACGTCACCGGAGCGCCTTTGCTCGCGCACAAGGCCATGAAGGAAGGCGTCGTTGCCGCTGAAGTGATCGGGGGCGATGTCTCATCGGCGTACGATCCGATCGCCGTGCCGAACTGCGTGTACACCGATCCCGAAGTCGCGACCGTCGGTCTCTCCGAAGAAGAAGCCAAGGCTGCAGGCTACGAGTTGCGCATCGGCAAGTTTCCGCTCGCGGCCAGCGGCCGCGCGCGCACGATGAACGAATCCGACGGCCTCATCAAACTCGTCGGCGATGCCAAGAGCGACCTCTTGCTCGGCATGCACATCGTCGCGCCACAGGCGGAATCGCTGATCGGGGAAGGCGTCATCGCCCTCGAAATGGGCGCGACGCTCGAAGACATCGGACTTTCCATTCATCCGCACCCAACGCTAACCGAGGCGCTTATGGACGCCGCGGAGGCCGCACACTTCAAAGCGATCCATGTCGTCAACGCAAAGCCTAAAGGCGGTGCGGCTGCGGCTAAAGCGCCGGTGGCGGTCGGATAGCGCGGCCTCGCCGTTGCTTACCATAATCGTATGAGTTCGCTTTGCATCCGGGAACTTGGTCGACGACCGTATCGCGAGGTGCTGTCGTTTCAGCGGGATATGCACGAGCGGGTCGCTCGGGGTGAGCAACCCGATACCTGGATCGTCGTCGAACACGAGCCCGTTATAACGCTCGGGCGGAAGGGGAATCTCGAAAACGTGCTCATGCCGGTGCAGGTGCTCGCGGCTAACGGTATCGATCTCGTTGAGGTCGAGCGTGGCGGTGACGTTACATATCACGGGCCCGGCCAAGTCATCGTTTATCCCATCGTAAAGTTACCGCGCTTTCGAGAAGTGGAACCGTTCGTCTCGGCGCTCGAAGCTGCGGTGATCGAAGCCCTCGACACGTTCGGAATCGAGGCGGAGCGGCGTGCCGAACATCGCGGTGTGTACGTCGGAGGCAATGCTATCTGCGCAATCGGTTTGGCAGTAAAACAGATGACGACCTTGCACGGGCTCGCCCTCAACGTCTCGACGACCCTAGACTACGACCGGCTCATCAGGCCCTGCGGTACGCCGGCGTTCGGCATCACGTCGGTCGCGCACGAGGTTGGCCGCCAGGTTACTTGGCAAAGCGGTCGGGACGCGCTGCTGGCGGCACTCGAGCGCCGTTTCGCTGCCGGCGAGGCGCGTGTTGCATAATGCCGTCGCAGACTCCGGCAGCATGATCGATCTCACGCGACCGCAACCGGAACGTAAGCCGGACTGGCTTAAAGTGACGCTCGCTCACGGCGAGAACTACGAGCGCCTGAAGCGGGACGTGAAGGCGCTCGACCTTCACACCGTTTGCCAAGAGGCGATGTGCCCGAACATCGGCGAGTGCTGGGGCGCCGGGACGGCAACGATCATGATCTTAGGTGACACGTGCACGCGCGGCTGCCGCTTCTGCAACGTCAAGACGGGCAGTCCCCGCGGTGAAGTCGATTGGCTGGAACCCAAGCGCGTCGCCGAGGCCGTACGCGATCTCGGTTGGCAATATCTCGTGCTGACTGCCGTCGATCGTGATGATCTCGCCGATGGCGGTGCCGCGATCTTCGCGAGCACCGTGCGCATGATTCACAAGCTCTCACCGGCGGCGAAGGTCGAATGCCTAACGGGGGACTTCGCGGGCGAGCGTGCGGCACTGGACGTCGTGCTCGATGCCGGTCCGGAAGTGCTTGCGCACAACCTCGAAACGGTGCGGCGTTTGCAGGCCGGGGTGCGCGACAAACGGGCGAATTTCGCTCAGTCGCTCGGCGTTCTCGCACATGCCAAGCACAGCGGCAAAGTGCGCTTCACGAAGACGTCGCTCATGCTCGGGCTCGGTGAAAGCGAAACGGAGATCGACGAGACGATGGACGAAGCGCTCGCGGCCGGCGTCGACATCTTCACGATGGGACAATACCTCAAGCCGACGCACCGCCATCTCGACGTCGTGGAGTTCGTTACCCCGGCAAAGTTCGCACGGTTGCGCGAGGTTGGGCTTGCAAAGGGCTTCCGCCAAGTCGTCAGCAGTCCGCTCTCGCGCAGCTCCTACCACGCCGAGCAGGCGTTCCACGAGTAAGAGTCGGCTACGCGGCCGTGCGGCCGTGCGGCTCGGGCAAGGCCCGACACGCTGCTAGCAGGCGCGACTTGCAACAGGTCACGATTCTCACGCCGCTTGAAGAACCGGACGTGTGAGTCGCGGCACTTGTGGCGGCGAGGCCGCGAACCGCAGAGCGAAGCAGCCGATATTTCCGTCACATGCCGCACCAGCGCAACGGCGAAGTTACCTCGTTCCTGGACGAACTCGTTACGCTCGGAGGGCATCAGCACGCCGCGATTCTGCGGCGCCTGGCCGAGGGGCCACATCGATTCAACGATCTCGTCGACGCGCTGCCTAGTCTCGGCGATGTAACGATCGGCAGCGGACTGCGAGAACTCGACAACGCGGGACTCGTCGCACGACGCGTCGAGCCAGGGCCGCCGCTGCGCGTACTGTATGAACTGACCTCGGCCGGAGGCTCGCTCGCGCCCACCCTCGTCGCGCTCGAACGCTGGACGGCGGAACGCTAGAACTCACCTCGGACTGACGCACACGGATTCAGCAGAACTGAATCGATTAAGCGTAGACTCCGCGTAAGCGCATTGACGTTACGACGCGGCCGATCGCCAGCATGTAGGCGGCGGTCCGCAGCGGGACGTCGCGCAGCTGCGCGAGTTCCACGACTGCGCCGTAGTGCTCGAGCATGATGTCGGCGAGCCGTTCGTTCACTTCCGACTCCTTCCAAAAGTAGCCGGCGCGGTCTTGAGCCCATTCGAAATACGAAACCGTTACGCCCCCGGCATTTGCGAGGATGTCGGGAATGACGATGATGCCGCGTTGCGCGAAGATGTGGTCGGCCTCGGGCGTCGTCGGACCGTTCGCGCCTTCGACGATCAGCTTCGCCGAAACATTCGGAGCGTTAGCGATCGTCAATTGCTTCTCAAGAGCAGCGGGGACGAGCACGTCGCACGGTAACTCGAGCAACGCCTCGTTCGTGATGCGTTCGCCGCCGCGATAGCCGTCGAGCGAGGCATGCTCCTGCGCGTATGCGATCGCACCGGCGACGTCGATTCCGCGCTCGTTGTGATAAGCGCCGGTTACATCCGAGATAGCGATCACCGAACAGCCCGCGTCAACGAATAATTTCGCGGCGATCGAGCCGACGTTTCCGAAACCTTGCACGACGATCTTCGCACTCTTGGGCTCGATGCCCATGCGACGCATCTGCGCGAGCGCTACGAGTGACGCGCCACGTCCGGTTGCCTCGACGCGACCCTTCGAGCCACCGATTTCCAGCGGCTTACCGGTTACGACTCCGGGAACGTGCTCGCGCACGTGCATGCTGTAGGTGTCCATAAACCACGCCATGATCTGCGGCGTCGTGCCGACATCAGGTGCCGGCACGTCTTTGTCGGGACCGACGACCTCGACGAGCTCCGCTGCATAACGGCGCGTTATGCGCTCGAGTTCGCCTTTGGACAGCGTGCTGGGGTCGCAGGTCACGCCGCCCTTGCCGCCGCCGAAGGGAAGATCGACGACGGCGCACTTCCACGTCATCCAAAACGCGAGCGCCGTCACTTCATCGAGCGTCACGCCGGGGTGAAATCGTATTCCGCCCTTGGCCGGACCGCGCGCAAAATTGTATTGCACCCGGTAGCCGGTAAAGACTTCCATCTCGCCGTTGTCGCGCGTGAACGGAATCGCAAAGATGATCTGGCGCGAAGGCTTGGTGAGCAGCCGCCGGATACCCGGATCGAGATCGAGCAACGCGGCCGCTTCGTTAAAATACGCAATCGCATCACCGAAAACCGAAACTTCACGCACAGCCGAGATCATAGATCGCTCAAATCCTCCGCAACGACTTCATCGCACCTCCGAGCACTTTACCCGGCCGCACGCGGAGCCCTTTCAGAGCCTCTTTCCTCACCATCTATCGCCTTTAACGTCTCGCGACCGGATCACGACGCTCGCCTTTTTGACGTCTCGCAATCGGATCACGACGCTCGCTTTTTAACGTCTCGCAATCGGGATCGCGACGCGATCACGATTCCGCGACTCGCCGACGCGCAGCTTGTCTGCGCGCCGGCGAGCGTCGCCGAAGCAAAGCGCAGGCGACGCCATTCAACCAACCTTCGCGCCGTAGCGAAGCGGAGGCGCTCAGACGTTGAAACGGAAGTTGACGACGTCGCCTTCCTGCATCACGTACTCTTTGCCCTCACTGCGCAGTAGGCCGGCCGCCTTGATTGCGTCCATGGTGCGCAGTCGTGCGTAATCATGGTATGAAACGACCTCTGCGCGGATGAAACCGCGCTCGATGTCGGAGTGAATCTTGCCCGCGGCTTGCGGAGCTTTGGTCTGCCGCTCGATCGTCCATGCGCGAACCTCTTTTTCGCCGGCCGTCAAGAACGTCATCAGCCCGAGCATGTCATATCCGCTCAAGATCAGCTGGTCGAGGCCGCTGCGATCGATGCCGAGTTCGGCCCGAAACGAAGCGGCATCGGGTTCGTCGAGACCGGCGAGTTCGGCTTCGATCTTACCGCAGAATGAGATCGCGCCGCTGCCTTCACCCTGCGCGAAAGAAAAAACGCTTTGCGCAAGCGGCCCGGGGGCGGATATCTGCTCTTCGTCGACATTGGCGACATACAGCAGCGGCTTGGCGGTCAACAAGAAGCTTTCACGCGCAAGCGACCGCTCGGGCGAGTCGGCGGCAAAGGAGCGGGCGGGCGTTCCGTCTTCGAGTGCAGCTTTCAGACGTTTTGCCGCGGCGAGCGTTGGTGCGAGTTTGGGTTGGACGCGGGCTTCGCGCTCGAGCCGCTCGAGGCGCTTCGCGAGCGTCCCGAGATCGGCCAGTGCCATTTCGATGTTGACGATCGCGATGTCACGCAGCGGATCGGGACCTCCCTCGACATGGATGACGTCGTCGTCTTCGAAACAGCGCACGATCATCGCCACGGCATCGGCCTCACGAATGTGAGCCAGAAACGCATTTCCCAGACCCGCACCGCCGCTGGCACCGCGCACCAAACCCGCAATGTCGACGAAGCGCATCGTCGCATGGACGATCCGCTCGGACGCGACGAGTTCGGCCAGGACGGCCAGCCGCTCGTCGGGTACGGGAACCTCCCCGACATTGGGTTCGATCGTCGCAAACGGGTAGTTGGCGGCCAGCGCCTGAGCCGAGCGCGTGAGCGCGTTGAAGATCGTCGACTTTCCGACGTTGGGAAGGCCGACGATTCCGCATGAGAGTGCCAAAGCGTCGCTCGCGGTTCGTGCGCGGCAAGGAATCGTCCTGGACGCGTAGGATTTTGCGGTATGCGCCAGATGAAGGTCGATAAGCTCGGCATCGACCTGTTGACCCACGACCCGGTCGTCATTCTCAAGGACCTCGAGGGCAAGCGTTACCTGCCCATCCTGATCGGTCCCTTCGAGGCGACTGCGATCGCTCTGGCGCTCGAAGGGACCGCCGTGCCGCGGCCGCTGTCGCACGATCTGATGCGTACGATGCTCGAGTCGCTGCACGCTTCGCTGGAGCAAATTGTCATCCACGATATCAAGGAGTCGACCTTTTTCGCGAAGCTGATCGTACGCCAAAACGGCGACACGCAGGAGATCGACGCGCGACCTTCAGACGGAATCGCGCTCGCGTTGCGCATGCAAGCGCCGATCTTCGTCTCCGATAAGATCGTGCTCGAGGAAACCGTCGTCGACAAGAAGACCGATGCAGAGGATTCCGAGCGTTTCAAGCAGTTCATCGAGGAACTCAAGCCGAGCGATTTCAAAGAATAGTGGCGCAGCGCGAGCAGGCCGACATCGGCATCTTCGGCGGATCGGGTTTTTATTCGTTGCTTGAGAACGCGCGTGAACTTTGGATCGAGACGCCGTACGGTATGCCGAGCGATCGTATCGCGCTCGGTGATATCGCGGGCAAGCGCGTGGCGTTCATGGCGCGCCACGGGCGCGACCATCGCTTCCCGCCGCAGTCGATCAACTACCGCGCCAACCTGTGGGCGATGAAGGAACTCGGCGTCACCCGAATCATCGGACCGACCGCCAGCGGCTCGTTGCGACGCGAGATCGAACCCGAGCACGTGGTCGTCGCCGATCAGCTCGTTGATCGGACCTCCGGCCGCAAGGACACTTTCTACGACGGACCGATCACGACGCACGTCAGCTTCGCCGACCCGTACTGCCCCGAGATGCGTCCCATTGCCGTCGCCGCGCTGCGCACGCTCGGCGTCACGGTTCACGAGAGGGGGACGATCGTCGTCATCGCGGGTCCGCGTTTCTCGACGCGCGCCGAATCGAAGTGGTACCAAGCTGCGGGCTTCGACGTAATCAACATGACGCAATATCCCGAGTGTTATCTCGCTCGTGAACTCGAGATCTGTTACGTGAACATTTCGCTCATCACCGACTACGACGTCGGACTCCCGGGCGTGCCGCCCGTCACGCACGCGTCGGTGCTGCACGTCCTCGCTCGCAACAACGAACGCGTTAGATCGGCAATTGCAGAGATTGCACGAACAACTCCGGGTGAGCGCACCTGCAACTGCGGCAGCGCCCTGAGCGCGGCTCGCGCGTAATGCGACGTATGGGGAAGGTCGATGCCGGCGGGTACCTGCGTGCATTCGCTCTGCTCTTCCGGCATCCGCAGATCGCGCTTGCGCCGTTCGTCGCCGCGGTGGCGCAGGCGTTGCTCGTCCGGCTGATGCCGGGCAACGGCGACACAGGGCTTTTGGGCTCGGCGAATTTAGGCATCACGGGCTTGATCGCGCAGCTGATCGGATTCTTCGGGTTCGCGGTTGCGCTGATCGTCGCCGATACCGCCTGGCGCCGCGAACGCGCCCCCTTCGACGATGCATGGGACCAGGCGCGGCGCAAAGCCGGCGACATTCTGCTCGCCGCCATAGGCTTCGGATTTGTCCTGTATATCGCGAGCCTAATCGGTTCGTTCATTCCGATCGCTGGGCCGCTCGCGCTCGGCTTGGTCGCGCTATTCTTTTTCATCTACACGTTGCCGGCCGCGGCGGTCGGCGGCGTCCCGGGCGGCGCTGCGCTGCAAATTTCCGTCGAACGCGCGCGCAGTGCACCGTTACCGACGGCCATCGTGACGGCGATCTACATTCTCGCCGTTCTATACCTCCCGAGTTTAGCGATCCGCACCGTGGAGCCGCTGTTGCTTTCAGGTAGCCTCCCGGCCGCGGACATCATCACCATTCTCATCATTGCGGCAATCAAGGCCGCGGTCTCGGGCTACGTCGCGCTCGTACTCGCAAAGACGTACGGCGACGTGTCCTACGGTCGCTTCTCGGGTCGGGGGTGACCTGGACGGATTGACCCACCACTCACCGTTGGGTATACTCGTGAAGAGGGGGGCCAATATGGCCGTGACCATTGTATCCCGATCATCCGGGGGCGGCAGGCGGCGGGTGACTGCGCACGAAACCTTTGATGGCCGTGATGAGGTTCGGCGCGTGATCGAAGCAATCGGCGCGCCGCTGGTCGCCGAATTCCTCGGGGTCTCGCGACAACAGCCGGCATCCTGGAGTGCCGGCCGTGAACGAATCGCATCCGAGAATCGCCGCAAGCTTTCGGACCTTTTCTATCTCGTCGACCGGCTCTCGCAAGTCGTTCATCCGGCGCGCGTCAAGGAATGGTTGACCACGCCGAACGTCGTCTTGAACGGCGGCCGGCCTCAGGACGTCTTTCGAACGCGCGGGCCAATGCCGCTCATTGAAATCATCGAACGGCTCGAACAAGGCGCGTACGCATAAACGCGTGCGCGTCTTCCGCGTGTATCCATACGTTGCCGGGGCCTCCACGGCCAAACCTGGACATGCGCTGTATCGTCAACCGCAACAAGGGTTCGGACGCATCGACAATCCCGAACACTATCTCGCGCTGTATGCGGCCGCCTCGCCAAGGCTAAGCTTGGCCGAAGTTTTCGCAACGCAACCAGCGCCGTGGAACGATACCACATTGTTTCGAGCCGACGGCCGGCCGTATCACATCGCCGTGATCCAAATGGCTGACGAAGTCCCGCTCTGTAACCTCGATAATGCTCGCGCACTGTTGCAACGGAATTTGATTCCGTCGTCGATCGTTTCGAAGGACCGGCAGAGGACTCAAGCGTGGGCGCTTGAGATATTCCAGGAGGTGCGTTGGCGCGGCGTTTCGTGGTGGTCGTTCTACGATCCCGATACGCCCGCGTTCGGTGTATGGGACGTTACGCATGCGGCCGTGCTGAGCACTGAAGCCGTACGCATCGATTCCGACGCATTCGTCGCCGCGGCGAAGCTCCTGGGTCGCGAGATTCAGACGTACTGAGCGGTGGATTTGCCCCTGTGAAGCTGAGCCGCGAGCGGCAATCATCATATCGCTGCGACCGCCGGCGTAGAGCAAAAAAGGATGGCTTGGAATACAAGTCCATGCCTTTTGAACGGCAAGCGAGGCGACCTGGGCCGTCGAAGGAGCATACGTGCGGTATTCCGGAATGATCGATGGCGTCCCGATCACAGACGACGCGCGCCACCGAATTCTCAATCCGGCACCAGGGACGTCACTTGCGAACGCTCGCGACTTCGGAATCGACTTGACGCTCATCCTTCGCAACATCTCACTTTCGCCGGAGAAGCGTCTCGAAAAAGCGGAGCGTACCATGCGGTTCGCTCATGAGCTTCGTTCAGCTCGCCGTATTTGACCGAGCTTCGGGCAGTTCTCGCATCTCTGGTCGAAGCCGAGGCCCGCTTTGTCGTCGTGGGGGGCGTTGCCCTCATGCTGCACGGATCCTCCTACCTGACCGAAGACCTCGACCTCGCTTACGAGCGTTCTCTAGAGAATGCACGCAGAGTTGTTGAAGCTCTGCGGCGGTTCGCGCCACGGCCACGTGGGTTGCCGCCGAGCCTCCCATTTGTCTTTGATGCTCAAGCGGTGTTTTCAACCAGGGTCCTTACTTTGGAGACGGACGTGGGCGACGTTGATCTCTTGGGAGAGATCGCCGGAGTCGGACACTACTCCGCCATCGAAGCCGCCGCCGACAAATTCACGTATGCCGGAATGGTGATCAGAGTTCTATCGATCGACGCTCTCATCGCCTCCAAGCGTGCCGCGGGGCGACGGAAGGATGAAGCCGGCCTAATCGAACTCGAAGCAATCCAAGAAGCTCGGCGCCTAGCGCAGCAGCGTCCGCAATGAAAATCTGTACGGACTGAACCCGTCGCCTTGCCTTGCGACGACCTGGAGGTTGACGTTATTGGTAACGGCTTCAGCGCCCGAACCGAACGACGTGACGGTTACGGCACCGAGTAGCGCAACCGCGAAGGCGACGGCGAGCCCCGAGCGATTGTGAGCACGGTGATCAAGGAGCGCAGTGGCTGCCGGTTAACGTGACTCATGCGGTACGCGCCGGTTCGCCGGCAATAGCTCCACGGCGATTCACGCTCACCGCGGCGCGAGCTGCATGCGCAAATAATCAACGACGAGTCCAGCGGAGACGTTGGTTCGAGCCAAACGTTCGGTTTCGCCGGCTCTTGCAAGTAAGGCGACGATCGCGCTTGCATCGCGCGCGGGCAGAAGCCCCAAGCGTTCTCGTTGGTCTGCAGCGAGCAATGGCACTCGTCCGCTCGCGAGCGTGAGCGCAGTCCAATCGCGCAGCGCCGTGCGGACGAGTTCGATCAGATCGAGCACCGCTTCGCGCTTCTGCGCTCCGCCCAGACTGCGATCGTCCAAGCGCAAAAATCCGGCGTCGGGCGACCCGCCGGCCGTAGCCTGTGCGAACCACGCGAAGGATGCCTCGCGGAAGCCGCTCGCATCACTATCGAGGACCGAACGCGCCCGCATGATACTGCCGAGCGCGACTTCGGCGGCAAGACGCGCCTTTTCGACCGCGACCCCGTCGGCAACGAGGACGCGCTCGACATCGGCTGCCGACAGCGGCGCGAACGCAATTTCGAGGAGCCGCGAACGAATCGTCGGCAAGAGCGATCCGGGCGAATCGCTGGTCAGCAGGACGACTACGCCTGCCGGCGGCTCCTCGAAGAACTTCAGCAGGGCATTGGCCGCTTCGTGCGTTGCAAACGCCACGTCGCCGAGCAGCACGATACGGTACCGGCTGCGGTAACCGTGCAGCGAAAGCTCGCGCACGAGATCGCGCGCCGAAAACTCGGCATCGTGCAGCGCGTTACCGCCCTCTTTCCCGATCTTGACCGTGCCCTCGGACTCAATGAAATCGGGATGCGTACGCGCCGCAAAGAGACGGCAAGAGGGACACCGCTCGCAGTACCCGAGCAGGGTTGATTTCGGCGTCTCGCACAGCAGCGATTGCGCGAGGTGCCGCGCGAACGTCTTTTTGCCGACGCCGCTCGGCCCGCTGAAAAGGTAACCGTGGCCGATTCCTTCGATATTCGAGAAGAACGCCAGCGCCGCACGCGCGCCGACGACGTCGAAAACGCCGTCGATTGCTTTCAAAGCACGAACCGCGTGACAAGCGCGCTCCAAGCGAGTTCGCGCAGCGCGTCCGGCGCAAGCCTGCCGTCGAGCATCACGAACGACCGATCGTCGCGCGCGAGCTCGAGATATCCGTCGCGCACGCGCGCATGAAATTCGCCGCTTTCGCGTTCGAGCCGGTCTTCCGCTTGGGCGGTTTCGCGAGCTCGTTCGGTTACGCGCCTGCGGGAAACGCTGACCGGCACGTCGATGAGGAAGGTGATATCGGGTCGGCGCCCGCGCGTCGCCAGAGCGGCGAGCCCGCGCAGCGTTTCGAGGGGGACGCCGCGTCCGTAACCTTGATAGGCCAGCGTCGCGGCGGCAAACCGATCGCACAGAACCCACCGTCCCGCCGCAAGCGCCGGTTCAATCAGCTCGTCTACATGCTGCGCGCGAGAGGCATTGACGAGCATCGCTTCGGCAAGGGGTTCGATCGCTAGATCGGGCGCCTTAAATACCTCGCGCAAGCAGTTACCGAGCGCCGTCCCGCCGGGTTCGCGGGTGACGACGACATCGAGCCCGAGCTCGCGCATGCGCAGCGCCAGTCCCGCGAGCAAGGTCGACTTCCCACTGCCCTCGATTCCCTCGACGCAGATGAAATAGCTTACGCCGAAGCTCCGGTGCCGTACGGAAGGTCGTTACTCCGGAAGAAGAGCACGCGCCGATTGGGCTCCATGCCGGTGCTGCGCGACATGACGCGGTGCTCTTCGGCCAACTGGTGCTGCATACGCCGCACATACGACGTTTGCGGCGTCAATTCGACCGGACGATTGTCGAGCAATACCTTGTAGATCGCTTCGCTTGCCTCGCGCAACGCAATTTCTTCGGTGTCGATCGACGGCAGCGCGAAGATGTCTTTAAGCGCATTCATAATTTGAGCGGTCGTGTTTGTTTTGACCGAATAGATCGGAACGTTTTCACTTGCGATCGAGGTGAGCTTCTCCGACTCCTTACGCTCGAGCGATTTAAGCGTCAGCACGACGTCGGCTTCGTCCCATTTGCGCGCAATCGATGCGTTGACACCAAGGTTGTGCACCGCACGTTCGATCTTGTTGCGCGACACGCCGTAGGGGAAGAGCAGTACGTGTTTACTATCGCGCTCCTCGCGGCGCTCGTCGAATTCGCCGCTGCCCATGGCCGCGACAAACTCGTTCTCCGCCGCCGTCGCTCGCTGACGGACCGGAGGCGTACGTTTAGGCACGGCGATCGGAACCGCTTGCTGCAGCACCTGCACGCCGCCCGACGTACGCGCACGAACCTCCGGCTGCGGCTGATACCCGCGCAGGAGCGCGTCGACGGTTTCCGCGACGTTCTGATAGATCGAAAGACGATTGCGATCGTTGATTTCGATCAACACGTCGAACGTGGGGGGCGCTTTGCGTTCGAGGACCGTCTTGCGGGTGCCGCGGCGGCGGGCTTCCTCGTCGGAGAGCGTGACCGTGCTGATGCCTCCGACGAGGTCGGAAAGCGTCGGGTTCATTAGAAGATTTTCGAGCGTGCGGCCGTGCGCCGTGCCGATCAATTGCACGCCACGTTCGGCGATCGTGCGCGCAGCGCTCGCTTCGGCTTCTGTCCCGATTTCGTCGATGACGATCACTTCGGGCATATGATTCTCGACTGCTTCGACCATGACGTTGTGCTGCAACGCCGCGTCGGCGACTTGCATGCGGCGGGCGTGACCGATGCCGGGATGCGGAATGTCGCCGTCGCCGCCGATTTCGTTGGAAGTGTCGACTATGACGACGCGCTTGCGATCGTCCGAGAGCACGCGCGCACACTCGCGCAGGATCGTCGTCTTGCCGACGCCGGGAGCGCCGAGCAAACAAATCGACTTTCCGCTGCGTACGACATCGAGGATGATATCGACCGTGCCGACGAGCGCTCGACCAACTCGGCAGGTGAGGCCTACAATCTTTTCCGCCCGGTTGCGGATGGCCGAGACGCGGTGCAAGGTCTGCTCGATGCCCGCGCGATTGTCGCTGCCGAAGGCCGAGAGACGCGCGCTCACGTGCGCGAGATCTTCGAACGTGACGTTCGTCTCTGCCAGGAACACGAAGTCGTCGGGGAAGCGCGCCTCGGGCGGGCGCCCCAAATCAAGCACGACTTCGATCAGCGCTTCGAGGTCGGGTAGCCGCACGAGCGCTTGCCGTATCGAAAGGGGAAAGATGTCCAGGAGCTGAGAGAGTTCCCAGTGCGATGAAACGGACTCGGCTTTAATGGCCAACGCGCATCCTCGTCGAGACGTCGGTCGATGCCGGTTGTCGAACCCCGGCGCTGACCGCCCAGTCGGGCGTTCGGGAGCAGCGCAGTACGACCCTTGAAGGGTGGCGAACCACGCCTCCTATCGTACCACGCGGATCGTCCGAAGTTCCGAATCGTACGGACCCTGCATCCGCACGCCGGCCTTCTTCTCAAGATCGAGGTAGGCAACGACCTCGGGTGTGATTTCCTCTCCGGGCGAGATGACGGGAATGCCGGGCGGGTACGGCGTGATCACCTCGGCGCAAACGCGCCCCGCGCTCACTTTGAAGCGGACCGTCTCGGTCGCTGCCAGGAATGCATCGCGCGGATTCATGCGAATCGGCGGAATTTGCGGCAGGTTGTAGGTGCCGGTTTGCAAGCGGCGCTCGAGCACTCCGGACGGCGAAAAGACATCGATCGGACGATCTTCGCGCGCCAACTCTTTGACGCCGTACACCAGCCGGTCCGCCGCCTCGCGCGTCGTCCCGATCGTGAACAACGCGAGACAATTAAAGAGGTCGGCCAGTTCGCACTGCACGTTGTAGCGGCGGCGCAAGATCTCTTCGGCCTCGTAGCCGGTGTAGCCCAGAGCCTTGACGGTGATCGTAGTTTTGGTCGGGTCGAAGTCGAAGACACCCGGTTTACCGACTTGCTCCTCCCCGAAACAGAAGACGCCGGCGATCTCGTTCAGTCTTCGTCGCGTCTCGTTCGCAAGTTCGATCGTCTGCGACAGAAGCGCCCGGCCTTGAGTCGCCATCTGCCGCCGTGCGACGTCCAATGACGCGATGAGCACAAGGTTCGGCGACGTCGATAGGAACAGCTTCACCACCGCCTTGAGGCGATCGAGTTTGATGCGTTCACCCTGCTGATGCAGCATCGCCGTTTGCGAGAGGCTACCGAGCATCTTGTGTGTCGAGTTGATGCACAAATCGGCGCCGGCTTCGAGTGCGTCGATCGGCAAGGCGGGGTGGAAGTGAAAGTGCGGACCCCAAGCCTCGTCGACCAGCAGCGGGATGTCGCGTGCGTGCGCGATCGCCGCGATCGATTCCAAATCAGCCGCCACGCCGTAATAGGTAGGGCTGACGATGTAAACGGCTTTGATGTCGGGGTACGCGTCGAGCGTCGCACGCACCGTCGCAGGCGTAACCGTGTGATCGGTGTGCAGCGCCTGGTCGACTTCGGGCGCCATCCATACCGGAAATGCGCCGCTCATGATGAGGCCGCCCATGGCGCTCTTGTGCGCGTTGCGCGGAATAGCCAGTTTTTCGCCCGGATCGAGGGCGGTCATCATCATGATTTGATTGCCGCTCGTCGAGCCGTTGATGAGAAAGAACGAATGCTCGCTCCCGTACGCTTCGGCCGCGAGGCGTTGGGCCTCTTCGATCGCTTCCTGGGGCTGCAGCAGATCGTCGAGCCCGCGAATCTGCGTCAGGTCGATCGCAAGCACGTTGTCGCCGAGAAAATCCCGTAATGCGCGGTCCATGCCGCGACCCTGCATGTGGCCGGGCGTATGAAACGGGATGACGCCCGAGTCGACGTAGTCCAGCAGCGCATCGAAGTACGGCGTCCGCGACTGATCCACGGCCGCACCGATTCCGTGCGCCCGGCGCGATACCCGCCCCGCCGACGCCGGCATGGCGATGCAACGAGGAAACCGCAAGACGCCGGTAACATGCTCGCAACAGCGATGAGCTACGATGCCCCCGTGGAACCCTCAAAATCCAAACCTGCGCGCAAGCGAGTCACGCTAGCGCAGGTGTACGACGTTGTGCTCCAGCTCAAGTCGGCGATAGACGGCGAATCGGTCCGAGTGAACTCGCGTTTCGAGAAGATGGATGGCCGCTTCGAGAGGATGGATGGCCGCTTCGATCAGATGGATCGCCGTTTCGAGCAGATCGACCGACGCTTCGCGGCGCTGGAGAACACCATGAACCGACGCTTCGATCGCGTCGATGTCCGTTTCGACGAAATGAACGGGCACTTCGATCGCTTGGAACAGCGCGTGGATACGCTCGAGCTGCGACCGACATAAACCCGAAGCTCCGCGCTTCGCTCGATCAAACGGCCGCTATTCCACCTTTTCGTCGATCGAGACGTTGTACAGGAACAAGAATTTGTGCCACTCGCCGGGCAACGTGTTGCGCTTGACGCGAATCCACGGAATATATTTGGGCGCTTTGGGCTTACGGCGTAGCGTCATGTTGGCGTGTTCGGGCGTACGGTTGTTCTTGCGGTTGTTGCAGCGCATGCACGCGCAAGCCAGATTTTCCCAGGTCGACGGGCCGCCTTTGCTGCGCGGCAGCACGTGATCGACCGTCATCAGCCGTTCGCCGCGCAGCCCGCAATACTGACAGGTGTAGTCGTCGCGCAACAGGATGTTTTTCTTGGTCAGCGCGACCTTCTGCGTCGGGCGGCGAATGTAGTACAGCATGCGGATGATCGAAGGCAGCCGCATCTCGTAGCTCGGCGAGCACAGCATCTGCGCGCGTCCGTGAACCACTTCCGCCTTCCCGGAAAAGAGCAACTTGACCGCGCGCTGAAAGCTCGTGATGTTGAGCGCTTCATAGGTGAAGTTCAGGACGAGGACGTCGGTCACGTCGGGCGCCGGCGGCAGAGCGAAGAAGCGAGGCTCATGTGCCCCGCTTCTTGACGTAGGTAAACCGAAGATCGGTGAGCATGCTCGCCATGGCGGAGCGCTCCCCGGCGACGAGCCTCGGGGCTATTCGCTCGAAGGCCTTGGCGGCAACGTCGATCGCGATCTCGGCTGCCGCGAGGTCAACGCTCGCACCGGGCATTTCCGCCGGATTGAGGTAGGCATGCGCAGCGAGCGCTAAACTCGCAATGACCTCGCTCATGACGACGTCCACCGGCGGCACGGCGGGTGCACCGGGCGCGCTCGCACTCGGTTCGGTAGTCATCTCACCTGCAGATTACGCCGGGAGGGTCCCTCGTTCCCCGTGCGAGCTCCGCCCGGGGACGGTGAGACGACCCGCACCGCGCTCGCGTTCCTCAGAAGTCAGTCGTTTAGCAGTTTTTTGCTAACGCTTCTTCAATGGAGATTTCATGCAACGAATAACCAGCGGCCTCGCTGTCGCCGCCGTCGCCTCACTCTGCGGAGTCGCGCTCGCCCAACCTTTACCCGTTCAGCGTTTTCCCTTCAAATCGGGTCCGGCCACGATCACGTCATGCTCGGTCGCCAAGACCGGCAACGTCGTCGCGGGCAACAGCCTTAACATCAAGTTCTTTCAGAACGAGCGCGATCAGAACCTAAAATCGGTCACGTTTCGCGTGCGGTACGCCGGCAAAACGGTGACCGTTACCAACAACGGCACCTTCTCGTACCAAGCGCCGATCGAGGTCAAGTCCGACCAGCTCGACGGCGCGCCTTTCGCGGGAGCCCATCCGCAAGTGTGCCGCGTTCTCACGGCCACCTTCGCCGACGGCAAGACCGTCAATCCGCCCTACGAGCGCATGCGCGGCGAAACTGAGGTGACGCCGGAATCCCAAGAGTCCGGTGAACCGATGTCACCGGCCGCGTCCGAAGCCCCCGAGACCAGCCCAGCAGCCACGACGGCACCGGCCGCATCACCCGCGCCGGAGTCATCGCCGACGCCGTGACGCACTGCCGCCGAGGCGGCGGCTACGGCGATCCGATCATTCGGAGAAAGTAAGCGTGGAGGCGCACGTCGTTCGTCAGTTCCGGATGAAACGACGTGCCCAACACGCGGCCTTGCCGTACGAAGACCGGGTGCTCGTCAAGCGTCGCCAGGACCTCGACGCCGGGACCGGCTCGCTCGACCCAGGGTGCCCGAATGAACACGCCCGGAAACGGGTCTGTCCCGAGCGCGGGAATCGCGAGCGGAACCTCTGCTGAAGCGATCTGGCGCCCGAACGCGTTGCGGCGCACCGTCACGTCGAGCACGTCGAGCGTCTTCTGATCGAGTCCCGCGACATCGTGCGCCGCGACAATCATGCCCATGCACGTGCCCCAGAACGGCATCCCGCCGCGGACCCGGTCCCGGACGGGCTCCGCCATTTCAAAGCGATCCAGCAGCCGGATCACCGTCGTCGATTCCCCACCCGGCACGATCAGTGCGGCGACGGCGTCCAGGTCCGCGCGCGACTTCACCGCCAACGATTCGGCACCGAGTGAATGCAGTACGCGGATGTGCTCTTCGACGTCGCCCTGAAGCGCCAGCACGCCGATGCGCGGCGCAGCCACGCTGCCCGAACTAATTTCCGCGAACGCTCAGCAGTTGTTTCTCATCGAGCGTCCGGAGATCGATGCCATACATCGGACGCGCGCCGCCGAGCGACCGCGAAGCCTCCACGACCGCCTGCGGATCCTCGTAGTGCGTCGTCGCGGCGACGATCGCTTTCGCGTACCGCAGTGCGATATCGGGATCGACCTTCGGAAAGCCGCTCGGGTCATACTCCGGCGCACCGTTGCGGTACACTGCCGCGGCCTTGAAGATGCCGCTGCCTACGAAGATGCCCTGCGCACCGAGCTGCATCATCAGCGCCGCATCGGCGGGCGTCGAGACCCCACCCGCGCAGAACAGCACGACCGGGAGCGACCGATCGCGCGCTACCGTCTGCACGAGTTCGAGCGGAGCGCCGAGGTCACGGGCACGCGAAACCAATTCCTCGCGCGGCGCTCCGGCCAACTCCGCGATCGCATCGCGGATCGCGCGCATATGGCGCACGGCCTCGACGATGTTGCCGCTTCCGGCCTCGCCCTTGCTGCGAATCATCGCCGCGCCTTCGGCGATACGGCGCAGCGCCTCGCCAAGGTTCCGCGCACCGCACACGAACGGAATGGGGAAAGGATGCTTGTCGATGTGGTACTTGTCGTCGGCCGGGGTCAGCACTTCGGATTCGTCGATGAAGTCCACGCCTAACGCCTGCAGACACTGCGCCTCGGCGAAATGGCCGATGCGGGCCTTCGCCATGACGGGAACCTCTACCGTGTCCATGATCCGCTGCACGAGCGAGAGGTCGCTCATGCGCGCAACCCCGCCGGCGCTCCGAATATCGGCCGGGATGCGCTCGAGCGCCATGACCGCGACGGCACCCGCCTCCTCGGCAACCGCCGCCTGTTCGGGAGTCACGACGTCCATGATCACGCCGCCTTTGAGCATTTGAGCGAGGCCGCGCTTGGCGGTAATCGTACCGGTCCGCGCGCCGTTTTGCTGGCCGTTGGTCACATGTTCTCCTTTGTCTCGTTCAATGTGCGCGACTGTCCACTACATCAGAACACGTTCAGGGTCGTCGCGGAGGCAGCGCCTCCAATCGCCGTCGCGCAGCACGCGCAGCGCTCGCGTTCGACTTCGGCCGATCGGCCCGTCGTCGTTGTCGAGCAAAGCCCGACAGGCTCCTAGGGATGCGGGGGCGGCGGACTGCGAGTCGCCGCCGGGCTCGGGCTCACGAGGCCGCTGGCTGCGGCCGAAGGCTCCTCGCCCGGCGAATGACTTGCCATCGGGTAGAGCATGGGTGGCGAGGTGTAGGTCGAGCGTCGCGACGGCGCCGGCACCGGCCGCGGCGTCGCGGCCGGCGTCCGCGTCGGCTTCGGAATCGGTCTGGCGGTCGCTCGCGGCGGCGCCGTGGGCTCGGGGGTCGGTTCGGGCGTGACGCGCGGGTCCGGAAAGGCTGGATCGGTTGCGACGCTGAGCACCTGGCGATGCTTCCACGAAAAGCTCTTCGGATTGCCGGCCGCGTCGGGTGAAGACGTCGTCACGGGCAGCGGGGTGGTCGAAAAGGCCGGCCCTCGACCCGCGATCTGGCCTAGAACGCGATTGCCCATGCCGTTTCCGATGGCGATTGCAACCAGCAAAACGATCGCTCCCAGGATTAACACCGATGACAGCCCGGCGCGTGGCCCCATCAAGCCGCCCCGACGGGCGACGTTTCCAGTACGTCGGCCGGGGCGGAGAAAGCGGCGTGGTCTACCGGTTCGCCCCGCAATGCGACCTCGAGCAAAGCGCCGGCGGTCAGGCGCCGGCGCAGGGTCGTCTCACGAAATGCCAGCGTGACGTCGCGTTCGGCGTCGCCGAGGTTGCAGATGAAGGCGCGCACCGCTCCTCCTTCGTCTTCGAAAGCGACGACCCCGACCTCGATCGGCGAAGCGGTCACTTCGTCGCTCACGTCGCGGCCGGCGTAGACGCAGCGATACGGTTCCTCCGCGGAGACCTCCCGCATGTCGCCGTAGATGGTCCGGCGTTCGACGTCGATGACGTACGTGCGCCGCGACGCCCCCAGACGCACCCGCACGCCCGCCATCCAGCGCCAGCCCGCAGGTGCGAGCGGCGTTAGGTGCGGGCGGCCGCTCGTGCGGTAGCCGTCGATGCCGCAGACGGTCTCGGCGACGGCCCACAAATACTTCGCGCCGGTCCAGGGCGACATATACATGCCGCGATTAGTCAGCGAGCCGCCGTCAAACCATTCTGCGTACTGTCCGGGCACGGCGTTGCGCGCCGCGCCGTCCTCCATCGCCGCGTAGATTGCTTCGAGCCAATGTGCGCAGTCGTCGATCGAACCGTTGCGCGCGAGCGCAACCGCGAACCACAACGTCAGATCGGGCCACACGCCCCCGAGCAACCCGAAACCGTGCGAGGGGAAATACCAGGAATCCGCAGTCGAGATCGTGCGTAGCCCGACTCGCGTCAGGAAGTCCGGCTCGCACAGGCGGTCGAGAATCGCCCGGCGCTGTTCGGAGTTCGCGACTTCGAAGAGCACCGGGAAAAGTTCGTCGGCGGTAAAGTTGTCTTGGTAGTTGCGGTCCTTATCGTAGTTGAGGACGAACCCGCCGGTATCGGCGCTGAAAAGCCACTTCATCATCGCCGCGCGCAAGGCTTCCGCTTCGCGCGCGAAGCGCTCCCACTGCGCGTGTTCGCCTGCGACCGCGCATAGCATCGCCGCCGCTTCGAGGGCGAACACGGACTCCGCATTGATTTCGGTAACGGCGCCGTCGAGCGTGTAATACGGGATGATGTTGCGCCACGATGTGATGCCGTACATGTCGACGCCCTTGGCATCGCAGTATACCAAGCCGTTCTCGTCGCGCTGCGCGAGGATATAGTCGGCGATTTTGACGATCAGCGGCGCAAGACTTCGCACCCATGCGTCGTCGAGCGTTGCATTGTAGTGGTGCAGGATCGCAATGAGATGCAGCGGCGTATCGTCGTTGATGTTCAGGTCGTACGACGTCCGGAAGCCGCTCGCGCCGCGCACGTATTCGACGACTTGACCCGACGGTTCGAGGTTGCGGTTGAAGAGTTCGAGGGCGTCGCGGCTGAATTCGGGCAGCAGATAGTCGAAGCCGTGCACGAACCACGACGTGTCGCGCGAGACCAGGATGTCGGAGGGCGGGGAGTTGGTTGCTCCCCACCCGTGCGGATACTCCTTCACGATGCGTAGCATGTTCGCTTTGGCCCACACGACCCCGCGACTGATGACGGGCGACGGCACCATGAAACGCGCGTCGGCGAGCGTCCGTGCGTAGTAACGTTGCGTCTGCTCGAGAGCACGCGCGTCGGAAAGCAACGTGTGGAACGCGTCGCGCGCCGCGTCACGACCGGCTCCCACGTACGCGACGACCAGGCGCAGCGTCTCGCGCGCGCCGGGCGGTACGACGATGCGGAATTCGAACGCACCGAAAATTCGCCCGCGCGCCACTTCCGCCAGCTCCGGCGTCACTTCGTCGAGATGCCCCTCTTCACGCAACGACCCGCGGCGCATCGCGGCGAGCAGAACCTGTTCGCGCAGCGCGACGACGGAGGCGTGCGGCTTGCGCGACCCGCCCCAGACGCGCGCGCCGCCCGTCTCCTCGTTCCAGGCTGTAATGGCCGCGCCGTCGAGGGCGGCGTGTACTTCTTTCTCCGGTTCGCCGTAGAAGCGTTGTCCGACGAGCAGCGCCCACGGAAACACCGCGAGATCGACCGGCTCGGCGCTCGCGTTATGCAGAACGAGATCGACGACGAAGGCGACCCTGCGCGCATGCGTGTCGCCGTGCGGCACATAGAACGTCTCGGTGACCAGTAGCCGCTCGTCGAGCGAGAACTCCGAAATCTGCGCGTAAGGCAAGAACGTAAAGGAGCGTTCTATCTGCGCGGGAGCGATCGTCCGCGCACGATCGCGTAAGCGATACGCGATTTGGTGCGTCCCGAAGATGATCCGGTCACTGTCGGCATCCCATAGGCCGCGCACACCGCCTTTGGGCGTACACGACGCAAACGTCTTAAAATTCCCGAGGGTCAGCCCGAAGGGCGTTTCGGATTCGGGCAGGACGTACGCACAGAATTCGTTGCGCTGGGCATCGTAGGACGGCGTCACGGGTAGCGACGATTCGCTTGCGGGGCCGCGCGAACCCACGCGAGCCCGGGACCACGTGGGTTCGGCTGCGGCGGACGGTGGGTTTCCGCTGCTGCGGACGAAGGAAGGGCCGTGCCCACGCTGCTCGCCCCGGCCAAAATCAATGCGACCTTAGAGATTCTCGGGCGACGCGGCGACGGCTACCACACCCTGCGCAGCGTCATGTTGCCAATCGCTTTGTACGATCGCATCGACCTCGAAGCGAGCGCGACGCCCTGCTTGCAGGTAGACGATCCGACACTTGCGCGCGACAACCTCGTCGAACGCGCGCTTGCGGCCTGCGGGTTCGCAGACCGTTTCGCCGTTACATTGCACAAGGCAATTCCCGTCGGCGGCGGACTCGGCGGCGGATCGTCGGACGCAGCTGCCGTCGTGCGCGCCGCGATGGACGGCACGCTCGGTTCTTGGAGCGAACGCGACTGGCTTAGCGTGGCAAGCGCGCTCGGTTCCGACGTACCGTTTTTTCTATGCGGAACCGGTGCGCTCGTCGAAGGCGTCGGCGAACGCGTGACGGCACTCGGCGCGTTACCGCCGTGGTGGTGCGTCATCGTGCGGCCGCACGCCGCCATTGCAACCGCGGATGCGTACCGGCGTCTCGATCTCGCTCGTACAGACGGCGGCGCTCACGAGAGTCGCCCGCGCGCAACGAGTGCTTCGCTTGCCGCGGTCGACGCATTGCAGCGTGCCGACTTCGCCGCGTTGTGCGCCGCGCTCATCAACGATTTTCACGACGTCATTCTGTCTGCGTCGCCGGCCGTCACGCGCGCCGCGGCCGCTTTGCGCGCGGCCGGAGCAGCCAACGTTCTGCTCTCGGGCTCGGGTTCGTGCCTCTTTGCGCTTGCCCGCGATGAAGGGACCGCCCGCGCAATAGGCGCGCGGCTCGAGACGGAGCCCGTCGCCGCGTCCTTCATCGTGCCGCTGCACCACGATCCCGCGTGGCGGTGAAGGCGCCGCTGGCCGCCGTCGTGCTCGCCGGGGGAGCTCCGGACGCGGTTGCCGCCCTCGCTCCCGGCGCACCCAATAAAGCGTTCGTTCCGATCGGCAACGTAACGCTCGTCGAACGAACCTTGACGGCGTTGCGCGCGACGCCGGCGGTCGTCCGCATCGTCGTCGTTACGCCGAGCGCAGCGCACGGCCGCAGCGACCTCGCACTTGCCGACGAGACCCGCCCCGACGGTACGACGATGCTCGAAAGTTTGCACTCCGGCCTGCGCGGCGCGGCCGTCGACGAGCCTATCCTCGTTTGTGCTTCCGACCTACCGATGCTCACGCGCGCCGCGCTCGAGCAGTTTCTCGCCCTCGCATGGCGGCGCAGCGCCGACGTCGTCTACGGTTGCGTCGAACGCGCGACGCATGAACGCCGATTCCCGGGCGTCCCCCACACATGGGCGCGCTTACGCGACGGAACGTTCTGCGGCGCAGGCGTCGTCATGCTGCGACCCCGGGTGCTGCCCGCGCTCGAAGGACTTCTGGGCCGGCTCGGTACAGCGCGGAAAAACCCGCTAGGGCTCGCCGCAATCTTCGGTCCGGGCGTGCTCGCGCGTTATGCCGCCGGACGCCTCGCACTGGTCGACGTCGAGCGCCGCGCTAGCGAACTGCTCGGCGCACCGGCCGCAGCGGCCGTCTGTACGCACGCTGAAATCGCAATCAACGTCGACCGCCCGGGCGACGTTGCGCTCGCCACCGCTCTCATCGACGCCTCCCGGTGAAGCGTGCTACGATTTACCTCATTTCCACCGATGGAAGAGTTCGTTTTCGATCCCGAATTGATCGAGTGCCTTGCCGACCGTATGCGCGATAATATCGTCGACGCTTTGCGGCTTTGCGTACATGGCGGGGATCGGCGGCAGGATCACGGCGCCGATCTCCGCCAGACGCACGAGCGTGCGTAGATGACCTAAGTGCAGCGGCGTCTCGCGGACGATCAGGACGAGCTTGCGTTTTTCTTTGAGTGTCACATCGGCCGCGCGTACCAGCAGGTTCGCATCGAGCGAATACGCGATGGCCGAGGCGCTCTTCATCGAGCACGGCACGACCAGCATGCCGTCGGTCAGAAAGGAACCGGAGGAGATTGCCGCAGCCAAGTTGTCGTCGCGGTGCACGACGTGCGCGAGTGCTTCGAGGTCGCCCGGCGACGCGCTCGTTTCGAGCGCAATCGTCTGTTGCGCTTGACGGGTTATGACCAAATGAACTTCGTAACCCTGCCTTGCGCGCAGCGCGCGCAAGGCAGCAAACGCATACGCACTCCCGCTCGCTCCGGTCACGCCCACGACGATCCTTCGCATCGGCGGCTGCATTCACCGCAAGTGCATCCGCTCCCCAGCGCTAACGCGGAAAGCCTACGCTTCCTCTAGCGCAGCGCGGGGAAGCATCTACTCTCGGTTAGAAGACGAGCATTGGTGGAGTCACTCATCATCGGTATCGATGCGCCCGCCGTAGGCCTCGTCGCATTCGTGCGCGATCTCGTGGCCTATGCGCCGCAGCGCAGCGAAGATGCTGCGCGGCGCGCACTGTGCGCCCCCTATGCGGGTCTGCCGGCGTCGGATGCACGCGCAATCTGCGCGGTCGCGGGCGCGCGGGGCACGATCGCAGCGACGATCGCCGCCGAGACGGTCGCGCTTGCGCATGAATCGACGCTCGCGGCGCGTCGCTTCGGACGTGCGCTCGACGATCTAGCGCACGCGTATCGGGCGCAAGGCATCACGGCGCTGGAGTACCTCGCCACAATCGGCTTGCGCTTCGGTCTTGCCGCGGCTCTCGATGAGCGCGAGCGCACGACCTTCACGTCCCTGGAAGCGCTTGCAGCGGCCCTCGACGCAAAGCGGCCCGCGGGTGATGCCTTCGAGGCCGAGAACGTTGTTCGCGCGCTCGAGCGCCGAGCGGAGCCAACTCGCCGGGCCGTGCGGCCGCCTATCGAACGCCGCCCGCTTGCCGCTCGGGTGCCTGAACCCGGACGCCCGGTGCCGCGCCGCAAAACGCACTTCAGTGCGTCGTCGCTCGGAGCGTTCGCCGAGTGCGAACGCCGCTGGTATTACCGTTACGTGTGCGCCGCCGTCGAAGATCGCGGCTCATCCGCATCGTTTTACGGCACCGCGTTCCACTGGGCGCTCGAACGGTTTCACGAAGAGTTTCCACGCGCTAATGCCGCCCCGCTCGCGGTCCTCGAACGCAAGCTCGAGGCGTATCTCGGCACGTCGTTCGAGCACCACCGCGCAGGTTTCGAAACGAATATCGAGTTCGAGTTGCAACGTCGCCGCGCGCTGCGCACGGGGCGTCGCTACCTCGCGTGGTTCACCGAGCGATTTCGGGCTCACCCGTTCACCGTCATCGGGCGCGAGGCTGCCGTCGAACTGGACTTGGAGGGCTACCGCTTCATCGGTTATGTCGACCGCCTCGATCGCGACGATCGCACCGGGAACGTCACGGTCGTCGACTACAAGACCGGCAGCATTGCCGAGAGTGCCGAGCGGTATCGCGACAAAGTCGGGCGCTTCATCGACTTCCAGTTGCCCTTTTACTATTTTGCTCGCACGGCGGCGGGCGACCGCGTCACCCGCTTGGCGCTCGTGCCGCTCAAAGATGCGGCACGCGATGTCGACCCGATCGAATTGGAAGTCGTACCGGTTTCGAGTCCGCGGTCGTATTCCGAGGCAACGACGGGCACGATCGGCCTCGATGAACTCGAGCGCGCACGGGTGAAGATGATTGAGCTTGCGGCCACGCTCAGCGACGCGCCGCTCGAACGGTTCGCTGCCACCGACGATCCGGCGGCCTGCGCGTACTGCGCCTACGCGAGCGCGTGCCGCGAGCGACCGCAACGCAGAGAGGACCGCTTCGGCCGTTGAACGCGTCGGTCGGCCTCGGCAGGCGCGCCGATTTGGCGCAAAGTCGCGCCATTGCTCACCCGCGAGCTGCGGGCTCGCTCGCCGTACGGGGCGCCGCCGGCTCGGGAAAGACCTTCGCACTGCTTGCCCGGGCGCGCGTTCTGGCGGCCAATCATGCGGACGCGGTGCTGATCACCGCGCCGAGTGATGCAGGCGTCGCTCGTCTGCGCGAACAGTTCGACGGTGACGCCTCGAACCGCGTCACATGGACTTCGTTCGGCGACATTGCCTTCATGATCTTGCGCAATCATTGCGGACTCGATGTCGAAGCGATTGACGACGTCACCGCATCGTTGCACTTCGAAGGGGCGGGCTCGGCGCTGTTTGCGCTCGACTGGACCGAGTTCGTCAGCGCCGAAATCGATCCAGAGATCACCGGACTACGTGCGCCGGAGCGCTTCTCGGCCGCTGCGTTCCGCCTGATCCGCAAACTACGCGCGTCGCTCATTTCACCGGGTGAGTTCCGCATTGCCGGCTTACGCGGCGCGACGGCGTTCTACGCAATCCCGCCGAATTTCGCCGATGCCGGCTTGATCGCGGCGACGCCGGCCAAGTACCGCGACTCGCTACGCGTGAGCCCCGTTGAACTCGAGCGTCAGCGCGAACGCGAAATCGACCTCGTTCGAATTCTCGCTCGTCTCTACGCTTCGTACGTCGATGTGCTCGTCTCCAAAGGCTGCCTCACGCCGACCGACGCCGTCTATGAGGCCGCGCTCGCGCTGCGAGCGAAGCCCGAAGCGCGCAGCGCCGCCCGTACGTCCTATGGCGCGATCCTCGTCGACGACGCGCAAGACCTATCGGTAGCGCAGCTGGCCCTGCTCGAAGGGATCGCCGCCGAGCGCTTCGGCAACGTCACCTTCGCCGGCGATGAGGCGCAGAGCACGCGCAGTTTCGTCGGGGGCGGACGCGGCATCGCAGCGCTGGGGAGCGCCGCAACGACGATCGAGCTCGACGCCCGCTACCGCTCGGCCCCGGCCATCGAACGTGCTGCCCGCTCCCTCTTCGATGCGACGGCGCGGCGCGAAAACAGCACGGCTGACGATCCGGCAATCGTGTTTTACTGGGCGAACGACATCCGCGACGAAGCTCGCTACGTAGGGGATGAGATCGTGCGCCTCATCGTGGGCGGCACACCGCCCGAGCGGATCGCGCTCGTGACCCGCAATCTGCGCTGCGCGGGAACCTACATCGATGCGCTGCTCGCACGCGACGTTCCCATCGACGTCTCGGGGAGCGCGGATTTGTTCGACTTTCCCGTGGTCGAGGATGCTCTGGGAGCGCTGTGGTCCGCAGTCGATCCCTATCGGCACGATTACTTGTTGCGGGCGCTGGCTTCACCCTGGATGCGGCTCTCCGACGCGTCGCTTGCGATCTTGTGCAGCGAGACGCCGCACGCCCAGCCGTTGCTGTTCACGTTGACGGACGATGATGGCGCGACTGCGCGCGCCGGACGGTGGGATCGCCGTCGCGATCTGCGTCTGGGCCGCAACGTCGTGCGCGGCGATGTCGATACCGAACTTTCTCCGGATGCTCGGGAACGACTCATCACCTTTCGGGAAGCGCGCTCGCGCTGGGAAGCGCTCGCCCGCAGTTTCGAACCGGGCGAGCTCGTGCGCGTCGTACTCGATGAGACGGTGCTTGCGACTCTGAGCGACGATGCGCGCGGACGCTTCGAACGTCATCTGGTCGCAAGACTCATCGAAACGATCGATGCGGCTAGCGCCCGCGACCCGCTTGCGTCACTACACGATCTGTTGCAGCACCTCGGACGCGTGGCGAAATCAGAGAATGATTTCCTTTCGATGAGCGCGCGCGACCCGTTCGCCGTACGCGTGATCGATGTTGAGACAGCCAAGGGATCGACGTTCGACGCCGTCTTCGCGGTCGACGTGCACGCCGGCGCCTGGCCACGCTATTACACACCGGACGCCTTTCTGTTCATGCCGTCGCTCGGTATGATCCCAAAGGAAAACGTCGGCGATGTGCGCGCAGCCCGCACGGCAAAATTTACCTACGCGCTCCACGCATACAAGCTGCGCGAGAAGTATGACGCTGAAGATCGCCGCGCGCTCTACACGGCCATATCACGCGCGAAAGATCATCTCTCGATCAGCGCCTCGGGGCGTGCCTCGCGCGGCATCACGACGCCCGAGTTCTTGCAAGAACTGATCGGGCGAAGCTAAGTGAGTTGCACTTCGCGCGTGATCGAGCCGATCGGCGTGGAGGCGTATGTCGGTGAGGTGCTTCCGCATACGTTCTCGACATGGGGTGAGGGCCGAACGTTCGAACGCTACGCCGACGACTTTCGCGGGGTCGCGACGAGCGTTTACGGAAAGCGACGGCCGTTCACGGTCGGACTCCGCGAGGACGGCGAACTTGCATGTTCGTGCAAGAACTACGATCGGGAGCTGCGTTTTGGACCGCGCTCGCTGCGAGCGACGGGAATCGGCGCCGTGTTCACACCGCCGCATTTGCGCGGCCGCGGATATGCAAGCATCATGCTGGGCGCGCTGCTGGATTCCGAGCGCGCCGCTGGTCGCGATCTCGCCTTCCTCTACTCTGACATCCATCCCGCATTCTACGAAAAGCTCGGCTTCGTCACGCTGCCATCGCGCCTGTTGACCGTGCGCGCGACCTCGCTCGACGGTTCCCCGTCGGGTGCGATTCCGCTGACGAAGAGTGATTGGCCAGGTGTCCGCCGCTGCTTCGAGGCGCTCGACGCGCAGCGGATCTGGAGCCTGCGACGGACGCCGCTCGTCTGGGATTGGATGCGCGATCGTTGGAATACGCCGGCGCGGCACAACACCCAGCCCGTGCATCTGGTCGTACGTCGCGCGCGTAGCGTCGTTGCTTATGCGGTCGGACGGCGCGTGCCGGCGCAAGATACGTTCGTCCTCGATGATTTCGCCTACGACGGCGAGGAGGGTCGCGCGAAGTTGCCCGCACTGTTACGAGCCGCTGCCGGCGATCTGCGCCGAGTGGCCGGTTGGCTGCCGCCTTCGCCGCCGCGCGACATCTTGCCGCGCGGCTCCGTCCGTGCCCGCACGACTGCAATCTTCATGCTGGTCCCGCTCTCCCAGGCCGCGCGCGCCTGGTGGTCGGCCATCAAAGATCAAACGCTCGGGAGCCGAGCCGATCCCACCTGGAGTTCCGACCACATCTAGTGTACTGCGGCGGAAGTCCGGGCCATAAATCCGCGAGTCTTTTCCGCCGGCTCTTCGTCGCTCGTCGCTCAAATGACTCGTCATTCCACGCTCCTCGATCCTCGATCCGACGAAAAATCCTTCGCGGCTTTACGACCCGGACTTCCGCCGCAATACACTAGCGCACGCTCTCGGCCGCCGTGAGGAGGCTCGCGGTGAAGCGGGCGACGAAGCCGGTCACATGGCAGAGACCGATCGACAGCGGCTGCTCGAACGGGCGCTCGCCCTTCCGGGGGCGCACATCGAAGACTTTTACGGCGAGCGCACGCCGCCGCGCGGTGCCGACCCGAAGCTCCTCAAACGCATCGACGACACTGGACTGCGAACGAAACTGATCGCGGTCGGACTCGCCGAGGGGCTTCAATCGCCCAAAGGCCCGCAAAAGATCGCGTCGATTCTCCGGATATATCCCGCCTTCGACGCGCCCTCGCGGAGCGTAACAAATGGTCGTGTAAAACAGCGCCCCAAGGCTCGGCCGCCGCGAGCGACGCGGGCACCGGCGCGCCGTTTTCCGCAAATATCCGAACTCGAACGGCTGGTCAAGCGCTACCGCGAGATCGAGGCCGAGGTCGCCGGTGAACTCGGCGTTCAGATCGACGATGAGATCGCGCAGCTCAAGCGTGACGTGGCCGATTTTGACGACGAACCTCTCGAGGCAGCGTATCGTGAACTCGGTGTCGCCCTCGATCGCAGACGGGCCGTCGCCTCTCAAATTTCGGCCCAGACGTTTAGGCGGCTGGACGACGACGACAAATTCCCCGAGCGAGAGTTTCTACGTCTGCTGGCCCGCTAAGACTGTCGAGCCTCGCACCGCGGAACGTCTCGCTCGGACGGCAAAAGTGACCGTCGACGCGCTTCTGTGACTGCGAACGGCAATCGGAAAGCCGATAGCGAACGTATGATAGGTATGGGACCCGGATGCGATGCGGCAGCTCCTTCATAGCGCGCTGGTCGTTGCGCTCTTCGGGACATGTCTTGCGCTCGCAGGGCATCCGGCGCGGACCGTTGCGCAGACTCCCACGTACACGACGCTCGGCGATCAGGCGGTAAGTTCGTTGCTGCGTTCCTTCTACGCGGGGAACGGCTACTGGCGCGACTGTCCCGAGAAGCGCTGCTGGGTCCACAACAGCGACTGGGGCTCGGATTCACTTACGAACACGCTGTATCTGCGTTGGACCACGACCCACGACCCGCACGTGCCGCCGATCCTCCAAGCCCTGGCGAACACCGCTCGACGCTATGCGCCGCCCTGCCATGGGAAACGCTGTCTCTTGTGGAGCGATGTTCCCATGTGGGACTCGGTCGCCGCTTCACGGGAATATACGGTTCTGCCCAGTGACGAACCGGCACTCGACAAAGCGAAAGCGGCATTTGCAGCCGTCGAGGAATCTGACGTGTACGATCAGGGAGCATGTCCTACGATTCGCTATCAGCGTCCGTTCGGCCGGGGCGACCACCTCAAGACGCTGGAATCTGACTCCAACGGGGTCAAGGCGGCGCTCCTTCTCTATGGCGAGACGCGCGACGCGCGCTATCTGAGCATCGCGATGCAGCGCTACGAAGCGATCCGGCGCTATTTTCTCGATCCGCGTTTGCCGCTGTACTCGGTGTACGTCTTCGATGACGGGCAACACTGCAGGCAAGTTCCGCACCGCTATTTTGCTTCGGTGAACGGCAACATGATTTGGGACGGCATTGCGCTCTATCACGCGACCGGCATCGACGCGTACCGCGACGAGTCGCTCGCCACGGCGCATGCCGTTGCGCGTTACCTCTCCGACCCGCACGGCGTCTTTATGGATCTGCAGGCCGAAAACGATCTCGAAGAACCACTGGTCGAAGCGATGTTTGTACTGGCAACGCAAGAGAACCACGCGTTCGCGCGCCAATGGCTGATGGCCAATGCTGCCGCGGCCTACTCGGCACGCAAATCCGACGGCACCTACGGCCGCTTCTTCGATGGACCGCCGCCCGCGGCGACCGTCACGGCCTGGCAGACCAACGGAGGTCTGGCGACGGAAATTGCGGCCGCAGCCCTCGACGGCTCGGCAAGTGTGAGACGCGCGTCCTGGGATGAGGCGGTCTTCGTGCCGCGCGATATCTCGCGTCTGCCCGCCACGATTCGTTTCGACGGCTCAGGCTTTGCGCTTATCGGAACGCTCGGTGAAAAGTGTTGTCAGCCGGGACACGCGCGCATCATGGTGGACGGACGCGAAACCATCAACCGAATCGGCAGTTGGCAAAACAAATCGAGTTCGGGCCACCGCTTCCCGAATTCGGTCCTCTTCGCGTGGCGCTGGTCCACGCGCGGAACACACGAAGTAACCCTGCTGCCCGGCATCTACGATGCCAAAGAAGGCGGCCCATACTTACACGCAAGCGGCTATCTCGTCCGTTAGCTGAATCTGGGCAACGTATATCCGGCGCGAATACTTGATTTTAGTCCGCGGGGAAGAGCGATAGTTCGCGTAGCGGATCTTCTGTGAGCGATGCGACTCGAACACCCAGTAGCCGCACGGCCGCACCGTCGATTCCGGCGCGCACGAGGCACCGCAAGGCCGCCCGTTCGATCGCGATCGCATCATCGGTCGCCACGGCGAGTTGCGTCTGGCGGGCGAGGATCGAGAATGTTGAGAGCTTGACCTTCACGCCGATCGTCGAGCCGCGCAATTGATGCTCTGCCAACCGTCGCGCCACGTCGGCCGAGAGCGCGCGCAGCGCGGCACGAAGCTCGGTCCCGTCCCGCACATCGTACTCGAAGGTCTCTTCACTCGATACCGAGCGCGTTTGGCGGTCCGCTTCGACCTTGCGTTCATCGTGGCCGCGCGCGAGTTCGCGCACCACTTTTCCGCCGCGCCCGAAGAACTCGTACGCGAGCGCGTCGGACAGGTCCGCAATTGCCCCCACCGTCGTGATCCCGCGCGCGGCAAGCCGGCTCTGCGTCTTGGGTCCGACGCCCCACAAGCGTCCGGCCGGCAACGGCGCCAAGTACGCTGCTTCGCTGCCCGGCTCGATCGCGACGAGTCCATCGGGTTTCGCGTCGTCGCTTGCAATTTTCGCCGGCATTTTTCCCACGGCTACGCCGGCACTGATCGTCAATCCGACTTCAGTGCGGACGCTCTCTCGCACGCCGCCGGCATAGGCGACGGCCTGCGCGAGATCGTCCGTGCCGGTCGCCACGAACGCTTCGTCCAGCGACAGTCCTTCGACGGCGTTTCCGCCGCGTGCGAAGATGCCGAATACGGCGCCCGATAGTTCCCGATAACGCGGGAAGTTCGGTACTGAAACGATTAAATTTGGACACAGCTCTCGGGCGCGCACAAGCGGCATGGCCGAGTGCACGCCGTAGCGACGCGCCGCATACGATGCAGTGAGCACGACCGCCCGCCGCGACGCGCCCGCGACGGCAAGCGGCTTGCCGCGTAGCGTCGGATCATCGCGCTCCGCAACACTTGCGTAAAAGGCATCGATATCGAAATGCGCGATCACAAGCCTGCGGAAAAATGCGCCGCTTGGGCGGGACGCGGTCCCCCAAAGATGAGCCGGACCGTCGCCATATTACGAGCATCGTCGGCCTCATCGCCGGGCGTTTCCAAGATCGCCGTTTTCCCCTGCAGTTCGGGATGTTCGGCAAGCGCCCGGAACCCACCGAGACCAATGAGACCTTCACCGATATGCCAGTGGCGGTCGCGGTTTCCACCGAGCGGCACGAGCGTATCGTTGAAGTGAAACATCTTCACGCGCTCGAGGCCGATGCATTCGCCAGAGAGTGCGATGAACCGTTCGACGCCTTGCGGTGAATCGATTTGGTAGCCGGCCGCCCACGAATGGGCCGTATCGAGGCAGACGCCGAGTTGCGGATGCCCGAGTGCCGCAGCGAAGGCACCCAGTTCTTCGAGCGTTCCGCCACACAAGGCTCCGGCCCCGGCCGAGTTCTCGAGAACGAGGCAAACACCCGGCGCGATATCGGCGAGCGCCTTTTCCAACAGCCTCACGACGGCCGCAAAGCCTTGCTTGCGGTCGCGCGTGCCGTACGAACCGAGGTGCGTATTCACGAAGTCGATACCGCCGCTTGCCGCTACCGCCAGGTCGTGGCGCACCAGGCGCAATGAGTTGTTCGCGATCTTCGGCTGGTCGCTCGCGAGATTGATGAGGTACGAAGTGTGGATCACCGTGCGCTCGATGCCGGCGGTCGTTCGCACCGCCCGGAAGCGTTCAAGTGCGGGCGCATCGACGGGTTCGAGCCGGTATGTCTTCGGATTACCGGAGAAAATTTGCATCGCCGCGCACCCGAGCCGCGTCGCATATGCGACGGCCGCCTCATTGCCGGTGGAGGTCGCAACGTGTAAGCCCAGATACATGTGCGTCGCGCTTATACGGCTTCGGGAACGCGCCCCAAGTACAACAGGTGCACGTACGAAAGCGCGAGATCGCTCTCGGGGGGTCCGAGCCGGTCCCGAAGTGCCGCGAAATAGTCCTCGAGCCGTTCGTTGAAGCTATCACGCGCCATCGCGCGTGAGCGCTCGTAGCCGAGAAACTCGGCGACCGGCATGTGGACGATCCAGGGCACGATGCGCAGGTTTTTGTCTGTGAACGGCGCGCCGTCGTAGGCGTCGAAGTCGTTGGCGAGGATGTCGGTCGGCGACAGGTGGCCGATGGCGCACGCGGCATCTTCGCGCAGCAACCGCGTCGCGTCGCCGCGCATGAGCCCCTTCCACCAGATTGCAACGATGCCGCCGGGGCGCACGACGCGCGCGAGTTCGGCAAGCGCCTGCGGCTGATCGAACCAGTGAAAGGCCTGCGCGCTCGTCGCCGCGTCGAAGGACGCGCTCTCGAAGGGAAGTCGTTCTGCGCGACCATTGGTAAAGGATGCCGTCGCGGCGCGTTGTCGCGCCCGTTCGAGCATCGCGTCGCTGCAGTCGACCCCGGTTGCAGCGCATTCCCGGCGCGCGAGCTCCGCCGTAACGAGTCCCGTCCCGCAGCCGACGTCGAGCACGCGCTGCCCGGCAGTCAACCCGTACGAAAACAGCGCGTCGTACAATTCGGGTGCGTACCCGATGCGGTAGCGATCGTACGCGTCGGCGAGTTCATCGAACGAGCCGACCGGTGCGTGCCCAATGCTCACCGACGAAATTTCAGCGAGTTGGCGCGCATGCCGGCCGGCCGAAACGACATCGCGCGGCCGCTTGCGCCCATTGCACGCGAGGGATTTTTCTCAAAGGTCGTTTCGGTCAATAACACCGCATCGGAGGGACGTTCGCGTCTTCCGACTCGGCCGATCAGCTGCTCGACTTCGCTCTCTCCGAAGGCGTCGCTGTCGGTGATGACGATCAAGTCGGCCGCCGGAATATCAAGCCCGCTACCGATCAAGTTCGTCGCTGCCAGAAGTGCGGGCGCTCCTTCCCGAAACGCGCGCATTTCTGCGACGCGCGTCGAGTTGCCGTAGACCGTCACGCCGCTGCGACGATTTCGTTTCTTGTGCTCGGCACTGTCGGCCATGTCGCCGCGCAGCTGCTGCACGTCGATACCGTACGTTTCTTCGAGGCGTTTGGCGAGCTTCGGCACGTCGCCGCGCGTGCGGCCGATCACGAAGATGCGCGATTTACGTTCCAGATGCTCGCGAATCAACGCATCGGCACGTGCCAGCTGCTCGGTTGCGGGCTCACCCCATACGCCGGGTGTTCGATGAACCTTCGTCGGCAGCACATCGAAGGGCATCGCGCGCATCGAGACGACGTTCTCAAAGGCTCCGATGCGTTCGAGGAACGAGCGCAGTTCATTCGGCGTCGCCGAGGCGAACAGCAACGGACAGTCGAGGTCTGCGAGCAACCGCAGATGTTCGCGCTCATCGAAGGCATTGACGTCGTCCACGATCGTCAGCGCACTGCGATCGAGCAGGTCCCACAGTGGAGGAGTCGAGATCATCATGGCGCTGCCGACGACGAAGCGTACCGTCCCGCGTGCCAAATCGTCGAGCATGACGCGGCGCTCGACGGGCGAAATGCCGCCGTGCACCTCGCCCACGCCGAGGCCCGTTCCTTCAAGGCGATCGCGAAAATACGTGCAGTCCTGACGCACGAGATCCCGCGTGGGCGCGACGAGAACGATGTACCCTCCGGTCCGCAGCGCTTCGTTGACCGCCACGCGGAACATCACTTCGGTTTTGCCCGAACCCGTCGGCGCTCGCAGGAGAAACTCGAAGCGGTCCTCCGCCAGGCCGCCCGAGATCGTTTTGACGGCGTTCTGCTGATCGTCGGTCAGCGCAAAAGTTTCTTCGGGTTGGATCAGTTCGTGCGCGTGCGCAACGGCGTTAACGTTTTCTTCGATGCGCTCCCATATTTGCTTGTGCCGATCGATCATAGCGTGATTGTAAATGGAATTTCCCCTTCGACTGATTCGTCGACGTTTTTCGCTGCTTCGAGATCGACCGACGGCAGATCCATAAGCGAACGCAAGCCGAAGGCCTCGAGAAATTCAGGCGTCGTTCGGTATTCCGCCGGCCGGCCCGGCACGTCGCGCCGGCCGCTCTCAACCGCGAAGCGCCGGTCCACGAGCGTCGCGACGACGCTGTCGACGTTCACGCCCCGCACGGCTTCGATCTCTGCCTTGGTCGCCGGCTGTAGGTACGCGATGATGGCAAGCGTTTCCATCGCGGCAGCCGACAGCGAGGTCTTGGGCGGCAGCAGATACGCCTCGACGGCCGCGCGTACCGCGGGCGACGTCGCGAAGCGGTAGCCGCCCGCGATTTCGCGCACGATCAAGCCGCGTTCGGCATAGTCTTGCGCGATGAGTTGCAAGGTTGCTGCGACGTCGACGGGTTCCGCGCCGGTCAGCTTCGCGAGACGTTCGATCGAGAGCGACTCACTTGCGACGAACAGCAATGCTTCAAGCGAGCATTGCAGAGACGCGGTCTTGCTTAGTTCAGTTTGCATACACGTCGAGAGCAGTGAACGGTAAGAGCAGCAGCGGATCGGCCGGCGCTGCCTGTTCGTACGCGAGGCGGCGCTGGCGGATCAGTTCGAGGATCGCAAGAAAAGTGGCGATGATTCCGCCGCGGTCCAGATCCCGGCATAGCTCGCCGAATTCGATGTCGCCACGCTCGCGCACTACCCGCGTGACGAACTCCATCTGCCGTGCCATCGAGAAGCGGTCACGAGCGATCGTGCGTTTTTCGGGCTTGGCCCCGCGAACCGCCGCCAACAGCGCGGCGGCGAGGTTGCCGGGGAGCATGCGATAACGCTGCACGAGGTCCGTCGACGGATCGCCGCCGTCGCGATACTGGTATGCCTGCGCAGCGTCGCTGTGCAGGCGCAGTTCTTGTGCGACGCCTTTGTACTGCGAGTACACGACCAGCCGCCGGCGCAATCGCTCTTCGACTTCTTCGGGTGTCTCCTCACCTTCGGGCAGAAACTCGCCTGGAATCTCGGGCAGCAGCGAACGCGATTTGAGGTAGAGGAGCGTCGCCGCGATGACCAAGTATTCCGCCGCCACTTCAACGTCGAGCGCGTCCATGACGGCGAGGTAGTCGAAGTACTGTTGCGCGACCGTCGCAAGCGATACGGTTGCAATGTCCAGCTTTTGGTCGCGGACGAGATGGAGCAGTAGATCCAGCGGCCCATCGAAGACGTCGAGGCTCACCCGGAGCTGCCGGGCACCCGCCGACGCGCCGTCGGCGCCGGCCGTTACGGAGAGCGTTTGTTCTAGCGGCTCGCCGATTCGCGTACCGCCGAATCACTCTTGCCGAGCACGGCACGACGAAGTTCGAGGGGATCGCCTTCCATCTTCGCCAGTTCTTCGAGTCCGAGGTCCACGAGTCGTTTTTCGTTGACGTACTTCAGCGCCCTTTTGGCCGCCCTCACCTCGAACCAAGCCGCCTCGTCGACTTCGTGATCGTGATTGGCCGTATCGCCCGACAGATACCGCATCAGGTAAAAGTGAACGGATTTCTTGTGCTTGGCGCCGTTGAGATAGAACCAGTACGAGATTTCGGACAGCTTCGTGAAAATTTCGGCCCAACAGCCGGTCTCTTCACGGACCTCCCGCAGCGCTGCGATCTCGAGCGTCTCACGCGCCTCGACGTGCCCTTTCGGCAGCGTCCAAACGCGCGGAATTCCGCGGCCGATCAAGAGCGCTTCGAGACCCGCGGCGCTCTGCCGGAACACCAGCCCCCCCGCCGAGACCTCGTACTTGATCCGCATGACCCGCTTTCCGATGGGAAAGGCGCCCAACGGCGCCTCTGTTTCTCTGATTCTATCAACCCGGACCAAGAAGAACCGGCTGCGCTTAAGCTTGACTTGTCTAGCTAGTCGACTACCGCTTGGACGTTCTCTCTAGCCCGGAGCCCGGGAGTCGTGCGAAAGCTGACTTCGGACGGGGCGCTTGAGTGAAATCGGCAGTCCATCCGCCGGCAAGGAAGGTTGGCTTAGCCCACGGCTGGGCAGGGTTGCGTCTATGAGTGTGAAGTTGACCGTCATCTACGACAATCCGAGCGATCCCCGCGCCTTCGAGGAGCACTACCGTTCAACGCACGTACCGCTTGCCGGCAAAGTCGCGGGCGTGCGCCGCGCAGAACTGGCGAAGGTTTTCCCCAAAGAGGACGGCAGCCCGACCCCTGCCTACCGCGTCGCCGAACTCTACTTCGATGACTACAAGAGCGCCGTCGCCGCTATCGGCACACCCGAGGGTAAAGCCCTACTCGACGATGCGCAAACGCTCGGCCGAAACGGCGTCACGTTCTTACTCTGCGATATCGAAAGCTAGGATTCGGTTTTGCGCCGAATCGTGCGCATGCGAAATCGGCGGAGGCCGCACGCAGACTGCTGCGCAGCGGTGCTTACCGCAAGAAGTCGTCGCTGCGCAGCGGTAGATCGCGAAGGCGCACGCCGGTTGCATGATATGCGGCGTTCGCAATCGCAGCGGCGGTTCCGACGATGCCGAGTTCACCGATGCCTTTTGCGCCCATCGGGTTTACGTGCAGGTCATGCTCGTCGATCCAAGCGACTTCGACGCTTCCGACGTCGGCGCTCGTCGCGATGTGGTATTCGGCGAAGTCGTGATTGGCAAAATCGCCGAAGCGCGAATCGAGCACGCTTTCCTCGTGTAACGCCATCGACAGCCCCATCGTCATGCCGCCGAGCAATTGCGAGCGACCGGTCTTCGCGTTGACGATGCGCCCTGCCGCGAACACGCCGAGCAGCCGCGGCACGCGCACCTCGCCCGTGTCGACGTCGACGTGCACCTCGGCAAATTGCGCGCCGTAAGCGTGCATCGCGAATCGACCCCCCTCCGGGCTGCTCTCGAAACGTCCCTCCGCTTCCAAACCGTCGGCGGGTATCCGCCCCCCGAACTCGGCATCGATCCGCGCGCGCAGTTTCTCACCTGCGTCGACGACGGCCGAACCCCACGACGCGAGACCCATCGATCCGCCCGCCCCGGGCGCCCGCGGCAAGTCGCTGTCGCCGATGCGCAGGTCGATGCGCTCGACCGGCACGCCGAACGCGTCGGCGGCGATTTGCGAGAGCGCGGTCCACGTGCCCGTGCCGATGTCCGAGGCATCGATCGAGACGGCATACCGCCCGTCACGCACGCGCACGTGCGCGATCGAAGGGCCCCGCCGCCGCGTCGGATACGTGGATGCCGCGACCCCGGTGCCGATGCACCAGCGGCCCTCGCGGCGCGTACCGGGTCGCGCATCCCGGTCCTCCCAGCCGAAACGGCGGGCCCCTTCACGTAGACACGCGACCAGGTTGCGGCTGCTGAAGGGCCGGCCCGTGTCGGGATCGCGCTGCGGTTCGTTGCGAATGCGGAACTCGATGGGATCGAGGCCGCACGCTTCCGCCATCTCATCCATCGCGGACTCGAGGCCGAACATGCCCGGACATTCGCCCGGCGCACGCATGATGGAGGGCGTCGGCACGTCGAGCCGGACCAGCCGGTGGGTCGTCCGGCGATTCGTCGCAGCATACATCATCCGCGTCGCGATCGCCGTTTGTTCGGCAAAGTCCTCGAGTTTGGAGGTCTGTTCGACGACGTCGTGTGATAGCGCCACGAGCTTGCCGGCGCGGTCTGCTCCGAGTCGCAGACGTTGGATGGTCGGCGTGCGGTAGCCGACGAGCGAAAACATCTGCTGCCGCGTCAGCGCGACCTTCACCGGCCGCCCGGCAACCTTCGCCGCCATGGCGGTGAAGATCACGTGCGGATGCGTGAACGCTTTGGAACCGAAAGCACCGCCGACGTAGGGTGCCATCACGCGCACGCGCTCTTCTTCGAGGCCGAACGCCGCGGCGACGTCGGCACGGATCGGATGGGACCCTTGATTGGCGTCGTGCAGCAACAGCCGGTTTTCATCCGTCCACTGCGCGATCGTCGCGTGCGGTTCGAGCGGTTGATTGTGAACGTACGGCGTCGTGTACGTGTGATCGAGCGTAGTTGCCGCCGAGGTCAGCGCCGCATCCACGTCACCCTCGGCGGTGTCGGTTTCGAACCCCGCGTTGACTTTCTCGGGCTTGTACAGGCCGGGATGATCGGCGCGGAACACGACGTCGTGCGGCTCTTGCGCGTATTGGATGCGCACGAGCGCTGCCGCCGCGCGAGCAAGTTCGTACGAATCGGCGACGACGCCCGCGACGATCTGTCCGTGATAGGCGACCGCATCCGATTGTAAGACGGCGAGTTCGGGGTCGCCGGTATCCGCGAGCCGGGGGGCGTCTTCGTGCGAGAAGACGACAAACACGCCGGCGAGCGCGCTCGCATCGCTCGCGTCGACGCCGGTGACCTTCCCCTTTGCGATCGTACTTTGGACCGGAAAGGCGTAGGCGCAGCCGTCGACGGCGTACTCGTAGGCGTACGTCGCCCCGCCCGTGACCTTGCGCGGCCCGTCGATCCGGTCGAGCGGCGCGCCGATCGCGCGAATGGCGAGACTCATCGCGTCTCCAAGAGGTCGAGCAGCGTGCGCACGATGAGATTCCGTGCAAGCGGAATCTTGAATGCGTTATCCCGCAACGGGCGCGCGTCCGCGAGTTCGGTTTCGGCGGCGGCGCGAAAGGTTGCTTCGCTCGCAGGGGCGCCGCGCAGCGCGGCCTCGGCCTTCGTCGCGCGCCACGGCTTGTGCGCGACGCCGCCGAGCGCAACCCGGACGTCGCGCACAATACCATCGGTCACATCGAGCGCCGCGGCAACGGAGACGAGCGCAAAAGCATACGCCGCGCGGTCGCGTGCCTTGCGGTACTTCGAACGGCCGGCGAACGCAAGCGCGGGAAGCTCAACGGCGGTAATGAGGTCACCGGGCTCGAGAACGGTGTCGCGCTGCGGTTGGTCGCCGGGGAGCGGGTGCAAGTCGACAAGTGCGATGGTTCGCTCGCCCTTCGCGTTGGCAACGCGCACGACCGCATCGAGCGCCGCCATGGCAACCGCCATGTCGGAGGGATGCGTCGCGACGCACGCCTCCGACGCGCCGAGAATGGCCAGCATCCGATTGTAGCCGTCGATGGCGGGGCAGCCGCTGCCGGGTTCGCGTTTGTTGCACGGCTTGGAGACGTCCTGAAAATAGACGCAGCGCGTGCGTTGCAAGAGGTTTCCGGCGGTCGTCGCCAGATTGCGCAGCTGCGGTGAGGCGCCCGAAAGCAACGCCTGCGCGAGCACCGGATAACGGGTTCGGATCGTACGATCGGCCGCCAAATCGCTGTTGGGCACCGCTCCGCCGATACGCACACCGCCGCCCGGCAAAAGTTCGATGCGGTCGTTCGGCAAGCGCGCAACGTCGACGAGCAGGTTCGGCTTTGCGACGCGCAGTTTCATCAGATCGACGAGGTTCGTCCCGCCGCCGAGAAACGCACCGCCGGCGACGCCGTCGAGCGCCGCGACCGCCGTCGCATTATCGGTTGCGCGCTCGTAACTGAAAACGTTCACGCAGGCACCGCTTCCGCTTGCTTCGATCGTGCGACTTCGGCAATCGCCGGAACGATGTTCGCATAGGCGGCGCAACGGCAGAGATTCCCGCTCATGAGTTCGCGTATCTCATCGTCGTCGAGTTCGATATTCGAAGCGCCAACGTCACCCGTCACGGCACTCGCATGGCCCGCGGCGGCTTCGTTCAGCATGCCGACCGCCGAGCAGATTTGACCGGGTGTGCAATAGCCGCACTGGAAAGCATCGTGCTCGATGAAGGCCCGTTGCAGCGGGTGCAACTCGTCGCCGGCCGCGATGCCCTCGATCGTGATGATATCCGCGCCCTGGTGGGCGATCGCGAGCGCGAGACAACTATTGGCGCGGCGGCCGTCGAGCAGAATCGTGCAGGCGCCGCACTGACCGTGATCGCAACCTTTTTTCGCGCCTGTCAACCCGAGACGCTCGCGGAAGAGATCGAGCAGGGTCGTGCGCGGATCGATGCGCACGCGCCGTTCCTCGCCGTTGACTTGCAGGACGATGTCGAGGTCCATCATGCCTTGCCGCATACCCGTTCGCGCGGGCTGGAAACGGTGCCCGGCCGCGGTTTCAAGCTCCTTCGACGACGAGGTCGCCGCGCGCGATTGCGTTCATGAGCTCGTCGACGCATTCATCGCGGGTTCGTTTTTCGCGCGCTGCTCGCGCGTTTAACCAGTCTTCCGACGGGAGCGATTCGCCCGTGGCGACATCGCGAACGATTGCGCCCGGTAGAAGGGTGACCTCAGGGGCTTGCGCGCGGCGAGGTGAATGAGCTTCCGGCATAGTGGGACGTGCGCGTGGCGGTTGCGGTCGACCTTCCGGCCGCTTGAATTCGAAAACGCGCGCGTCGGACGCAAAAGAAGTGGTAAGGCGGCTTTGGGAATGCGCATGACGTTACTGCGGGCGGCAGCCGTTTTTGACGGCGAACGGTGCCTGGACGACACCGAAGTGCTGCTATCGGGGGATCGCATCACCGCGGTCGGCAAAGGGCTCGATGCCGCCGACGCCGACGTCGTCACTCTGGCGGGAACGACATTGCTTCCGGGACTCATCGACCTGCACAGCCATGTGCTGCTGCATCCGTACGACCAGATTTCATGGAACGATCAAGTGCTGCGGGAATCGGAAGCGCTGCGCGTCGCTCGCGCCGTCGGCGCGTTGCGTGCGACGCTCGCCGCCGGATTCACGACGCTTCGCGATCTCGGTACCGAAGGAGCCGGCGATGCCGATGTCGGCCTACGCGAGGCGGTCGATCGCGGGATCATCGAGGGCCCGCGGATGATCTGCGTGACGCGCGCGATCGTGGCGCGCGGCAGCTACGGACCGACGGGGTTTGCGCCGCACGCCTGCACTCCTCAAGCTGCCGAGGAGGTCGACGGCATGGAGTCGATTGCGGCTGCGACCCGGCGGCAGATTCGTGCGGGCGCGCAGTGGATCAAAGTCTACGCGGATTATCGCTACGGTCCCAAAGGAGATACTCGGCCGGCCTTATCCGTCGACGAGCTCGCGTTGATCGTTCGGATCGCAAGCGACGCCGGTTGTCCCGTCGCAGCGCACGCAACGACGAGCGAGGGGATGCGCCGAAGCGCCCTCGCCGGCGTCGCGACCATCGAACACGGCGACGACGGAAATGCGGACGTGTTTGCGCTGATGGCCGCGCGTGGTGTCGCTTACGTTCCGACGCTGGCCGCATCGGAATCGCTGGCGCGTTATCGCAGCCTTGCCGACGACGACCCGCGGCGTTCGGCGAAGCAGGCATCCTTTGCCGCGGCGCGCGCGAGCGGCGTCACGATCGCGAACGGCAGCGACGTCGGCGTCTTCGCGCACGGCGACAACGCCCGCGAGATTTCGTTGTTGGTGGACTACGGTTTGACTCCGCACGAAGCCTTGCGTGCGGCCACGTCGGGCGCAGCTAAGGTCTTACGGAACGACGATATCGGCGTGCTTCGTCCCGGCGCACGCGCCGATCTCGTCGCGATCGAAGGCGACCCGCTCGACGATATCAGCCTGCTTCGGCGCGTCCGCGCGGTGTGGAAGGACGGCGTTCGGCACACGCGCTCATCTTGAACCTTGCGACGTTGCCGACGGAAGCCCCCGACGTGATAGAATCATGTGGAATGTCGCTGCACGAAATCGTCCTGCCCGAGACCAAACCGGAGACCGAATGGGTGCGTGGCCGCGCGCTCCAAAAGGTGAGCCCGACCTATTCGCACGCGCGATTGCAATTTGCGATCACAAGCGCGCTAACCACGTGGGCGGAGGAGGGACGTCGGGGGCGCGTCGGCCCGGAATGGCGCTTTCGCGTGACCCCTCCCGGCAAAGTTACCCGACCTCTTGTTCCCGATGTCGGCTACCTTTCGTTCGAAGCGCTGGGCGCCGATGCGGCGGCGGAGTTGGTCGAAGTCCCTCTCGCCGCCCCGACGGTTGCCGTCGAAATACTATCGCCGGGCGATCGGCGACGTGATGTCGACGACAAGGTTCGCACGTATCTGTCGGCCGGCACCTCCGCAGTCATCGTCGTCGATCCCGTTCGCACCGCGCTCAGATTGCACGACGCTTCCGGCGTGCATGAGTACGGGGCGTCGGCAACCGTAACGCACGCCGCTTTTCCCGGCTTGGCGCTCGATGTCGACGCTCTATTCGCGCGCGCTCGCTCACTTTAGCCGCGGTCACCCTAGCGCTGCGTCGGCGCGGGAAGGGCGCGGCGGCGCGCGAATCACGCGCCCAACCACTGTGCGACCGCCAAGGAGCCACGATCCGATGCAACTCGATGCCTACTTGCACTTCAACGGCAACTGTGAGGAAGCGCTCACCTTCTACGCGTCGGCTCTGAGCGGGAAGATCGAAGGTCTGCACCGCTTCGAGGGTTCGCCGATGGAACAAGAAGTCGGGGAGGCCAACAAGCGGCGCGTCATGCACGCGACGCTCGTCGCGGGCGACGTGAAGTTGATGGCATCGGACAGCGTGCCAAGTCACCAGCATCATGGCGGCGAGGAGTCGAACGTCTCGCTGTCGCTTGGGACGTCCGATGCAGCCGAAGCCGATCGCGTATTCGCGGCTCTGTCTCAGGGTGGGAAGGTCACCATGCCGCTTGAGCCCGTCTTCTGGGGCGGACGCTTCGGGATGCTGACGGACCGCTTCGGCATCTCTTGGCTCATGAGCGCAGGACACTAACCGCACACGTCCTGCATTTCTAACGCGGTCACGCGTCACTGGTTGCCGTTCACGCAGATGGCATCGTTCGATGTCGCTGCGCGCACGTTCGTTCGAGCGTACGGTACGAGGCTCGTCGACGCGACGGGGCTCGAGCTCTTCGATGCGATCTCGTCGGTCTGGACGACCGTTCACGGTCACGGGCATCCGGCGATCGTGGCGGCGATCGCCCGCCAGGCGCGCGAACTGGACCATGTGACCGCGCTCGGCGCCGACAACCCGGTCGCCGAAGAGCTCGCGGCGCGGTTGTGCGCTCTGACGGGTTGTTCGCGAGCAATGTTCGCAAGCGATGGTGCGAGCGCCATTGAAGCCGCGCTCAAAATGGCCTTACAGTATTGGCAGAACGTGAGCCAACCGCAGCGCGCCCGCTTTGTTCGGCTGCGCGATGCGTACCACGGCGATACGGCCGGCGCCATGGGCGTCTCCGATATCGCGCTCTTCAAGGAACGCTTCGCGGCAATCACCGTCGAATCACTGTTTTACGATGACGTCGCGACGGCGCTGGAGCGCGACGACGTTGCGGCGATCATCGTCGAACCGATCGTACAAGCTGCGGCCGGTATGCGAATCGTGCCGGAGACCCGCTACGCCGCCTTGCGCGGTACACGGACACCGCTCTTGATCGTCGACGAGATCGCGACGGGTTTCGGGCGGACCGGCACGATGTTCGCCTTCGAGCAACTTGCGCTCGAGCCCGACATCATAGCGCTCGGAAAGGGCCTGAGCGGAGGTACGCTGCCGCTCTCGGCGACGCTCGCAAGCGAACGCGTCTATGAGGCGTTTCTGGGCGATTACGCCGAGGCACGGCATTTTTTTCACGGACACTCGTACGCCGGCAATCCAATCGCGTGCGCGGCGGCGCTGGCATCGCTCGATCTTTTCCAAAGCGAGCGCACGCTCGATGTCGTCGCGCGCACGGATTCGGCGCTCGATGCGCTACTCGCGCCGCTCGTCGCGCATCCGCTCGTTCACGAGGTTCGTCGCCGAGGTCTGATGATCGGCATCGAACTCGGCGAACTCGACATAGCACCTCTGGATGCAGTCACTCCGGCCTGGCGAGTCGCAAGCGACCTCTACACCCGCGGGCAGTTCACGCGCCCGATCGGCGCCACACTGCAACTCGTTCCGCCGCTCGTCGCGACGCTCGCTGAACTTGGCTCGTTCGTCGGTGCGCTCGCCAACGCACTCGATCGCGTTTTGCCGTGAACTATCTCGCGGGGGTTCGACGCGAACTTGTCGCGCTCCACGGACGAGCGCAGTTGCGTGAGGTGCGGGCTCAAAAGCCCGATGGTACGCTCGACTTCGCATCAAACGACTATCTCGGCTTGGCTCGTGATCCGCGCGTACTGGAAGCGCAACGCGCTTCCCCACGTGCCGGGAGCGGCGGCTCGCGTCTTCTGAGCGGCGCGCACCGCGAGCATGCGCAACTCGAAGACGAGCTCGCAGCTTGGACGGGACGCGAGCGCGCGCTGCTCTTCTCCTCCGGGTATCTAGCGGCGCTCGGGGCAATCGTGACGTTGGCGCCGTTCGTGGACATAGCGTATTCCGACGCGCTCGTGCACGCGTGCGCGATCGATGCGCTGCGACTGACGAAGCTACGGCGTCGCATCATACCGCACAATGAATTGCCGCGGCGCGACGATCGCGACGGCGCGGCGCTGCTGGTTACGGAGTCGTTGTTCGGGATGGACGGTTCGGTCGCGCCGCTCGACGCTCTGGTCTCGCGCCTGCATCCCGGCGATGTGCTCGTCGTCGACGACGCGCACGCTCTCGGCGTGCGCG
>JAABUJ010000321.1_pt1 | contig 101674 bp, 90 predicted proteins | sample 5559131 | NCBI WGS metagenome assembly JAABUJ01 (sample SAMN10711875, study PRJNA513366) | rock metagenome | isolation source: Antarctica rocks | place: Antarctica: Victoria Land, Mt New Zealand nord | collected 2016-01-07
ATCCCGCGGATGCCCTTCAGCTCGGTCGGATCTGTCCCTTAGCAAGACACATCCTCCCAGGCCAGAAGGGCATTCGTGCGTTACGACCCGCGTTCAGCAACAACCACGACGGTGGATCCAGGCTGAGCCTGCGGTCGACCGGATACCGGGCAGCGGTCAACCGCAGGTCGGCAACCTGTCGCGCCACGAGGTCTGCTTGCTCCTCTGCGGAGTGGACTACGCGGGTGCCGGGTCCGATCAGGTTGCGCCAGACCGCGTTGCGTTCGATCTCACGCCAGGTCGACGTGTCGCCCATCAGCGCGTCATACGGTGCGTTGGCGACGATGAGCGTCCAGGTCGCGTCGTACACGGCGACCGGCGTGTTCGCCAATCGGTCGAGCAGGCGCTGCACGCTCGCCGTGACGCGCGATGGGACGACATCGAGGCCGGGAGCGGCGTGCCCGGCCAGGCGGTAGAGCAGGTCACGCTCCGCGTCGGGCAGCCGTAGTGCCCGGCCGAGGGCCTCTACGACCTGCGGCGAGGGTGAGGTCGCCCGCCCCTGTTCGAGCCGTGTCAGGTAGTCGGCCGAGATTCCTGCCAACGCCGCCAGCTCTTCGCGGCGTATCCCAGTCGCCCGGCGGTGTCCACCCAGCGGCACACCGACCGCCTCAGGCGCGAGATGGTCACGCCAGCGGCGCACCATCCGCCCGAACTCCCACGACTGCACGCTCCCAGTGTGCGCGACGGTGCGGCCGCTGTCCTGGACCTGGCAGTCCTAGGACAACCGGACGACTGCCTAACGGCCCATCGGTGTCGGAAGCTCGAACCATGACAATCACACTCGTCACCGGGGCGACCAGAGGCCTCGGCAAGGAGACAGCCCGCCAACTCATCGCCGCCGGCCACACCGTCTACATCGGCGCCCGAGACGAAGCCCGCGGCCGCGAGACCGCCGAAGAACTCGGTGCCCGTGCCGTCCACCTCGACGTCACGGACGACGTCTCAGTCACCGCAGCCTTCAGCCGACTACAGGCCGACGGCGGACTCGACGTGCTGGTCAACAACGCCGGTATCGCCATGCTCGCGCTCAACGGCCCCGACGCGCTTCGTGTCTTCGACACCAATGCGGTCGGGATCATTCGCGCCACCGAAGCGGCGCTTCCGCTCCTGCGGCAGTCGGCGAACCCGGTCGTCGTCAACATCTCCAGCGCACTCGGCTCCTTTTGGGCCAACCACCAGCCCGACCGCCCCGCGTCACAGGTCTCCGCGATCGTCTACGGCGCGAGCAAGGCCGCCGTGTCCATGCTCACGGTCCAGTACGCGAGAGCGGTGCCAGAGATCAGGTTCAACGCCGTCGAACCGGGCTACACCGCGACCGAGCTCGGCGGCCAGGCAAACCCCCACGGCCGCCCCGTCGAGATCAGCGCACGCGCCATCGTCCGGATGGCCGTCCTCGGCAGCGACGGCCCCACCGGCACCTTCCAGGAAGACAACGGCGAGCTCGGCTGGTAACCACCGAATGTCATCGCGGCATTTAAAATGGGGGCCCTCGTCGGGCCCTCGTAACGGCCGTTGCGCCACGGGCCCGTCAGCCAGTTGAGGCTGCGGCGCCCCGGACCGAAGGGGGTGTCGGGCGCCGCGCCCCGATGGCTGGTGTAGAGGATGCGCCCGACTCCTGCGACGACGGCCGTCGCCATGGTATCCACGGAAACACAGCGTTAGCGAGATTGCGTTACCGTTGGAAGGTGATCGATGCGACCAGCCGCCGGAGCGACACACGGTCGAAGATCGTCGATGTCGCTGCACGACTGCTCCGGGAGCACGGGCCGGTGGCGGTCACCACCCGCGGGGTTGCCGAGGCAGCCGGTGTGCAGGCGCCGACGATCTACCGTCTGTTCGGCGACAAGGACGGCCTGCTGGAAGCCGTGGCCGAGCACGTGATGGCCACCTATGTGTCGGCCAAAGCGGCGATCGTGGCGGCGGCGTCGGCGGGTGACGTCGATCCGCTGGAGGATCTGCGCGCCGGGTGGCAGACGCAGATCGAGTTCGGCGTCGCCAATCCGGCCCTCTTCCGCTTCTTGAGCGATCCGGGCCGAGTGCTGCACTCGCGGGCGGCGCAATCGGGAAGGCACGTTCTGCAGTCGCGGGTCCACCGGGTCGCGCTGACCGGGCGGCTCCGCGTCAGTGAGCAGCGCGCCGTCGACCTGATCCAGGCCGCCGGAATCGGTGCGATCCAGACGCTGCTGTCGACGTCGCCTGAGCACCGCGATCCCGGTCTCGCCGACGCCATGTTCGAAGCCGTCTCCCGGCAGATGCGCACCGATGCCCCCGACCGCGGACACAGCGGGTCAATGGCGACGGCAGTCGCTTTTCGGGCCATCGCGCCGGAACTCGACATGCTCAGCCACGCCGAACGGCAGCTCCTGACCGAATGGGCCGACCGCGCCATCGACGCCCTGTAGGTCGAGTCGAAGCGCGTGTCGACTGGGTCAGTCGACTCCGTCGGGCCAGGTCAGAACCGCCTGCAGGGCGTGCCGGCGGCCGGCGGCGAGGTCGGCATAGAACGCGGGTGCGTCGGCGGCCGGCACGAGGTCGGTGACCAGCGCCGCCCGCAGGTCCGCACCCCGGTCGCGCAGCAGGTTCAGGGTGACCGCGGACATCCGCTCGCGGTCCCACAGGTGGGCCGCCCCCCGCGGTACCCGGCCGATCTGGGCGCAGACCAACCGCAGCCCGTTGTGGTGGAACTCCTCACCGAGGCGCACCTCGTCCGCGCCGCCCGGGTAGAACGCCAGGTCCACCACCGTCCCCTGCGGGCGGAGCGCCCGCAGGGCGGTCGCCAGACCCGCGGCCTGCCCGCGGCACTGGAACACCACGTCCGCGCCGCGGTCACCGGCGGCGTGCCGCCAACGCTGCTTGGCCCATGTCCCGACGTCGGACTCCCCGGAGTCCACGGTCGCCAGCCCGAGCCGCCGGGCGGCCGCCAGCCGGGCCGGGGTCGGGTCGGCCACCACCACATCGGCCGCGCCGGACCACGCGGCGAGCAGTCCGGTGAGCAGCCCGACGACCCCGGCCCCGGTGACCAGCACCGTCCGGCCCCGGACCCCGGGCGCCACGTCGACGGCGGCCGGCCCGAACAGGTCCGCGGTGGCGTGCAGCAGCCCGTTGACGCAGATCGGGCCCATGTGCGCGACCCAGACGCCGAGCACCGGGTCCATCTCCGATGGCAGGACGACGACCCGGTCCCGCAGCGGATGCAGGTCGGAACCGCTGGCCTGGCCGTAGGTCGCGGCGACCAGGGCACCGGCCGGAATGTGCGGAGTACGGCTGACGACGACCCGTCCGACCTGCATGTAGCCGAGCCGTCGGACCGGGTACGGGTCCGCGTCGGGGGCCACGTCGGGGGCCGGCCCCGCAGTCGGCACCGGGCGGAAGATCCCCAGGTCCGCGTCCCACACCCGGGTCAGCGCCGGATTGGTCCCCTTCAGGAACGTCAGCTCGGTTCCGGCGGAGATCCCCGCGCAGACCGAGTCGACCCGGACCGCGCCGTCGGCAAGGGGGCCGTTCTCGACGGGCACCCACGCGACCCGGCCCGGCCCGGGAACCTGCAGGACGTCGACGCTCCGGGGCCCGTCATCAGCTGTGCTCCCGTCAGGCACGGGCGGTGGCCAGCTCGACGGGTCGTCCGGTCCGCGCGGACTCGGCCAGTGCGCAGCAAACGCGGTGGGTCCGCAGCGCCTCTGCGTACGGCGCCCGGACGGCGGTCGGGTCCCCGCGACGGACGGCATCACAGAACGCCTCGTCCACCAGCCGCTTGGACACCCCGTCGTCGGGCACCGTCTCCACCCGGTCGCCGTTGCGCAGGACGGTCGCCGTCTCGCCGACCTCGACCGCGACCCCGTCGGCGAGCAGCGTGACGGCGGCGGCGGCCTTGCGGGCCAGCACCGAGGTGGCCGACAGCGTCGCGACCGCGCCAGTGTCGAACCGGATGGTGGCCGCCGTAGCCGCGTCCACCAGGACGGCGTCGCGACCGGGAACCCGGGCGGCCAGCGCGCTGACCCAGACGGGCTCGCCGACCAGCACCCGCAGCACGTCGACCAGGTGGGTCGCCTGTTCGACCAGCTGGCCGCCGGACAGCTCCGGGCGCAGCCACCACGACACCGGCGGCACCTTGTCCCACCACGTGCCATCGGCGAGAACCACGGGGGTGCCGGCCAGCGCCGCCGCCGCCGCCTCGACCCCGGGCATGTAGCGCCAGTGGTAGCCGGTCGCGGTGATCAGCCCCCGGGCGGCCACCGCGACGTCGATCTGTTCGGCTACCCCGGTGTCGACGGCGAGCGGCTTCTCCACGAAGAACGGCAGCCCGGCCTCGATGACGGCACGCTCGGCGTCACCGTGGGCGAACGGCGGCAGGCACAGCCAGACGGAGTCCAGGCCGCCGGCCGCCAGCAACGCGGCCAGGTCGGGGTGGACGACGGCACCGGAGTCGGCGGCGAGGGCTCGGGCGCGTCCGGGATCGACGTCGGTGACCGCTGCCAGCCGGACCCCGTCGATCCCGGCAAGTGTCGCCGCGTGCCGGGCCCCGACCCCGCCCGCACCGACCAGGCCGACGCTCAGTTCGCGCACCAGGTGCTCCTCTCGACGGGCCCACGCGGCGAGCCCGATGCGCGCCGCCGGCCGGGGAGCCGGGCGTCGGGGCGAGTACACCACTGGCGGCCGGCCGCTGGTATGCCTGTTCACCGTCCGACGCGAACGGCGCTGGGGCGGCCCGGGCCGAGGCTTCGGCCCCCCACAGCTGTCGACGCTCGCGACGCCGACCACTGCGGAGATCCCTTATTGTGTAAGGTTGGCGGCCTAGTGCCCCGCCAGGACCGGCCCGTGCCCCGCACGGTCGACCGGGCCCTGCACGGGCACCCAGCCCCTGCGCATCAGCCTGTCCACCGTCGGACTCCCCAGCTGTGTCCTGCTCCACCCGATCAGAAAGTTCCCCGATGCGCCGAATCTCTGCTCTTGTCCTGGTTGCGATGATGGCGGTCGCCGGCTGCGGCTCCGCCAAGACCGCCAGCACGACCGCCCCCTCGGCCGCCGCCGGGATCAGCCAGTCGGCCGCCGCCGGGACGGGAACCACCGGATCGTCGGCGACGTCCACCGGATCGTCGGCGACCGACGCGTCCTGCCCGACGTCGAACACCCGGTCGTTCGCCAAGACCCGGTTCGTGTCCGACCTGGGTGGGGCGGCGTTCCTGATCAACCGCTACATCTACCAGCCTTACACCCAGGGAAAGTTCAAGAAGGGCCACTCTGGGCGGACCGTCGCCCTGATCAAGGCCGCGGCGACCGCCGCGACGGCGGAGCACCTGCTGAAGAACGCCTCCCTGAACGCGAAGGCGAACCCGGCCCTGTGCAAGACCATCGCCGCGCCGCTGTCGAGTCTGACCTCCACGATCGGTGGCCTCGCCGGGTCCCTGCGCGGTGGGGCCGTGGACCCCGGTGTGCTGGGTGGGCTCGGTGGCGCGGTCACCGGTCTGCTGGGCAAAGCCAAGACTGCCGGCGTGCCCGTCACCGAGAAGGCCGCCGCCGGCAGCTGACCGGTCCTACAGCACCACAGCACGTAGAGCGGTCCCTCGGCCTCCAACCGGGGGACCGCTCTGGTCCCATCGACACAGCTCAACGGCCGACCCTGGCTGGTTGGTCGGGCCGGTAGCGGTCCCGCCCAGCCCGCTGGGGCGACCTCAACGACCCCCGGCGCTACTCCGGGCCGGCGGCTCCGCAGTTTCAGCTGCCGCCCCCGGGGATGTGCTTGGCTTCTCGGACGCCTCCTCTGTCACATCGGCCCCAGCGGTCACGTGCTGGTTGCGCTTGTCGGACCCCCCGGCTTGACTGCCACTTGTTCGAACACGTGTTCGAATCCGGGAGGCGGGGGTGTCGGTACAGATGGCGGGACCTCGCGTTGGGCACGACCGCGCCGTGGTCCTCGAGCAGTTGCGCGCCCGGTTGGCCGCGGTGCCGGGCACCCGGGACGGCCGCTCGGCACCCAGGGCCGACCCAGAGCCCGACCCCCGTATTGACCGCCTGGTGGCCGACCGGGCCAACAGGGCCGGCCGGCGAGGCCTGGCGGCGGCGACCGTGCGGGCGGCGTCGGCGACACCGGTGGATCCCTCACAGGTCCTCCCGGTCGCGGATCCGCTGCGAGCGTTGCTTCCCGAGGGCGGACTGCGCCGCGGGTCGGTGGTGGCGGTCGTCATCGGCGGGGATGACCAGTCAGGTGCTGCCAGGCCGGTGGGGCCGGTGGGACTCGGAGCCGGGACGACGTCCCTGCTCCTCGCGTTGGTGGCCCGGGCGTCGGTCGCGGGCAGTTGGTCGGTCGTGGTCGGCGTCCCGGCGCTGAGCGGGTCTGCCGCGGCGGAGGCGGGGGTCGACCTCGCGCGTTTGGCCCTGGTGCCGAACCCGGGACCCAACCTCACGGGGATCACCGCCGCGCTGCTGGACGGGGTGGACCTGGTGGCGGTCGCCGGGACCGAGCGGCTGTCGGCGCCCGAACGCTCCCGGTTGACCGCTCGGGCCCGCCAGCGCGGCGCCGTCCTGCTGCCGCTGGGGAGGTGGCCGGGTGCCGACGTCGTCCTGCGGTGCACCGGGTCCCGGTGGGGCGGTCTGGGCACGGCCCGACAGGCAAAGGGAGAGCAGGCGGGGGGAAAGCGGCCAGGGGGAGAACAGGCGGTCGGCAGCGGTGGTCGGCTCCGGCAGCGGGAGGTACTGGTCAGTGCGACCGGGCGTCGGGCGGCGGTGCCGATGGCCGCACGACTGTTGCTGCCCTCCGGCACCGGACAGGTCGGGCGGCCGCCGGCACCGGGCGCCGAACCCGCCGGGGCGCGCCAGGAGATGGCCGGATGAGTTCGCCGCTCACGCCGCCCCGGACGGCGGCATCCATGGCGCCGTCTTCCCGGACGGCGGTGTCGTCTGCGTCGTCTTCTCGGACGGTGGTGCTGTGGTGCCCGGACTGGCCGGTCGCCGCCGCCGGGATCGCCGCTCAGCTGCCCGCCCAGCGCCCGGCCGCGGTGATCGCCGCCAACCGGGTGGTCGCGTGCTCGGCGGTGGCCCGGGCCGCCGGGGTCAGCCGGGGCCTGCGCCGCCGGGAGGCCCAAGCCCGCTGCCCGGACCTGGTGGTGCACCCCGCCGACCGCGACCGCGATGCCCGGCTGTTCGAGCCGGTCGTTGCCGCCGTCGAGCAGCTCGCGCCCGGGGTCGAGGTGGTACGTCCCGGGGTGGTGGCGTTGACCGCCCGCGGACCGACCCGCTACTTCGGCGGGGAACCAGCTGTCGCGGAGCGCCTGGTGGACCACGTCGCCGCCGTTACCGGTGTGGAGAGCCAGGTCGGCATCGCTGACGGGCTGTTCGCCGCGACCCTGGCCGCCCACCGAGGGGTCGTCGTCGCGGTCGACCGCACCCGCGCCTTCCTGGCGCCACTGTCCGCCGCCGAATTGTGCCGCGACCCGGGGATCGAGGACGACGCCCGTCCGGGCGGGGAGCTGGCCGTGCGCACCGATCTGGTGGACCTGCTGTACAGACTGGGGATCCGGTCGCTCGGCGACTTCGCGGCGTTACCGGCATCCGCCGTCGCGTCCCGGTTCGGTGCGTCGGCGACGACCGCACACCGCCTCGCCGCCGGGCGCCAGGAGCGACCCGTCGGCCGCCGCGACCCACCGCCGGACCTCGTGGTGGTCGTTGCCCTCGACCCGCCGGTGGACCGGGTGGACGCCGCAGCGTTCGCCGCCCGTAATGCTGCAGCCCGGTTGACTGGCGTCCTGGCCGACCGCGGACTGGCCTGCACCCGCCTGGGTATCCAGGCGGTGACCGAGGCCGTGGCCGACGGCGCCCGCGATGAGCTGACGCGGGTCTGGCGGTGCGCGGAGCCGCTGACCGCGGCGGCGACCGCGGACCGGGTGCGCTGGCAGCTCGAGGGCTGGCTGACCGCGGCGGCAGCCGGCCGGGCTCCTTCAGGCCGGGCCCCGGCAGGTCGGGTTGCGGCCGGTCCGTCCGGTCCGGTGGTCCTGCTGCGGTTGGTGCCGGAGGAGGTGGTGCCGGCCGGGGCGTTACAGCTGGGTCTGTGGGGGGAGACCGGGGAGTCCGACGAGCGGGCCGGCCGGGCGCTGGTCCGGGTGCAGACGCTGCTCGGTGGCCCGGACACGGTGCTCACCGCGGTCCTCGACGGCGGCCGGGCCCCGGCCGACCGGGTCCGGCTCGTCCCGTGGGGTGACGCCCGGACACCGCTGCGCGATCCGGCGCTGCCCTGGCCGGGGCGGCTCCCCGAGCCCTCCCCGGCGGTCGTCCTGCCGGAACCGGTGCCCGTGGGGGTGTTCGACATCGGTGGGGTTCCGGTCTCGGTCACCGACCGGCTGGTGCTCAGCGCGGCACCGGCGACAGTCCGCGTGACCGGTCCGGCGGGCACCAACCGGCGGGTGCTCAGGTGGGCCGGGCCGTGGCCGGTGCAGGACCGCTGGTGGGACCCGGTGTCCACCCAGCGAAGTGTCCGGCTGCAGGCCGTCCTCGACGCACCCACCGCACCTGTACCCGTCGGCCCACCTGCCGCAGCACCTGACACCGCGCCTGCCGTGGCGCCTGTCACCGGGCGGCCCACCGACACAGGTCGCGGGGGGCACCTGGACCTGGTCCCGGACCCGACCGGTGCAGGCGAGTACGCGGTGCTGCTGCTGGCCCGCGACGGCCGCTGGTGGGTCGAGGCGGTGTACGACTGACCCGGGGGTACGACTGACCCGGGGTGAGACCGACCCGGGGTGGGACTGACCCGGGTGCCGAACGACGACGCGCCGCGGCGGCCGCTCGGGTCAGCCCTGGTCGTCCCGCAGCCGGTAGAGGATCTCGCCGGCATCGTGCACCACCAGGGCGTCCGGGTCCTCGGCCCACTCCCGTTCGTCGACCCCGGCGGGATCGCGCCAGCCGACCGTGAGCCGGTCGGTGGTAGCCCGGTCCAGCCCGGTCGCGAGCACGAGGTTCACCCGGGGCCGGTCGGACCCGTCGGGGGCGACCGAACCGATCCCGCGGGCGTGCGTGCAGTGGGCGAGAACCGATCCGCGGACGTCGGCGAACTCGTCGAGGTGGGCGAGCAGCCACTCCCGGCTGTGGTAGCCGACCCGTTCGATGTCGGTGCCGAACGTCCGGCTCACCGCGTCGACCCGCGGTGCCAGCAGGGTGACCTCCCCGCCGTCGGCGACGACCGGCTCCACCTTGTAGAAGCCCTTCGCCGCCACCCACATCTCGTCGTACCGGTCCGAGACCACCGAGAGCACCCGTCGCACCGGTCGGTCCAGGTGGCGGACATGCACCTGCGCGGACACCGCCGCAGCGGCGTCCCAGGCGGCGAGCGGCGGCTCGGACACCGCGACCCGGTGCACGTCGTGCGACCCCGACCGGACCACGCACGTCACCGCGGCCCGGCGGCACGGGATCATCGCCGCGGCGCTCTGGACCAGGTCCCGCACCGGGGTGATCCCGCGCGTACCGATGATTCGGGCGCTGCCGATCAGCGCACCTAGCCAGTGGGAGGTGTCGATGACCTCCGGCCCGGATATCCCCGGAAAGAAGTACTTGTCCCCCCCGGAGAACCCGACGACCTCGTGCGGGAACACCGGCCCGACGACCAGCACCGCGTCGTGGTCGACCACGGCGCGGTTGACCCGTACCGGGACGTCGGCGTCCAGCAGCCCACCGGACATCCGGCGCAGGTCGGCGGCCGCGACGGTGCCGACCTCGACGAAGGTCTCGGGCCGCCACCACTCGTGCTGGACCACCTCCACGCCGGGAAGCTCGTCCGCGCCGGTCCAGTCCCTGAGCCGAGACGCCGGAGACGCCGGGTGTGTGCCCAGTGCGACGAGGACGGTGATCGCGTCCACCCGGCCGGCCAGCGCCCGGTGCACGGCCCGCAGCAGCAGCGGCAGCGGGCAGCTGCGGGTGGGATCCGGGACGACGACGCAGACCCGACCGCGCAGCCCGAGCGCGGCGACGCTGTCGGTCACGAACCGGGACAGCTGGTCCGGGTCCAGGACGGACCGGGCGTCGCCGAGTACGGCAATCGGCCCGGCGTCGGTGACCGGCCGGGAGTCGGTGACCGGCCGGGAGTCGGTGACCGGCCGGGAGTCGGTGACCGGCCGGGAGTCGGTGACCGGCCGGGAGTCGGTGACCGGCCGGGTCGGGGAGGCCTCGCCCACCAGCGAGCTCACCCCGCGGCCAGCGACCGGAGCAGGGCCAGGTTTCCCGCGGTGCGCTCGGCCAGTGGCAGCACCGTCGAGAAATCCTCACTGGACACCCAGCCGTCATACCCCACCCGGCGCAGAGCGGCGAACAGCGCCGGGAGGTCGGCCTGCCCGTCGGCCATCGGCGTCCACCCGAACGACCACGAGCGCGTCCCGTCGGAGCGCCGCTCGCCGGCCGTCCACATGCCGTTCTTGACGTGGACGTGCCCCAGGTAGGGCCCGAGCAGCTGCAGCCCCGCCAGCAGGTCCTCGCCGCCCTCGGCCAGCATGTTGCCCACGTCGTGCAGGACCCCGATGTGCGCGGGGTCCAGTCCGTCGAGCAACCGGAGTGCGGCTGACGGGCTGGACACGACGCTCTGGTGGTGCAGCTCGACGAGGACCTTGACCCCGAGTTCGCCGGCCCGGTCGGCGATCGCCGGGAACAGCCGTCGCGCCCGGTCGAACAGCTCCGGGTACGGCGCGCCGCCGAGCTGCGGGGTCCTGATCCGGACCGCCGGCGCTCCGAGTGTTGCGGTGCCGAGCAGCGCTCTCTCCACGTCGTCCGGTTCGTCGCACGTGGGGTAGGCGCCAACCGCGGGCAGCGCCAGACCGGCGCCGCGGGCGAGCGCGGCGAGGGCGGGCGCCCGCTCGGCGAACCCGGTGAGCCCCACGGTGCAGCGGTTGCCCGACCAGAACCCCGGCGTCGATCCGGGCTCCGCGGCCGGCGCGTCGACGACCCGCCACTCGATCCCGTCCCAGCCCTGGGCGGCGAGCTGGGCGACCGCCTGCTCCGGAGTCCACTCCGGGAGCGCAACCGTGAACACCGCGAGCTTCACGTCTCAGACCTCCGTGTCGTCGGTCGACCGGTCGCCGGGCGCCTGTTCGCCGGACGCCTGGTCGTCGATCAGGGGGACGTCGACGGTCCGGCCGGTCCGTGCCGAGGCGTAGATGCTGGTGACGACCGCGAGGGTACGGCGAGCCTGCGCCACCGTGACCAGCGGCTGGCGACCGGCCTCGACCGCATCCAGGAAGTCCACGTACTGCCGGGTGTGCGCGTCGACCTGGCCGGTGACCGGGTCGTGCGCCCCCCGGCCGGGCAGCACCCGGTCGGACTGGTCCGAACTCGTCCCGGCCCCGTAGTCGGGGGCGTCACCGTTCTCGCCGGCGGCGTGGAAGAACGCCAGCATGTCGTCGTCGATCACCGCCGAGCCGCGCGAACCGTGCACCTGCACCCGGTTGGCGATCCCCGGGTAGGCCGCGGTCGTCCCGTGCACAACCGCCAGAGCGCCGTTCTCGAAGCGAATCGTCGCCACCCCGGTGTCCTCCACCTCGACCCGCTCGTGGGCGAGCAGACCGGTCGTGGCGTGCACCTGCACCGGTCGGCCGAGCATCCACACCAGCAGGTCGATCTGGTGGACGCCTTGGTTCATCAGGGCCCCGCCCCCGTCCAGGGCCCAGGTGCCGCGCCAGTCCCCGGAGTCGTAGTAACGCTGGCTGCGCCACAGAGCGATGCTCGCCAATCCCGACGTGACCGTGCCGAACCGGCCGTCCGCCACCGCGTCGTGGACGACCTGGCTGGCCGGGTCGAACCGGTGCTGGCTGATGACAGTGACGGTTCCGGGTGCCTCGCGCTCGGCCCGGGCCAGGCGGTCCGCCGCCTCGTCGGACACGTCGACGGGCTTCTCGACGATCACGTTGAGCCCGGCGGCCAGCGCCTGACAGGCGATGTCCACGTGTCGTCCGCTCGGGACGCAGACGGCCACGGTGTCGATGTCGTGCCGGGCGAGGGCGTCGGTGAGCGAGGAGAAGGGCCGGGCGCCGTACCGCGCGGCGAGCGCGCCCGCCACGTCCTCCCGGACGTCGACGGTGGCGACCAGCTCGGCACGGCTGCCGAGCCCGGCGATCGTGCGGGCGTGCAGCGGTCCGATGACACCGCAGCCGACGATGGCGAAACGCATGGGCAACCTCTCGTTTGGGGGTCCGATGTCAGGCGAACGCGATGGCCTGCTCGGACAACAGGGCGGTGAACGACCCGTGTGCGCGCCGGAACAGTTCCGGGCCGCTGAACGGGGCTCCGGTGCCGGAGGAGCCCAGGTGCGGCTCGAGGGAGAACACCCCGTCGAACCCGTCGTCGGCGAGGGCCCGCAAGGTCTGCGGGATCTGGCCGTCGCCCTCGCCGGCGGCGACCACGGTGTCGGTCGCCCGAACCTTGTCCTTGATCTGCAGGTAATCCAGGTACGGCCGGACCAAGGCGTAGGCGTCGTCGAACGGGCGCAGTCCCGCGGCGACGTAGTTGGCCGGGTCCCAGGTCAGCCGCAGCGCCGGCGAACCCACCGACTCGACGAGGTCCACGCAGCGCTCGGGGGTGTCCCCCCACGTGCCGGTCTCGTTCTCGTGCAGCAGCACGACCCCGGACTGCTCGCCCACCTGCGCCATCGCCGCGTACCGGCGCAGGACCACCTCCCGGTCGGCCGGGCGCCCCGGCTCATCGACGCGGAAGGAGAAGACGCGGATGTACGGCGCCCCGAGCCGGACCGCGACCTTCGCGCAGTGGTCCAGCAGGGCGAGGTCCCTGTCGACGTCGTCGGTGAGCGACGTCTTCCCGACCGGGGAGCCGATGCAGGACACGGATATCCCGTGCGCGCCCAGGGTGCGGGTCACCCGGTCGACCTGGTCCGCGGTCAGCCGGGAGACGTTGACGTCCCAGACGCTGCGCAGTTCCAGGTGGGTCATGCCCAGCTCGGCGAGCACGCGACACTGCTCGTCGAGGTCGGGGGAGATCTCGTCGGCGAAGCCGGACACTGTCCACATCGCGAGCTCCTCGGTCGGTCGGTCGGTGCGGTCGGTCGGTCAGGACAGGGCACGCGACTGTGGGGCCGGCGTGGCGGGCACCGGTCGCGGGACCACCGTGCCGTCCAGCACATCGGCGACTCGGACGGCCCGCCCGGTGCGGGCGGCCTCGTAGACGGACTGGACTGTCGCCACCGCCGCCAGCGCGTCGGCGACGGTGACCCCGGGGGCGGTGCCGGTCCGGATCGCGCGCACCACGTCGTCGTACTGGCGGGTGTGGCCGGCGAGCATCGAGCCGGTCCCCGGGCCACCGCCGACCACCTGTCCGGCCTCCGCTCGGGGAACGAGCGAGGCGGCCTGGTTCCCGCCGCCGCCGATCCCGCGGTCCACGCCGGGAGCACCGGACTCCTGGCCGGCGCTGTGGAAGTAGAAGAGCCGGTCGTTGTCCAACACCGTCGACCCGCCGTCGCCCATCAACTGGATCCGCACGGTGAGGCCGGGTCGGGCGGCCGTTGTGGCGTGCAGGGTCGCGAGAGCGCCGGACTCGAAGCGGAGCACCGCTGCCACCGTGTCCTCGACCTCGACCCGCTCGTGCGCCAGCCGCGCGGTCCGCGCGATGACGTCGACGGGGGTGCCGAGCAGCCACAGCAGCAGGTCGGCGGTATGGATGCCCTGGTTCATCAGGGAACCGCCGCCGTCCAGCGCCCAGGTTCCCCGCCAGTCGCCGGAGTCGTAGTAGCCCTGACTACGCCACCACGGCACAGTTGCCACCGCCGAGGTGAGCCGGCCCAACGCTCCCCGGGCGACGGCGTCGTGAACTGCGACGCTCGCCGGATCGAACCGGTGCTGGCTGATCACGGTCGCCAGCGTCCCGGCAGGAGCTGCCGCGGCGGCTTCGGCGATCAGCCGGGCCCGGGCCACGGTGACCTCGAGAGGCTTTTCCACGACCAGGTGTCGCCCGGTCGCCAGCACCTGAACAGAGATGTCGGCGTGCCGGCCACTGGGGACGGCGACGGCGACGGCGTCCACGTCGTCGCGGCCGAGCAGGTCGGCGAGTGAGTCGGTGACGTATGGCCCCGGTGTCCCGGACAGCGGCGTCCCGGACACCGCCGTCCCGGACACCGCCGTCCCCTGTCCCGCTCCGGCACCCTCGATGTCCCGGGCCATCTCGGCCACCGCTTGTGCCCGCGTCAGATCGATGTCGAGCACGGCGGTCAGGGACAGGTCCGGGTGCCGGGCGATCACCTCGGCGTGCAGCCGGCCGATGACCCCGCAGCCGACGACGGCGAGGCGGATACGGTCGCTCACTTGACCCCTCCGGTGAGGCCACCGACGAGATAGCGCTGGAACAGCAGGTACAGCACGACGACGGGCAGCGCCGACACGATCGACGACGACATCACCTGACCGTAGAGCGGGAGTGCACCGCCCTCCTGGGATGCCCCGAACAGCTGCAGGACGATGGCGGCGGTCCGGTTGTCCGGTGACGTCAGGACGCTGGCGAAGAGCACGTCGTTCCAGCCGAGCAGGAAAGCGAAGACCGCGGCCACGATCATGCCGGGCAGGCTGAGCGGGACGACGATCCGGCGCAGCACCCCGAAGCGGCTGAGCCCGTCCAGCAGGCCGGCCTCCTCCAGGTCCAGGGGTAGGCCGCGGATGTAGGTGACCATCACCCAGGTCGCGAACGGCAGGCCGAAGGTCAGGTAGGTCACCATCAGCCCCCACCGGGTCCCGACCACGTCCAGGCCCAGGTATGTCCGCGCGGAGGAGAACACGACGAACAACGGCAGCAGCAGAAGCGTGCCGGGGATGGACTGGAAGCCGACGAGCGAACGCAGGAAGCTCAGCCGCCCGACGAACGCGAAGCGTACGAGCACGTATGCGGTACCCACCGCGAGCACTGCACTCACCACCGCCACGACACCACAGACGATGAGGGAGTTGGTGAGCCCCGCGACGAGCGGGACGGTGGACCACATGCCGGTCCAGTTCGCGGTCGTGAACGCGGCGGGCGCCAGGACGCCGTTCGCGACGTCGAGGTCGGGGGAGAACGAGGACACGACGATGTAGAGACACGGCACGAGTACCACGAGACCGAGGACGACGAGCACGATCCGGCGCAGCCAGGCGGGCAGCAGGGCGGTTGCGTCCGAGCTCACGCGACACCGCCCCGGTCCGCGCCCGTGTCGAGCCGGACCGCCCGCAGGTAGACCAGCAGCGGGATCAGGACGATCACCAGGGACGCCACCGAGATCGCCGATGCGTACCCGAACCTGAAGGTCTGGAAGGAGGTCGCATAGACCTCGATCGGCAGGACGTCGACGGGCCGCGGGGCGGGGGAGCCGAACAGCAGGAACGGCAGGGTGAAGTTGTTGAGGTGGCTGAGCGTCGCGATGACGACGGCGAGCGAGAGCGGTCCGCGCAATGCCGGCAGGACGAGGTAGCGGATCTTCTGCGACCAGCTGGCACCGTCCACCGCCGCGGCCTCGTGGACCTCTCGCTGCACCGCCAGCAACCCGGCCAGGCAGAGCAGGTAGATGAACGGCCAGGCCGCCCAGGTGTCGACGAGGACCAGCGTCCAGAAGGTGCGGTCACCGATCAGCCAGTTGCCACCGTCGATCCCGACCTTGCCCAGCAGGGCGTTCACCGCCCCGTTCGGACCGAGAGCGATACGCCACACGGTGCCGACGACGAAGGTCGGCAGCACGTAGGGGATGAGGAAGATCGACCGCACCAGCGCCCGCCCACGGAACCTGTCACTCGCCGCGAACGCGGCGGCGAGCCCGAGCGGGAGGGTGAACACCGTCGTCAGCACGCTGAAGGCGACGCTGACCCACACCGAGTGGAGCAGCGGTCCCGAGGTGAAAGCCTCCGTGAAGTTCCCGACCCCGAGGAACGGTGCGCTCAGCCAGGACCTCAGCGTGTACTGGTCCAGGTCGGTGAGCGAGATCCAGATCGCGAGGCAGAGCGGCACGACCACGATCACGAAAAGCAGCAGACCGCCGGGGACGAGCAGCCAGAGCGGTCGCCCGACGGTCCCGCCCCCCCGCCGGCTGCGACCAGCACGCGGGTGGCGACCCGCCCGCTGCTCGCTTCGGGCGAGGGCCGTGCTCACTGCTTGGCTGCCTTGGTCACCGCGGTCTGTGCCGTCTCCTGCAGGCTCTTCAGCTGGCCGGTCACGGCGGAGTCCGCGACGGACCCGGAGCTCAGTGCGGGAAGGGACTGCACGACGATGTTCGTCAGGCCGAGCTGGACCTGGGACCACGCGCCGGTGAACGGTGTCGGCCTCGCGGTCCGGCCCGCCGCGAGGACCGGCGCGAAGTTCTTGTTGCCTCCGGCGATCGCCGCAGCCGCCTTCGCGTTGGTGGGCAGGACTCCGAAGACCTCGGAGAAGTGCTGCTGCTCTGCGTCGGAGGTCACCAGGGCGACGTACTCCAGCGCCAGGGCCTGGTCCTTGGAGTACGAGGCGACGACGAGGTTCTGGCCGGACACGATGGTGGTGGCGGGGACGCCCCCGGCGGGCAGGGCGGTCTCCCCGGGCGGGACGGTCGGGATCGGGGCGAGCGCGAAGCTGGACTTCAACGAGGACTTGGCGAGGGTCGGGAGGACCTGCGAGTTGGTCATCACGAGCATCGCGACCTTGCCCGCGGCGAACGCGGCGGTGTTGTCGGCGCCGGTCCAGTTGACCGACTGGGGTGGAGCGATCCGGTCCTTGGTCAGGAAGCCGAAGTAGGCCTGGAACGCGCGCAGCACACGCGGGTCGTCGAGGGTGACCTTCGCGTCGGCCACCAGCGGGTTGCCGTACTGGTTGGCGAACATCCAGACGAACTTCCACGGGTCGAACCCGTCCTTGTAGCTCATGCCCAGCCCGTACACGCCGCCGGTGGTCAGCTTCTTCGCGTCCGCGACGAGTTCGTCCCACGTCTTCGGCGGCTCGGCGATCCCGGCCTTCTCGAACATCGCGGTGTTGTACGCCAGCACGAACGGGATCGAGGTGAACGGGACGGCGATCTGCTGGTCCGGACTCGGCCCGGACATGGCCAGCGTCGCGGGGGTGAAGCGGTCCTTGCCGCCGACCGCCGACCACTTGGCGTCGTCGAACTGGACGAACGACTTCGTGGCGAAGGCCGTGGGCGTGAAGGTCGTGCCGATCTCGTAGACGTCGGGTCCCGTCCCGGAGACCACCGAGGTCTGGATCCGCTGCTGCTCCTCCGTGGCGGAGGTGTAGGTCTCGTACTGGACACCGCGTCCGGTCTTGTCCTGAAAGGCCTTCTGGATCCGCGCGAACCAGGCCTTCTGCTCCTGCGGGAAGGAGGACTGCTGGGAGACGTAGACCGACAGCGGCTTCCCGCCGCCACCCGTACCGGTGCTCGCGGCCCCGCCCGAGCCACCGCCGCCCGAGCCGCTGCTGCCCGAGCCGCTCGTGCTGGTGCTGCACCCGGTGAGGGCGGCGCCGGCGACGGCGGCGCCTCCGAGAGCCAGGAACGCGCGTCTACTGGTCATGTGGACCTCCTCGTCCGGGTGGGGCGTCGGTCACCTGACCGCGGCTCCGGGGTGTCGCACGTCACGGTAGGACCTCGTGACGGCGGACGGCAAGCCTTTGCAGCTGCTATCCGACATGACACGGTGGGTTCCACCGACGGCACGGACGCTGTCGTGTCGGGGCCGCCCCGAGCGCGGGGCGCCGCGGTCGATCTCCCGGGAGGTGACATGGCCGTCGCCGGGACCCCGACGATCCACGACGTCGCCCGCGCCGCCGGTGTCTCGATCTCCACGGTCTCCCGCGCGCTGTCCCGCCCGGACCGGGTCAACGGCGGCACGCGCGAGGTCGTGGTGCGGGCGGCCGACGAGCTCGGCTACCGACCCAGTCCGCAGGCGAGATCTCTGCTCTCCGGGCGCTCCGACACAGTGATGCTCGTGCTCCCCGACGTGACGAACCCGTTCTTCTTCGGGCTGATCCGCGGCGTCCAGCGCCAGGCGGCCGAGAGCGGGTACAGCCAGGTGGTCGTCGACACCGACGAGTCCGTCGACACCGAGACGAACCAGCTGCTGGCAGCCCGCAAGTCGGTGGACGGGGTGGTGCTCGCGGCGTCCCGGCTGGACGACACGGCGCTGGCCCGGGCTGCCGAACGGGTACCGCTGGTCGCGATCAACCGATCGGTCGCCGGCGTCGGGTCGGTGGTCATCGACACCCCCTCGGCGGTCCGGGAGGCCGTTGCACACCTGGCCCGACTCGGCCACACCGACATCGCCTACCTCGGCGGTCCGACGGGGTCCTGGTCGGGCAACCGGCGCCGGCGGGCGGTGATGGCGGCCGCCCGGGGTCTCGACCTGCGCGCGGTGCACCTCGGCAACCAGCCGCCGACCCGCGAGGGCGGAACCGCCGCGACCGGCGCCGTCCTTGCCAGCGGGGTCACCGCGGTGCTCGCCTTCAACGACCTGCAGGCGATCGGGCTGCTGGCGGGTCTGGCCACGGCCGGCGTCCGCGTGCCGGGCGACGTCAGCGTGGTCGGCTGCGACGACATCTTCGGTGCGGACTTCTGCAGTCCCGCCCTGACGACGCTGGCCGCCCCGGTCGAACAGGCCGGGCGGCTCGCGACGACCTTGCTGCTGGAACGGCTCGCCCAACCGGCCGGCACCCGGAACCCCGTCCGCAGTGAGCGGCTGCCGGCGCGGCTGGTGGTGCGCGGGTCCACGGGCCCAGCGCCCCGACCGGCGCGATCCCGGGGCCCCGGAACGACCGCCCGACCAGAAGAGACCAGCCGACCAGAGACCGCCCGAGGAGCTGCCCGATGACCGAGACGCCCGTCCCGCTCGTCCTGCACGAGGACCGGTTGCTGCCCCCGGACCCGGCGGTCCGGGCCGTCGCGCGCCGCCTCTACGCCGAGGTGGCCGCCGCCCCGATCGTGTCCCCGCACGGCCACGTCGACCCGGCCGTCCTCGTGGCCGACGAGCCGTTCACCGACCCCGCCGCCCTGCTGGTCACCCCCGACCACTACGTGACCCGGCTGCTGCACGCGAACGGGGTCGGCCTGGACGCCCTCGGGGTCGCCCGCCTCGACGGCACGGGGGCCCGGGCGCAGCCGCGCGAGGTCTGGCGCGCGCTGTGCACGCACTGGTCGGACTTCCGGGGGACCCCCAGCCGGTACTGGCTGGAGACCGAGCTGGTGCAGCTGTTCGGCGTCGAGGTCCGGCCGTCCGCGCGCACCGCGGACGCGGTGTACGACCGCATCGCCGAGCAGCTGACGATGGCGTCCATGCGCCCGAGAGCACTGTTCGCGCGATTCGGCCTGGAGGTCCTGGCGACCACCGACGACCCGGCATCGGACCTGTCGGCGCACGCGGAACTGGCCCGGGCCGACCTCGGCGGCCGGGTCCTGCCGACGTTCCGTGCCGACCGGTACACCGACCCGGGAACCCCCGGCTGGGCAGCGGCGGTTGCCGAGCTCGCCGACGTCGACGGCGTGGACACCGGCACCCATGCCGGCCTGCTCGCGGCGTTGCGTCAGCGCAGGCAGGCGTTCGCCGCGGCCGGCGCGACCGCCACCGACGCCGGACCGGTCGACGCCGGGACCGAGCCGCTGGAGCCGGCGGAGGCGGAACGGCTGCACGCGCAGGCACTGCGGGGCCCCCTGGAGGCGGCGCCGGCCGCCGCCTACCGGCGGGACATGCTGTACCGGCAGGGCCTGGAGTCCGCCGAGGACGGCCTGGTCATGCAGCTGCACGCCGGGGTGTTCCGCAACCACCACCGGCCCACCTCGGACACCTTCGGCCCGGACAGCGGCCACGACATCCCGCTGCCGACCGACTACGTCCGGGGACTGCGCCCGCTGCTCGACGCGGTGGGGACGTCCCCGACGTTCCGGATGGTGCTGTTCACGGTGGACGAGACGGTCTTCAGCCGGGAGATCGCCCCCCTGGCCGGCTTCTACCCGTCGGTGTTCGTGGGAGCGCCGTGGTGGTTCCTGGACACCCCCGACGCCATCACCCGGTTCCGTTCGGCCGTCACCGACACGGTCGGCTTCTCCCGGACCTCGGGGTTCGTCGACGACACCCGCGCCTACTGCTCGATCCCCGCCCGCCACGACATGTCGCGGCGGGTCGACGCCGGCCACCTGGCGCGGCTGGTGGTCGAGCACCGCCTGGACGAGGACGAGGCCGCCGACACGATCCGCGACCTGGCCGGGCCGCTGCCCCGGCGGGTCTTCCGCCTGGGCTGACCGGGCCGGCCGGGTGGCTGCGGTCCTACCCTCGGGTGTGGAGCGGATCCGGCGGTTGCGCTCGCTTGTGCGGTCCAGGCCGCGCCTGTTCGACGCCGCGCTCGCCGGGGTCGCCCTGGTGCTGTCGGTGCTCGGGCAGGGGCTGGCGCCGGACGTCGCCCTCCGGGCCCCCGCGCCGGCGCTGCTGGTCACCGCCGTCAGCTGTGCGGCGCTGGCCTGGCGGCGCCGCCAGCCGCTCGTCGTCCTCGCGGTCGCCGCGGCCGGAGTCGGAGTGCTGCTGGTCATCGGCGACGCCGGGCGGCCGTTCGTCTTCGCACTGAACGTCGCGCTGTACACGGTGGCGCGTGAGGGTACCCGGCGGCGGGCGACTCTGGTGGCGCTGTCCTGCTCGACGGTGCTCACCGTCACCTCGGTGGCGGCCGCCGGGCGCGGTGTCTTCTGGGAGAACCCGCAGACGCTGCTGGTGGTCTGGCCGGCGCTCGCCACCGCGGTCGGCATCGTCCGGCGCATCCAGTGGCAGGAGTCGCTCGCCGCCGAGGCCCGGGCCCGTCGCGAGGAACAGGCGCGGGTGGAGGACACCCGACGGCAGGTCGCCGACGAGCGCCTGCGCATCGCTCGTGACCTGCACGACATCGTCGCCCACCAGATCGCCCTGATCGGAGTCCAGGCGGGTGTCGCCGCCCAGTTGCTGCGGGTCGCGCCGGACGGCGCGGACACCGCTCTCGGCCATGTCCGTACCGCGAGCCGCGAGGTCCTGACCGAGCTCGGCGCGATGCTCAATGTGCTGCGGCGGCCCGACGACGATGCGCCCAGGGAGCCGACGCCGGGATTGGCGCGGACGCCGGTGTTGTTCCAGAGCTTCATCGACGCCGGCCTGCCGATTCGGCTGACCGTCTCGGGCCGGCCGCAGCGGCTTGCCTCGGCGGTCGACCTGACCGCCTACCGCGTGCTCCAGGAGGCATTGACCAACGTCCACAAGCACGGCGACGGGTCCGTCGCGGACGTCGCGATGTCCTGGTCGGCGAGCACCCTGCAGATCGATGTCCGCAACGAGTTCACCGAACCGGACCACTCCGGTGTCGGACGGCCACCTGACGGCGACGGCACGGTGGGGGGTTCGGGCCTGGGATTGCTGGGCATGGCGGAGCGCGCCCAAGGGGTCGGTGGATCGCTGTCGGTGCGGCGGGCCCCGGCCGGTGTCTTCACCGTCCGAGCGTTACTGCCCGCCGTGGCGGACCGCCCACGCGAGACCGACGCGGTGACTGCCACCGGCCCGAAGGTCGAGAGCGGCGCTCCGGACGCCACCCGGGTCGGGGCCTCGTGACGATCCGGGTCGTGATCGCGGACGACCAGCACCTGATGCGGGCCGGATTCGCGTCCCTGCTCGATGCAGCCTCGGACATCGAGGTCGTCGGACAGGCGGCCGATGGTGCCGCGGCGGTCGAGGTGGCACGATCCCAGCGTCCCGACGTGGTGGTGATGGACATCCGGATGCCCGGGCTGGACGGGTTGGCGGCCACCCGGCAGATCACCAGCGACCCGGGCCTGGCCGCGGTGCGGGTGCTCGTACTGACCACCTTCGAGCTCGACGAGTACGTGCTCGACGCGCTGCGCGCCGGGGCCAGCGGATTCCTCGGCAAGGGTGCGGCACCGGCGGAACTTACCGAGGCCGTCCGAATCGTGGCACGCGGGGAAGCGTTGCTCTCGCCAGCGGCAACCCGGGGACTCGTGGCCCACTTCCTCGCCCAGCCGACGGGCACCCCCGACGTGACGCCGGAAGCACTGCACACGCTGACCGATCGCGAGCGGGAGGTGCTGGTCCTCGTCGCCCACGGACTGGGCAACGACCAGATCGCCGAGCGGTTGTTCCTGTCCCCGCTGACCGCGAAATCGCACGTGAACCGCGCGATGGCGAAGCTCGGCGTGCGCGACCGCGCACAGCTGGTGGTGATCGCCTACCAGAGCGGGCTGGTCCGAACGCCGATCGTCTGAGCGGAGGGGGCGGACCCCCCGGGACACCGCGGTCGTGGCAGCCGGGAATCGTCTGTGGGGACGATGCGGTGGGACGCCGGCCCGGACATCGTGGTTGCCATGACGATCGAGGTTCGAGAACTGACCAAGCAGTACGGCGACAAGACAGCGGTGGACGACCTGAGCTTCACCGTCCGCCCCGGGGCGGTGACCGGATTCCTGGGCCCCAACGGCGCCGGGAAGTCGACCACCATGCGGATGATCATCGGCCTCGACCGACCGACCGGGGGAACGGCGGTCGTCAACGGCCGCTCCTACGCCGACCACCGAGCTCCCCTGCACGAGGTCGGCGCCCTGCTCGAGGCGCGAGCACTGCACCCGGGCCGGTCCGCCCGGGACCACCTGCTGGCACTGGCCGCCACCGCCGGGATCGGCGCCTCCCGGGTCGACGCCGTGCTGGAGCTCGCCGGGTTGTCCTCCGTCGCACGCAAGCGCGTCGGCGGGTTCAGCCTCGGCATGGGGCAGCGGCTCGGCATCGCCACCGCCCTGCTCGGTGACCCGGCGACCGTGATCCTCGACGAGCCGGTGAACGGCCTGGACCCCGAGGGCGTCCTGTGGGTCCGCACCCTGACCAGGGACCTGGCGGCGGAGGGCCGAACGGTGTTCCTCTCTTCCCACCTGATGAACGAGATGGCGATCACCGCTGACCACCTGGTGATCGTCGGTCGCGGCAGGCTCATCGCCGACGCGCCGGTCGCCGACCTGCTCCGGCAGGCGAGTGGCAACCGGGTCCACATCCGGACCCCGCAGGCCGACCGGCTCCGCGACCTGCTGTTGGCCGACGGTGTCGCCATCACCTCGCAGGAGCGTGGTGTCCTGGAGGTGACCGGCGTGACCAGCGACGTGATCGGTGACCGCGCTGCCGCAGCCGGCATCACGCTGCACGAGCTGACGGCCGTCGAGGCGTCTCTGGAGGACGCCTTCATGAACCTGACCCACGACAGCGTCGAGTACCGCTCGGATGTGCCGCCCGGAGCCGCCGGCACCGCCACTGCCCTCACCCACCCGTACACCGAGACCGAAAGGCTCGCCGCATGAGCACCGTCACGGCACCCCCGGCCGCACCAGACACCGCATCGCGCACCGCCCCGTCGACGACGACCGCACTGCGGGGCACCGCGTTCCCCGCCACCGTCACCGGTACCGGAATTGTGCGCAGTGAATGGATCAAGCTGCGTTCGCTGCGCTCGACCTGGTGGACGCTGCTCGGCGCAGTCGTTGCCATGGTGGGACTGGGAGCGCTGTTCTCGTCGTTCACCCGGACCGGCGGCGGCGACCAGGGTCCGGGCGGGGCGCTGGACCCCGCCGGCACCAGTCTCGGTGGATACAACCTGGCCCAGTTGGCGGTCGGGGTGCTCGGGGTCCTGATGGTCACCGGGGAGTACTCCACCGGCACGATCCGGACCAGCCTGGCCGCAGTCCCCAAGCGGGTCCCGGTGGTGCTCGCCAAGATGGCGGTCCTCGCCATGACACTGCTCACCACCATGCTCGTCGCGAGCTTCGGCGCGTTCTTCCTCGGTCAGTGGTTGCTGTCCCGCCACGGTGCGTCGACCACCATCGGTGCTCCCGGCGTCCTGCGGGTCGTGATCGGCACCGCGCTCTACCTCACGGTCATCGGCCTGCTCGGAGCCACCCTCGGGTGGCTGCTGCGGCGCGGAGCCGGCGCGCTGGCCACCCTGTTCGGCTTGCTGCTCGTCCTGCCGATCCTCGGAGCACTGCTCCCCAAGAGCTGGTCGGACGTGTTCGTCCCCTACCTGCCCAGCAGCCTCGGCCGTGACCTGCTCGCCGTCCAGCCGGTTGCGGGCTCCCTCGGCCCGTGGACCGGGTTCGCCCTGCTGTGCGGGTACGTGGTCGTGCTCGCGGCGGCCGGGGCGGTCCTGCTCCGACGCCGGGACGTCTGACCGCGCGTCAGGCCCGGACCGCGGCGACCGCGTCGTCGAACAACTGCTCGACGGCCGCGGTCCCGCCGGACTCACGCCAGGCTTCGACCGCCGTGTCCAGGCACGCGAGCGCCGCCGCGATGACCGCCCGCGCCCGCGGATCGGGAGTCGCGCCGCTGCCGATGCCCAGGCGGCGCTCGATGTCCGGCGCGAGCAGCTCCTGCCACCTCAGGTGCTTCTCCAGGTGACGCGAGCGCAACGAGGGGGTGTCGTGGTACATCGTGGCGGCTGCGAGCGCCGCTTCCGGGGAGTAGTCGGGGCCCTGCAGCGCCTGGAACGCGGCGCGCAGCGCCACCCACGCCGACTCGTGCGCGGGCCGCGCCTCCAGCGCGGTCCTGACCTGCTCACCGAGCGCGGCGAGGTCGCCGAGCACGACGTCCTCCTTAGTGGCGAAGTACCGGAAGAACGACCGCCGCGAGATTCCGGCGGCCGCCGCGATCTGCTCGATCGTCGTCGCCTCGAAGCCGTTCTCGGCGAACAGCCGCATGGCCGCCGTGGCGATCTCAGCGTGCACTGCACGCCAGGTGCGCGCGCGAAGGCTCGGGGCGGCGGCCGGGGTCACCCCGCCAGCGTAGGTACGCCGCATCGAGTGCCGATATGGCACACAGTGTCAGATCAGACATACAGTGCACCCATGACGCCAGTCGACTACCGAACCCAGACCACGCTCATCACCGGAGCCAGTTCCGGCATCGGTGCCGAGTTCGCCCGCGCCATCGCCCGGCGCGGGTCCGATGTGGTGCTCGTCGCCCGTCGGCTCGACCGCTTGGCCGCGCTCGCATCGGAGCTCGAGCAGGTCCACCGGATCCGGGCGACGCCGATCGCCCTGGACCTGAGCACTCCGGCTGCCGGGCAGGCGCTGGGCGACGCGGTCGCAGCACGCGGGTTGTCGGTCACCAGCCTGGTCAACAATGCCGGCTTCGGGACCGACGGCCCGTTCCACGAGGAGGACCCCGTCCGGCTGCGGGAGGAGATCAACGTCGACGTCGCGAGCCTCGTCGACATCACGCGGGCCTTCATCGGGGCGCTGCGCAGCGCAGGCACCGGAGTGCTGGTCAACGTGGCGAGCATGGCGGCGTACAACCCGATCCCCGGCATGGCCGTCTACGCCGCGAGCAAGGCCTTTGTGCTGAACTTCACCGAGGCGCTCTGGCACGAGTCCCGTCCGACCGGTCTGCGCGTGCTGTCGCTGGCACCCGGCCTTACTCGCACCGAGTTCTTCGACGTCCTCGGCTCCGAGGGCTACCGGGGGAACTACCAGACGCCGGCGCAGGTGGTGCAGACGGCGCTGCGGGCGCTCGACCGCGGTAACCGGCGACCGAGTCTCGCCTCGGGCCGCGTCAACAGCGCGGTCACCTCCGCGACCCGGCTACTGACGCGTAAGCGCACGGTGCTCGTCGCGGCATCCTTCGCGGCGTCCGCCCGTGCAGGTTCGACAGGTCGCGGCGGCAACGTGTGACCCCGCTCAGCCGGGTCGTTGCCAGGCCCGGCGTTCAAGATCCGTGCTCGCGGCCGCGACTGCGGCGACAACGTCGGCGGATCCGGCGAGGATCGGGTCGAGCTCGGCCAGGACCCGCCGTGCGGCTTCCCGGACCGGCCCGGCCGCTGCCGGCACGAGGACGTCGGCGCGCGGGTCGTCCACGGGTTCACCGACACCGCGCAGATGGGCCAGCCAGGCGCCGAGGACGCCGGTCAGCGGGGGCGGCACCGGCTGGCCGGCGCCGAGGAAGCGCCGCACCAGCGGGACGATGCGCACCGCCAGCTTCTGTGACCCCGAGCCGGCGACCTGGGCGAGCCGGTGCCGGATCGCCGGGTTGGTGAACCGCTCGAGCAGCGCCCCCCGGTAGGCCGCGATGTCCTCGGGCGGGAAGCGCAGGAACCCGGTGACGCAGTCCCACAGGGACTCGACCTCGGCGCGGCACACCGGGTCGGCCGCCGCGTCGGCAATGGTCCGGTGACCCCGGACCGGCCCGGTGTAGGCGAGCAGGCTGTGCGCGCCGTTGAGCAGCCACAGCTTGCGGTCCTCGAACGGCGAAACGTCGGTGACGAACTCCGCGCCGGCCCGTTCCCAGGCGGGGCGGCCACCGGGGAAGCCTCCTGCCAGCACCCACTCGCTGAACGGCTCGGCGACGACCGCCGCCGGATCACGCCGGCCGGTCAGCTCGGCCACCCGGGCCAGGTCGGCCGGCCCGGTGGCGGGGACGATGCGGTCGACCATCGTGGAGGGGAACGCGACGGTCGCGTCCAGCCAGCCGGCCAGCTCGCCGTACGGTCCGGGCGCCGGTTCGGCATCTGCCAGCGCGGCGACCGCCTCGCGGACGACCCGGGCCAGGGCCGGGCCGTTGGCGGACAGGTTGTCGCAGCTGACGATCGCCAACGGGCCCGCGCCGGCGTCGCGCCGGGCGGCGAGGGCAGCGGCCAGCCGGGTCGGGACCGCGTGCAACGCTCCGACCGGCCGGCCACCGGCGGCCGCCGCGGTGAGCTCGCCCAGATCCGCCCGCACAGCCGGGTCGTCGGTGTCCAGGCCGCCGTCGCCGCGCCGCCGGTACCCGGCCTCGGTGACGGTCAGGGTCATGACGGCCACCGCCGGGTCGGCCAGCGCGGCGAGCAGCGCACCGGTGTCTGTGCCGGGAGAGGCGGCCACCAGCGCGTCGACGACCTCGACCCGGTCCCCGGTCGGCCCGCGTTCCAGCACGGTGTACCGGCAGTCCTGCGCTCGCAGGGTGTCCGCGACATCGGCGGTCCGCCCGGTGAACCCGGCATACCCCCAGCCCGCCGCCGGATCGGCGTTCGCGTGCTGGGTGTACCAGAGCTGGTGCGCCCGGGTGAACGCGCCGAGGCCGAGGTGTACCGCGCGCACCGGGAGCCGCCCGTGCCGGTCGCCGACCGGTCCTACCTCGCTCATGGCGCCTCCCTCGGCTCGACCGCGGCCAAGTATTGCAAAGGCTTGCCGTCTTCCCGCCCGCTCCGTAGGGTCGGCGGCGTCGTCGACGGCGTGAGGAGCGGGACCATGTGGACGCTGACGGGTTTCGCCGACGAGATCTCCGACGATCTCGGTGAGCAGTGCTCGACGCTGACCGCTCTGGGCATGTCGCACCTGGAGTTCCGCGGCGCCTGGGGCACCAACGTCGCGGACCTGACCGAGGAGCAGGTGGCCCGGGCGGCCCAGACGATGGCCGACGCGGGCATCGCGGTGTCCTCGATCGGCTCACCGGTCGGCAAGGTCCCGGTCACCGCGGACCTGGCGGATCACCTGGCCCGGCTGGACCGCTGCATCGACCTCGCGCGTCGGTTCGGCGCCCCCTACATCCGCATCTTCTCCTTCTACCCCGAGCCGGGTCGCCCGGTCGAGGCGTCCCGGGAAGCTGTGCTCTCCCGGGTCGCGACACTGGTCGACCGGGTCGCCGGTACCGGGCTGACCCTGCTGCACGAGAACGAGAAGGGCATCTACGGCGACACCCCACAGCGCTGCCACGAGATTCTCTCCAGCGTCGACTCACCTGCGCTGCGGGCGGCTTGGGACCCGGCGAACTTCGTCCAGGTCGGCATCGACCGGCCGTTCGACGTCGGGTTCGACCTGCTGCGCCCGTGGTTGGCCTACGTGCACGTCAAGGACGCCCGCGCCGGAACAGGTGAAGTCGTTCCCGCCGGGCAGGGCGACGGGCAGGTCGGGCAGACGCTGGCCGCCCTGCGCGACGACGGGTTCGACGGGTTCTTCTCCCTCGAACCCCACCTTGCCCACGCGGGCGCGAACGGCGGGTTCAGCGGCCCGGAGCTCTTCACGGTCGCCCACCGCGCGTTCACCGGCCTGCTGGACGGGCTCTCCGTCGCCTATCGCTGACCCACGCCGACCTATTCCGGAGGACCTGTCATGCGTTTCGCCATCGTCGGCTGCGGTGTCATCGCGCCGACCCACGCTGCCGCGATCACCGCACTGGCAGACGGCAGCGAGCTCGTCGCGGTGGTGGACACCGACGCGGCCCGCGCCGCCGCGTTCGCCGGGGAGCACGGTGGCGAACCGAGCGACGACCTCGCCGGTGTGCTCGCGCGCCCGGACGTCGACGCGGTCGCCGTGTGCACGCCCAGCGGACTGCACGTCGAGGTCGCCACCGCGGCGCTCGCCGCCGGTAAGCACGTCGTGGTGGAGAAGCCGGTCGACGTCGGCGTCGCGGCCGCTGACCGGCTGCTCGCGGCCGAGCGGGCCTCGGGCCGGACAGTGACCGTGATCAGCCAGCACCGGTTCGACGCGGCGAGCCAGACCGTGCACGCCGCAGTTGCCGACGGGCGGCTGGGCAGGCTGACCTCCGGGGTGGCAAGCGTCGCCTGGTGGCGCACCCAGGGCTACTACGACAGCGGGGACTGGCGGGGGACCTGGGCCCTGGACGGCGGCGGCGCCCTGATGAACCAGGGTGTGCACACCGTGGACCTGCTGGTGTGGCTGTTCGGGGAGCCGGTGGAGGTGTCTGCGCGCACCGCCCTGCTGGCCCACCGCGGCATCGAGGTCGAGGACATCGCGGTCGCGACGGTGGAGTTCGCCTCCGGTGCGCTGGCCGTCGTGCACGGCACCACTGCCGCCTACCCGGGGCTGTCGGTCCGGCTGCAGGTCCACGGCGACCGCGGGTCGGCCATCGTCGACGACGACCAACTGGTCTGGTTCCACACCGGTTCCGCGGACAGCGTCGAGGGCGACGCGTACGGCAGCGGCCGCTCGGAGAACCAGGCGGCTGACGCCGTGCTGGCGGCCGCCGACGGCGCCTACGGTCCGACCGCCGGTGCGGACCCGGGATCGCTCGGCGCGGCACACTCCGCCCAGTACGCCGACTTCGCCGACGCGGTCGCGTCCGGCCGGCCGCCGCTGGTCACGGTCGCCGACGCCCGGCGGACCGTAGCGACGGTGGCCGCCGTCTACGAGTCGGCTCGCACCCGCCGCCCGGTGACGCCCGCCTGAGCCGCGACCCGCGCGATCGTCGGTCAGACGCTGCCGATCGGGTCGGTTCCGCCGGAGGATCCGGGCATCCCGCCCTCCCGGTCCGCGGATCCCGCGGGCGTGCCGTCCCGGTCCGCGAGCCGGCTGGCCTCGTCCGCCGGGACGGCCGCGGCCTCGGCGCGCACCTCCGGGTCGGCGTCCACCTCGGCGTGCGGCGGCCCTTCGACCGCATCCACGATCTTCTTGACGATCCCCATGGCAACCTCCCCGATGTCCGCTGACCCGACGCCCGACGCTAACCCGCCCCCGGCGAGCGCGGCCGCCTGCCGGAGGATGGGCGCCGTGCCCGTGACCGACGCGACCGGAACCGACGTGCTGCTGATCGGCGGCCGGTCCGGAGTCGGCAAGACGACGGTCGGGTACGAGGTGTCGGCGCAACTGCAGGCGGCCGCCGTCGCCCACTGCCTCATCGACGGGGACAACCTCGATGCCGCCTACCCCACGCCGGCCGACGACCCGCACGGGACCCGGCTGACCGAGGCCAACCTGGCCGCCCTCTGGCGGACTTACGCCGCGCTCGGCCACCGGCGCGCGGTGTACGTCAACACCGCCAGCGTGCTGGAGCCGGAGCTCGTCGTCCGCGGCGTCGGTGGCGTCGCGACGGTGGTGGCAATCCTGCTGACCGCTGCCGACGACACGGTCCAGCCGCGGCTGGCGAACCGGGAGATCGGCAGCGGACTGCAGTTGCACCTGGACCGCAGTGCCCGGATGGCCGCCGTCCTCGACTCCCGCTCACCGGCCGGTACCCACCGGGTCCCCACTGATGGCCGTTCCGTCACCGACATCGCCGCCGACATCGTCGAGATCACCGGCTGGCGGTGAGCCGACCTGCAGCCGACGCACCGGGTCGGCCGCTCGTCCCGCTGTTGCCAATGTCTGACGTCCGGCGGTAGACCGATGCCGACAGCGCCGTCACCGGTGACGGCCGCGGAGAGGCAGACATGCCAGGAAACAGAGCAGTCGCGTACATCTCGCCCGGCAAGGTCGAGATCCAGGACACGCCCTACCCCAAGCTGGAACTGCAGGACGGCCCGGGCGTCAACCCGGCCAACGTCGGCCGGCAGACCCCGCACGGCGCGATCCTGAAGGTCGTCACCACCAACATCTGCGGCTCGGACCAGCACATGGTCCGCGGGCGCACCACCGCGCCCCCCGGCCTGGTCCTCGGCCACGAGATCCTCGGCGAGGTCATCGAGACCGGGCCCGGTGTGGAGTTCGTCAAGACCGGGGACATCGTCTCGGTCCCGTTCAACATCGCCTGCGGGCGGTGCCGCAACTGCAAGGAGGGCAAGACCGGCATCTGCCTGAACGTGAACCCGGACCGTCCCGGCTCGGCTTACGGGTACGTCGACATGGGCGGCTGGGTCGGCGGGCAGGCCGAGTACGTCCTGGTTCCCTACGCGGACTGGAACCTGCTCGTCTTCCCCGACCGCGACCAGGCGCTGGAGAAGGTCCGGGACCTGACGATGCTGTCCGACATCTTCCCGACCGGCTTCCACGGCGCGGTGACCGCAGGCGTCAAGCCCGGGTCGACCGTCTACGTCGCGGGCGCCGGTCCGGTCGGGCTCGCCGCGGCCGCGTCGGCGCAGCTGCTCGGTGCGGCGGTGGTGATCGTCGGGGACCTCAACACCGACCGGCTCGCCCAGGCCCGCAGCTGCGGCTGCGAGACCGTCGACGTCTCGAAGGGCGACATCGGAGACCAGATCGAGCAGGTGCTCGGCGTGCCGGAGGTCGATGCCGGGGTGGACGCGGTCGGTTTCGAGGCCAAGGGCCACGGCGCGGATTCCGGGACCGAGGCCCCGGCCGCGGTGCTGAACTCGCTGATGACGATCACCGCGGCCGGGGGCTCACTCGGCATCCCGGGCCTGTACGTCACCGGGGACCCGGGCGGGGTCGATGCGGCCGCGCAGACCGGTTCGCTGTCGCTACGCCTGGGCCTCGGGTGGGCGAAGTCCCACTCCTTCGCCACCGGCCAGTGCCCGGTGATGAAGTACAACTACGGCTTGATGATGGCGATCCTGCACGACCGCGTGCAGATCGCGAAGGCGGTCAACGCCACCGTCATCAGCCTGGACCAGGCACCGCAGGGCTACGCCGACTTCGACTCCGGGGTCGCGCAGAAGTTCGTCATCGACCCGCACGGAACCCTCGGGGCCGCGGCGGCCTGAAGGTCCGGTTCCAGGGGTCGGACTCCACCGTGCCCGGTGCCCCGCCCCCTGGAACCTCCACCTACCGCTCGGCCGAACAGGTGTGGGCTGTCCCGACCGGCCTCACAGATGCGGTCTCGGACGTAGCGCGTCGAGGACGAGGTCGAGCAGTCGCCTGGTCTGCGCGGAGGGGCTGGTGATCGCCGTCGACAGGAACACTCCGAGCAGGAGCGCGGTGACGTCCTCCGCGTCGATGTCCGCGCGGAGCGAACCTGCCCGCTTCCCGGCCGTGAGCATCGTCTCGATCGCGGCCGTGATGCGTTCCCGCGTGGTCGGCGTCGTGATCCGTCCCGAGGCCCAGCCCGCGCGGAGCGTGTCGATCATCCCGCGTTTGGTCGCCGTGAACTCCGCATAGCGGCTCATCCACGCACGCAGCGCAACGTCGGGCGGGAACTGGTCGAGCAGGGCAGGCGCGCTCGTCGCGAGGTCGTCGAGCTCGGCGGCGTAGACGGCCTCGACGAGTGCCTCGCGGGTGGGGAAGTGGCGGTAGAGCGTGCCGATCCCGACGCCGGCGTCGCGGGCGATGCCTTCGAGCGGGACGGTGTCGTCGGCGGCGGCGAAGGCGGCCCGTGCGGCAGTGAGGAGGTTCTCGCGGTTGCGCCGGGCATCCGCGCGAGGAGGCCGTTCGGCGCGAACGGGGAGGTCGAGTCGAACTCCGGCGAGCGCCGGTTCAGGCGGACTCAAGCGGAGCCACCTCCGGTAGTGCTATGGTCGGGTTCAGCGGAGGACCCTCCGCTTCCACCATCGTCTCACATGGACGGGATCCTGATGACGCCTCTCGACGGCTCCTCCACCGACACCACGGTCACGGGAGTTCCCCGTCCCGGTGGTACCGGTGCGCTCGCCGGGACCACCATTTCGCGTATCGGGTACGGCGCGATGCAGCTCGAGCGTCTGCACGGCGACCGCAGCGCAGCGATCGCCCTGCTCCGGCTCGCGGTCGAGCTCGGCGTCGACCACATCGACACCGCCCAGTTCTACGGCGACGGCTTCGTCAACGGGCTCATCCGCGACGCCCTCCGCCCGGCGGACGGCGTCCTGGTCGTCAGCAAGGTCGGCGCCGACCCGAACCCCGGCGGCCGGATCCCCCTGCGTGCCGCGCAGCGACCCGAGCAGCTGCGGGCAAGCGTCGAGAACAACCTGACAAGCCTCGGTGTCGACCAGATCCCGGTCGTGAACCTTCGGCGCCTCGACACCGGACCCGGACTGCGGGCCGAGGGTGACCAGGCGGTCGGCATCGACGACCAGCTCGCGGTGATGACCGCGATGCGCGACGAGGGCAAGATCGGCGCGATCGGCCTGAGCAGCGTCACCCTCGACGGGTTGCGTCGGGCGATCCCGGTGGGCATCGTCTGCGTGCAGAACGCGTACAGCCTGGTGGCCCGCGCCGACGAGGACATGCTCGGCCTCTGCCTGTCCGAGGGGATCCCCTGGGTGCCGTACTTCCCGCTGGGCGGCGCGTTCCCGGGCCTGCCGAAGGTCACCGACGAGCCGGCTGTCCACGCCGCAGCGCAGTCCCTTGGCAGCACGCCGTCGCAGGTCGGCCTCGCCTGGCTGCTGCACCACGCCCCGAACGTCCTGCTCATCCCCGGGACCGCGGACCCCGACCACCTTCAGGCGAACGTCGCCGCGGGCACGCTCGCACTCGACGACGCGACGCTGGCCACACTCGACGCCGTCCCGACGCGCTCGGCGGATGTGCCGCTCGGCTGATCTACGCCACCAGTGCCCGGCAGGCGACCCCGGCTCACCCGGCCCGGAACAACTGCTACCGCGATATCTCCGCAAGCTCCTACAACGAGGTCACCATGACGCTGAACGACGCGGAAAGCCGCCGAACGAGCGGCGAGCTGACAACCAACCTGGGACTGTCTGGGTTGACGACCTCAGAAGTCGCTGGGGACCTGCGCTTCACCCTCGAACGGCTGCAGTCGGCGCTCGCCGTCGCCGACGGGGCCGACCCGGTCGACGTGTGGGAGCTGCGCGACTATCTCGAACAAGCCGCGCGGGACGCCGGCATGCAACCCGCCGGCTACACCGTGCTGACCGATCGGTCACGCCACCTCGCCCGAACGTGGCTCCGGCTGCGGAAGGCCCCACGGCACGTGTTCGCGACGTCCTGACCCACCGCCAGGCGCTCCCCGACACCACCCCTGCGCGGGACCCTGTCCTGTCGAAGGCCGGCCGGGCGTGTGGCTGCCTCAGGACCGGACGTGGTCGGTGGCGACAGGTCCACCCGGTCCGGGAACGGTTCGCCTGCCCGTGCGGCACCGATGAGTTCCGCGGCCCGGCACGGTCCACCCCGGCAGCCAGCACACCCGCTCGCCTGGAGGAGGACACCGTGAAGCGCAAGATGTTCCTGAACGTGGCCGTGGCCGACCTGGACCGGTCGGTGCAGTTCTTCACCCGGTTGGGATTCAGCTTCGACCCGAACTTCACCGACGAGAAGGCAACCTGCATGAACGTCGGTGAGGACAGCTACGTCATGCTGCTCGTCCGGGACTTCTTCTCGACCTTCACCACCCGCCAGCTCGTCGACCCGACCGCCTCCACCGAAGCGATCGTGGCGATCGCCGTCGAGGACCGGGCCGCCGTCGACTCCCTAGCGGACACCGCGTTCGCCGCCGGCGCCGGACGGTCCAACGAGGCGCAGGACCACGGGTTCATGTACCAGCGGAGTTTCGCCGACCTCGACGGGCACCTGTGGGAGGTCTTCTGGATGGACCCGGCCGGCATCCCCGGTCAGCCCGTGCGGGAGGCCGCGACCGCGTAGCCGTCCCTCTCGCCCCGGCGAGGCCGGCGCGCTATCGTGCCGGCCTCGCTGCCCGGTGGCATCCACCCGGTGGCGACCTGCGCAGGTGACGGCCCGCACAGGTGACGACCGGACCTGCCGCACGGACGGGGGACGAGGGCGATGACCGGAACGGTGGCGGAACCCGCGCAGCTGCGCGCCGACCGGGGGGCGCTTGAGCAGCAGCTCGAGCACCACCGTAGGGAGCTGACCGGCTACTGCTACCGGATGCTCGGGTCGGTCCACGACGCCGAGGACGCCGTGCAGGAGGCGATGGTCCGGGCCTGGCGGGGTCTGGACGGTTTCGACGGTCGGGCGTCGCTGCGGTCGTGGCTGTTCCGGATCGCCACCAACGTCTGCCTGACCGCGCTGGACAGCCGCGCCCGCCGGGCGCTGCCGATCGACCTGAGCCAGCCCGGCCAACCGGTGATCGAGGCGCTGGGCGCGCCGGCCGCCGCACGCGAATGGGTGGAGCCGGCGCCGGACGACCGCATCGGGATCGGTAGCGGGCTGGGCGGCGACCCGGCGGACCTCGTGGTCACCCGAGACTCGGTGCGGCTGGCGTTCGTCGCCGCCCTGCAGCACCTCCCGCCGCGACAGCGAGCAGTGCTCATCCTACGCGAGGTGTTGCGCTGGCGCGCCGACGAGGTCGCCGACCTGCTGGACACGACCGTCGCCTCGGTGAACAGCGCTCTGCAACGCGCCCGGGTGAGGACCGCAGCGCTGGACGCCGCGACGCCGCTGGACCCGGTCGACGCCGAGCTGCGGGACCTGCTCGACCGCTACGTCGACGCCTTCGAGCGGTATGACATGGAAGCGCTGCTCGCGGTGCTGCATGAGGACGCGACCCAGTCGATGCCGCCGTACGCGCTGTGGCTGCGGGGCAACCGGGACATCGCCGCGTGGATGGTCGGCCCCGGCCGGGAGTGCCGCGGTTCCCGGATGCTGCCCGCGGCCGCGGCAAATGGCTGCCCGGCCTTCGGCCAGTACCGGCCGAGCGGTCCGGGCGGCCGGCACGAGCCGTGGTCGCTGCACGTCGTGGAGGTGTCCGGCGGCCGGATCAGCGGGCTGGCGCAGTTCCTGGACACCAGCCTGTTCCCGCTGTTCGGGTTGCCGGAACGCCTCGACTGACGACGCGGCAGGGCCGGTCCCCGGTCCTCAGTCGTGGGGCGCGCCGCTGACCGCTGCGAGCATGCCGGCGTAGGTCCCGTCGACCTCGGCGAACCGCAGCGGTTTCACCCGTTCGACCAGGATCTGCTCGGCGTCGGGCTGCGTCGCCAGGATCGTCATCACCTCGGACAGGAAGTCGTCCAGGGGCATGGCCCGGTCGATGTCCGGCGGGCCCATCAGGTCGGTCTGCACATACGGCGGGATGAGCTCCAGGACCTGCACCCCGCTGCCCGCGAGCTGGACGCGCGCACTCTCGGTGAACGAGTGGATCGCCGCCTTCGTCGCGCTGTAGGTCGCGGTGAGCGGCATCGGCACGAATGCCAGCCCGGACGAGACGTTCATGATCACCGCGTCGTCCTGTCGGGCCAGGAACGGGGTGAAGGCGCTCAGCATCCGGATCGGCCCGAGCAGGTTCGTGGTGACCGTGGCCTCGGCTGTCGCGAGCGAGGCGGGGTCGAGCAGGTCCTCCGGCACCATGATCCCGGCCATGTTGATCAGGACGTTGAGCCGGGGGTAGGTGCTGGTGACCGTCCGGTAGCAGTCGGCGATCGAAACCGGATCCGCGACGTCGAGCTCGAGGGCGTGGATGCCGTCGTGCTCGGCGACGATCCGGTCCAGCAGGTCCCTGCGGCGGCCGGCGACGATCACCGTGTTGCCGGCTTCGTGGAACCGCAGCGCCAGTCCGAGACCGATGCCGGACGTGCCGCCGGTGATCAGGATCGTGTTGCCTGTCGTCTTCATGTTCTCCTCCGCCTGCTGGGTTCCGGAGCTGTCTGCGCCCCGCTCGTCGACTGTGGAGCCGGCAAGCGCCGGGCGGGAGAGGAGCACCGATCCAGGGATGGGCGATCCATGGATGCGCCGGGTCGCCGTCGGGAACGGAGGCCGATGATGGTGACGTGGACAGGCCGGGGCTCGCCGACTTCCTGCGTCGGCGCCGCGACGCGCTGCAGCCGGCGGACGTGGGGCTGGTCGACGGGCTCCGGCGGCGGGCCAGCGGCCTGCGTCGCGAGGAGGTCGCCGCCCTGGCGAGCATGTCCACCGACTACTACGCGCGGCTGGAGCAGCAGCGCGGCCCCCAGCCGTCGGAACAGATGGTGGCGGCCATCGCCCGGGGGCTGCGCCTCACCCTGGACGAGCGCGACCACCTGTTCCGGCTCGCCGGCCACAACGCCCCGACGCGGGTCCGTCGGTCCGAGCACGTCAGCCCGGCGCTGATGCGGGTCCTGGACCGGCTCGGCGACACCCCCGCCATGGTGGTCTCGGACCTGGCCGACACGCTGGCGCAGAACGGGCTGGCGACAGCGCTGCTCGGCGACCACGCCAGATTCACCGGTCCGGCCCGGAGCGCCTTCTACCGTTGGTTCACCGACCCGGACGAGCGGCGTCACTACCCGGCGGCCGACCACGACCACCAGAGTCGGGTCCAGGCCGCCGGCCTGCGGGCGGCACTGAGTGTCGGCGGCTCCGACACCCGCGCGGGTGACCTGGTGACCAGGTTGCGTGAACTCAGTCCCGAGTTCGTGCAGGTCTGGAACCGGCATGAGGTCGCGGCCCGCTTCGACGACCACAAGACCGTCGTCCACCCCGAGCTCGGTGAGATCGAGCTGGACTGCCAGGTCCTGTTCACCGAGAACCGGGCCCAGACGCTGCTGGTTTTCACCGCTTCACCCGGCACCGAGGGGGCGGGGAAGCTGCAGCTGCTGTCGGTGATCGGCCAGCAGCAGTTCACCGCCTGACGCCGTCGATCCGGCCCCGAGGCCGACGTGTCGAACAGGTGTTCGATACGCTCGTTCGAACAAGCCGGGCCGGGGAGGTGCGTCAATGGGGTGGTCGAACCCGCCGGTGCCCTGGCACACCGTGGAACGGGCCCTGTCCGGCGACCCCGCGCCGGACGACCCGGCTCTGCAGCCCGGGGACGGCGGGGACAGTCCTGCCTGGTCACGGCACCGCGCCCCCTATGAGCCGCCTGTCCGGCCGGCCGCCGACCCGTCTGCCGCCCGCATCGCGGCCGGACCGGCACCGGCACACCAGGCGGTCGTGCCGTACGCGGAGCTGCACTGCCACTCCCACTTCAGTTTTCTCGACGGCGCGTCCAGCCCGGAGCAGCTGGCCGAGACCGCCGCCGGCCTGGGCCTGACCGCGCTGGCCCTGACCGACCACGACGGCTTCTACGGCATCGTCCGGTTCGCCGAGGCGGCGCAGGCGCACGGGCTGGCGACGGTGTTCGGCACCGAGCTGAGTCTGGGGCTGCCCGGCCCGCAGAACGGGGTGGCCGATCCGGTGGGTGAGCACCTGGTGGTGTTGGCCCGCGACCTCGACGGCTACTCGCGGCTGTCGTCCACCGTGTCCGCCGCGCACCTGGCGGGTGGGCAGAAGGGGCGTCCGGTCTACGACCTGGCCCAGGCGGCCGCGGCCGCCGACGGGCACTGGGCCGTGCTCACCGGTGGGCGCAAGGGCGTACTGCGCCGGGCACTCGCCTCCGGCGGGATCGATGCGGCGAGCACCGCTCTGGACCGATTGGTGGCGTTGTTCGGCGCCGAGGCCGTGCACGTCGAGCTCACCGACCACCGGCTGCCCACCGACGGGGACACGATCGACGCGCTCACCGCTCTCGCCGAGCGCCACCGGCTGCCCACCGTGGCCACGAACGGCGTGCACTACGCCCTCCCGGACCGGGCCAGGCTTGCCTCGGCGATGGCCGCGGTGCGGGCTCGGCGCAGCCTGGACGAGATGGACGGCTGGCTGCCGGCGGCACCGGTGGCCTGCCTGCGCTCCGGTGCGGAGATGGGAGCACTGTTCACCGCCCACTCGGACGCGGTGGCCGCCGCCGCTCGCCTCGGCGCGGAGTGCGCGTTCGACCTCGGTCTGGTCGCTCCGTCGCTGCCGCCGTTCGACGTCCCCGCCGGGCACACCGAGGACAGCTGGCTGCGCGAACTGGTGCGGCGCGGCGCGCTGGGCCGATACGGTAGCCGGGAGGCCGATCCGGTCGCGTGGGCCCGGCTGGACCACGAGCTGTCCGTCATCAGCGAGCTCGGCTTCGCCGGCTACTTCCTCGTCGTGGAGGACATCGCCCGGTTCTGCCACGACGCCGGAATCCTGTGTCAGGGCAGGGGATCGGCAGCGACCTCGGCAGTCTGCTTCGCCGTGGGAATCACCAATGTCGACGCGGTGAAGTACGACCTGCTGTTCGAGCGCTTCCTGGCCCCGGAACGCGACGGCCCGCCTGACATCGACATCGACATCGAGTCCGACCGCCGGGAGGAGGCGATCCAGTACGTCTACGGCCGGTACGGGCGCGACCGGGCCGCCCAGGTGGCCAACGTCATCACCTACCGGGCGCGGTCGGCGGTGCGCGACATGGCCCGTGCGCTCGGGTTCTCCCCGGGCCAGCAGGACGCGTGGAGCAAGGGCATCGACCGCTGGGGGCCGCTGGCCGACCGGGCCGACCCGTCGTTCGCGGAGTCCGGCATCCCGGACCAGGTGCTCGATCTGGCCGCCGAGCTGCAGGACGCCCCACGCCACCTGGGGATCCACTCCGGCGGGATGGTGCTTGCCGACCGGCCGGTCGCGCAGATCTGCCCCGTTGAGTGGGCGCGGATGGAGAACCGCTCTGTCCTGCAGTGGGACAAGGACGACTGCGCGCGGACCGGGTTGGTGAAGTTCGACATGCTCGGGCTGGGGATGCTCTCGGCGCTGCACTACGCCGTGGAGCTGGTCGCCGAGCACCAGGGGCTGACGGTGGCGCTGCACGAGCTGGACCTGGAGGACCCGCAGATCTACGCGATGCTCTCCCGGGCCGACTCGGTCGGGGTGTTCCAGGTCGAGTCCCGCGCGCAGATAGCGACCCTGCCCCGGCTGCGGCCGCGGACCTTCTACGACCTGGTGGTCGAGGTCGCACTCATCCGGCCCGGTCCCATCCAGGGCGGCTCGGTGCACCCCTACATCCGGCGGCGCAACGGCCAGGAGCCGGTCACCTACGACCACCCGCTGCTGGAGCCGGCGCTGCGCAAGACCCTCGGCGTCCCGCTGTTCCAGGAGCAGCTGATGCAGATGGCCATCGACGTCGCCGGGTTCACCCCCGCCGAGGCCGACCAGCTTCGCCGGGCGATGGGTGCCAAACGGTCGACGGAGAAGATGGCCCGGCTGCGGGACCGGCTGTTCGAGGGGATGGCGCAGCGCGGGGTCGGCGGCGACGTGGCAGAGACCGTCTACCGCAAGCTGCTGGCGTTCGCGAACTTCGGCTTCCCGGAGAGCCACTCGATCAGCTTCGCGGCGCTGGTGCTGTACAGCTCCTGGTTCAAGCGCTACCACCCGGCTGCGTTCTGCGCGGCGCTGCTGCAGGCGCAGCCGATGGGGTTCTACTCACCGCAGAGCCTGGTCGCCGACGCCCGCCGGCACGGCGTGGTCGTCCGCGGCCCGGACGTCAACGCCAGCCTCGCCGCCGCGACCCTGGAGCCGGACGACCCGGACCACCCGGAGAGCACCCGTCTGGGCCCGGGCGGGGTGGGTCCGGGCGGGGTGGGGACCGGCAGTGGGGAGCCGGCGGACTGGGGCCGCGGCGGGCCGGTGGTGCGTCTGGGCCTGCGTGAGGTCCGGCACATCGGGGCCGACCTCGCCGAGCGGATCGTCCACGAGCGCAGGGTAGCGGGGGCGTACACCGGTGTCGGGGACCTGGCCCGCCGGATCGGCCTGGACGTGCGTCAGACCGAGGCGCTGGCCACCGCGGGGGCGTTCGGTTGCTTCGGGCTGGATCGCAGAGCAGCGCTCTGGGGCGCGGGGGCTGCCGCGGGGGAGCGGTCGGATCGGCTGCCGGGCAGCAGCGTCGCGCCGGCTGCGCCCGCACTGCCGGGGATGGACGCCGAGGAGCTGCTGATCGCCGACCTCTGGGCGACCGGCGTCAGCGCCGACAGCCATCCGATCGCCCACCTGCGGGCCCGGCTGGACGCGATGGGCATCGTCCGGTCGGACCGGGTGCAGGCCATGGCGCACAACCGGCGCGTCGTGATCGGCGGCATCGTCACCCACCGCCAGCGTCCAGCGACGGCCGGCGGGGTCACCTTCGTCAACCTCGAGGACGAGGCCGGGATGCTCAACGTCATCTGCACCCGGCTGGTGTGGGACCGGCACCGGCACGCCGCGCTGACCAGCTCCGCGCTGCTGGTCCGCGGGCGCCTGGAGCGCTGCGACGGCGGCACCGGTCCGGTGATCAACATCCTCGCCGACCGCATCGAGCGCCTGGACCTGCGCGTCCCCGTCCGGTCCCGCGACTTCCGCTAGCCCTCGCGGAGCCGTTCCGCTGCCCTCTGGACGTCCACGACGAGTCGCTGGAAACTGTCGAGTTGACGGACCGGGCCGTGTCGATCCAATCGTTCCAGGAGTTCCCGCCGCGCCTGGGGAAGCCGCGCTTTAAAGCGTGCTGCGCGACGGCCCCGTAGACCCGAGGCGTCCACGAGCGCCACCTGCAGCACCGCCTTGCTGTCGCTGACCGACTCGACGTGGGGTGGTAGCTCCATCCATTCCCTTCCGTCCGGATTGCCCGAAACAAACCGGATCTCGTCTACGTCCACCAACAACCACGACTCAGTCATCGTCTGTGGGAGCACACGGATGACCGGACAGGTCAAACCGACGACCCCGACGGACCGGTCGATCTCCGTCCGCCGGTCGGTGTCCGAAGTCCGGTCGACGTCACGGTGCACGACCAGCACATCCGGAGGTCCTTCGTGGAGGATTGTCGCCGCTCGGATCTTTCCGTCGAGTCGTCGGACCGATACATCGGGGACCGTTGACAGGTCGGGGCGCACGATGCGGGTTTCGAGGCCTTCGTCCGCCAGGAGATCCTCGACGAGGGATCCAAGCGGTATATCGGAGGTACCTTCACAAACGAACAGTCTACGGATCATGCCGAGAGATCGAGGGGCAACTGCAGTTGGGCCCCGGGAGGTGCCGTCAGATATGCCAGGATGTCCGCCCGGGTGAAACTGTCAGCTACCCCCGCCGTTCGCCACGAGTCCACCGAAGGCAGGAGACTGAGGGCCCGGATGACCGAACCGTCGTCCATCCGGACGCGCTTGACGTCCGCGACAAGGAGGTCGGGCAGACCTACGAGCTGGACCACCCCGGGAGAGTGGGTGTTCACGATGACCTGCCGTAACGGGTTGCCGTCGCCGGGATCCTCCGTGGGGTCAACTGCGAGATCGTGCACGAGCCCGACGATGGCTGGAAGGTTGGCCGGGTGGATTCCGTTCTCGGGTTCTTCCATACAGATCAGTCCGGTGGACGTCGGATCTTCCAACAGGACACACAGCGCGAGGAACCTCAACGTCCCCTCGGACAGGGCTCGAGCGGGCAGCCGGATGCCGCCGCGCTCCTGGAGGAATAGTGTAAAGACCTCACGAACCGGGTCGGTCTCCACATTCACCGAGTCGACACCGACGCCGGTCAATTCTGCTAGTCGGCGCGCGACGCGCCCGTAGACGGCTGTTGATCCGTCCGGCCCAGCAGACCCGCTGTCTTCGTGCGCGATCCTGAAGAGGGTCGATGCCACATGGCGTCCGTCCGCGCCCAACGAGCGCGGGTCTGCGAATGAGTCCGGAGCGCGCAGTGCGGTCGGCTCGAGCGCCAACCGACGCCAGCTCTGCATCTCCCGTTTCGCCGCCAGGATCGTCGGCGAATCATTGGTCGTAATGGAGCTGAGGACCGTCCGACCGGCTCTACTAGCCGCTCGTGGCTGTGGACGCCCCCGACTGCCACCGTCGCCGTGGACGTTGATCACCACGCCGTTTTCGCGAACTTCGGTGGACAGGAAGGCGCCAGCGCGACGCTCGCCCCGTACGACTGAATCCCGGAACTTCTTAGAGTGCCCGAACAGCAGGTGGCTTTTCGCATCACCGCGGGTGATGTGCTGCAGTTTCTCGGCGAGCAATGTCAGACGACCGACGCCCGCCTTCGACTCGGGCGCTTCGTACCCAAGCTTGAGGTCGTATGTCAAAAAGGTCGTAGTAGCCGCCGTCGAGGCCCCAAGGTCATCGTCGAAGACGGCCGGGACAAGCATTTCGACCGACATGTCGATTTGCCGGTTCTTGCTCCGGTAACCGTCCCAGAATAAGTCGCGCGGGTCCCCGCCCCGGATACCGGAGGCCCCGCGTACCTGCTGAGACGCTTCCACGAGGGACTCGGTGGCCAGGTACGACAGGAACTGGATGGCGTCGAAAACGTTCGACTTACCGATTCCGTTCGCGCCGGCGATGCAGGTGAAGGGCCCGAAGCGCACGTCGATGTCTCGCAAATTCTTGAAGCCGTGGACCTTCAGTCGCGTCAGCACCGGTGGACCCCTTTCGACTGCTGTTGACCCTACCGGCGACACCGCATCCGTAGTGTGCCCGGCGTGCCCGCCGACGCGCCGACCATCCTCGCGACCTCCGGCGGCGTCCGACCCAGCGGCCGGCTGCGCTGGGAGGTCGGACCGCTGACCCGGCACGCGGTGGAGCTGGCCGGGGTCACCGGCCGCGCGCCGCGGGTCTGCTTCCTGGCCACGGCATGCGGCGACGACCGCGGCCTCGTCGCGGACTTCCACGCTGCCGCGGCACTGGCGGGGTGGACCGCGTCATCGCTGGCGCTGTTCCCGATGCCCAGCGTGGAGGACATGGCCGCGCACCTGCTCGACCAGGACGTCGTCTGGGTGTGGGGCGGCAGTGTCGCCGGCCTGCTCGCGATGTGGCGGCTGCACGGGTTGGACACCGTGTTCCGCCAGGTCTGGGAGGCCGGCATCGTGCTGACCGGGGTATCCGCGGGGTCGATCTGCTGGCACGTCGGCGGGACGACCGACTCCTTCGGGCCCACGCTGCGCCCGGTGACGAACGGGCTGGCGCTGCTGCCCTGGTCCAACGGTGTCCACTACGACGCGGAAACCCAGCGCCGGCCGTTGTTCCAGTCCCTGATCGCCGACGGAACGCTGCCGAACGGTTACGCGACCGACAACGGCGCCGGCCTGCTGTACCGCGGGACCGATCTGGTGGAGGCGCTCGGCGAGGTCGACGGCGCCGGTGCCTACCGTGTCGTCCGCGACGGCGACCGGGCGGTCGAGACCCGTCTCGACGTCCGCCGGCTGTCCTAGCCACGGCGGCCGGCGGGTGCGCGGCGACGGGGACGGCTGGGTCCGGTGCGGCGACGGGCAGCGGCGGTGGGGTCGGCACGGCGCGGCCGGACTGCTGCTGCGGGCACCCGGCCCGGACCCCGCCGATCCGCTGGTGCTGCTGCAACTCCGGGTCGGCTGGAGCCATCACGGCGGCACCTGGGGCATCCCCGGCGGGGCGCGGAACTCGCACGAAACCGCCACGATGGCGGCGTTGCGTGAGGCGACCGAGGAGACCGGCATCGACCCGCACGTGGTCGGGGTCCGCGGTGAGCTGGTCGACGACCTCGGCGGCGATCCCAGCGGTTGGACGTACACCACGGTCGTCGCCGACGTCGCCGCACCGCTCGGCACGGTGCTCGATCGGGAGAGCGACGCTCTGCAGTGGGTTCCGGAGTCGGCAGTCACCGGCCTCGGCCTGCACCCGGGGCTGCGGGCGAGCTGGCCGCTGCTGCGTGCGCGCCCGGTGGGGCTGGTCGTGGACGTCGCGAACGTCGTCGGTTCGGTGCCCGACGGGTGGTGGCGGGACCGGGCCGCCGCCTCCACCCGACTGCTGACCGCGCTGGCCGCGGTCCTGCCGCGCACGGTGCGGATCGGTGGTGGAGGCGCGTCGTCGTTCGACAGGGTGGGTTCGGCGCTGGTCGTGCTCGAGGGGGCCGCGCGGTCGGCGGCCGACGTCGAGGGCCTGACGGTGCTGCGGGCGGTCGGGTCCGGTGACGACGCCGTGGTCGAGGCCGCTGATCGGATCGCCGCCGCCGGCGCCGCGGCCCTCGTGGTGAGCGCCGATCGCGGACTGTTGGACCGGCTGCCCGCCGGAACAGCGTCCCTGGCGCCGTCGGTGCTCCGGTCCTGGTTGGACTGAGTCGCTGGGCTCCTGGCTGCGCTGACTCGTCACCGGCGCGGAGCCGTCACCGGGCAGGATGGCTCGCGATGGACACCGACCGATCCGATACCCCTCCCGACGTAGCAGCCGTGTCAGCCGCGCCTGCCCCCGACCCCGCGACCGGCGGGGACACCGTCACCCGCGGTCGGCACGACACGGTGCTCGTCGTGGACTACGGCGCGCAGTACGCCCAGTTGATCGCCCGCCGGGTCCGGGAGTGCGACGTCTACTCCGAGGTCGTTCCGCACACCCTGACCACCGAGCAGCTGCTGGCCCGGGAGCCGGCCGCCATCGTGCTGTCCGGCGGGCCGTCCTCGGTGTACGCCGCCGGCGCCCCGTCGGTGGATCCGGCGCTGTTCGAGGCCGGCGTGCCCGTCCTCGGGATCTGTTACGGCTTCCAGGCGATGGCGCAGGCGCTCGGCGGGACGGTGCAACACACCGGGCGCTCGGAGTACGGCCGGGCCGTCGTCAGCCACACCGACGGCTCGGCCCTGCTGGGCGGGCTGCCCGCCGAGCACCAGGCGTGGATGAGCCACGGCGACCAGGTCACGGCGGCGCCGGCCGGGTTCACCGTCACCGCGACCAGCCCCGGCTCCGCGGTGGCGGCGTTCGAGCAGGCCGACCGCCGGCTGGCCGGGGTCCAGTTCCACCCCGAGGTCGCGCACTCACCGTTCGGGACCCGGGTGCTCGACCGGTTCCTGCACGACGTCGCCGGGATCGGCCGGGACTGGACGACCACGGGCGTCGTGGCGGAGCAGGTCGAGCGGATCCGGGACCGGGTCGGCGAGGGCCGCGCCATCTGCGGGCTGTCCGGTGGCGTCGACTCAGCAGTCGCCGCGGCGCTGGTCCAGCGGGCCATCGGGGACCGGCTGACCTGCGTCTTCGTCGACCACGGACTGCTGCGGGCCGGCGAGCGGGACCAGGTCGAGCGGGACTTCGTGGCCGCCACCGGTGCCCGGCTGGTCACCGTCGATGTCGCCGATCGGTTCCTGGCCGCGCTGGCGGGGGTGACCGATCCGGAGACGAAGCGCAAGACGATCGGCCGGGAGTTCATCCGGGCCTTCGACGGCGCCGCGCTGGACCTGATGCGGGCCGCAGGCCCCGACGCGCCTGGCACCGACGCACCCATCACGTTCCTCGTCCAGGGCACGCTCTACCCGGACGTGGTGGAATCCGGGGGCGGCACCAACGCGGCGACGATCAAGAGCCACCACAACGTCGGCGGGCTGCCGGCGGACCTGGCGTTCGACCTGGTCGAGCCGCTGCGGGACCTGTTCAAGGACGAGGTCCGCGCGGTCGGCGCCGAGCTCGGCCTGCCCGCCGCGATCGTCGGCCGCCAACCGTTCCCCGGGCCCGGCCTGGGGATCCGGATCATCGGCGAGGTGACGCGCGAGCGGCTGGACATCCTGCGCGCCGCGGACGCGATCGCCCGCGAGGAGCTGACCGCCGCCGGGCTGGACCAGACCATCTGGCAGTGCCCGGTGGTGCTGCTGGCCGAGGTCCGCTCGGTCGGCGTGCAGGGTGACGGCCGGACCTACGGCCACCCGGTGGTGCTGCGCCCGGTAACCAGCGAGGACGCGATGACCGCCGACTGGGCCCGGGTGCCGTACGAGGTGCTGGAACGGGTGTCCACCCGGATCACCAACGAGGTCCGCGAGGTCAACCGCGTGGTGCTGGACGTCACCAGCAAGCCGCCCGGCACCATCGAGTGGGAGTAGCCGCCCGTCGTGGACGCCCCCCGGCCGGCATCGGGCACCTGAGCACCGCGCTCGGCTCGGCATCCAGGGCAGCCTCAGGTCGCGGCGGGTGCCGTCGCGAGCGCGGTGCAGACGTGACCGGGATGACGGGGCTGACGGGGACGGGTCAGTCGATGCGGTGCACGTCGAAGGTCTCGGCCGCCGATCCCGCGGGCAGCCCTGCCTCGGCTGCCGTCACCGCCATCCAGTCGCGGACCAGCTCCTCGACCGGCGCGAAGCCGTCGGGGAACTGGGACGTGTGGGCGGACAGCGCCGCCATCTTGCGGTCGAGGTTGGCCGTGACGTCCACGACATGGTTGGTCGCCCGGCCGGCCTGGACCCAGATCTCCCGGACGGTCCAGGGCGCCAGGCCCTCCTCCCGCAGCAGTTCGACGTGCGCGTAGGGGTTGCGCGCATCCGGGTAGACGGCCCGCAGCGTCGCCTCGCCGGTGTGCATGTGGTCCGGGTGGCAGGCCGGCATCCGCTCCAGGTACCACTCGGGACTGGTGGTCAGCACCCGCTGCGGCCGGACGCGGCGGATGACCCGGCTGATGTCCCGGCGCAGTGCCGCGGTGACCTCCACGAAGCCGTCCGGCTGCAGGTCGCCGTTGGGCTGGCCGTCCGGTCCGGGATGGCCGAGGAACCGGACGTCGGTGACCCCGACCACAGCCGCGGCGGTGCGCTGCTCCGCCTGGCGCATCGCCGGCAGGTCCGAGCGCACCACCGCGTCGTCGAAGCCGCCCGCGTCGCCGGTGGTGACCAGCAGGTAGGTGACGGCGATCCCCGCGTCGGTCCAGCCGGCGATGGTCCCGGCGGCTCCGAAGTCGATGTCGTCCGGGTGCGCGACGACGACGAGCCCGCGCTCCACCTCCTCGTCGGGGTACGGGCCGGTCTCTCGCTCTGCCACTGGTCCTCCGTCTGCGTGGGCCGTTCCGCTCCGTGCAGTCTCCCGCCCGCCCGCGACCGGTCGGCGCGACGGGTGCCGCGACGCAGGCGGCGCGGTGGGTTGTCCGGCTGCCGGGTGGCAGGCCACGATGCCCCGATGGGCCTGCTGCGACCGTCCACTACGGCCACCGTCCTGGTTGGTGCCGCGTCCGGGGCGTTCGCGTCCTGGGTCAAGGTGCTGGCCGAGGCGCCGATGCAACGGATCGCCGAGCAGGTCTGGCCGCCGGCGCCGGGCCAGAAGGAACTGGTCGGTGCCGACCCGGCGGGGCGCCCCGAGCGGATGCCACCCGCGGTGATCGCCACCGCGGTCTGGAAGCGGATGACCGGCCGGGACCTCGCGATCCCGCAGGCGTTGGCCGCTCAGACCGTCATCCACTACGCGTTCGGCACCGGTTTCGGCGTCGTCTACGCGCTGGTTGCCCGCAGTGTCCCGGCGGCGACGCTCGGCCTCGGTGCCGCGGCCGGCGTGGTGTTGTACGGGCTGACGCACGGTGCGGCCGTTCCCGCGCTTGGCGTCCAGCCGTCGCCGGCGAAGCTGCCACGGGCGGCGGTCGCCTGGGAGGGCGGCTCCCACGTCGTCTTCGGGGTGGCCCTGGAGGTCAGCCGGTCCCTGCTCTCGATCCCGGTCCGGTGAACGACCCGGTTGCGGCCGCGCCCCGTACCGACGGGCTCTAGGCAGACCAGCGCGGCCGAGCAGCAGCGATTCGCCCTCCAGGCCGCCGCCGAGGCTCGGATCGGATCGGGGACCATCGAGATGGCGGCCTCGAGCGAGGTTCTCGTCGGCGCGAACGCCGGGAGTAGCTGGGCCTACGAGACGGTGACGTCGGGCCGGTGGAAGGTTCGGCTGGCCTGTGTCGGGACCGGGATCCTCACCGTGTACTCAGGCCCGCCGTCGGTGCTGGCGCGGCCGGCGACCGCGCCACCGGATCGGCGCGGACCGGAGCACTTGTCCACGAACTGCGGCAACGTGGTGACCTTCACCACGGGCCAGGCGGGGCCGGACGGTCTGGAGATCCAGGCCACGCTCGCGCACGCCGAGCCGATGACCGGGATCGCCTGGCGCCGCGTCGGTTGACCGGGCCGTCCGGGCCGGGTCCCGTCGGACCTCGGCCGTAGTCTCGAACGACGATGACGACGCCTCCCTCGCTGCAGCCGGACCTGCTCGCCGGCCTGCTCCCGCCGACCGGTCCGCGGGGCATCCCGACCGTCGGCGGGGGAGCGGCCGACGTCGCCGCCCGGGCCCGGGAGGCCGGGGCGCGGGCGCACGCGGAGGCCGCCCGGCGCCGCGAGGAGCACGTCGAGGACCTGCTGTCCGGGTTGAACCCGTCCCAGCGGGCGGCAGTCGTGCACACCGGCTCGCCGCTGCTGATCGTCGCCGGCGCCGGGTCCGGCAAGACCCGGGTGCTGACCCGCCGCATCGCCTACCTGCTCGCCGCCCGCGACGTGCACCCCGGCGAGATCCTCGCGATCACGTTCACCAACAAGGCCGCCGGAGAGATGCGGGAGCGGGTGTCGGCGATGGTCGGCAACCGGGCCCGGCTGATGTGGGTGTCGACCTTCCACTCCGCGTGCGTGCGGATCCTGCGCCGGGACGGCTCCCCGCTGGGCATCGGCGGCTCGTTCTCCATCTACGACCAGGCCGACGCCCAACGGCTGATGGCGATGGTCTGCCGCGACCTGGACCTGGACGCGAAGAACTACAACCCGAAGGGCATCCAGGCCTGGGTGTCGAACCTGAAGAACGAGCTGGTCGGTCCGGACGACGCGGCCGGCCGCGCGGCGAACCACATCGAGAAGACCTACGCCGAGTGCTACGCCCTCTACCAGCGGCGGCTCAGCGAGGCCGGTGCTCTCGACTTCGACGACCTCATCATGCGCACGGTTCAGCTGCTGCAGCGTTTCCCCGCCGTCGCGGAGACCTACCGCCGCCGGTTCCGGCACGTGCTGGTCGACGAGTACCAGGACACCAACCACGCCCAGTACATGCTGGTGCGCGAGCTCGTCGGTCTCGGCGCCGGCGGTGTCCCGGGTGTGGAGGTTGTGGCGCCGGCGGCCGCGGATGCGCCCGCTCACGAGACCCCGGCGATCGGCCCGGCGGATCTGGTGGTCGTCGGTGACGCCGACCAGTCCATCTACGCCTTTCGCGGGGCGACCATCCGCAACATCCTGGAATTCGAGCGCGACTACCCGCAGGCGCGGACGATCCTGTTGGAACAGAACTACCGCTCGACCCAGAGCATCCTGACCACGGCCAACGCGGTGATATCCCGCAATCCCGGCCGCGGGCCGAAACGGCTGTGGACCGACGCCGGCGCGGGGGAGCAGGTGGTCGGGTACGTCGCGGACGACGAGCACGCCGAGGCCCAGTTCGTCGCCGACGAGATCGACCGACTCGCCGACGCGGGTAGTGCACGCCCGGGCGATGTGGCCGTGTTCTACCGGACCAACGCCCAGTCCCGGGTGTTCGAGGAGGTTTTCATCCGCGTCGGCCTGCCGTACAAGGTCGTCGGCGGGGTCCGCTTCTACGAGCGCCGGGAGATCCGGGACGCCCTGGCCTATCTACGGATGCTGGCCAACCCGGCCGACGAGGTGTCCCTGCGCCGGGTGCTGAACGTGCCGAAGCGGGGGATCGGGGACCGCACCGAGCAGGTGGTCGAGTCCTTCGCGGCGCGCGAGCGGGTGCCGTTCACCCAGGCGCTGCGCCGAACCGGAGAGATCGGTGATCTCGGGACCCGGGCGATCGGCGCGGTCGGCGCGTTCGTGGGGCTGGTGGACGAGCTGCAGGCGATGGTTGCCGACGGCGCCGACCCCGGCGATTTGTTGGAAGCGGTGCTCTCACGGACGGGTTACCTGTCGGAGCTGGAGTCGTCCAGTGACCCGCAGGACGAGTCCCGCGCGGACAACCTGCGCGAGCTGGTCGCAGTGGCCCGGGAGTTCAGTGAGGCCGAGACCGACGGCGGCTTGGTCGGGTTCCTCGAGCGGGTCGCCCTGGTCGCCGACAGCGATCAGATCCCGGACAACGGATCGGACAGCGGGTCGGCCGGTGGTGAAGGCGCCGCGGCGACGGGCGACGTCGACGCCGAGGTCGCCGCCGCCCGCGAGGCAGGCGTCGTCACGCTGATGACCCTGCACACGGCGAAGGGGCTGGAGTTCCCGGTCGTCTTCCTGACCGGGTTGGAGGACGGCACGTTCCCGCACAGCCGGGCCCTGGCCGATCCGGCGGAGCTGGAGGAGGAACGCCGGCTGGCCTATGTCGGCGTCACCCGGGCCCGCGAGCGGCTGTACCTGACCCGCTCGGTGAGCCGGTCAGCTTTCGGCGCGCCCCAGCACAACCCGGCATCGCGGTTCCTCGACGAGGTGCCGACCGAGACGATGCGCTGGGAGCGCACCGAGGCCGACACCGTCCGGTGGGATTCCGGACGCTGGGACTCGGGGCGCTGGGACTCGGGGCGCAGTGACCCTGGTGGGAGCCAGGACACGGGCGACTGGGAGGGCTGGAGCCGGTGGGGCAGCCGCACCCCCGGGTCGTCCAGTCGCGAGGCGGCGGCCCCCGGCGGCTCGGCCGGCAACAGCTGGACGCCGTCGTCGTCCGGCCGGGCGCGGCCGACCGCCCGGCCTGCGCCGAGCGGCGGCTCCCGGCCGGTCGTGTCCGTGGCTGCCGGTGACCGGGTGCTGCACGACACCTTCGGCATGGGCACCGTCGTCGCCACCCAGGGTGCCGGGGAGCGCGGCGAGGCCACCGTCGACTTCGGCGACGGCGAGAAGCCCAAGCGGTTCCTGCTCCGGTTCGCCCCGCTGACGAAGCTGTGACCGGCCCGGCCCGGCCCGGCCCGGCCCGGCCCGGCCCGGCCCGGCCCGGCCTGGACCGCGACCACGGGTCAGCGGGTCGCGGCGATCAGTCCGTCAGCGGGCGAACGCGGGTCTCCTTCTCGCTGAAGACCAGCCGCTCCGGTTCGACGGCCAGCGCCACCCGCTGTCCCTCGACCCGCACCAGGTCGGCCAGGGTCGTGAGCGGTCCGTCGGGCAGGACCCGCACCGCATCGGCGGACACGGCGAGGAAGTCGCGGAACCCGGCCAGCGAAACCCCCGCCGACGGCCCCGTCTCCGGACCGTCGAGGGACAGGTACTCCGCGAGCCGGCGGAACAGCTTCGGCAGCAGCACGACCTCGGTCTCCAGCTGGGTGCGGCCGGTGAGGACGAAGCCGCTCGTCGTCACATCCGCCGCCCAGATGCCCGTGCCGGCGGTCCGGGCGGTGGCCGTGATGGCGGCGAGCGCGTCGCGTAGGTCCGCGGCCAGGTCGGTGTAGAAGGTCGGGTAGGCCAGCCCGTCGGCGAGCTGGCCCGCGTTGACCGTCGCGCCGAGCATGTCCGGCGTCAGCGCGACCGGCCCGTCGCCACCGCCGGCCGACCACCGGGCATCAGCGGTCGCCCGATCGCCTGCCAGGACGAAGGAAACCGGGCGGCCGTTCAGGTCCGCGCCCGCGGTGACGATCCACCCCGGGACCTCGGCCGGCTCGGGATTGCTGATCGTGCCGGTGTCCGGGTCGCGTCGCCATCCGTCGAACCCGAGCCGCGTCAGTAGCGACTCCGTCGCGCGGACCGCGAACTCCGGCGGCTGGCGCCACTGCCCGCCGCCGCCGGGTGGGGCGTAGTGCGTCTCGAGCGCGTCGATCGCGTCCAGCCGCAGCTGGGTGCTCCCGGCGGCGTTCACCCGCGCGCGGATGCCGGCGTCGCGCCAGACACCGGGCTCGTCGGCCGTGAACCGCACCGAGTCACCGTCCGGGCTGGTGCCGGCGATGCGGAACCGTCCCGCGATCGACGTGGGTGCCACGGGCGGTGCCGGTTGCAGCAGGGCGAGGTATCCGGTCATGGGCCAACCGTGGCAGCCCGGTCCGACAGGTCCGTCACCGTGCTCCCGTCGACCGGGCCGCTCGATACCCTCGCTGCGACGTAGCCGGCCGCCGGCAACCGATCGGGAGGCACCAGGGTGGACCTGTACGAGTACCAGGCGCGCGACGTGTTCGAGGCGAACGGTGTGCCCGTGCTCGCTGGCCTGCTCGCCCGGACGCCCGACGAGGCGGCCGCCGCGACATCGGCGATCGGCCCGGCCTCCGGTGGCGTCGTCGTGGTCAAGGCACAGGTCAAGGTCGGTGGTCGCGGTCTGGCCGGCGGGGTCAAGGTGGCCCGCAGCCCGCAGGAGGCCCGGGACGTCGCCGGCCGCATCCTCGGCATGGACATCCGCGGGCACACCGTCCACGCGGTGATGGTCGCCCAGGGCGCCGACATCGCGGCCGAGTACTACGTGTCGCTGCTGCTGGACCGGTCCAACCGCAGCTACCTGGCGATGGCCAGCGTCGAGGGCGGGATGGAGATCGAGCGGCTCGCCGTCGAGCGACCCGATGCCCTCGCCCGGGTGAGCGTCGACCCGACGGTCGGCATCGACCGGGCCACCGCCGACGAGCTGGTCGGTCTGGCCGGCTTCCCCGTGGACGTCGCGCCCGCGGTGGCCGGGGTCCTGCGCAGCCTGTGGGACGTCTATGCCGCCACCGACGCGACGCTGGTCGAGGTCAACCCGCTGGTACGCACCGGCGACGGCCGCATCGTCGCGCTGGACGGCAAGGTGAGCCTGGACGACAACGCCGCGTTCCGGCACCCGGAGTTCGCCGAGCTCGCCGCGGCCGACCCCGAGGACGCCGACCCCCTTGAGGCGCGCGCGCGGGCCAAGCACTTGAACTACGTCAAGCTCGACGGGTCGGTCGGCATCATCGGCAACGGCGCCGGGCTGGTGATGAGCACCCTGGACGTGGTCGCCTACGCGGGTGAGGCCGTCGGCGGGGTGAAGCCGGCGAACTTCCTCGACATCGGCGGGGGAGCGTCGGCGCAGGTGATGACCGACGGCCTCGGGATCGTGCTCTCCGACCCGCAGGTGCGCAGCGTGTTCGTCAACGTCTTCGGCGGGATCACCGCCTGCGACGAGGTCGCGAACGGCATCGTCGGTGCCCTGGCCGTTCTCGGGGACACGGCGAGCAAGCCGATCGTCGTGCGGCTGGACGGCAACAACGTCCAGGCGGGGCGGGCGATCCTCGCCGCGGCCGCGCACCCGCTGGTCCGGTTGGCGGACACGATGGACGGCGGCGCGGCCACCGCGGCCGAACTCGCCGGCGCTGCCGTTGCCGGAGCACCGCTCCCGAACGAGGAGGAGAACTGACGTGGCCGTGTTCCTGACCGGGTCCAGCACCGTGCTGGTGCAGGGGATGACCGGCGCCGAGGGACGCAAGCACACCCAACGGATGCTGATGTCCGGGACGGCGGTCGTCGGCGGGGTGACGCCCGGCAAGGGTGGCCAGACGGTGGACTTCACCGGGCCGGACGGAGCGCCGCTCACGCTTCCCGTGTTCGGGTCGATGGGCGATGCCGTCGCCGCGACGGGTGCGGACACCTCGGTGGTCTTCGTCCCGGCCCGTGCCACCAAGCCGGCCGTGCTCGAGGCGATCCAGGCCGGCCTGCCCCTGGTCGTCGTCATCACCGAGGGCGTGCCGGTCCGGGACACCGCCGAGTTCTTCACCGTCGCGCAGCGGTCCGGGACGACCCGGCTGATCGGGCCCAACTGCCCGGGCCTGATCTCGCCCGGGCAGTCCAACGCCGGCATCATCCCGGCCGACATCACCCCGCCCGGCCGCATCGGGCTGGTCAGCAAGTCCGGCACGCTGACCTACCAGATGATGTACGAGCTGCGGGAGTTCGGGTTCTCCACCGCCGTCGGCATCGGCGGGGACCCGATCGTCGGGACCACGCACATCGACTGCCTGGCCGCATTCGAGGCCGACCCCGACACCGACGCGATCGTGCTCATCGGCGAGATCGGCGGCGACGCGGAGGAGCGGGCCGCGGCCTACATCGCCGAGTCCGTCCGCAAGCCGGTCGTCGGCTACGTCGCCGGGTTCACCGCCCCCGAGGGCCGGACGATGGGGCACGCCGGGGCGATCGTGTCCGGCTCGTCCGGGACCGCCGCCGCCAAGCGGACCGCCCTGGAACACGTCGGGGTCCGCGTCGGCCGGACACCGTCGGAGACAGCAGCGCTGATGGCCGGGGTGATGCGCGGGATCGTCGGCTGACCACGCCGTGCGGCGAGCCGGGGGGCCGCCAGAGGTGAGCGGAGGAGCCTGCGGTCAGCGGGACCAGCCGTCGACGCGACGCTGCAGGTCGTTGCGCAGCCCTGCGGTGCACGCGTCACGCGCAGTCGTCGTCATCGCCTCGCGCGAGCAGCTCATGAACGAGCGGGCCTCGGTCCAGAAGATGCCCAGGACGACCCCCAGGACGACCGCGACGAGCGCGGCAACCGCGCCGAGGCCGATCGCCGTACCGCCGGGCGCGGCCGGTACACGGGCGCGGCGGGCGAGGACGACCGCGCGGATGCCGAGCGCGACCGCCGCGAGGTCGAGCAGCGCGCCGACCGGGAAGAAGACGATCGTCAGGGCCACACCGGCGACGGCGAGGACGAGGGCGACCCGGCCGGCGCGCCGGGCCGCGTCCTGGACGGCGGCAGGCACCGGTCCGGCGGCAGGCACCGGTCCGGCGGCAGCGCGCCGCGCCGGGTGGACGTCCGCGTCCGGACGCGACGCCGACAGCGGACGCTTCAGCGGCTCGCCCGGGCGGTAGCCGCCGTCTACCGGTGCCGGTCCGGTCGGCGGCCCGGTGGGCGGTGCCGGCGCGGTGGGCGGCGCGTCGGGCGGTGCCGGCCGGGCGACGGTCGGGCCCGCACCGTCGGCTGTCGGGTCCGGCCACGGAGCGGGGCCGGCCGGTGGGCCCCAGCCGGCGGGCCCGCTGCCCGCGTCGCCCCGGCTCTCGGCGTACGGCCGGCGGGCGGCCGGCGCCGAGCTGCCGGTCCGGGGCACGGGATCCAGGTCAGGGAGGCCGGCTACAGCGGTGGCATCGGTCGGGCGCTGTCCGGTCGGGGCTTCGGCGTCCGGCATCGGCCCAGTGTCGCGCACGCCCGGCTAGGGTCCGGGCCCGTGAGGTCCCGGGTCGTCGTGCTCGTCTCCGGTGACGGCAGCCTTCTGCAGTCGTTGATCGACGCCGCCACCGACCCGGCCTACCCGGCGGCAGTCGTCGGTGTGGTCGCCGACCGCCCCGGGGTCCGCGCGCTGGAACGGGCCGCGGTCGTCGGCATCGACACGGCCGTGGTCCGGCCGGCCGACCACGTCCACCGTCCCGCCTGGGACGCGGCCCTGACCGCGGCCACCGCGGCGCAGCAGCCGGACCTGGTGGTCCTGGCGGGCTTCAGCCGGCTGGTCGGGCCGGTCTTCCTGGAGCGCTTCGGCGGCCGAACCCTCAACTCCCATCCGGCGCTGCTGCCGGCGTTCCCCGGTCTGCACGCCCCGCGCGACGCACTCGCGCACGGGGTGAAGGTGACCGGCGCGACGCTGTTCCTCGTCGATGCGGGTACCGACACCGGCCCGATCGTCGCCCAGGTGGCCGTCGCGGTCGCCGAGGACGACACCGAGACGAGCCTGCACGAACGCATCAAGCAGGCCGAGCGCAGGATGCTCCCCGAGCACGTGGGCCGCCTGGCGGCCCGCGGTTTCGTCCTCGACGGCAGGAAGGTGCGCACCGGATGAGCGGCGACCCGGCGGTGGACGGCCCGGCAGCGGACGACTCGGGAGCGGGAGAGCGACGCCCCGTACGGCGAGCGCTGCTCTCCGTCTACGACAAGACCGGCCTCGAGGACCTGGCGCGCGGGCTGGCCGCGGCGGGCGTCGCGCTGGTCAGCACCGGCAGCACCGCCGCCCGGATCGCCGCGGCCGGCGTGCCGGTCACCGCCGTGGAGGACCTCACCGGGTTCCCCGAGTCGCTGGACGGTCGGGTCAAGACGCTGCACCCGGCCGTGCACGCCGGCCTGCTAGCCGACACCCGGCGCCCCGAGCACCTGGCCCAGCTGTCCGAGCTCGGCATCGAGGCCTTCGACCTGCTGGTCGGCAACCTCTACCCCTTCGCGGCGACCGTCGCCTCCGGTGCCGGGCTCGAGGAGTCCGTGGAGCAGATCGACATCGGCGGTCCGGCGATGGTCCGGTCCGCGGCCAAGAACCACGCCACTGTCGCCGTCGTCGTCGACCCGGCCCGCTACCCGCAGCTGCTCGAGGCGGTCGCGTCAGGTGGGACGACGCTGGCCCAGCGCCGGGCGCTGGCCGCCGCGGCGTTCGAGCACACCGCCACCTACGACGCTGCGGTGGCGTCCTGGATGGCGTCGGAGTTCACCGGCGACGACAGCACGTTCCCGGGCTGGGTGTCCATCCCGGCGCGGCGCACGGCCCAGCTGCGGTACGGGGAGAACCCGCACCAGCCGGCGGCCCTCTACGCCCGGAGCGACGTCCCGGCGGGCATCGCGCAGGCCGCGCAGCTGCACGGCAAGGCGATGTCGTACAACAATTACGTCGACGCGGATGCGGCTGTGCGGGCCGCCTACGACTTTGCCGGGCCGTGCGTCGCCGTGGTCAAGCACACCAACCCGTGCGGGCTCGCCGTCGGCGCCCCCGACGCGGCCGACCCGGTCGCCGACGCGCACGCGAAGGCGAACGCCTGCGACCCCGTGTCCGCCTTCGGCGGCGTCGTCGCTGCCAACCGGCCGGTCACCGCGACAACCGCGGACCAGATCGGCCAGGTGTTCACCGAGGTCGTGGTGGCGCCGGGGTTCGAGCCGGCCGCCGTCGACGTGCTGTCGCGCAAGCGGAACATCCGCCTGCTGCGCCTGCCGGCCGGGTTCGCGCTGCCGGCCTCCGACGTCCGCACCGTGTCCGGCGGCCTGCTCGTCCAGGTCGCGGACCGGGTCGACGCCGCCGGCGACGACCCGGCCGGGTGGCGGCTGGCCGCCGGCCCCGCCGTCGACGACGCGACGTCGGCCGACCTGGCGTTCGCCTGGCGGGCCTGCCGGTCGGTGCACTCCAACGCCGTGCTGCTGGCCGCCGGCGGCGCCACCGTCGGCATCGGCATGGGCCAGGTCAACCGGGTGGACGCCGCGAGGTCGGCGGTGGCGCGGGCCGGGAACCGGGCCGCCGGGTCGGTGGCTGCCGGCGATGCGTTCTTCCCCTTCCCCGACGGCCTGCAGGTACTGATCGACGCGGGTGTGCGCGCCGTCGTCGCGCCGGGCGGCTCCCGCCGCGACGACGAGGTCGTCGCAACCGCCGAGGCAGCCGGGGTGAGCCTGTTCCTTACCGCGGCGCGCCACTTCCGGCACTGACAGTGCCTCGTCCCGACGCCCGGCCCGCGAGCAAGGTGCGGCTGCCCTTGCTGGTGGGGGCCGTGCGAGGTCTCTAGCGTCGGGTGTGTGACCGACACCACCGCCGGGCCGCCGGCGTCGCCGGCCGCCCCCCACGCGGACCTCAGCGCCCCCCCCGCGGACGTGAACGCCCCGCACCCGGACCGCACCGAGCCGCACGACGACCGCCTCGCGGGCCGGCTGAACTGGCTGCGGGCCGCCGTGCTCGGCGCCAACGACGGGATCGTGTCGGTGGGCGGGCTGGTGGTCGGGGTGGCCGGTGCCACGGCCGCGCGCGGCACGCTGCTCACCGCGGGAGTCGCCGGCCTGGTCTCCGGTGCGGTGTCGATGGCCCTGGGCGAGTACGTGTCGGTGTCCAGTCAGCGCGACACCGAGCGGGCCGCCCTGGAGATGGAACGTCGGGAGCTCGCCGAGACACCCGAGGAGGAGCTGGACGAGCTGACCGCCATCTACCTCGGTCGCGGGCTGTCGCCGCAGACCGCGCGCACGGTCGCCGAGGAGCTGACCGCGCGGGACGCGCTGGCCGCCCACGCGGACGCCGAGCTCGGGATCCGTCTGGACGACCTCACCCGGCCCGGCCAGGCGGCGGTCGCGTCCGCCGCATCGTTCACCGTCGGGGCGCTGCTGCCGGTGCTGGCGGTCGTCCTGCCGCCGCCGGCGGTCCGCGTTCCGGCGACGTTCGTGGCTGTGCTGATCGCACTGGCGCTGACCGGGGCAACTGGCGCCCGGCTCGGCCGCGCGCGGGTCTCGACGGCGGTCGCCCGCGTGGTCATCGGCGGGGCGATCGGCCTGGCCGTGACGTACGCGATCGGCAGGCTCGTCGGTACCGCCACCGGTTGACCGGGTCGGCATGATCAGGCGTGGTCGGCCGGCCCGGCGGGTGGGCCGGGCGCGCCGGATCTGGAAGGCTCGGTGTCTGTGACGGCGACCCTCATCGACGGCCGGGCGACGGCGAAGGCGATCCGGGAGGACCTCGCGGTCCGGGTCCGGGCCCTGGCGGCGCGGGGGATCACCCCGGGCCTCGGGACGGTGCTGGTCGGCGACGACCCCGCCAGCGTCGCCTATGTCGCCGGCAAGCACCGCGACTGCGCCGGCGTGGGCATCGCCTCCCTGGATCTGCGGCTGTCGGCCGACTCGACGCCGGCGCAGGTCGAGGCGGCGGTCCATCAGCTCAACGCCGACCCGGCGTGCACCGGCTTCCTCGTGCAGGTCCCGCTGCCGCCGCAGCTGGATGCCGGCCGGGTCCTGGAGCTCGTCGACCCGGCGAAGGACGCCGACGGACTGCACCCGGTGAACCTCGGCCGGCTCGTGCTCGGCATGCCTGGGGTGCGCCCGTGCACCGCCCGCGGGATCGAGTACCTGCTGCTCGCCTACGGTGTGCCGACCGAGCGGGCCGACATCTGCGTCGTCGGGCGCGGGACGACCGCCGGCCGGCCGACGTTCCTGCTGCTGGCCAACCGGCTGGAGGCGGGGACCGTCGTCTCCTGTCACCGGCCGACCCGCGACCTGGCCTCCCATGTCCGCGCGGCCGACATCGTCGTGGTCGCGGCCGGTGCGCCGGGCCTGGTGACCGCGGGGATGGTCAAGCCGGGTGCCGCGGTCATCGACGTGGGCATCACCCGGACCGCCGCCGGGCTGATCGGTGACGTCGCCCCGGGGGTCGCGGACGTCGCGGGGTGGCTGGCGCCGGTGCCGGGCGGTGTGGGCCCGATGACGCGCGCCATGCTGCTGACCAACGTCGTCGAGGCCGCGGAGGCGGCTGCGGGTGTCCCGACGCCGGCCGCCGCGGCCTGACCCGGACCGCCGTGGACCGGACCGCCGTGGACCGGCCCGGCGTGACCGGTCCGCCGTGACCGGGACACCGACCCCGGTGGCGGGCGGCCGGTCGGGGGCCCGCTCGGGTCGGTGGACGGGGGAGTGGCCGGTGTCGGTCGTGCTGGTGGTGGCCGCGGTCGGGCTGGTCGTCGTCGGCATAGGTCATTTCAAGCGCGGCTCGGTAGTCTTCTCGGCGGCCCTGCTGCTGGCCGCCGCGCTCCGCACGGTGCTCCCCACGCGGACGGCCGGCATGCTCGCCGTCCGCGGCCGGCTGCTGGACGCGGCGACCCTGACCGTGCTGGGCCTTGCGGTGCTCGGCCTGGTGCTGATCGTCCCGCCGCTGCGCTGACGCCGGTCGGCTCGAGTGCACGGTTCGTCCCGCGCCGTGGCGCGCAGAGCCCGAGGTGTCGGCGCCGTGGCCCGCTCAACTAGCCGACGGCCGCTTCGTGTCCCGGGTCCGCGAGGGGCAGCGTGAGCGCGAAGCTGGTCTGCCCGGTTGTCGCCACGACGGCGTCGCCGCGGTGCCGGCGGGCGATCTGCCGGGTGATGGCCAACCCGAGCCCGGCTCCGCCGCCCTCGGTGGTCGTACGGGGGCGCGCCTGGTCCAGCCGGGTGAAACGCTGGAAGACCCGCTCGCGGTCAGCTGTGGGTATCAGGGGTCCGTCGTTCGCGACGTAGAGCGTGGCGACGCCGTCCCTCGCGTGCAGGCCCAGCGTGATCGTGGTGCGCGCGTGGGCCCGGGCGTTGTCGCCGAGGTTGCGCAGCGCCCGGGAGAGCTCGCTGACCGACCCGAGCACCCGGGCCGCGTCCGGGCCGTCGAGGACCACTGTCGCGCCGAGCGCCCGCAGCCGGCGAACCTCGGCCAGCACCAGCTCGTCAAGGTCCACCGGGACGTACCGGAGCCGGGCTCGTCCCTCGTCGGTACGCGCCAGGAACAACAGGTCCTCGAGCAGGTCGCCCAGACGGCTTGCCTGCTTGGACAGTCGTTCCAGCGTCCCGGCGGCCAGCACGTTGTCGGCATCTGCCCTCGCGACATCGATCTCGGCGTGCAGGACGGCCAGCGGGCTCCGGAGTTCGTGGGACGCGTCGCCGACGAACTCGCGCTGGCGGCTGGCCGCGTCGTCCAGCCGGCTCAGCATCGCGTTCATGGTGATCGCCAGCCGGAAGATCTCGTCGTGCGTCGGAGGGACGGGCACCCGGTCGTCGGGACGTGCACCGCTGATCGCGTCGGCGCTGGCGCGGATGCGCTCGACCGGCGCCAGCCCGCGCCCCACCGCCCGCCAGGTGCTGCCGGCAACAACGAGTAGCAACAGGGGAAGCCCGACAGCCAGCAGCACCGCGAGTCGTGCGGTGCTCAGATCCGCCTGCGCCAGGGACGTCGCGACGTACACCCAACCCGGCCCGCCCGTCAGGGTCGCGGGTTCGACCACGACCCGGAAGGACTGTCCTTCACCACTGATCGGAAGGCCGGCCCGGGTGAAGACCCGCGCCTGCCGCCGGCTCGGTGGCGCAGGCAGCAACGGTGGCTCGCCGAGGATGTTCGGGCTCGCCGCAACGACCTGACCGGCGGCGTCGACGACCTGGACGACGGAGCTGTCCTCGCCGGTGCTGGCCACCGAGCGCGGCAGTCGGATCCCCGCGGCGGAGGCTGCGACATCGCGGGCCCGGGCCTGGCCGGCGGCGTCCAGGCTCGCGACCAGGGAGTTGTGGACGAGAACGACCAGCAGCACACCGCCCACGGCCAGGGCCAACGCCACGGCGATCGTAGCGATTGCGGTCGCGCGGCTGCGGATGCCCACGCGGGCCACCCGGGACCGCAGGCCGCCGCGAACTCCCCGCAGGGCCCTCACGCCCGCGACGCCTCCTCGGTCCCGGCCTCCTCGAGTCGGTAACCGGCCCCACGGACGGTCTGCAACATGTGGGAGCCGAATGGCTGGTCCAGCTTCTTGCGCAGGTACCCCACATAGACCTCGACGACATTGGAGTCGCCCGCGACATCGGCGTCCCACACCTGCTCGATGATTTCACCGCGGGTGACGACCTCGCCGTGCCGGCGGGCGAGCAGTTCCGCCAGGGCGAACTCCCGCGCAGTCAGCCGGACCTCGGTCCCGCCCTTGAAGCACCGCCGGGAGGCCGGATCCAAACGCAGGTCGCCGACCGCGATGTGCGGCGCGCGGCCACCGGCTCCGCGGCGCAGCAGGGCTCGCAGGTGGGCCGTCAACACCACGAACGAGAACGGCTTGGACAGGAAGTCGTCCGCGCCCAGGTCCAACGCGTCAGCCTCGTCGAACTCGCCGTCCTTGGCCGTGAGCATCAGGATCGGTACGCGGGATCCGGCCCGGCGCAGCCGGCGGCAGACCTCGTAGCCCGACAGGCCGGGCAGCATGATGTCGAGCACGACGACGGCCGGATCGAACTCCTGCGCCATCCACAGTCCGTCGACGCCGTCGGCCGCGGTCTGGACGACGAAGTGCTCCGCCCGCAGTCCCCGGGCCAATGCCGAGCGCAGGTCGTCCTCGTCCTCGACGACCAGGACCTTCAACTCCGCTGTACCCCCCGGCGTGCTCGTCGCTTCGGCCCGGCAATCCGGGCAGTCCGGGCGGTCCCGGCCGGATCGTCCGGAACCGGCCGCGCACGGCCGGCCCCGGACGATCGGTACAGCCTGAGGCCTAGTGCTGACCCTGCTGCTGGGTGTCGGCGTTGCTGCCGGCCGGGTCCGCGTACCCGCCGGGGCCGTCGGACACACCGCTCTCGGTGCTGGCCTTCTCGGTCACCGAGCTGGCGGTGTCGCCGACCGTGCCCAAGCTGTCGGGACCGGTCTGGTCGCCCTGCTGGATGTTGTCGCCATCGGGTGCGCCCGGAACCTCCGCCGAAGCGACGGCGGCGGTGGTCGGGGCGGAAGGGTGCGATGACGACGCGAACGCCGTACCCGCCCCGGCAGCGCCGATGGCGACGGTGGCCACGGCCACCGCGATTGAGGTGCGCTTGTTCATGTGGTGGGTCTCCCTCTTCGTGCGGTGAGTGCAGCGGGGATCCGCTACGACACGAAGGCTCCAGCAGCGCGGATAAGGACAACGTGAGGGACAGTGTGCCGGCGGCACCGGCGCAACATGCCGTCTGCCGGCACGACCCGCAGCGCCGGGCCCTCGTTTCAGCCGACGTGGACGAACGGCCGCCGGTGCGGATCGGTCTCGGCCTCCCGCAAGACCTCGCGCGTCACCGGCGCCACCTCGCCGTGCCCGAACACCAGGAACCGGACGATGTTGGACAGCGGGTTTCCCTCGGTCCAGGTGAAGTACACGTGCGGAAGCGTGTCGTAGGTGTCGCGGACTTCCAACAGCAGTGCGGCGATCGCGTTGGGGACCGAGCTGGACTGGCAGGTCAGTACCCGGAAGCCGTAGCGCTCCCCGCCGTGCACGACCAGGTCCTCCTCGAAGTCCGAGGCGTCGCGCACCACGATCTCCAGGAACACCACCGGCTCGGGGTCGGGGATGTGGTTGGTCTCGCGGGCCCGGCGCTCCTTGTCCAGGTACTCCAGTGCGTTGCGGTCCGCCGGGTCCGACGGGATGAGCCGGACCGTCCCGTCGGCGGCCGCGGACAGGATCCGTCGGGCGGCCGGGTCCAGCTCGATGGACGTCACCCGCAGCTCGGTGGACCGGGTGATCCGGGCGACCAGCGAGACGGCGAGGATCCCGAGGATGAACAGCCCGGCGATCCGGACGCCCTCGGGACGCTCGAAGATGTTCGCGATCGTCGTGTAGAGGAACACCAGTGTGATGAGGCTGAACGCGATCGGTGCGCCCAGGCCCATATGCACCCGGCGGGCCCGTCGTCGCCAGCTGGACAGCGTCACCGCGAAACTCGCCGACAGCATGAGGACCAGCACGCCGGTGGCGTAGGCGCCGCCCTGGGCATCGACGCTGGCGTCGAAGGCGAGGGTGACGACGAAGGCGATGGCCACGAAGATCAGCACGAGCGGACGGACCGCGCGGGCCCACTCCGGCGCCATCCCGTAGCGCGGGAGATAGCGCGGCACGATGTTGAGCAGCCCGGCCAGCGCCGAGGCCCCGGCGAACCACAGGATCGCGATCGTCGAGACGTCGTAGAGCGTGCCGAAACCGTCGCCGAGATACGTGTGCGCCAGGTAGGCCAGCGCCCGCCCGTTCGCGTCGCCGCCGGGTGCGAACAGCCGCGCGGGGATCAGCACCGTCGTGACGAAGCTGCTCGTGATGAGGAACACGCTCATGATCACGGCCGCGGTCGTGAGCAGCCGCCGGGTCCCGGCGATCCGTCCCGCCGGGCGCTTCGGGTCATCGTCGGGCGCACCTCTGACCTGGGGCATGACGGCGACGCCGGTCTCGAAGCCGGACAGCCCGAGTGCCAGTCTCGGGAACACCAGCAGCGCCACCGCCACCACGGCGAAAGGATTGGAGTGCTGGCTGACGAGCAGGTCCCGCCAGTCCACGACCAGTTGTGGATGGCCGACGACGTCGGCGACCGCGACCGCGATCACCACGACATTCATCGCCAGGTAGACCCCGACGATCCCGACGGCGATCCCGATGGCCTCCCGGAAGCCCTTGAGGAAGACCGCGCCGAGGGCGGTGATCAGCAGCAGCGTCAGCAACACCTCCCGCCCGTGCAGCCAGTCCGGGGCGAACGGGTTCTCCACCGCGTGCGCCGTCGCGTCCGCCGCCGAGAGGGTGATCGTGATCATGAAGTCCGTGGCGAGGAAGCCCAGCAGAACCAGAACGAGCAACTTGCCCGCCCAGAAGTTCAGCAGCTTCTCCAGCATCGCGATCGAGCCCTCGCCGCGTGGGCTCTCCGCGGCGACCCGGCGGTAGATCGGCAGCGCGCCGAACAGCGTCAGCGAGACCAGGACGATCGTCGCAATGGGCGATACCGCACCCGCGGCGAGCGCGGCGATCCCCGGCTGGTAGCCGAGGGTCGAGAAGTAGTCGACGCCGGTGAGGCACATCACCTTCCACCACGGCCGGGTGTGGGCCGTTCCCGGGGAGGGCTCGCGGTGCGGTCCGGGGATCCGCTTGGCGCGGACGACGGTCCCGTCCAGCAACCAGTCGCGCGACCGACGGGCCAGGGCGTCGGGCTGCCAGCGCGCCGGTGCAGCGTGCACCAGCCGGGCCGCCCCGCGCCGCAGACGTGCCCCGGAACGGCGGCTCGTCCGCGCCCCGGCGCGGGGGTCCGTCCGCGCCCCGGCGCGGTGGTCCGTTCGCGCCCCGGCGCGGTGCGGCGGGCCACCGCTTCGCGTGGTCGGGACCACGGGCCTCCCCTGCGTCCCGGCACGGCCCGGTCCGCGCGCTCGTCGGCGATCTGCTCTGCGCCGGCAACGGTATCCCCGCGACCGTGAGCGGTGGGTCGCCAGGCCCCTCGCGAGCCGGGCGGTGACGATGGCCCGGTGCCCCGTCTGGTCGTCCTCGCCGACACCCACGTCCCGGCCCGGGCGCGGGACCTGCCCGCGCCCGTCTGGGCGGCACTGGACGAGCTCGGCCCGGACGACGCCGCGGTGCACGCGGGGGACTGGGTTGACGAGGCGGTCCTGGACCGGGTGCTCGCCCGGCTGAGGCCGGCATCGGTCTCCTTGCTGGCCTGCTGGGGCAACAACGACGGGCCGGCCCTGCGGGCGCGGCTGCCGGAGGTCGACCGGGCCGTTCTCGGTGGGATCCGGGTGACCGTCGTGCATGAGACCGGACCCGCACCCGGCCGGGACCGGCGGATGGCCGGCGTCCACGGCTCGGACACCGACCTGCTGCTGTTCGGCCATTCCCACATCCCGTGGGACACCGCGGTGCCGGTTGTCGACGGCCGGACGATGCGGCTGCTGAACCCGGGGTCGCCCACCGACCGGCGCCGCCAGCCGACCCCGACCTGGTTGTCGCTGACCGTGGCCGACGGGGCGATCCGGGACGTGCGACTGCACCGGCTCCCGGTGCGGGCGGACCGGACGGCCTGACGGGCCGGCGGCCGGGGCGTACGGCGTAGCGGCGTGGCGGCCAGGGGTGGGACCGTGGGCTGTCAGGTCGTCCCACAGTCGGACGCGGCGGCGGCCGGTCTCCCTACGCTGGACCGGTGGTGGATCTCGCGGGGATGCTGGACCGGCACCCCACGCGGGTGGACGGCGCGCTGGTCGGCGCCGTCGGCCTGCCGCTGGTGCTGCTGGGGGCCGAGGTGGTCAGCGGCGACGGCTGGTGGAAACCGGTGTTCGCGCTGGCGGTGGGCACTGGGATGGTGCTGCCGCTGACGGTGCGCCGGATCGCACCGGGCTGGGTGCTCGCCGTCGTCTGCGCGGTCGGCGCCGTCCAGCTGCTCGTCCTGGCGACGCCCGCAAGCAACGGGTCGGTCCCGCTGCCCGCGGACGGGGCGTTCGCGGTGGCGCTCTACACCCTCGCCGCGCGCGCCCGGACACCGCTGCAGCGGTGGGTCGGCGTCCCGGTCGGCCTCGGCGCGGCCGTCCTGTGTGCCACCAGCTGGGGGATCGGCTATCTCGCCGTGCTGGTCCTGACCGTTGTGGTGGCCCTGGTGTCCGGGACGCTGCGCCGGGTGCGCGCGGCCTATGTCGAGGGACTCGTCCAGCGGGCGGAGTCCGTCGAGCTCGGGCGGGAGCAGGCGATCCGGTTGGCCGAGTCCGGGGAGCGGGCCCGGATCGCCCGGGAGATGCACGACGTGGTGGCGCACTCGCTGTCAGTGATCATCGTGCAGGCCGACGGCGGCGCGTACGCGGCACGGACCGACCCGGCACGTGCGGTGGACGTCCTGGCGACCATCTCCGCAACCGGACGGGAGGCACTGACCCAGATGCGCCACCTGCTCGGCGTGCTGCGCGAGGACCCCGACAGCCGGGGCGCAGCCGAGCCGACGGCGCCGCAGCCGGGCCTGCGTGACCTGCCGGCACTGGTCGAGCAGCTGACCCGCACGGGGCTGCCGCTGCATTCCGACCTCGGTGGCACCGTCCGGTCCGCAGACGTTCCCGGGGCCACCGGCCTGGTCGCGTACCGGGTGGTACAGGAGTCGTTGACCAACGTGCTCAAGCACGCGGGGCGCGTCGGGCGGGTGGACGTCACTGTCGAGCGGATCGGGGACAGGCTGCGGGTCGAGGTGTCCGACGACGGCCGCGGCGCGGCCGCCGGGCCCGACGCCCGCCCGGGGCCGGCCGACACCACGCGCGTGCTGTCTGCGCCGGCCGGGCAGGGCCTGCGCGGCATGCGGGAGCGGGTCGCGTTGGTCGGCGGTCAACTGGTGGCCGGTCCGCGGCCCGGCGGCGGGTTCCGGACGGTGGCCACCCTGCCGGCACCGGCGCGCGACGGCCGGACCGCCCCGGTCCCCGGGGTGGCGCCCCGCGCCCGGGTGCCCCAGCCGATTGGGGAGCAGCCGGTTCGGGAGCAGCCGGTTGGGGAGCAGCCCGTTCGAGAGCGGCCCGCGTCGAGCGGCGACGGGGCCTGGCAGCCGTGGCCGTCCCGGCGAGACCGGGGGGTGCCGCGGTGACGGAGCTGACAGCGCCGATCCGGGTGTTCCTGGCCGACGACCAGCACCTGGTCCGCGCCGGTTTCCGGATGGTGCTGGAGTCCCAGCCGGACCTGGCGGTGATCGGCGAGGCCGCCGACGGTGCCGACGCGGTCCGACAGCTGGCACGGACGGCCGCCGACGTGGTGCTGATGGACGTCCGGATGCCGGTCTTGGACGGGATCCGCGCCACGCAGCAGATCCGGGACGCCGACGACCCACCACGGGTGGTGGTGCTGACGACGTTCGACCTCGACGAGTACGCGTTCGCCGCGATCCGCGCGGGAGCGTCGGGTTTCCTGCTCAAGGACGCGCCGCCGGAGGACCTGCTCGCCGCGGTCCGGACGGTCCACGCCGGGGACGCTGTCGTGGCACCCAGTACCACCCGGCGGCTGCTGTCCCACCTGGCGACGCTCCCGGCGACGTCGATGCGGCCGGACGCGGACACGCGGCTGGCACCGCTCACCGACCGCGAGCGTGAGGTGTTGCTGCGGATGGGCGAGGGGCTGAGCAATACCGAGATCGCTTCGGTGCTGTTCCTGTCGGAGACGACCGTCAAGACCCACATCGGCCGGGTGTTCGCCAAGCTCGGTCTGCGTGACCGGGTGCAGGCGGTCATCCTCGCCTACGAGACCGGCCTCGTCCGCCCCTGACAGCGACCGGCGCGCCGACGCCGCGCGGTCGGCCGGTTCGGACAGCTACCGCGGTCGCAGTCGCAGGTCGTCCTGCGGGACGACGCCGCCGGGCGGCCCGCTCCCTACCGTCGACGTCCATGAGCAGCTACGCGCCCGCAACCCGACCAGCATCCGAGGGCCGGGACGGCGCGGTCGCCGCGATCACTGTCGAAGGCCTGCGGAAGGTGTACGGCCAGGGGGACAACGTCGTGTGCGCCCTCGACGGCATCGACCTCGACCTCGGCGCCGGCCGGTTCACCGCAGTGATGGGACCATCCGGCTCGGGCAAGTCGACGCTTCTGCACTGCGTCGCCGGCCTGGACAGCGTGACCGCGGGCCGGATCGGGTACGCGGAGCCGGACGGCTCGGGCTGGACGGACATCACCACGCTGCCCGACCGGCGGCTCACCCACTTCCGCCGGGACCGCATCGGGTTCGTCTTCCAGTCGTTCAACCTGCTGCCCACCCTCACCGCCGAGCAGAACATCCTGCTGCCACTGGACCTGGCCGGGCGCAAGGTGGACCGGAACTGGTTCGACGGCCTCGTCGCCACCCTGGGGATCGGGCCGCGACTCAAGCACCGCCCGGCCGAGCTCTCCGGGGGCCAGCAGCAGCGGGTCGCCTGTGCGAGAGCACTGGTCACCAGGCCGACCGTGGTGTTCGCGGACGAGCCGACCGGCAACCTGGACAGCAGGTCCTCGGCCGAGGTCCTGTCCTTCCTGCGGCGCTCGGTCCACGAGCTGGGCCAGACCGTGGTGATGGTCACCCACGACCCGGGTGCGGCCTCCTACGCCGACCGCGCGGTGCTGGTCGCCGACGGGCGCGTCGCCCGGGACATCGACATGCCCGAGCCGCAGCAGGTCCTGGACGCCCTCGGCTCGCTCGCCGACGACGGAGCGGCGCTCACCGGCGAGCCCGACGGTAAAGCACCGCTCACCGAACCCTCCGGTGGGACCGCTCCGTCCGGGGCACGCCGGGCATGAGGTCCGTCGTCCTGGCGCAGCTGCGCCGACATCCCGCCCGGTACGTCGCGACCGCTCTGGCGATCGTGCTCGGCACCGCCTTCGTCGCAGCCGGGTTCCTGTTCACCTCGACGCTGCGCAACACCCTGGGCAACGCCCTCGTCGCCGACGTCGTCCGCGCGGACGTCGTGGTCGGCCCGACCTCGGCGGCCGGCTTCGCCACCCTGGACGCCGCCCAGGTCGCAGCGGTCACCGGTACGCCCGGCGTGGCCGCGTCGCTGGCGGTCAGCAGCGGCGACGCCCAGGTCGACCTGCCCCGGGTCGGGCGCCAGGGCGTGACCACCCGATCGGTCGCGACGGACCCGCGCCTGCTGTCCCAGCAGGTGGTCGCCGGCAGCCCACCGTCCGGAGCAGGCCAGCTGGCCATCGGCAGGTCCGCCGCCGACGCGACGGGCCTGGCTGCCGGCTCCACCGTCACCCTGACCAGCGGTGGCCAGGACGGCGGCGGCGGTCCGGCCCGGTCCGCCCGGTACACGATCAGCGGGGTCCTGGACCCGCGCGGCGACCTCGGGTCGTTCGCGCAGGGCCTGGTCTTCTATTTTCCGGACGGCCACCCGGCCGGGACCGTCAACGGCGGGGCCGAGCGGGTGGCCCTGCTGGCAGCCGATGGCGTGGACCCCGAGCAGCTGCGGGCCGACGCGGCGGTCCGGCTGGCGGCCGTGCCCGCCACCGCCACCGCCGACCCCGGCCCAGGCGCCCGTCCCGGGCAGGCCCGGGTCTCCACCGTCACCCAGTACCGGCGGGCGTCGATCGCCGACATCGCGGTCGCCGTGCAGCTGGTCGGCGCCTTCGTGCAGGCGTTCGCGGTCCTGGCCCTGGCGGTCGCCGGGCTCGTCATCGCGAACACCTTCGTGATCCTGCTCACCCAGCGGACCCGGGAGCTGGCGCTGCTGCGGTGCGTCGGGGCCGAGCGCCGCCAGGTGTTCCGCTCCGTGGTGGCCGAGGCGGCCGTGCTGGGCGGGCTGTCGGCGGTGCTCGGCGTCCTGGCCGCGTGGTGGATCAGCTCGGCGGCCGTGTCGGTCGCGAACCGTTTCGACCTCCCCGTCGTCATCGCCGCCCCGGCCCTCACCTGGACCGCCGTCGTCATCCCGCTGGTCGCCGGTCTCGTCGTCACCGTGGTGGCCGCCCTGGCGCCCGCTCGCCGGGCCACCGCGGTGGCGCCGGTCGCGGCCCTGCGCCAGGACCTCGGGCTGGCCGTCCGCAACCGGCGCGGCCTGGTCCGTCTCGTGCTCGGGTTGCTGCTGGTCACCGTCGGGGTCCTGGGGATCCTCGCCGGTGCGGCGGCCGCCGGAGCGACGGGTGTGATGCTGACGGCACTGGGCGGTGCGCTGAGCTTCATCGGCGTGCTCGCCGCGGCCCGGCTGTTCGTGCCGGCCGTCGCCCGCCTGATCGGTGCCGTGGTCCGCATGCTCGGCGGCGTGCCGGGCAGGCTCGCGGTGCTCAACGTGCTGCGCAACCCCGCCCGGGCGACGGCGACCTGCACCGCCCTGGTGATCGGGGTGACGCTGGTGGCCACCGTCGGGGTGGGCGCGGCGACCGCACGCTCCAGCGCGCTGAGCCTGGTGCTCGGCGACAACCCGGTCGACGTCGTGGTGTCCACCGGGTTCGGGTCGCAGCTGCAGCCCGGGACCCTCGCGACCAACCGCCCCGCCGCGTCGCCGGCGCTGACGGCCGGGACGGCGTCCCGGGTGGCCGGTGTCGGCGGTGTCGAGGCGACCGCCACGCTGGTCGAGGCACCGGTCCAGCTCGTGCTGCCCGGCAGGCGGAGTCTGTCCGGCCCGGTGCGCGGCGCGGACCCGGCGGCGTTGACCGGCGTGGTCCGGGAGGACGTCGCGCGGCCGCTCGGCCCGGACACCGTCCTGGTCGGCAATGGGCTGTACGTCGACGGACCCGCGCTGATGGACGGGGACACGGTCTCGGTGACCGGTGCGCGCGGGGCGACCCGGGACCTGACCGTGCGGCTGGCGGCCGGCCTGCCCGTCGGTCTGCTGCTCGACCGGACGACCCTGGCCGCCGTGTCCGGGACGGCCCCGGTCCCGACGACGACCTGGTCCAGGACGTCCGCGCTGGACGCGACCGGGGACATCACCCGCGTCGACGACACCGTGAACGGGGTGCGTTCGGCCATCGGCAGCAGCCCGGCCGGGCTCGGCGGCGGCGGCTCCGACGTCCTGCAGGTCAGCGGGGGAGCCCAGGTCGCGGCGGCCCTGGTCACCGTCCTGGACGCGCTGGTCAAGATCCTGACGGCCCTGCTGGCGATGGCCCTGCTGATCGCGCTCGTCGGGATCGCGAACACCCTGAGCCTGTCGGTGTTGGAACGCCGTCGGGAGAACGGGCTGCTGCGGGCCCTGGGTCTCGGCCGGGGTGCGCTGCGCGCCACCATCGTCTGGGAGGCGCTGATCCTGGCGCTGGTGGCCGTGGGGCTCGGTCTGGGACTGGGGCTGCTCTACGCGTGGATCGGGACGCGGGCCGTGTTCTCCGGCGCCACGGACGGGGCGGTGCACACGGTGTTCACCGTGCCCGTCGGGCAGACCCTGTTGCTGGTCGCGGTGGCCGTCGCCGCCGGCCTGCTCGCGTCGGTGCTGCCGGCCCGGCAGGCGGCGCTGACCTCGCCGGCCCAGGTCCTCGCCGAGGAGTGACCCTCGCCGGCCCGGGTCCTCGATCAGCATGGAGGTTGCCAGCAGCGCACCGGCGCACCGGCGCCGGGCCCGGCCTAGCGTCGCTGCGTGCGGCGCCTGCTCTGGACCCAGGTGCGCCGCCACCCGGGTCGGTACCTGGCGACAGCCGTGGCCGTCGCGCTCGGGTCCGGCTTCGTCGCGGTCGCCCTGCTGTTCACCGCGACGCTGAACCGCACGCTGGGCGACGCCCTCACCACGGAGCTGGCCGGCTCCTCGGTCGTGGTGGGTGAGCCCCGGGTGACCGCCGGTGCGAACCGGATCGACCCCTCGCTGGCCGAGCGGGTCGCCGCGGTGCCCGGGGTGGCCGCGGTGGCCGGCCTGGCCACGGCCCCGGCGAGCGCGGTACTGCCGCGGCTGGGTCGCATACCGGTCGCCGTGGGCCTCGTGGCGGACGACCCGCGGCTGCGCTGGCAGCACCTGATCGCAGGCACCTACCCGGACCGCCCCGGCGAGGTGCTGTTGGACAGCCAGACGGCGACCGAGACCGGCGTCGGCGTCGGCGGCGCGCTGCGCGTCGGCGCCCCCCCGGACCCTCCCGCGCCCAGTCCCACAGCGCAGAACCCCGCGGCGCAGGACCCGGCGGCGCAGGACCCCGCAGCCGGGCCGCCGACGGTGCCGGTGACCGTCAGTGGGATCGCCGACCTGGGCAGCAGCCTCACCTATTCCCCGCCGGCCGTGTTCGTCCGTACGGCCGACGCGCGGCTGGCCGGTCTGCTGACCGGTTACTGCCGGATCGCTGTCGCGGGGGACGGCAGCGTCGACGACGCCACCCTGCGCGACCGGGTGGACGCCACCGTCCAGGCCGAGGCCGGGTCCTCCGGGCTGGTCACGCGGACCCTGGCCGGGCAGCGCGCCGCTGCCATCCGGGCCGTCAGCTTCGGGACCGACATCCTCGGCGGATTCCTGCTGGGCTTCGCCGCGATCTCCGTCGTCGTCGCCGGCCTGGTGATCGCGAACACCTTCGCGGTCCTGCTGGCCCAGCGGCGCCGGGAGCTGGCGCTGCTCCGCTCGGTCGGCGCCGACCGCCGGCAGGTCTTCGCCTCGGTGATCGCCGAGGCGGCCGTCCTCGGCACGCTGGCCGGGGTGGCCGGCCTGACCGGGGCGCTGGCCGTGACGGCCGCCGCCGTGCGCGTCCTCAACCGGGTCCGGGTGCCGGTCGAGGTGTCCCCGGTCCAGGTGGGCGTGCTTGCGGTGCTCGCCCCCGTCGCTGTCGGACTGGTCGTCACGGTGCTCGCGGCGGTCGGGCCGGCCCGGTCGGCCACCCGGATCTCGCCGATGGCGGCGCTGCGGCCGGTCGAACCACCGGCCGTGGGCTCGGCGGCCGGCCGCGTGCGGGCAACCGCGGGCCTGGCCCTGGTCGCCGTCGGGGCGGTTCCGCTCGCCGTCACGGTGACCCGCCGCGGGCTGGCCGCCGGCGGCGGCCCGGGCGGCGTGGCGGTCGGGATCGTCGGCGGGCTGCTGACCTTCCTCGGTGTGCTGGTCGCCGGCCGCCTCGTCGTCCCGGCCGCGGTCCGTGTCGTCGGTGTCGCCACCGGCGTGCTGGGAAGGGCGCCGGGCCGGCTCGCGGTGGCCAACGCGCTGCGCAACCCGGTGCGGACGAGCGCCACCTGCTCGGCGTTGGTCGTCGGCGTCACCCTGGTCACCCTCGTAGCCACCGGCGCGGCGACGACCCGCGCCACGTTCCTGGCCGCAATCGAGGCGGGCGACCCGGTCGACGTCATTACGACCGCACCGGGACTGGTGCTCATCCCGCCCCAGCCGGGGACGGCTCCCGCCCCGACGTCGGCGATCAGTGGGGCCCGGCTCGCTGCCCTGGCGGCGGTTCCCGGCCTGGCCGCGTCGGTGCCGGTGACAACCGCGAACGCAACCCTGACCGCTCCCGAGGGGACGGGGCCCGACGGCCCGCGGATCGGCCCGGTCAGTGCCGCGGACCTGGACGCCGCCGCCCGGGTCATGCGCGGCGGTCTGCTCGCCGGAGCGGCCCCCGGACAGCTGCTGCTCGCGCCGGACCGGGTGACCCGCCGCCTCGGCGTCGGCGACGGCGCGGCGGTGACCTTGTCCGGCGGCCGCGGCAGCCGGGCGCTGACGGTCCGCGTCGTCCCCGGCCTGCCGGTTCCGGCCCTGGTCAGCGACGCCGACCTCGCGGCCGTCAGCCGGACCGCGCCGGTGCCGACCGCCGTCTGGGCCCGGACGGCTGCCCTGGACCGGGGCGGCGATCCGGATCAGGTCGCGGCCACGGTCGCCGCCGTCCAGCGGGCCGCCGGCGTGCCGACCGGCAGTGGGCCCGGGCTCACCATCGGCGGTGGCGGCCTGCGTGCGGGCCGCTTCCTGCAGATCCTCGGCGTCCTGCTGCTGGTGGTCACCGCGCTGGTCGGGGTGGCCGTGGTCATCGCGGTCCTGGGAATCGGCAACACCCTGTCGCTGTCGGTTGCCGAGCGGCGCCGCGAGTCCGCGCTGCTGCGCGCGCTCGGGCTGACCCGGGCCGGGCTGCGGCTCTCGGTCGCGTTGGAGGCGGTGACGTTGGCCGTGGTCGCCGCCGGGGTGGGGATCGTCCTCGGGATCGGCTACGGGTTCGCCGGGATCCGCGCCCTGCTCGGCGACGCGGTCGACATCCGGTTCACGGTGCCGGTCGGGCAGGTCGCCGTGCTGGCCGGTGCGGCCGCCGTCGCCGGGCTGCTCGCCTCGGTGCTCCCGGCCCGCCGCGCCGCCCGGACGCCACCGGCGCAGGCCCTGGCCGAGGAGTGAGGATCAGCGGTGCGCCGAGCGCGGCGAGCAGTGGCGCTCCCACAGTGCGAGGCCCGTCACGGCGGCGACCACCACGACCACCCCGGTCCACTGGCTCGCGCTGAGGACGGCGCCGAGCACGACCGCGCCGAGCACCGCGCCGGTCACCGGATAGGCGAGCTCGGCCAGCGTCGCCCGGCTGGCGGGGGTGGCCCGCAGCCCGGTGTAGTACAGCCACAGCGCCAGCAGGCCGGGGATCCACGCCAGCCCGGCGACCGCGGGCAGCGAACCCAACGGGAACGTCAGCCGGTCACCCAGGACGACCACCGCGACCCCCGCGGCGACCAGGCCGATCGCGAACCGCAGGGTGACCAGCTCGCGGGCGGTGAGGGACCCGGACAGGCCGCGGCCCAGCACCGTCCCGGCGCCCCACAGGACTGCCGCGCCGACCGCGAGCAGCGCCGGCGTGAGCTGTCGGACACCGACGTGCAGCGGGTCGGGGAACGCGACCAGCCACGCGCCGACCAGTGCCGGGACGGCGAAGACCGCCAGCCGGCGCCGCGGCCGCTCACCGAGCAGCAGTGCCGCCAGGCTGATCGCCACCAACGGCTGCAGCTTCTGCAGCACCACCGGCGTGACCGGGTCACCGAGCGCGAACGCCCGGGTGAACAGGATCGTGGCCAGCGCCGACGACCCGGCGCCGATGACCAGCAGCGCCATCAGCTGGCGACCGTCCAGGCGCCGGGCCGCCCGCACCGCGCCGGGCAGGAACGGCGCGAGCAGCACGAGGGCGAGCAGGTGCTCCCAGAACACCAGGGTCGAGGCGGGGAACGTCCGCCCGAGCGGGTACCGCAGCAGGGCGTCGGTTCCCCACAGACCCGCGGCGAGCGCGACCAGCCAGGTGCGGTCGCGGCCCCGGACGGTCGTGGCCGCGACCGAGGACCCGACGACCGGGGATCCGGTCAGCTGGACGGTGGAAACGGGGCCGGCCGAAGGAGCCGTCGCGGTGGTCGTCACGGCCCCGAACCTACGGGCGCCGAACCTACGGGCCCCGAACGTCCGGGAGCCGAACGTCCGGGAGCCGAACCCCCAGGCCGCCCGGGCCGCCCGGGCCGCCCAGGTTGCCCGGGCGGCCACCGGGCCGGCGCTACCGTCGTGGCCCGTGGACCCGGTAGCCGAACGCGCGCGGCTGCCGACCGTGGTCGTCGGCCCCGGGCGTGTCGGCCGGACGATGGCCGCCGTGCTCGGTGCGGCCGACCCGGACCTGCTGCTGCTCGGCCGGGGCGACGATGCGGCCCCGGCGGTCGCCCGGGCGGGCACGGTGTTGTTGACGGTCGGTGACGACGCGCTGCCCGGTGTCGTTGCGGCGCTCGCCGCGGCCGGTGCGTTCGGTGCGGGTCAGCTGGTGGTGCACACCAGCGGCGCCCTCGGCGCGGCTGTCCTGGCCCCGGCCGCGGACGCCGGGGCCCGGACGGCGGCGGTGCACCCGGTCCTGCCGTTCACCGGTGACCCCGCCGTCGACCGTGCGTCGCTGGCCGTCGCCGCCGTCGGGCTCACCACGGCGGCTGCGGATCCGGGTGCTGGTCCGGCCGCCCGCGCCCTGGTGGCCGCATGGGGTGGCGATCCCGCCCGGATGGTCGACGTGGCCGAGACCGACCGGCCTGCCTGGCACGCCGCGGCCTGCGTGGCGGCGAACCACGCCTTCGCGGTGATCACCGACGGGATGCAGCGGCTCGAGCGGCTCGGCGTCGCCGATCCGAGAGCTGTGCTCGCGCCCGTTGTGGAGGCCGCGGTGCGACTGGCGCTCTCCGTGGGGCCGGCGGCGCACACGGGGCCGACCGCGCGCGGGGACGCCGGGACCGTCGCCGGACACCTCGCGGTCCCCGCGCCGCGGGCATCGACCGACGCCTACCGGGCCGTCGCGTCACTGCTGTCCGGTCAGCTTGCGGGGCTGGCCGGCCAGGTCGCCGGGCGGGGCAGCGGCGGGGTTGGCGGACGTGGGTTGCGGATCGCACGCACCGTCGCAGACCTGGACGCGGAGCTGGCGGTCACCCCCCGACCCCGGGCCCTGGTGATGACGATGGGCGCCCTGCACGACGGGCATCTCGCGCATGTCGCCCGCGCCCGGGACCTGGTCGGCCCGGCCGGCACCGTGGTGCTGAGCATCTTCGTCAACCCGCTGCAGTTCGGCCCGACCGAGGACCTGGCCACCTACCCGCGGACGCTGGACGCGGACCTGGCCGCCGCCGGCGCGGCCGGGTTCGACGTGGCGTTCGTGCCCGACGCCGCCGCGGTCTACCCGAACGGCGAGCCGACCGTCCGGATCGACCCCGGGCCGCTGGGCGCCCAACTGGAGGGCGCCGCCCGGCCCGGCCACTTCGCCGGCGTACTCACGGTCGTGTCGCGGATCCTGCGGCTGGTCGCCCCGGACGTCGCCACGTTCGGGGAGAAGGACTACCAGCAGCTGACGCTGGTCCGCGCGATGGTTGCCGATCTCGGCCCCGCCGTGGACATCGAGTCGGTCCCCATCGTCCGGGAAGCCGACGGGCTGGCCATGTCCAGCCGCAATGCCCGGCTGTCCCCGGCCGACCGCGCGCGGGCGGCCGCCATCGCAGTCGCGCTGCGGGCCGGTGCCGACGCCGGGGCGGACGGGCCGAGCGCGGTGCTCTCGGCCGCGCGGCGCGTGCTGGCAGGTTCCGGGATCGCCGCGGACAGCCTGGCGGTCCGTGCACCCGACCTCGGCCCCGCGCCGGCGAGCGGGTCGGCGCGGCTGCTGCTGGCCGCAGTGGTCGGCGGCGTGCGTCTGCTCGACAACACCGCGGTAGTGCTCGGGAATCCCGCCGCGGGCCCCGCACGACAGGAGACCGCAGGACAGGAGACCCGATGACCTCACCCGGCCGGTGGCTGCGCACGACGATGCGCTCTCCCGCACGGGAGGGCGACGCTCTCGGTGACCCGGCCGACCGGCCGGTCGAGGTCCACCTGCCCCCGGCTACAACGACGGCCCGGACCCCGATGTCCCGCCGCCGTGTGTCAGTGCACAGCGCTTTCCCGGACGCGGCGCACGCCACGATCAGCTCCCGGTACCCGCAGTCGCTGGCCTGGTTGGCTTCGGTGCCGGGCCCGGCGGTGCCCGTCCCGCCAGCGGCGGCCCGTTGATGCTGCTCGCGGCGGACATCGGGAACACGAACATCGTGCTGGCGCTGTTCGACGGCGACCGGCTGATGGACTCCTGGCGGGTGCGGACCGAGCGCAGCAGTACCGCCGACGAACTGGCGCTCTCGGTGCGGGCACTGCTCTCCACCGCCGGCGTCGAGGCCGCCGACCTGTCCGGGATCGCCGTGTCCTCGACCGTGCCGGCGCTGCTGCGGACCGCCAAGGCGATGCTGGCCCGCTGGTTCGCGGGCGTGGACAGCCTCGTCGTCGAGCCGGGCATCGACGTGGGGGTGCGCCTGGCCGTCGACAACCCGCCGGAGGTGGGCACCGACCGGGTGATGAACACCCTCGCGGCCGGCACGTTGTTCGGCGGACCGTGTGTCGTCGTCGACTTCGGCACCTCGACGAACTTCGACGTGGTCGGCCCGGACGGGGCCTACCTCGGTGGGGCCATCGCACCCGGGATCGAGCTGAGCCTGGACGCGCTGACCTCCCGCGCGGCCCAGCTGTCCCGCGTACCGCTGCAGCCGCCGCCGTCGGTGATCGGCCGCACCACCGCCGCCTGCCTGCAGTCCGGCGTGTTGTACGGGGCCGCCGGGCAGGTCGACGGCATCGTCGCGCGCATCGTGGCCGAGCTCGGGTCGCCGGTCACCGCGGTCGTCGCGACCGGCGGACTTGCGCCGCTGGTGCTGCCGGCATCGGCCGCGCTGACCGACCACCGGCCCGACTTGACCCTCGTCGGACTCCGGCTGGCGTTCGAGCGCACCCGGGGGTGAGCCGGGCGGGCTGGGAGACTGCCCCGGTGAACAGCGTCAGTCCCGACCAGTCGCCGCACCAGTCCCAGCAGGCCCAGCAGTCCGAGCAGTCCGAGCAGTCCGAGCAGTCCGAGCAGTCCGAGCAGTCCGAGCAGTCCGAGCAGTCCGAGCAGTTCCGGGTCCGGTCGGCCAAGCGGCAGGCCCTGCTGGACGCCGGCACCGAGCCCTACCCGGTGGCCGTACCGCGCACCGCGACGCTGGCCCGGATCCGGGCGGACCACCCCGACCTGCCCCCGGACCAGGCCACCGGGCACCTCGTCAGCGTGACCGGGCGGATCGTGTTCGCCCGCAACACCGGCAAGTTGTGCTTTGCGACGCTGCGCGAGGGCGCCGGAACCGACGGGAACGGCGTCACCGGGGACGGGGCCACCCTGCAGGTGATGCTGAGCCGGGACCGGGTCGGGCCCGACCGGCTGGCGGACTGGAAGGCGCAGACCGACCTGGGCGACTTCGTCTCCGTCACCGGTGAGGTCGTCAGCTCCCGCCGCGGGGAGTTGTCGGTGGCCGCCGACAGCTGGGTCCTGGCGAGCAAGGCGCTGCGGCCGCCGCCGAACCAGCACTCCGCGCTGTCGGAGGAGAGCCGGGCGCGGCGCAGGTATGTGGACCTACTGGTGTCCGAGCGTGCCCGCAGCCTCGCCCTGCTGCGCCCGGCCGTGGTGGCGGCCCTGCGCGCCTTCTTCGCCGGCCGGGGGTTCGTCGAGGTCGAGACCCCGATCCTGCAGACCGTGCACGGGGGGGCGGCCGCGCGGCCCTACGCGACCCACTCCAACGCCCTCGACATCGACCTGTCCCTGCGGATCGCGCTGGAACTGCACCTGAAACGGGCTGTCGTGGGCGGACTGGAGCGGGTCTTCGAGATCGGCCGGGTGTTCCGCAACGAGGGCGTCGACGCCACCCACAGCCCGGAGTTCACGATGCTCGAGGCGTACCAGGCGTGGGGCGACTACGACACCATGGCCGCCCTGACCCGGGAGATGCTCGTCCGGGTCGCGCACGAGGCCACCGGGTCCGGGATGCTGCACGTGGGCGGTCACGAGGTGGACCTGGACGGGCCGTGGCACGAGGTCACCCTGTTCGGCGCGCTGTCCGACGCCGCGGGCCGACCGGTCGACCCGGGGACCTCGCGGTCGGTGCTGGCGGGGATTGCCGCCGGGCACGGCATCGAGGTCGATCGCGGGTGGGACGAGGGAAAACTCGCCCTGGAGCTGTTCGAGAGGCTGTGCGAACACCTGCTCGTGGAGCCCACCTTCGTCCGCGACTACCCGTTGGCGGTACGCCCGCTGACCCGCGTCCACCGGGCGGATCCGCGATTGACCGAATCGTGGGACCTCTACGTCGGCGGGGTCGAACTCGCGACCGCTTATTCGGAGCTGGCCGACCCGGTCGTCCAGCGCGAACGCCTGGCCACCCAGGCCCGGCTCGCCGCTGCCGGCGATGCCGAGGCGATGGCGTTGGACACCGACTTCCTGGAGGCACTCGAATTCGGTTTCCCACCGACCGGCGGACTTGGGATGGGCGTCGACAGGTTGGTGAGCTTCCTGGCCGGCGGCCCGTTGCGGGACGTGATCCTGTTCCCACTGGTCCGTCCGGCGGGGTGAATCGCTGACCGGGCCATTCGTCGAGTAATGTCGCCGCTGACGCATTGCAAAACCCCACCCGGCTCCCCTGAAAGGTCCTGTCATGGCACAGAAGGTCCAGGTCATCCTCGTCGACGACATCGACGGGGGCGTGGCCACCGAAACCGTCTCCTTCTCCCTGGACGGGTCCACGTACGACATCGACCTGTCCGCCGAGAACGCGACCAGGTTGCGTGAGGCATTCGCCCCCTATGTCGGGCAGGCCCGTCGCGCCGGCCGACCCAGCGCCACGCGTGCCCGCCGCAGCACCGCCGCCGCCCGCCCGGGGAACAACGACAACGCCGCGATCCGGGCCTGGGCGAAGGAGAACGGCCGGCCCGTCAGCGAGCGCGGTCGCATCTCCGGTGAGATCCGTGACGCCTACGAGCAGGCGCACGCCTGAGCCGGAACTGCGCCGCCCGCCGGCCGGTGCCCGCAGCGGGCACCGGCCGGCGGGCGTTCCCCGTTCAGCCGGGGGAGGAATAGCGGTCGCGCCGTGCCCGGTGGGCAACCGGCCGTCGTAGCGTTCGGAGCGCGCGGGGACTGTCCGTCTCGAACCGCCGCACACCGACCGATGCTCTCTGGGGGGCTCGCCCATGTTCGAACGCTTCACCGACCGTGCCCGCCGGGTGGTCGTCCTGGCCCAGGAAGAGGCCCGGATGCTCAGCCACAACTACATCGGAACCGAGCACATCCTCCTCGGCCTGATCCACGAGGGCGAGGGCGTGGCTGCGAAGTCGCTGGAAAGCCTCGGTATCCAGCTGGAGGCCGTCCGCGGCCAGGTCGAGGACATCATCGGCCAGGGCAGCCAGGCCCCCGCCGGGCACATCCCGTTCACCCCGCGCGCCAAGAAGGTGCTGGAGCTGTCCCTGCGCGAGGCGCTGCAGCTCGGCCACAACTACATCGGGACCGAGCACATCCTGCTCGGCCTGATCCGCGAGGGCGAGGGTGTCGCGGCCCAGGTCCTGCAGCGCCTCGGCGCCGACCTGACCCGCGTGCGCCAGCAGGTCATGCAGCTGCTGAACGGCTACCAGGGCAAGGAGGCCGCCACCGCCGGCGCCCCGGCCGAGGGCACGCCGTCCACCTCACTCGTGCTGGACCAGTTCGGCCGTAACCTCACCCAGGCGGCGCGCGAGTCCAAGCTCGACCCGGTCATCGGGCGCGAGAAGGAGATCGAGCGGGTCATGCAGGTGCTGAGCCGCCGCACCAAGAACAACCCGGTGCTGATCGGTGAGCCCGGCGTCGGGAAGACCGCCGTCGTCGAGGGACTGGCGCAGTCCATCGTCAAGGGCGATGTCCCGGAGACGCTGAAGGACAAGCACCTCTACACCCTCGACCTGTCGGCACTGGTGGCCGGCTCCCGCTACCGCGGTGACTTCGAGGAGCGCCTGAAGAAGGTCCTCAAGGAGATCCGCACCCGCGGCGACATCATCCTGTTCATCGACGAGATCCACACCCTCGTCGGTGCCGGCGCCGCCGAGGGTGCGATCGACGCGGCGTCCATCCTCAAGCCGATGCTGGCCCGCGGTGAGCTGCAGACCATCGGCGCGACCACGCTGGACGAGTACCGCAAGCACTTCGAGAAGGACGCGGCACTGGAGCGCCGGTTCCAGCCGATCCAGGTCGCCGAGCCGTCGATCGCCGACACCATCGAGATGCTGAAGGGCCTGCGGGACCGCTACGAGGCCCACCACCGGGTGTCGATCACCGACGCTGCGCTGGTCGCCGCGGCACAGCTGGCCAGCCGTTACATCGCCGACCGGTTCCTGCCGGACAAGGCCGTGGACCTGATCGACGAGGCCGGCTCCCGGCTGCGGATCCGTCGGATGACCGCGCCGCCGGACCTTCGCGACTTCGACGACAAGATCGTCACGGTGCGTCGGGAGAAGGAGTCGGCCATCGACTCCCAGGAGTTCGAGAAGGCCGCATCCCTGCGCGACCGGGAGAAGCAGCTGATCGCGGCGAAGGCCGAACGGGAGAAGCAGTGGAAGGCCGGTGACATGGACGTCGTCGCCGAGGTCGACGAGGAGCTGATCGCCGAGGTGCTCGCCATCGCGACCGGCATCCCGGTGTTCAAGCTCACCGAGGAGGAGACCAGCCGTCTGCTCCACATGGAGGACGAGCTGCACAAGCGGATCATCGGCCAGGAGCAGGCGATCCACGCGCTGTCCCAGTCGATCCGCCGCACCCGCGCCGGACTGAAGGATCCTCGTCGTCCGGGTGGGTCGTTCATCTTCGCCGGACCGACGGGTGTCGGGAAGTCCGAGCTGTCCAAGGCACTCGCCGAGTTCCTGTTCGGTGACGCCGACGCGCTGATCCAGCTGGACATGAGCGAGTTCTCCGAGAAGCACACGGTCTCGCGGCTGTTCGGTTCCCCGCCCGGGTACGTCGGTTACGAGGAGGGCGGGCAGCTCACCGAGAAGGTGCGCCGCAAGCCCTTCTCGGTCGTGCTCTTCGACGAGATCGAGAAGGCGCACCCAGACATCTTCAACTCGCTGCTGCAGGTGCTCGAGGACGGTCGGCTCACCGACTCCCAGGGCCGGGCGGTGGACTTCAAGAACACCGTGATCATCATGACGACCAACCTCGGCACCCGGGACATCTCCCGTGGCCTGAACCTCGGATTCACCCAGAACGACGACACCGGGGGCAGCTACGAGCGGATGAAGGTGAAGGTCTCCGACGAGCTCAAGCAGCACTTCCGTCCGGAGTTCCTGAACCGGGTGGACGACGTGATCGTCTTCCCGACACTGACCCAGGACGAGATCGTCCAGATCGTCGACCTGCTGGTCGCCGGCGTGGACGAGCGCCTCAAGGACCGGGACATGGGCATCGAGCTCACCGGCCCGGCCAAGGAGCTGCTGGCCAAGCGGGGCTACGACCCGGTGCTGGGTGCCCGGCCGCTGCGCCGGACGATCACCCGCGAGATCGAGGACCCGTTGAGCGAGAAGCTGCTGTTCGGGGAGCTCGGGGCGGGAACAATCGTCGTGGTCGGGGTGGAGGGCGAGGGCAAGGAGGCGCACTTCACCTTCACCGGCGAGCCGAAGTCCGAGCTGCCGGACGTGGCGCCGGTGGCGATCGCCGGTGCCGGGGAAATCGCTCCCGTCGGGGAGTGACCCGAGTCAGCACGTCGTGAGGGGGCCGGCCCGCTGACCAGCGGGCCGGCCCCCTCCGGCATGTCGGGAGCCAGCCCGGACCTGCTGCGCGCCGAGGTTGTCCGGCAGCGACACCGGACGGGCGGTGGGCGACCGCAAGGAGCCCGGACGGGCCGCCGGCTGTCTGTGGCGGACACGCGCGCCGACGCCGGCTCGCCGGGCGGGGCAGCGGACGGTCGGTTCGGTCAGCGGACGGCGTCGAGGAACCGCTTCATCACCGGGCCGGCGGTCCTGGCGCCGGTGCTGCCGTTCTCGATCAGTACGGCCACGGCCAGGTCGCCGCGGTAGGCGACCATCCACAAGTGGGTCGGCAGCTGGCCACCGGCCGCAGGCGCGCCGCCGAACTCGGCGGTCCCGGTCTTGGCGCCGGTGGCGGAGCCGCGCAGCCCGGTCGCCGTGCCGCGGGCCACGGTCTGGGCCATCAGGGTGCGCAGCTGCCCGATCACCCGGGCGTCGGCCGCGGGTGGCTGGGCGGACACCGGCGGCTGACCGGTTCCGGTGACCAGGGTGGGGGTCCGGCCGCGGCCGGAGGCCACCGTCGCTGCCACGACGGCCATCGCCAGCGGGCTGGCCAGCACCCGGCCCTGGCCGATCATCGCGGCACCCCGCTCGGTCTCGGTAGCCGGTGTCGGCACCGACCCGCCGTAGGAGGTGACCCCCAGGGTCCAGTCCAGCCCGAGACCGAACCGCTTGGCCGTGTCGGTCAGCGCGGCGGCGGGCACCCGGTCGCGCAGGCCGATGAACGCGGTGTTGCACGACTGCGCGAAGTCGGTGGTGAACGGCACGGCGCCGGACGCGGACTCGCCGGCGACATTGGTGAACCGGCGGCCGTCCACGGTGACCGCCGGCGGGCACGCGACAGTCGCCGACGGGGACAGGCCGCCCGCCAGCAGTGCCGCGGCGCTGACGACCTTGAATGTCGAGCCCGGCGGGTAGCGGCCGTTCAGCGCCCGGTTGATCCCGTCCTGCCGGTCGGCAGCCACCCCGTCGTCGGCGACGGCGAGCAGTTGTCCGGTGGACGCCTGCACCGCGACCAGCGCCCCGGCCTGCGGTGCCGTCGCCAGCGCCGCCTCGGCCGCCTGCTGTGCCGAGGTCGACAGCGTCGTCCGCAGGGGGATGCCGGGTCGGCCGGGAAACTGCTGCACCGTCGCGAGCGGGTCCCCACCGGTGCGCGGGACGATCTGCAGGGCGCCGCCGGGTGTCCCGGCGAGCTGCTGCTGGGCGGCGCGCTGCAGCCCGCTGGTCCCCACGTCGTCGGTCGTGCTGACCAGCGGACCGGCGGCGACCAGCGCCTGCTCGTTCAGCGAGGTCGCCGGCGCGAGCCGGCCGAGGACGGTGCGGGCGAACGTGGGCGACGTGGCCAACGTCGTGGTCCGCTGCTGCACCCGGATGCCTGCCGTCGCATCGAGGCGGGCGGCGAACGGCTGGTACGGGGCCTGCCGCAGGGTGGTCACCGAGACGAACTGGTCCGGGCCCGCCGCGGCGACCCGTCGCTGGAGCGAGGCGATGTCGGGGCGGCCCGGCAGCGACCCGAGCAGCCGGTAGGCCGCGGCCGGGTCGCGCAGCCGGGACCGCTGGATGCCGATCTCGAACAACGGCTGGGCGACGGTCAGCGGCTTGCCGTCCCGGTCCAGGATGCTCGCCCGGACCGGGAGTGACCGGCTCCGGCGCAGCCGGGTCGCCGCGGTGAGGTCGGGGTGCACCAGCGTCGGTGAGTACTGGACGACCGGACCGCCGGTACCTGCTGCGGCGCTGGCCGGCCCTGCAGGACTGGGCGCTGGGGAGCCGGTCCCCCCTGCGGTGCCGGTCGCCCCCGCGGTGCCCGCACCGCTGGTCGCACTGCTGGTCGCCCGGCTGGCGTCCACGACGTGGACGACGATCTGCCAGCGCGCGTCGCCCAGTCCGGTCAGTCCGAGGGTCACCGTCGCGGGGACGTCGACCGCGCCGTCGGCGGCCGGTCGCGGCGGCCCGGGTACGGCGGTCACCTTCGACAGCACCAACTGGCTGCGGGTGGTGGACAGCAGCCGGGCCGCCGCTGCCGGGTCGCTGGTCAGCGCGGCGGCGCCGCTGTCCTCGTCCGCGGACCAGGCGCGCAGGTAGCGGGTGGCGACGTCGACCGCGGCAGCCGTCCGATCCGGAACGGCCGAGGTGGTCCCGGGGGACGGCGGGTTGCCGCCGCCACCGATGGAGGTGCAGCCGGACAGCGCGAGGGCTCCGGCCAGCAGGGCGGCCGCGACGGGGACACCGGGTCCGGGGCGGCGGCTTCTGCGCACGGGTCGGGAGTCCTCTCGGTTCGCGGGCACGGCCGTCATCCTGGCGCACTGGCTCGCCTGTTCCTCGGGCGTCCGCCTGTGCCTCGGCGGCCCTGCCTGTTCCTCAGAGGTCGTACAGGAAGCTCCGGTTCGCGCGCGGCGGCACGACACGGGCACGGGACCCTACACACACAGTCGGTAAGGGGTCCTCCTAGGGCGTAAGGTTCGTTCGCGCGCGGGACCAAACCCCTTAGCGTGCGGAAGCGAGGCTTCCGCCACTGACAGGAGGAAACATGCTGGGCACAATCGTCGGCCTGCTGATCATCGGGCTCATCGCCGGGTTCATCGCACGGGCCGTTGTCCCCGGTCGCGACGCGATGGGCATCGGCGCGACCATCCTGCTCGGGATCGTCGGCTCGTTCATCGGCGGCCTTCTCGGCTACCTGATCTTCAACCGGGACCACAGCGGGGGCTTCGTGCAGCCGTCCGGCTGGATCGGTTCGATCATCGGCGCGATCATCGCGCTGCTGATCTACCGGGCCGTCAAGGGCCGTCGCACGGCCTGACAGCCTTCGCACGACCCCGGGAGGGGCGGGACCCCGCAGCCGGGTCCCGCCCTTTCGGGATGTCCATGCCGGTTGTCCGAGCGTCAGGCGGCGAGCTGCTCGCGGACCCGGCGCTTGATCCGACCGAGCATGCCGGCCATCCCGCGCAGCCGCAGTGGGCTGATCGCCGCCGCCAGCCCCAGCCGCTCCGAGACGTCCGCCGGGGTGGCGAGCACCTCGGCGGCGGGCCGACCGTCCAGTCCCTCGCGCAAGATGCCGGCGAAACCTTTGGTGGTCGGCGCCTCGGCGGGAGCGTCGAAGAACAGGTGGACGGCGCGGGAGTCGTCTTCGGCCGCTCCGCCGTCGAGCTCGACGGCGAGGTAGATCGGGCTCTGGCACTCCGCGACCCGCTCCAGGGAACCGCCGGCCTCGTGACTGAACCGCTCCGGCGGCGCGGGCAGCTCGCGGGAGAAGTCGAGCAGCAGCTCCAGTCTTTGCTGCTGCGTGAGCCCGGCGAACTCCTCGACGATCTCGGTGAGGCCGGGGGACAGGTCCGACGCGGGGGCGCCGCCCGGGGCGGGTGCGGTCACGGTCGCGGCACGGCTGGGGCGACGCCCGGATCGGTGCCGGTGGCGATCGGCACCCGGACCGCATTGCCCCACTCCGTCCACGATCCGTCGTAGTTGCGGACACGGTCGAAACCGAGCAGGTGGGTCAGCACGAACCAGGTGTGGCTGGACCGTTCCCCGATCCGGCAGTAGGCGATGACGTCGTCGGCGCGGTGCAGGCCCGCCTCGGCGAGATATAGCTGCTCCAACTCGGCCCGGCGCCGGAACCGCCCGTCCGGGGCCGCGGCCTTGGCCCAGGGAACGCTGGCGGCCGTCGGGATGTGGCCCCCGCGCAGGGCGCCCTCCTCCGGGTAGTCCGGCATCGTGGTCCGCTCGCCGCTGTACTCGACCGGGCTGCGGACGTCGATGAGCGGGCCGTTGCCGAGGTGGGCGAGCACGTCGTCGCGGAAGGCGCGGATGCCGGCATCGACGCGCTCGGGTGCTGTATAGGCGGACCGTTCGCGGGTGGTCGGCTCAGTGGTCACCGGACGGTCCTCGGCGAGCCACCCGGCCCGACCGCCGTCGAGCAGCCGGACGTCGGCATGGCCGAACAGGGAGAACACCCACAGCGCGTAGGCGGCCCACCAGTTGGATTTGTCGCCGTAGAACACGACCGTGTCGTCGCGGCGGATCCCCTTGGCCGCCATCAGCTCCCCGAACGCGGCCGCGTCGAGATAGTCGCGGGTGACCGGGTCGTTGAGCTCGGTGTGCCAGTCGACCTTGACCGCGCCCGGGATGTGGCCGGTCTCGTACAGCAGGACGTCCTCGTCGCTTTCGACGACCACCAGGCCCGGGTCGCCGAGGTGCTTGGCGAGCCAGTCGGTGGTGACCAGGCGCTCGGGGTGGGCGTAATCCGCGATCGCGGGATCGCTGTCGAACTCGACGGGCATCGGGCCTCCTTCTCCGCCCCCCAACCTCCCACAGCGCCCATTCGACCGAGGCGCCGGGACCGCGGACATAGGCGGTCGCTGCGCTCGACGACCGCCCCCGGCGCGGACCGGCCCCGGCGCGGGGAATCGCGTCCGGGGCCGTGCGTGGGTGGCAGGTGAAGGATTCGAACCTTCGTAGGCTGAGCCGACGGTTTTACAGACCGCTCCCTTTGGCCGCTCGGGCAACCTGCCGCGCGCCGGTCATCGTAGGCGAGTCCGATGCCCGCCCCGGTCGACATGCGGTGGCGCCGCCGTCAGGGCAGCCGGTAGCGGCCGTCGTCCGTCGCCACCGCCAGGCCGTCCACGACCAGGCTGGTCAGCGCACGGTCGCGCTGGGCAGCGTCCGGCCACACCGCGGCCAGCTCCACGGGCAGGATGGGACCCGACGCGCCGCGCAGCACCCCGACCAGCAGCCCGCGAACCTGGCGGTCCGTGCCCACCCACGGCTGGGCGCGGCGGCGGCCGCCGTTGTCCGGTCGCCCGGCGGCCAGCCACCGGCATCGGCCGGCGACCGGGCAGCCGTCGCACCGGGGCGCGCGGGCGGTGCAGACCAGCGCGCCGAGCTCCATCAGCGCGACCGACCACGTGGCCGCAGTTGTTCCGTCCGCGGGCAGTAGTGCCTCCGCCCGGGCGCGTTCGGCGACGGCCACCGCCGCCGGCGGCTGCGCCTGCCCGTCGAGCAGCCGCCCGAGGACCCGGCGGACGTTGGTGTCGAGCACGGCGTACCGGCCGCCGGCGGCGAACGCGGCCACGGCCGCTGCCGTGTAGGCGCCGAGCCCGGGCAGGGCGATCAGGGTGTCGTGGTCGGTCGGCACCACGCCGCCGTACCGGTCGACGACGGCGACCGCGGCAGCGTGCAGCCGCAGGGCACGGCGCGGGTAGCCGAGCCGGTCCCAGGCTCGGACCGCCTCGCCGGGGGCCTCGACCGCCAGGGCGCCCGGCGTCGGCCACCGGTCGAGCCACCGCAAGTAGACGGGAAGTACCCGCGCGACCGGCGTCTGCTGCAGCATCACCTCGCTGACCAGGACGGGCCAGGTGCCGATCCCGGGAACCCGCCACGGCAGGTCCCGGCGGTGCTGCGCGTACCAGCCGAGCAGCAACTGCGCCAGACCGTCGGTCGGGTCCACCGACACCTCTGGGGCGGCCGGCGCTCCGGAGTCGACCGGCGCTCCGGGGTCGACCGGTGCTTCGCGGGCGGCCGGTGCTTCGCCTGCGGCCCGTGCTTCGCGGGCGACGGTCACGGCCGGAACCGTAGGTCCGGCGTGGGAGCACCGGCCGGGCCGCCCACGGTCCTAACGTGCCGACAGTGGCAGGCAGTCGGCTCGGCGGCGCTCCCGGGCCGTCCGCGGTCCACCGGCGTCGACGGCTCCTGGTCGTGTTGCTGGTCATCGCGCTCGTGGTGGCGGTGGGCAGTGCGGTCCGCGCTGTCGCCAACTCCTCGGCCCGGCCGGCAGCCGCGGCACCGGCCACCCCGAACCCGCTTCCGCCCGCCCGCACTCCTACACCGCCGGGCACCCCACCGGTGCCGGGAACCAGCGCGGCGGCGCCGACATCCGCCGCGGCCGCCCCCGGCAGCCCGTCGCCGACGGCCGCACCGGCCGCGCCGGTGACAGCCGCGGCCAGCGCATCGGCCGTCGCGACGGCGGTCGCTACGTCGACCGGAACCCCGACCGGAACCCCGACCGGAACCCCGACCGGAACCCCGACCGGAACCCCGACCGGAACCCCGACCGTCGTCACATCGGCAGCGCCCTGCCGCGCTGCGGACGTGGTCGTGTCCGTCGCCGTAACCGGGGTCGGCGGGACGCTCCCGACGGCCGGTTCGCCGGTGCGGTTGGCCGTGGAGCTTGCCTCGCGCAGCGGCTGCCGGATGACCGTGGGTGTCGGTGCGCCGCCGCGGCTGACGGTGACCTCCGGCGCGGACCGGGTCTGGGACTCCGGTAGCTGCCCGGTCGCCACGGTGCCCGACGCGGCACCGGGCACCACCGGGCAGGCGGTGCTGCTGCCGGCCCAGGCGGTCGTGCCGCCGAACGGCAAGGGCCTCGTCAACATCGTCTGGCCCGGTGTCCGTCTGGCTGCGGGCTGTACGCCGGCGACCACAGCACTACGGCCGGGGACCTACACCGCGACCGTTCAGCTGCCCGCTGCCCCGCCTGCCACCGCGGTGTTCACGCTGCGCTGACCAGCTATGGCAGATGGACGAGGTCCGGGAGATCTTTCCGTCCTCACCAGGGCGTGAGGACGGAGAGCAGCAGCGGGACGGCTGCCGACAGGGCGCCGACGACGACCAGGACCGTGTCGGCCCGGTGCCAGCGGGCAGGTTCGGCCCAGGTGCGGCGCCGCGCCTGGCCCAACCCGCGCGCCTCCATCGCCACCGCTGCCCGCCCGGCGTCCCGGATCGTCCCCACCAGCAGGGCGAATGCCACGCCGGTGGCGGACCGGGCGCGGGCGACCGGCGAGCGACCGGGAGACAGACCACGCACCCGGCGCAACCGCAGCAGCTGCCGGGTCTGCTCGGCGAGGGCGTCCAGTCGCTCGACGGCCGCCACCGCCGCGACCACCGGCCGGGCCGGCACCCGGAACCACTGGCCGAGCTGGTCACCGAGCACGCTGCCGACGATCGACCCGGCGAGCAGCACGCCGGGCAGCGCGAGCACCAGCACCCGGGTTCCCGCTCGGACGGCGCCGGTCAGTCCGGCGCCCCCACCACTGAACAGCCACGCCGACCAGCCGAGTGACACCGCCGCGACGACGACCGGGAGCACCCGGATCGCGGTAGCCACCGTCACGGTCACCGCGAGCGGGGCAACGACGACGAGCAGCACGACCGAGGCGACACCGACCTGCCAGGAGTCGACGGCGTATGCGCCGGCGACCGGCAGGAACGAGGCCACCAGCAGCGAGGTCGCCCCGCACCGCGCCGCCGGCGGGACCCGGCCCGGCCGTCCGGGATCTGCGGGCAGCGGAGTCGCGGTCACCGGCGGACGCCGCCCAGTGCCGCGGCGCCGGTGGGCAGTGCCGCGGCGCCGGTGGGCAGGACGTCGGCGACGCGGCCGTCGGCCAACCGGACCTCGGTGTCGGCGAGGGCGTCGACGAAGGCCCGGTCATGGGTGCAGGCGACGACGGCTACCCCTGCGGTCCGCGCCGCGGCCACGATCCCGGCGACGGCCGCCCAGGTCTGGCGGTCCTGGCCGACAGTCGGCTCGTCGAGCACGAGGACGCCGGGGCCGTGCGCAACGGCGGCGGCCAGCGCGAGCCGGCGCTGCTCCCCGCCGGACAGCCGGAACGGGTCGGCGGCGGCGTACCGGGACAGGCCGAGTGCGTCGAGCAGGCCGGCGGCGCGGGCCGGGTCCGGCCGCCCGAGCGCGGCCGGGGTGGCCGTGACCTCGGCCCCGACCCGACGGGCGACGAAGCCCCGCTCCGGATTCTGCGGGACCCAGCCGACCCGGGCGGCCAGCTCGGTGGACCGCCACCGGTCGATCGGTCGGGACAGGCCGGCGGCCAGGGCCGGGTGCACCCGCACGCTCCCGCTCCCCGGCCGGCGCAGCCCGGCCAGCAGCTCGGCCAGTGTCGACTTCCCGGCACCGCTGGCTCCGGTGAGTCCAGTCAGCCGTCCCGCGGTCACGGCGGCGTCGACTTCAGTGAGCGAGGCACGCACCGCACCGCGGTGGCGAAACCCGACACTGTCGGCGGCCAGCGCCGGCGAACCGGGCGGACCGACAGCGACCCGCGGGACGAGCAGGGCTGACGGCACGTCGATCGGCTCCGGTGGCGGCAGGCCCGGCACCCACAGTCCGGCCGCGGCCAGGTCGGCGCCGCGGGTCGACAACAGCCGCCGCGGGCTCCCGTCGGCGAGGACCCGACCGTCCGCACCGAGCACGACCAGCCGGTCGACGACGTCCAGCCACCGGTCGAGGTGGTGGTCGACAACGACCACCGCGCTGCCCCGTCGTGCGACGACGTCCAGCACCGCCGCCCGGACCTGCTCGGCCGACGCCGGGTCCAGCATCGCGAGCGGCTCGTCCAGCAGCAGCAGTGGCGGCTGCATCGCCAGCGCACCGGCCAGCGCGAGTCGTTGGCGCTCACCGCCGGACAGCGCCGCGGTCGGGTGGTCCGGTCCGTACGGGAACCCGACGTCGGCCAGCGCCTCGCGCACCCGCCGGGCGATCTCCGCCCGGCCGAGCGCCAGGTTCTCCGGCCCGAAGGCGACGTCCCGGCCGACGCGGGACGCCACCAGCGCGTCGTCAGGCTCCTGCAGCAGCAGTCCCACCGGCGGCGGCGACCCCCGCCCGGCGTCCGTGCTGCGGTCGTCGTGCGTGCTGCGGTCGTCGACGCGAATCCCGCCGCGAGCCACCTGCCCGGTCAGTGTTCCGGAGTCCGCGGTCGTCAATACGCCGGCGACCGCCCGCAGCAGCGTGGACTTCCCGCTGCCGCTGGGGCCGGCGAGCAGCACCCGCTCGCCGGCCCCGACCTGCAGGTCGACCTCGCGCAGGGTCGGTTCGCGGCGTCCCACCGGCCGCCAGGTCAGTCCCCGGACGTCCACCGCCGGCGCACCCATCCTCGCAGCCGTCGCCGGCCTCAGGAAGCAGTGCGCTCGGCGTGCTCGACGCCCGGCGGGAACGCCGAGAGCGCACCGGTGCCGGCGAGGGCCCGGACCAGCGCGTACCCACCCAGGCCGGCGATCACCAGTCCGGACACGCAGACGCACCCCAGGTACAGCAGCTTGGCCGACCAGGGCTGGACGGTCCAGGTCGCCGTCCACCACTCGTACCCGGCGATCTCGACGAAGCCGGACACCAGGCCGGCCGCGGCCGCCACCGCAGCGGTGAACCGGCGGTAGAGCACCAGGGCGAGGACGAGCTCGACGCCGAGCCCCTGCACGAGGCCGGAGATCAGGACCGTCGCGCCCCACTGGCTGCCGAAAACCATCTCGGCGAACGCGGCGAGCAGCTCGACGAACAGCGCCGCGCCCGGGCGCCGGACCACCAGCCCGCCCACCACGCCCGGGAGCAGCCACAGCCCGCTGACCAGCCCGCCGAGCGAGGGCACAGCCGTAAACAGCGGGGACAGGGCGGCGTAGACCTGGTTCCAGACCAGGAACAGCGCGCCGAACGCGATGCCGAGGAAGGCCGCGGTCACCAGGTCGACGACGCGCCAGCGCCGCAGCGGCCCGCTGGCGCGAACCGAGCCTGCCGAACCGGTCGAATACTGCTGTTCGGTGTATGTGGTCATGCGTCCCTCCCGGGTACGGAAGGGGGAGGCACAGCTGAGAAGCCCGACTCCCTACGCCGGTGTGAACCGGATCAGGTTCGAGGGTCTGCGGATTCCCGCACTCTCAGCGCCGTGAGCGGCGCTCCCCTGTCGAGCTGCCGACTGTACGCCCGGACGGGCGAATCAGACGTAGCGCTCGAGGATGCTCGACTCGGCGAGGCGGGACAGGCCCTCCCGGACGGCGCGGGCCCGCAGTTCGCCGATGCCCTCGACCTGCTGCAGGTCCTCGATCCCGGCGGCCAGCAGCTTCTGCAACCCGCCGAAGTGGTCGACGAGCCGGTCCAGGACCGGGCCAGGCAACCGGGGCAGGCGGGCCATCAGCCGGTGCCCGCGCGCGCTGACGGCGGTCTCCAGCAGCACCGGCAGGTCCAGCGCCTTCGCGACCGGAAGCTGGGTGAGCAGGTCGACGTCGGTGAGCGCGTCGAGCTCGGCGAGGTGGTGGCCGACGTTCTCCGGGTCCGGGACGTAGTCGCGGGCGAGCAGCTCCCGCTCGGTGTCCGCGCCGGCGACGAGCTCGTCCAGCTGCAGGGCCAACAACCTGCCCTCGATGCCGAGCTCGATGACGTACCCCGCGACCTCGCTCGCAATTCGGCGGACCATCTCCAACCGCTGGGCGACCGCTCCGACGTCGCGGACCGTCGCCAGGTCCTCGATCTCCAGTGCGGACAGCGTTCCGGACACCTCGTCCAGGCGCTTGCGGTAGCGCTCCAGGGTGGACAGCGCCTGGTTCGCCCGGGACAGGATCTGCGCCGGGTCCTCGATGACGTAGCGGCGGTCGCCGAGGTATACCCCGATGATCTGCATCGACTGGCTGACGCTGATCACCGGGTGACCGGTCTGCTGGGCCACCCGCTGGGCGGTGCGGTGCCGGGTGCCGGACTCCATCGTCGGGATCGTCGGGTCCGGCACCAGGTGCACGGCCGCGCGCACGATCCGGTTCGCGGCCGGGTCCACGATGATCGCGCCGTCCATCTTCGCCAGCTCGCGCAGGCCGGTGGCCGTGAACTCGACGTCGAGGCCGAACCCGCCGGTGCAGATGGCCTCGACGGAGCTGTCCCAGCCCAGGACGATCAGGGCGCCGGTCCGGCCGCGCAGGATGCGTTCCAGTGCCTCGCGTAGCTCGGTTCCGGGCGCGACTGCGGCGATGGTCTCCCGCAGCAGCTCCGGGCCACCGTCGGTGGGGGACACCCGCACCCCCTCCGATCCGGACCCGATGGTCGGCGCGCACAGCCTTCAGCGCCCACGGCGCATACGTTGCTCCCGGCGCACAGGTTGTTCAGCGATCACTTTACCGGCGCGGCCGCTTGTCGGCCGCACGATGGACACGAGCCGCGGCCAAGTCGTCACGAGCCGCAGCCAACTCGTCACGAGCTGTCGGAAGGCCGCCGACCGGTGGTTCACGGTCTGGTGGCGTGCGGTCTGGTGGCGTGCGACCGGAGGGCATGCGACGCGGGAATACGGCCCGGGCCGGGGACCGCTGCAGGGCGTCGGCGGCCCGGTCCCCGGCCACCAGCGCTGTCGCCAGGTCAGCGGCCTCGACGACCAGTAGCCCGGCCGGGACGTCGGTGGCCGCGACACAGCCGGCCGGCACGATCGCGCCGCGGAACCCGAGGCGCGCGGCCTCGGCGAGCCGGCGGCGCACCCCGGCGACGGGCCGTAGTTCGCCGGCGAGGCCGATCTCGCCGAAGGCGACCAGCTCGGCGGGCAGCGGGCGGTCCTGGGCGGCTGTGGCGACGGCGAGTGCCACCGCCAGGTCGACGGCCGGCTCGGTGAGCCGGACGCCGCCGACCGTCGCCGCGTAGACCTCCTGGTGGCGCAGGTCGATCCCGGCCCGGCGCTCCAGGACGGCCAGCACCATGGCGGTCCGGGACGACTCCAGTCCGCTGGTGGTCCGCCGCGGCACTGGCGCGGTGGACCCGGCGACGAGGGCCTGCACCTCCGCGACCAGGGGACGCGTGCCCTCGAGGCCGACGGTGACGCAGGTGCCGGGGACCGGGCCGGCGTGCCGGGACAGGAACAGCCCGGATGGGTCCGGCAGTCCGGTGATCCCGTCCTCGCCGAGGGCGAAGCAACCGATCTCCTCCGTCGGGCCGAACCGGTTCTTCAGCGCCCGAAGCAGCCGCAGCGATCCGGACCGCTCACCGCTGACCTCGAGTACGACGTCGACCAGGTGTTCCAGCGTCCGCGGCCCGGCGACCGACCCGTCCTTGGTGACATGGCCGACCAGCACCACGGTCATCCCGCGCGACTTCGCCAGTCCGATGAGCGTCGCGGCGACCTCGCGAACCTGCGTCACGCCGCCCGGGCCGCCGTCGACGTCGGAGCTGGACACCGTCTGCACGGAGTCGACCACCAGCAGCGGCTGGGCGCCGGACCCGGCGGTCTCGCACGTGTGAGCCGCCGGGCCGAGCACGTTCTCCACCTGGGTGAGCACCGCTCCGAGTTCGGTCTCCGCCGCGAGGTACAGCCGATCGTCCAGAGCACCGATCCGGTCCGCCCGCATGCGGATCTGGGCGGTGGACTCCTCCCCGGACACGTAGAGGACCGGGGCGTGCACGCGGGCCCAGCGGGCCGCCACGTCCAGCAGCAGCGTGCTCTTGCCGACGCCGGGCTCGCCGGCCATCAGGACGACCGCGCCGGGAACGAGGCCGGCACCGAGGACCCGGTCCAGCTCCCCGATGCCGGTCGCACCGGCCCGGGCGTCGGCGGCGCCGACGCTGGCGATCGGCACGGCACCCGCGGTGACCGGGCGGGGTGTGGTCACCGCGCCGGCCCGGACCCCGGCCGGCGGCGCGGCCGCCGGTCGCGGCCCGGTCGCGGCCGCCACCAGTGACCCCCACGCCTGGCACTCCGCGCAACGTCCGACCCAGCGGGTCGTGGACCAGCCGCACTCCGTGCACCGATGGACGGTCTTGGTGGCAGCCACGGCCCGAACGCTAGGGACGGGGTCGGACAGAACCGGGCTCCCGCGCCGACGTGCGCCGGCGCGACCGTAGACCGGCAGCCGGCGGGTCGGCCGGGTGCGGGAGCAGTGGCGGCCGGTCCGTCGCCGAGCCGGCCAGCCGACGCCGCCACAGCCGGGACCCCGGGCCGGCTCGGATCGTTCTGGAACGCGATCGCGTCACCGGGCGCGACGGTGGCCAGTCGATCCTGGACCCCCGCCCGGCGGCGATCTGGGCGCCGATCCGGGCTTGCTGGTCGGCCCGCTCAACCTTTCACGGACACGGGCCCTGGCCTGGGCGGCGGCACTTTGGATCCACAGCGGCGGCGTAGCACCTCGACCTCGGTAGACAGCGGAGGACCCGGTTCCATAGGCATCGCCCTTACGTCAGACGGCTCCTCGTAGGAGGTCCGCGGCCCGTTCAGCGATCCCGACAATCGGTGCCTGCGTGTTGGCGCGGGTGATGGTGGGGATGACGGAACCGTCGACGACGTGCAACCCGTCGACGCCGTGTACCGCGAGGCGCGGGCTGACCACCGCACCGGCGTCCGTGCCCATCCGAGCTGTGCCCACCGGGTGCCAGTAAGTACCTGTGGTCTGCTCGAGGAAGGCGTCCAACTCGGCGTCGTCCGCTCCGTCCGAGAGCACCAACGAGGGCCCCGTCACCGCACGGAGCGACGGTGAGCTGAACAGAGGCCCACGACGCAAGACACGGCGTCGGTACTCGTTCATCCAGTCCCCGAGGGTTTGCGCGACGAGTCCCAGTTATCGGGCGACGTCGGCCACCGGACGAGAGTTGTCGATCACCGCCCGAACCGGTTGCTCCCCGCAATTGGCAGAGTACCTACTTCGCTGTGTCGTCATTATCCCCTTCCATTTCTCCCAATTCTACATTGGGATCAGTGATCCGACGTCAATAAGTCACCCCACCATCTACGTGGCGCACTCACCGTATGACCGCAAGCTGCGAACGCACCGGCGAGGAGCCCCCGGGGCTCAGGACGCCGCGGTGGACCCGAACCGCCTCCTCGTAGTCGTCGGCTTCGGCGAACGAACGCGTGAGTTACGCCGTCACCGGAGGACGAGGGGTGGGGCGGTAGACGAGCTCCTGGGTGTGGCGGTCGAGCGTCCGGCTCTCGAGCAGTTCAAGGTCGAAGTCGCCGGCGCCCCGAAGGATCGGGCTGGTCCCGGTCCGGCCTGAGATGGCGGGGAAGATCGTCACCTGCAGGCGGTCGACCAAGCCGGCGGCCATCAGTGCCCAGTTCAGCGACAGGCTGACCTGCGAGCGCAGCGGCGCGTCCGACTCCTCCTTGAGCCGAGCGACGATGTCCACGGCGTTACCGTTCACGATGGTCGCGTCCGGCCAGCCGAGGGTGTCCTGTAACGTGGAGGACACCACCGTCGCCGGCATGCGCATCGCTCGGACGTTCCACTCGTCGAGTGTGTTGGAATCGATGCCCCAGGACATGATCTGAGCGATCTCCCGGAAGGTGGTGGCTCCGAATACCATCCGCTGCTCGGTGTCGAACAGGGCGGCGCGGTGCTCCAGCAGCTCGGGGCCCTGCTTGCTCCAATAGCCGCCCCAGTCGGCGCCCTCGGTGTAGGAGCCGTAGCCGTCGAGGGTGGAGAAGACGTCCCAGGTGTAGACAGCGGTCATCTCGGTTCCCTTCTTGCTTGGTAGTGACGGTTGAGGCGACGGGGCGGCGCTTGGGGCGATTGTGCCGACGACGACCGACACGAATGCGGGGTTCCCGGTCGCGACTGTGGACGCCGCCCGCCCGTACCTCGTCGTGGGGTTCCTGGTGACAGACCAGGCGGGGCCGCTCGACTCATCGGTCCCGCGCCAACCGATCGGGGCGCCCGGCCTGGACGCCGCAGGGGCGCCCGGTGCGACCGTGCCCGGCAGTACCGGGCCAGCGGCGGCTGTCGCCGTCCCTGGACAGCGAGCACCGGTTCGCCAGGGTCTTCTGGATGGCCACCGGCTCGCCAGCGTCTTCTGAATGGCCGCGGGACCGGCACTGTGGTGGACGCCGCCGCGACTGGAACAGCGCGCCGGCGCGACGAGGGCCCTATGGGCGACCGTCGCGCTTGGGGGAGTCGCCCGGGCACGGTCCCGGCGGACCACGGGCCGGCCGCACCCGGTCTTCATGGCGGCGACCGGTATCGACCTCGTCGGCATGCCGGCCGCCCTGGCGTGGCACCGACGGGTCAGCCTCTTCCCGGGGCAGTTCACCATGGTTGAGCGATTGCCCCGCGGACCCTTCTGGCGATCCCGCAGGCGGACTGTCCGGCCGGAGGTGGCTGCTCCAGGGAGCTCACCTCACGGTTGGACACTGCAGCCCGATTGGACACTGCAGATAGTCGAATCGCTGGTGGTCAAGGTGACCAGGGGAGGGTTCGCCCCCGCGCGACGGCCGCTGACCCTGCGCCGACCGTGCGCCCCTAGGGTGAGCGCGTGCGCCTGGGAGTCCTCGACATCGGCTCCAACTCCGTCCACCTGCTAGTGGTCGACGCTCACCGGGGCGCGCGCCCCCTGCCGGCGACGCGGCACAAGATCGAGCTGCGCCTGGCCGAGCACCTCGACGCCCGCGGCAACATCGCGACCAAGGCGGGTGACGCCCTCGTCGCTTTCGTGCACGAGGCGGTCCAGGTCGCGGAGGACAGCGGGTGCGCGTCGATGATGGTGTTCGCGACCTCGGCGATCCGGGACGCCGGCAACGGGCAGCAGCTGCTGGACCGGGTGTCCGCCGAGACCGGCGTTCCGACCGCGGTGCTGCCCGGTCCGGACGAGGCCCGGCTGACCTTCCTCGCCGCCCGGCGCTGGTTCGGCTGGTCCTCCGGTCGCCTGTTGGTGCTGGACATCGGCGGCGGCTCGCTGGAGATGGCCTCCGGGCTCGACGAGACCCCCGACTCCGCCGTCTCCGTCCCGCTGGGCGCCGGCCGGCTGACCCGTGACCGGTTCACCGCCGACCCCCCGCCGGGCGAGCAGGTCCGTGAGCTGCGTCGCTACGTCCGGCAGACGATCGCGGAGGTCGTCGCCGACGTCAGCCGGCTCGGGGCGCCGGACCACGCCGTCGCGTGCAGCAAGACCTTCAAGCAGCTCGCGCGCGTCACCGGCGCGGCACCGAGCGCGGCGGGCCCGCTCGTCCGGCGGGTCCTGCGCCGGGACGACCTCGTCGCGAAGCTGCCGGACCTGGCGCGAATGAGCGCGGCGCAGCGGTCGCGGATCCCCGGGGTCAGCTCGACCCGGGCCGGGCAGCTGCTGGCCGGGGCGCTCGTCGCCGAGGCGGCGATGGACCTGTTCGGGGTCACCGAGCTGGAGATCTGCCCGTGGGCGCTGCGCGAAGGCGTGATGCTCGAGCGGATCGATGCTCTCCCGCCGGCGCGGCTGCCAGCGGGCACCCGGTGAGCGGGCACCCGGTGACGGCGAGGACCCGGTGAGCGAGGACCCGGTGAGCGGGGACCCGACGCAGGCGCGAACCGCACGGGCGCGCGACGCCGAGGCCAACCGGCAGGAGCGCCGGCGCACACCGCCGGGCCCCACCGCGCCCGGCGACCGGCCTGGGCCGGGCCGGTCGGCCGGGCGCTACCGCCCGGCTCCCGCGCCGGTGGCGCTCGGCACGTCCTCGGTGTTCCCAGACACCGTCGCCGGCTCCTTCGACATCGCCGACGAACTCGGCTACGACGGGATGGAGCTCATCGTCACCGTCGACCCCGCCACCCAGGACGTCGCCGGCCTGGAACGGATCGTGGCCGCCCACCACCTGCCCGTCTACTCCGTACACGCGCCGACCCTGCTGCTGACGCAGACGGTGTGGAGCCTGGACCCGTGGGAGAAGCTGCGGCGCAGCGCGGAGATGGCCCGCGCGCTGGGTGCGTCGACGGTCGTCGTGCACCCGCCGTTCCGTTGGCAGAAGGAGTACGCCGCCCGGTTCGGTGAGGGCATCGCCGAGCTCGGTGCAGCCTTCGACGTCACGTTCGCCGTCGAGAACCTCTACCCGTGGACGGTCGCCGGCCGCACCGTCGAGGCCTACGAGCCGAGCTTCGACCCGACCGACGCCGAGTACCCGGCACTGGTCCTCGACGTCTCACACGCGTCGGCGGCGGGGATGGACTGCCTGGTGATGGCGCGGGCGATGGGCGACCGGCTGACCCATGTCCACCTGACCGACGCCTCCGGTTCGACCCGGGACGAGCACCTGCTGCCCGGTCGTGGGAACCAGCCGGTCGCCGAGCTGCTGCGGTACCTGGCGGACCGGAAGTTCGGCGGCGCGGTCGTGCTCGAGGTGTCCACCCGGCGCGCGCCGGACCGCGCGGCGCGGCTCGAGTGGCTGGCCGAGGGGCTGGCGTTCGCCCGCGAGCACCTGGTCGCGCCCGCGGTCCCGGACTGGTCGGTGGACAGTGCCGGCGTCGCCTCGCCGGCACCGCTCGGCTGAGCCACGTCCCGTCAGGCGGAGACAGATGCAGACGACGCCGGCCCGGACGCCGCCGCTGCCGGGGTCCGCGGGGCGCGTGCCGGGCGCCGGCGCGACGGCCACAGCACCACGGCGAGCATCGGGACCAGGTAGACGAACCATGCGACGACCTGGACGACGATCGGGTAGCTCGGCAACCCGAACAATCCGGTCAGCAGCGCGGCGACCGCCGTACCGGGCTGGACCAGCCAGGACAGGTCGAACGCCTCAGCCCGGCCGACCGTCACCACCCCCGCCTCCTCCAACGCCCCGATCGCCTTGACCAGCAGTCCGGCGGCGACGACCACCAAGGCGACCCCGGTCACCGCGAAGAACCGGCCGAGGTTGACGCGGATACCGCCGCGGTAGATGGCATAGCCGAGCGCGGCCGCGGTGAGGACGCCCAGGACGGCACCGACCGCGCCCGTGCGGGCACCGCCGCCGACCGCGTTGAACTGGGCGAGCAGGAAGACCGACGTCTCGAAACCCTCGCGCAGGACCGCGAAGAACGTCATCACGATCAGCCCGGTCGCCGTCCCACGGGCCAGCGCCGTGCGGGTCGATGCCTCCAGGCCGGTCCGCAGCGTCCGGGCGTGCTGGCGCATCCAGATGACCATCGACGTCACCAGCAGCACCGCGACGAGGCCGAGCACGCCCTCGAACGCCTCCTTGGCCTCGTCGTCGAGCTGCTGTTGGACCGCGTCGAGGGCGATACCGACGCCGAAGCACAGGGCGACCGCCAGGGCGACACCCGCCCACATCGACCGGAGCGCGTCACGACGACCCTCCCGCACGAGGAATGCGGCGACGATCCCGACGATGAGGGCGGCCTCGACGCCCTCCCGCAGAGTGATCACGAACGTTGACAGCACGGGGTCCCCCGGGTGGTCGGGCCGGACGGCGACGAGCGCGCTGCCGGCGTTGGCAAGGGTTGCCTTCCCTCAATGACCGCGACCATACGCGCCGCACCGCTTTCGGTGAACCGGGGGTTGCGTAATTCATGGCCGGTAGGTTCGGCGGCGTGACGGCTGTGCTGCAACGGATCGCCCCGTCCGCGGTCGTGCGTCGTGCCGTGCTGGCCGCGGCCGGCGACCAGCGGCTGGCCTCGGTGATGTCGACCGCCCCCGTCGCGGCCTCCGTCGTCCGCCGGTTCGTCGCCGGGGACGACCGGCCGGCGGCGCTGCGGGCCGTCGGCGAACTCACCGACGCGGGCCTGGACGTGTCCCTGGACCACCTTGGTGAGGACACGACCGATCCGGGCTCGGCGGCCGAGGCGGTCGCCGCGTACACCGGACTGCTCGGTGAGCTGGCCGCTACCGGGCTCGGACCCCGGGCGGAGGTGTCGGTGAAACTGACCGCGCTCGGGCTCGGGCTGCCCGGGGACGGCCCGGACCGGGCGCTGGCCGGGGCCCGGGAGATCTGCACCGCCGCCCGCAACGCCGGCACCACGGTGACCGTCGACATGGAGGACTCCACCCGGACCGGGCAGACGCTGGCGATCGTCCGGGAGCTGCGGGCGGACTTCCCCGACGCCGGCGCCGTCGTGCAGGCCTACCTGCGCCGGTCCGAGGCCGACTGCGCGGCGCTGGCGGCGGAGGGCGCCCGGGTCCGGCTGTGCAAGGGGGCCTACGACGAGTCCGGCGACGTCGCGTTCGCGAGCCGCCGGGAGGTCGACCTGTCCTATGTCCGCTGCCTGGGGCTGCTGATGGCCGGGTCGGGCCGGCCGATGGTGGCCACCCACGACCCGCGGCTGGTCGCGATCGCGGACGCGCTGGCGGTGCGCTGCGGGCGCGGGCCGCGCGACTGGGAGTACCAGATGCTGTACGGCATCCGGCCGGACGAGCAGCGCCGGCTCGCCGCGTCAGGGTTCGGTGTCCGCGTGTACCTCCCGTTCGGGTCGCAGTGGTGGGGCTACCTGGTCAGGCGGCTGGCCGAGCGGCCGGCGAACATCGCCTTCTTCGCCCGCGCGCTGGTCGGCCGCGCGTGACCGGTGACATTGTGGCGCCGTCCGGCACCGGTGACATTGTGGCGCCGTCCGGCACCGGTGACATTGTGGCGCCGTCCGGCACCGGTGACATTGTGGCGCCGTCCGGCACCGGTGACATTGTGGCGCCGTCCGGCACCGGTGACATTGTGGCGCCGTCCGGCACCGGTGACACTGTGGCGCCGTC
>JAABUJ010000322.1_pt1 | contig 101464 bp, 104 predicted proteins | sample 5559131 | NCBI WGS metagenome assembly JAABUJ01 (sample SAMN10711875, study PRJNA513366) | rock metagenome | isolation source: Antarctica rocks | place: Antarctica: Victoria Land, Mt New Zealand nord | collected 2016-01-07
GGCATTCCTTGCGCGCAGGCTTCGTGACCGCGGCCGCTCAGGCGAAGGTGCCGCTCGACGTCATCATGCGCACGACGCGGCATCGCAGCCTTGCCGTTTTGCAGGGCTACATTCGCCGTGGCGACGCCTTTGAGGCGCCGGCCCTCTCATCCATCATCTCCTAACGCAAACCGCGGCCCATAGGCCGCAGAAAGGCTCGGTCTGCTATGTCGACTACGACCAACGACGCGCCGATCAATCCAGGCGCGGTCGACGCGCTCGCAAACTTCTGGCTGACCCGACTCACTCAAGAGAAACACGGCAGAAAACCCAACGACGAGATTCGTGACTCGGCTCGCGAAGCGTTCTTTGATTACATCGGTACCTTTGACACCACTGCGTCTGACGAACGTGCTGAGGAGCGTCAAGCGCTGACGAGCGGCTTTGGTCTGGGGTTGGCCATTGCTGCCGCCGTCATTGCTGATCCGTACGGCAATCCCGGAGAAGCGATCTCAAGTGCCGTGCACCAAGAGATCACGATGATCGAGCATGCAAAGGGCCATGCGTGATGGCCGACGCGACGAAGATCAACGACAGAGGCGGCGCGCTCAGCGCCCTCGCGAACTATTGGCTCACGCGTTTCAACTATGAGAAAGACGGTGAAGCGCGCGCCGTTCCGGAGTTCAACCTCGAGACCGGCGGTAGCGCCGAACCGTTCGCGCATTGGCTCGAAGAACGCGATGTCGCCTCGGAGAGAACCGGCGACGTCGCTATCGGCTTCGAAGCTGGCCTGCACTTTGCAGCCGTGCTTTCGCGCGATTTTATGCGCGGCGAGTCCGAGCTTCAGGCGGCGCTTCAAAACTGCTTGGAATACCTCAGCCCTGTCGCCAACCCGGTTTGCGAGGAGCCGAAATGATCCGCGGTCAGAAAGTTGATCGCGAGGCCGTCGTCGCCATCGCCGGCATGTACGCTGACAGGCTTGGGCTCGATCCATTCAACGATGGGGCGTGCGATCCGGACATGCAAATCAGTCGCGCGGCAATCGGCGCAGCAACCCCGGCGAACGTCGATGTGGTGTGGCCGCAGTTCGTGCTTCACGATGCACTCCTCTGCGGTATCGACGTGGCCCTCGCGGTGATCGCAGACCCGATCGGCGACCCGAGCAAGGCGCTGCGTGAAACGTTCGAACGGTTTGCGGAAGAGGTCAAGCTTGACGCCGACACGGTAAGACGGGACGCCAAGAACGACGAGAAAGAACGGCTGCGGCTGGAAGCGATCGCCGCATTATGAGGCTCGCGCTATGGCTTCGGACATGGACCGGCATGCGCGCCGTTCGCCGCATTGGCGGACCAAGAGCGGTTCGCGCCGCTCGAATCGCGCGCGTTGCGCCGGCGGTGGTAGGGCCGAAGGCCCGAATTTCGCTTCAAGCGACTTGCGAACCAAGCGGTCAAAAGCTTAATAAAGTAGGGGAGTGATTCAAATCACTCTGGCAAACAACATCTTACTAGAATGGTTGGGTAGTCTTAAGGAGTACGATGGGAGCAGATGCGGCGCGCGCAGGCGAACTTGACAGGCGCTTAGCGGAGGAAGCTGAGGCAACCCACCGTTGGATTGAAGGCCTTCGGGAACAAGCTCCCCTCATTTCTGACATAGCCGCAACCATCACTGAAAGTTGGTTTGAGCTTTCAGAGCAACTTCAGGATCAATTGATTCGCATCGCTGATAGATTCTCGGTTGACACGGCCGAAATCGGCATGAGACGCCTGGAAAATGCCGTTCCGGCGATGACCGGCGAGTCCATTAAGGCTTGTCTCGCGGACCTACGAAACTATCGCGCAGCCGTCGAACGGTTCAAGCGAGCGATGGACGCCGCCATGGCGGCGGAAAACCATAGGAGCAGGCTGCTCGATCAAGCTGTCGAGACTGAACCGCAATTTCAAGAGGCGCTTCGCAGCGGCAGCGAAGATTTCGCGAAGACGGTCGCGACGGGCTTAAGTGAGGGAGAACTTCAGCGCCGTTTCGCATTGAATACCTAGGCACATCAGAATTAGACCAGCGTCGCATCAATTCGTCGCGCCTCGACGCGGCGGTTACGGAACTGCGTGACGACCCGACGCCGGATAATCGCCGAAAACTCAAACTGCCGTTCAAAGGCATTGCAGCGAGCCTCTTCACGGGTGCGATGGCGCGCAACGTTTTTGAGGGAGAACGCTCCTATCAAGTACGCTACTACATAGATTATGAAGGCCTGGTCGTCTATATTGTTGCGGTGCTGGGGCCCTGGCCTATCATGATGTAGCGATATGCCTGAAACAAATGCGTGTGAGACGACTCACTCCGCAAGCTGTGCGATCGTATCCAAGCGCGTGCGATTCGGCGCTGCGGTGAACTGCTCGCAGCAATCAAAACCGCTCCCGCTGGGCGACCAAAATTTAGTGGGGACGCCCCTACCAATTTATCCCGGACACCAGCCGCAAAGGATGCGGGTCTGTCGCGTGATCAGCGCGTGACTGCGTTGCGCGTCGCGAACGTGCCAGCGCGCGAGGTCGAGGCGGCGGTCGAATCCGCGAAGCCGCCGATCGTTACGCAGCTTGCAAAGCGCGTCGCCGGTCGTCGTTGGGCGTTCGGGATGCTAGCGAGGCCGCTGTTGCGCGGCGCGAGGTTGGACGGTTGGTATCCCAGTGCCGTCGCGATGCTAGCGAAATCGCAACCAGCGAAGCATCTGAGAACCACGCCGCCGTCGTCGCCCTCGGCGATCGACAAGGTTAATCCCGTCGAGTCGTGCGCCGGACATCTCGCACGCCATCCTCGGCTGAACGACGAGGCTCCAGCTTGGGCAGCAACGTCAGTGGCGCTTACTCGAAGCGGACCTGCGTCAGCGCACGCGCGCGAGCAGAACCACCCTGAGCCGGGACTGAAAATATCCGCGCCAGTGCCGTACTTCTCGCCGCAGGCCAGGCAGCGCGAAGCGTAACTTGCGATCTGCCGCGTCATGTCCGTCCGGCCATCGTCAGACGCGAGCCGTTCTTAGACCGCAACCAACAGCGGCGGTTAAGACGCGCGCTTGCGAGACCCGGTGCGTTCGTCGCCGGTGCCGGCGCTCGTGGCCTCGGGCTCGACTCCGAGCATTCGCATCGCAGGGATACGTAAGACGAGTAGGCGTGAGCCGATGCGGACCGTGGGTATCTCGCCCCGCCCAGCAGCATTGTAAGCAGCGTCGCGCGAGATGCGGGCTAGAGCCGCAAACTCCACTACTGTCATGGTAAGCGCGGTGCCGTCGGGCTTCATGCGCCGTGCGCGGCGAAGTAAGGCTGGCATGGGCTTATGTTAGCGCAGGATGGGCGCCTTGGAGCGCTTTCTCACGGTCGCGAACCAAGTCGTTCCCTCATGCACCGAACTGCACCGGAGCGTCCTGAAGCGTGGCATACGCGCCATACGCGCCATACGCGTCCTGCAATCGGGTAGCCATGGAGGACTCACGTTCGTACATTTGGAAAATGAGCCAGCAAGTGGGAGCGCGGCGGCGTCAACGTGGCACCGGAAACATCTTTAAGCGCGTGCGTGTGTTGCCTAGCGGCAGAGTAAAGCATGACTGGGTGATGCGCGTTTCCCTTGGTGTCGACGGAAGCGGCCGACGCGTTCGCCGCTGGTTTAGTGCCAGAACAAAGGCCGAGGTATTGGCCCGCGTCGCCGAGGTTGCCGAGGAGCACGACGGTTTGGTGCCGCCAACGTTGAAGTTGGAGCGATTCGTGGACGCATGGCTCAGCAACGATCCGTGGTTCGATCAATTGCGACCGATTGGTGCAGCGACGCGTCAATCGTACCGCCTGCGGCTCGCACGAATACTGTCCGCTCTGGGCCACAAACGGCTCCATAACATCTGCGCGTCGCATATCACTTGCGCCTACGATCAGCTCCGGGCTAAGGGAATCGCCGAGCAGTCCTTGCGCCGGATTCACTACGCGCTTTATAGGGTGTTGAACGTGGCCGTCATTACGGGCCTACTCGCTAAGAATGAGGCTCGGTATTGCTGTCCGCATGATCATCGTCGACGAAGGGGCGGGTCAGCACACTAACAGCACACTAACGACGGCCGACAAGTGCCTACAAGAGCCGACGAGCCGAGGCGGAACCTGCTCGGAATCACGGTCCACGCCAACGACAGCCGACAAGAGTCTACGCTTGCAACGAGACCTACACTTTCCCGCCAATAGGCAGGCACGACGTGCCGGCGTCGTCGCAACAGGCGCGGCACGGCGCCGCGGTTCTAGATCGCGCCGGGCTGCGTGGCGTTGAGCGGCAGTGCGCCCGTGTCGTGGCCGCGTTCGCAACGCCGTCTGTTCGACTTCGAGCCCGTGGCGATCGACCAGACGGGCGACCTGACGATTGGGAGTTTTTTACCGATCGAGCTTTGGACCTGGTTTTCCCGGTTTTGCGCTAAAGTGTCGTAGCGGAAAAGACGTCAGCGACGCGGTCCGACACGAGTACCACACGATCTCTCGCTTTCGCGCGTGTCAACGTTGTGCGTTTGCTCACTTCAGGAACGAAATTTGGTACCGATGCTGTTGATAGAGGCGCAGGACACGCTTGACGACACTCGCTGCGACCCGCAAGAAGTCTTCGGTCTCCGAAGGCTTCTTTTGCTGCGCCGCCGCGGGGTCGGGTGTCTGCCATCGCCGGGAGACCTACCCAGGCTGGGACTAAATGTGAGTCCGCATGGGCCGCTTCACACGCGTAAAACTGCTGTGTCTCTGCTACAACTCTTCTATGAGAAAGACGGCAACACCCCATCTGGATCGCATTGCGCGACAAGCTGCCGCGCTGACTCACAACAAGGTCCCAGGGCCCCTGCTGGTCGAGATCGGCGACATTCGCATGTCGATCGGTTCAATCGTCAAAGAACGCCACCCGGCGATTCGCGCCGCACTGGAGATCGTCGTTTCGGCTGCGCTCAAACGGGCGTAAGGAGCTAAAGCACTCGAGGCCCTCGCCGTTTTCAGTCGGCATCGTCGGCGCCGGTGCGCTCGGGACGCTTTTCGCCGCTTCGCTCGCGCGCGCCGGTATCGACGTCCGGGTCTTAGTTCGAGACGAACGGCAAGCGCGTGAGATCGAGTCGCGTGGCGGCGTGGCGCTCCTTGACGACCAGACTGCTAACGTGCAAGCGGAGGTGACGGGTAATCCGCGCGTCCTCGCGGATGTGGACGTCGTGCTCGTCGCCGTCAAGACATACGCCACGGAGGTCGCCCTTTTGCCGCTGGACGGTGTACTCGCCCCAACGGTTCCGATCGTGTCCCTGCAAAACGGCATTCTGGCTCGCGACCAAATCGCGGCTGCACTCGGTGAGAATCGTCCGATTGCACTCGCTCCGACGACCGAAGCCGCTACATCTCCGGCGCCGGGACGGGCGCGGCATACCGGCCATGGCGAGACGTCGATGGGATGGGCAGCCGCATCGGAAGGGGACGATGCGGTGCTGACGGCGCTGGTTGAAGCCCTGCGGCGAGCCGGCCTTGCCGCCGACGTTACGTCGCCGATAGAGCCGAACGTCTGGGGAAAACTGATAGTCAATGCCGCCGTGAACCCGGTCACGGCACTGGCCGGCGTTCGGAACGGCGCATTACTAAGCGATCCCGTACTGCGTAGCCGCGCAATGACACTCGCTCACGAGGCGGCAGTCGTGGCGGCTGCGGCCGGCGTCCGCCTGCCGTTCGAAAACGCAGAAGCCGAAGTCGAACGCGTCGCACGTACGACGGCAGCGAATCGCTCCTCGATGCTGCAGGATATTGAGCGCGGGCGACCGACCGAGATCGACGCGCTCAACGGCGAAATCGTCCGCCGCGCTCACTTGTTCGGCGTCGCGGTACCAGAGAACGCGCGAGCCTGCGACGAGGTTCGCGCGCGCATGAAGGCGTAGCGCGCAAGCATGGCCGCGCTACGTCGCCTTACGTCCGCCGCGATTCGTGCTCGTAAGGGAAGCCGCTTTCCCATCGTCACGGCGTACGACGCGCCGTTCGCACGCTGCGCCGAGATGGCCGGCATCGACGTCTTGCTCGTCGGCGATTCGCTCGGCATGGTCGTTCTCGGTTATGATGCAACGGTTCCGGTCGAACTCGATGACATGTGCCGGCACGCGGGTGCCGTCGCGCGCGGTGCCACGCACGCGCACCTGATCGTCGATATGCCCTTCGGCAGCTATGAACCAAGTGACGTCGACGCGATCCGCTCCGCCGTCGCGCTCGTCAAGTGCGGTGCGGGGAGTGTCAAATTGGAGGGCGGCGCTGCAGTGACTCCGCGCATTGCCGCGATCGTCAACGCCGGAATTCCGGTTGTAGCGCATTTGGGTGTACTGCCGCAGACGGCGGCCATCACGGCGGGCTTCAAGCGCAAAACGGATCGTGCCGCGCTGATCGCCGACGCGCACGCCGTGGCAGCGGCCGGCGCATACGCCGTCGTTCTCGAGATGGTCGATGCGGACTGCGCATCGGAACTCACCGATACCCTTGCGATCCCGACGATCGGAATCGGCAGCGGCGGGTCGTGTGATGCGCAGGTGCTCGTTTTACACGACGTGCTGGGCTTGTATCCCGATGCACCGCCGTTCGCGAGGCGCTACGCGGAACTCGCGACCGCGGCGACCGAGGCGCTGCGCGCGTACGGAGAAGACGTCCGCTCCGGATCTTTTCCACCGCCCGCCCCACGTCCCGTACCGGCGCTCAACGCGCGCGGGTGAGCGCGCCGCAGATCATTGCAGTCGGGGGCGCCCTTCTCGTGCCGGAGACCGGAAACGTGGCGCTAGAAAGATATATCGTCGATGCCTGCGGTAAGCAAAAACCGCGGGTCTGCTTCGTGCCGACGGCGAGCGGCGACGACCTCACCTACGTCGCAAGATTTTACGAGACGTACTCTCGTCTCGGCGTCGACATGGACGTTCTCCGTTTCTTTCGTCGAACGCCGCCCGACCTGCGCGAGTATCTCTTCACGTTCGACGTCGTTCACGTCGGTGGCGGTAACACGCGCAGTATGCTTGCAACGTGGCGGCATTGGGGCTTTGATACCGCCTTGCGAGAAGCGTGGGAGCACGGCATCGTGCTGTGCGGTTCAAGCGCGGGCTCGATCTGCTGGTTCGAAAGCGGCGTCACCGATTCCGTCGCCGGACGTCTCGAGCCGATGGACTGTCTGGGTTTCCTGGGCGGCAGCAATTGTCCGCACTACGACGGCGAAGCCGAGCGGCGCCCATCCTTTCAAAAATTCGTCTCCGACGGAAAACTGGTGGACGGATACGCCTGCGACGACGGGGTGGGGCTGCATTTCGTCGGTACGATGTTGCAGCGCGTCGTGGCTTCCCGGCCGACGGCAAACGCCTATCGCGTCAGCCGCGATCGGCGCGTCGTCCGCGAAGAACTCATGCCGCTTGATCGGCTGGTTAGCTGCCGAAAATAATCGTTTGAAATTCGCCGACGCGTTGGAATCCGACGCGCTCGTAGAGCGCGATGGCCTGCGCGTTGTAGCCGTTCACGTAGAGTGAAAGCTTCGGCACGTTGTCGAGAAGCCGATCGCAGATCGCGCCGAGCGCACGCGTCGCGTAACCTTGACCGCGCATTTCCGGAGGAGTCCACACGCCTTGCAGTTGAGCCGTTGCCGGCATGATGGCACCGACGTGACACATGAACGTGAGCTTGCCCTCGTGGCGGTACTGCCATAGCCAACCCGCTTCGATGAGGCGCGTCGTGCGAGCGCGAAACTCGTTACTTATCGGCACTGAGCCGCCGCCCATCTCGCCGGCAATCATCGCGGCCGAGTTCGCGGCGAGTTCGTCCACTTCTGCAAGCGTTGCGGGCGTGACCTCCGCGTCAGCGCGCGTACAGCGCAAATCCGAGCGTCCGATAGCGTAGAGCGGCTGACTGGTTCGGACTGCGCTCGGTTTGGGGAAGGCGTTCGCGGCACGCGACCAGAGGCGTTCGACGTCTCGCCTGCGTCCGACGATCATGCGCGCATGGTGCGCGTTTGCCTGCGCGCGTTCGCCAAACGCGTCGAGCGCGCGGACATCATCGCTGCTCGGTACGATCTGCGCACCATAGGAACATGCACCCTGAACCGCACCGCAGTCATCCCGCCACAACGCCATGTCGGCACCGCTGCGAAGTTGTCGCGTGACGAGCAACCAGTAGGCGTAGACGTTGTCGTACGGGCGCTGAGCGAGGTACCGCAACGCCGCATCTTCGTTGGCCGACGAAACGCGTTCGAGCGGCTCGGTCATGAGGTTTTTAGCCGAGTTTGCGCATGAAGGTGGGTTTTGACGTGGGCGCCCGGCTGCCGCCGGCAGGCTCGACGCTAACCGCGACGGCCGCCACGTCGTCGGCTGCGACCCCAAGCTCGACGAGCGCGACGCCGCTACCGTTCGGAACGAACGTCCGCCCTGGAGTCATTGCTTTTTTCCCGTTGGCCAACGTCCATGTCTGATAAACCTTGCCGCTCGGCGGCTGCGCGAGGTCGCTTAGTGCCACGAAAAGACGGTCATCATGCGAAATGACGACGCCATGCGGCACGGCGTACCGTTTAGCGGTCGGCCCAAGCAACCCGAGGACGTTGCGGTCTAGACGTGTGCCTTGGGCAGACTGTTGAGCAATGCGCTGAGCCGCCGCCTGCTGCGCAATGCGCTGAGCCGCCGCCTGCTGAGCGGCAGCGTGGTGAGCAATCCGCTGGGCTGCCGCCTGCTGAGCAGCCCCGCGGTCAGCAAGGCGCTCAGCAGCGGCCTGCTGCGCGGCACCCTGATGAGCGATGCGCTGAGCGATCGCCTGCTGAGCGACGCTCTGAGCAGCCGCTTGCCGAGCGATGCGCTGCGCGGCAGTTTGTTGAGCAGTGCGCTGCGCCGACGCTTGCTGTGCAATGCGCGCCTCACGATCATAATCGTTGCGCAGGTTTACGTTTTGAATGCCTAATCCGCCGGCGATCACGACGGCAGCGGCTGCGGCCATCCACGGTACGCGTGAGCGGCCCATGGCGACGACATCCGGTGACGCCTGCACCGAATCGCGAACGGAGGCCATGATGCGGCGCTTCCGGCGGGCGGCCCCGATCTCGTCGTCGCCGGCAGATTCTTCGGCGCTGTACCCGATGAGGTCGGCGGCCGGACGAAGTTGCGCGTAGAGCGCACCGCAACTCTGGCAACTGCGCGCGTGCACGGCCACCGTTTCGGCCTCGGGGCCGGGCAGAACGCCTAGAGCGAGCAAGGCGATCTCGTCGAGGAACTCTTCGTCGTGCACGTTCACCGCGTTACGCTCGTTTCGAGTTCGACCCGTAGCTTGCGTAAGCCGGCCCGGATGCGCGTCTTCACCGTACCGAGCGGCGTCGCCGTGCGGCGGGCGATCTCTTCATGCGTGATCCCACCGAAAAAGCCCAGTTCGATCGGATGCCGTTGTTCCTGTGGTAGGGCGCCAAGCGCGAAGCGTACTCGTTCGGCATCGAGCTTCGAAAGGACCAAGTCGTCGGTCACTTCATCGAGCGCGACGTCGACTGCCACATGATCCTCGTTGCGGTTCGAGCGACTGCGCAGAAAGTCGAGTGCGCGGTTGCGCGTAACGCGTGCAACCCACGCCCCGAAGTTCCCGCTGACGAAGGCTTCCGGCGCGCTCCAGACCTTGAGGAAGACCGCCTGGGTCAGGTCTTCAGCAGCCATAGCATCTTGCAGCATCTTCAGAGCGATGCCGTGGACGAGCCGGTGATAACCGTCGTATAGCGCTTCGAAAGCCGCGACATCTCGTTCGCGGACGCGCGCCATAAGGCGGCTGGGATCATCCACATATTGCGGCTTCGTCTCATCTTAGGAACGGCCCTCGGTTGAGGCTCGTGTCGGGAAAACGCGCCTAGGCGTGGGATGGATGTTATTGGATGTTAGAAGATGCTCCCAAGGGGGTAGCCCCGCGGGACACGAGCGACAACAATCCCGCACTTGAGGGGTTCCGAAACCTTGTTGCAGGGGCGCGTGTCGTGCGCATCGTCATGAACGACGATCTTTCGTATGTGCGCGAGCGGATCGACTCGTACCGCGGATACTCCGACGAGCCCGATCGGCACGAAAGCGATATGCGCGTGCGCGCTTATGTCGGCAACGCTCTCACACGGGCACAAGCTCGTCTTGGTGAAGGGCTCGGGGGCGCGACGCGCGAGCTGTTGGAGGCGGTTCTGATGAAGTGCATGTTCACGGACCAAGTCTTCATCCGTAAATTTGAACACGCTCAGCTCGACGAACCGACCCTCGCTGCGCTCGTGCGTTCCGATCGCAAGCTACTCGAATGCGCAGACGACGCTCGCGCGGGCGACGGTGCGAGTCTCGACGGCCTCCTGCGGGAAATCGACCACGAGTTCGAAGCGCGCCGCTCGCCGGAGCCCGTCGCGTAAGAAACTTCGCTTTGCGTTCGCGTAGACTGGTCCCGTAGAACGCTGTACGCCGGAGAATGCAACGCTGACCATGGTATCGCCGCTGGAAGCGTGATAGGGCCGCCGCGGGGAGCGCGATCGGTCCGAGGCTGGCGGCCGTCGTTTGCACACGGGGATGCGCGGTTGGCGACCGAAACAGCGCGGCGTGAAGGCTCGGTCGTCCATCTTGCTCGCGTCGCTAGCGCTGGCACCGGCCACCCTTTTCGGGCTCGTATCCCCGGACAAAGCAGACGTGGCCACGGCGGCACTGCACCTGATACCCCGGCCGCGGTCCGTCGCCGTCACGTCCGGCTGCGCGTTGCCCGCGAACGCCGTCTTGAGCGGCCTGGGTTACGGCGGGCTCGACGTAGGAGGGATGGAACTGCTGCGTTCACGTTGGTCGGCGCTCGGGATCAGCGTTGCGCGGAAAGGCATCACCGTCAGGGTCACGATGCCTGCGCACCGGGCGGACGCGTTTGCAGGTGCTGAGAATTACACGCTCGATATCGATTCAGGCGGCCTCCGAATCGCGAGCGACAATTCCGAAGGGCAGTTCGACGCGCTCGCGACGCTGGCGCAACTTGCCACTCGTCGCGGGAACGCCTGGCACGTCCCGTGCGTGCACATCGTCGATGCGCCGGCGTTACCCTGGCGCGTCCTTTCCGACGACGTTTCGCGCGGCCCGCTGCCGACGATGCGCTATTTTCGGGAGCGCATTCGTACGATCGCAAGCTTCAAGTATAACGGTTACTCACCGTACATGGAACACGTCTTCGTCGGCCCGAAGCATCCGTCGCCGGCGCCGCTCGACGGCATTACGCCGCAGCAACTGCACGACCTCGCCGGGTACGCGGCGCGCTACCACGTTGCATTCATTCCCGAGCAGCAAACCTTTGCGCACATGCACGAGACCTTGCGCTTGGAACGCTATGCCCCGCTTGCCGAGACGCCGCACGGCTATCTTCTCTCGCCCGCGAATCCGGCGGGCGAAGCCTACGTGCGCGACCTCATTACGGACGAGCTTGCCGCCGTGCCGCATCCGCCGTTCTTCCACATCGGCTCCGACGAACCGGCTGACCTCGGCCTCGGTCGTTCGAAGGAACTCGTCGCCGCGCAGGGTGAGGGCGCCGTATACGCGCGGCACGTGATCGACACGGCAAACTTCGTGCTCGCGCACGGCGGCGGCATCCCGTTGATTTGGGATGACGCGCTTGCCCGGCATCCCGAGCTTTTCGGTTTACTGCCGAAGCGACTGGTGTTCGTCAATTGGCACTACGGCCTCGAGCCGACATACCGCCCGTACATCGAGCGGATCGCGCGCGGCGGATTCCAACAGATGGTCGCGCCCGGCGCGCTCAACTGGAACGAGATATACCCCGACATCGACGGTGCCCAGAGTGCGATCGACCGCTTCGTAACCGAAGGCAAGGCGGCGCACGTGGAGGGGCTATTCCAAACCGTCTGGCATGACGACGGCGAGACGCTTTTCGAGGCAACGTGGTACCCGATACTGTACGCCGCGGCAAGCGCATGGGAAACGGGATCGGTCGACCGCGCCCGTTACGCGCGCGACTTTCCCTCCGCGTTTTTCGGCACCGACGATCCCCGCTACGCGGACGACCTTGCCTCCCTCGCGCGCTGCAATGCTCTGCTGCGCGGTAACCCGCGCGAATACGGCGATTATCTGTTTTGGGATGACCCGCTCGCGCCCGACCTCGCGAACGTTCCCCAAGTTATGGATCTGCCGGCATTACGGCTCGCCGCCGAGGACGCGATCGCGCACCTTCGGTTGGCAAGTCCGCCGCCGCTGCATGCCAACGCCGCCGCGGTGATGTTCCTGGCGGCGCGCCGCTACGATGCACTCGGACGTGAATATCAGATTCCGCGGGAGGCCCGCGGATATTACGACGATGCGATGCACAACGCGACCACGCACAGCGGCTCAGTCTATCGCGGGCTGTACCTTGCGAAGTATCTGTTTTGGGAGCAGCGCGATACGATGCTCGCACTCGAGCCGCTCGTTCGCGCGGCGTGGGAATACGAGGACCGGCCCAGTCACGAAGCAAGCGTACTCGAACGCTATCACGTTGCGGCGGATCGCGCGATCGAACGGGCCGATCGCTTGGGTGACGTTACCTTCCATGATTACGCTCAGAAGAAGACATTGCCGGCATTCGACGCGGCGCTCGGAATCAGCCCGCTGCCGTGAGCGCCGCCCCGTTCAAGAGCGCAGCGCTGCTTGCGAACTGCTCGCTTACGCGCTCGCACGCCGGTGGGTGTGCGTGGTGCGGCGCGGCGCTGCCGCCGCGGCGGCGCACCTGGTGCAGTGACCCGTGCAGCACGCTGTTTTGGACGAATCATTGGTGGACGCTCGCGCGCGGGGCGGCGAAGCGACGCGACAAGTATCGTTGTAAGCGTTGCGGCGTAGCGGCACCGAAACGGCCGAGTCCCGCCAAGGCGACGTCCACGGGCGCATACCGCAGCGCAATGCGCACGTGGCGCTCGGCACGCAAGCATGCTCGTATGGAAGTGAACCATCGCGTTCCATGCCGCGGCGCGCACGGCGCACTCAGTTGCGCGCACCATCTCGAAAATCTCGAAACACTCTGTCCGACGTGTCACCGCGAACACACCTCTGCGGTCGGGCGTCGGCAACCCGGTGAGTGAGCCGTTCGCGGGCTGGGCGATGCTCGGCATCTTTGCGCTCGCCGCCGCGCTTATGTACGCGCGCGCGTTGCCGGCGTTGCTTGCCGTTCCACTGATGGCGCTAGCCATCGCCGCCGTCGCAGGCGCCGGTCCCTCCGGTTTGCAGACGACGATCGTCGACGGCACGACGCGGCTCGCTCCCGTGATTGTGACCGTCGTTTTCGGCGCGCTGCTCTCGCGGGTAACGCTCTCGACCGGTATTGCCGAGACGATCGTTACGTACGCAGCCGAGTTCGGCGGGGACCGCCCGGCGCTCCTGGCGCTTGCGCTCTGCGTCGCGGTGGCCGTCCTCTTCACCTCGCTGACGGGTCTCGGTGCGGTCATCATGGTGGGCTCGATCGTGCTGCCGATCATGCTGACGATCGGCGTGCCGCGCAAGACCGCCGCGACGCTCTTCATGCTCGCCTTTGCGCTCGGCTTCATCTTCAACATCGCGCAATGGACGTTTTACACCAAGACCTTCGGCGTCGAGCGGGCCCAGATGCAGCCGTTCGCGTTTGCGCTCGCGGGACTGGACGCGCTGGCTTTGGTCGCGTTTGCCGCCGTGCGCTTCCGCGCGTCGCGCGGATACGCGACGTGGGCGGTGGCGCTCGATGAACCCCTTGGGCGGAAGCGGGCGCCCGCCGTGGCGCTCGTGACGCCGGTGCTCCCGATCGTGTTGTATTTCGCGCTCGGCATCAATCCGATCGTCGCTTTCGCGCTTGCCGCACTGTACGGCGTGTTGGCGGCGCAGCCGCGGCGCGCGATCGAGACGCTGGTCGCAAGTGCGATCCGCGGCATCGAAGACGTCGCACCCGCCGTCCTGTTGTTTATGGGAATCGGCATGCTGCTCGTCGCGACCGGTCTCCCGAGCGTCAAGGCCGCGCTCGCGCCGCTCGTCGCGACGATCGCGCCGCATTCGTGGCTGGGGTACATCGTGCTCTTCGGCGTGCTTTCGCCGCTTGCGCTCTACCGCGGACCGCTCAATCCCTTCGGCGTCGGCATCGCGGTATATACCGTCCTCGCCGGCCTCGGCGTGTTACCGGCCGTGACGCTGGTCGCCGCCATCATGGCCGTGGTGCAGGTGCAGAACGTGTGCGATCCCACCAATACGCAGAACGTTTGGGTCGCAAATTTTAGCGGCGTGCGCGTCGACGAGATCACGAAGCTCACGCTGCCGTTTCAGACGGCGGTCGCCATTGCTGCGACGCTCCTCGTCGTGCTCTTCGGCGGTGCGCTGCTCGGCACGCAGCCCTTCACGTTCGGCACGCCCGCGAGCGCCGCGCAGAACGCGTCCTCCGGATTGCTTGCGCCGGCATCGGCCACCGCCGCGCTGCGGGTGTACGGCAACGCTGATCCGGCATCGGTCGCCGCGATCGGACAAATCGACGCAGCGATCGGACGTGGCTGGACGGGCTACCGCATTGCGGATGCAAGCGGCGATCCGGCCGCTTCGGATTGCGCGCACAAATCGTACGTCGCCGCATTGCACGTCGTGCTCGATGCCGATGAAGTAGGCGTGGATCTCGCCGACTGCGCCGGCTGGCCGGTCGACGAGTGGTACGCCCCGCGCACCAGTGACGTCCGCGAAGATGCGCTCGCGGTACTCTTGCAGCTGCGTACGTGGATGCTCGAGCATCCCGAGCTCGCGCGCAGCTTGTTCGGCGAGGGACTTGCGTATGAGTCCCGCGACGGGCCGACATATTTCTATAGCTTGTTCAAGACCGTCGACGGCGAGATGCGTGCATACGTACGGCCGGGCGGTCCGGCCTACGTTGCCGGCTTGCGTACGAACGACATCGTCGAGAAACTCGACGGCAAGTATTGGTGGGAATACGGAACGTTTCAAACGCAAGCGCGCGCCTACGATGGTCTACCTCATACGTTCGATATCATCCGCGGCACAGCGAACCTCACCATCACGCTGGGTGAACCGTTCCGAGCACCTTGACGTAACGCCATCGTGAATGATGGCGGTATATTCCCGGCTCCCAGTCCCGCGCTGCGCGTCGGCATCGATGTCGGGGGGACGTTTACGGATGTCGTCGTCGTCGAGGCGGGGACGCGCTCGATTATCGCACGCGTGAAGGTGCCGACGACGCACGATGGATCGGCAGGCGTAGCGGACGGAATCATCACGGGATTGCGACGCGCGCTTGCGGCGCCCGGCGTCGATGCAGCGCGGATCGCGTTTATCGCGCACTCGACGACGCAGGCGACGAATGCCTTGCTCGAAGGCGACGTGGCGAAGGTCGGGATCGTCGGCTTGTATGGACGCTTGGGATGGCTCGAGCGCGCACAGCTGCGCGTTCCGGCGATTCGCTTAGGACCCGGAGCGACGCTTTCGCCACAGGTCGCGTTCGCGCGCGCCGGTGACGAGCGTGCCCTCGAGCGCGCGGTCGACGTACTGCTCAGCGACGGAGCGCAGGCGATCGTGGTGAGTGAAGCATTCGGCGTCGATGCCCCGGCGCATGAACGGCGTGCCGTCGCCTACGCGCGAGAACGCGGCAGTGCGGCAACTGCGGGACATGAAGTCGCAACGACCTACGGCTTGCGTGCCCGCACGCGAACCGCCGTCGTCAACGCCGCGATCCTGCCGCGCATGGAGCGGACGTCGCGGCTAACGGCCGGCGCGGTCGCCGAAGCCGGCATCGGCGTGCCGTTGATGATCATGCGAAGCGACGGCGGCGTGATGGATGTTGCGGAAGTCGCGCGCCGGCCGATTCTCACGATGCTTTCGGGGCCGGCCGCCGGCATCGCGGGCGCCCTGTTGCACGAGAACGTCAGCGACGGCATCTTCATTGAGGTCGGCGGTACGAGCGCGGATTGCTCCGTCATTCGTCGCGGCCAACCGCAAATGCGTCCGGCGCAGATCGGCGGTCACCGCACGATGTTGCGGACCCTCGATGTGCGTACGCTCGCAATCGCCGGGGGCAGCATCCCGCGCATGGACCCGAAGGGGCGCGGGTCCTCGGCCTTGCGCGATGTAGGGCCTCGCTCCGCGCACATCGCCGGGCTCAGGTACGCATGCTTTTCCGAGGCAGCGCGGCTTGTTGCGGCCCGGCTGGTCAGCGTTCGACCGCAGCCCGGCGACCCCGATGACTATCTTGCGCTTGAGCTCGCCGACGGTTCACGCGTCACCCTCACGCCGACGTGCGCCGCGAACCTGCTCGGGTACGTTCCTGCGAGCGACTTCGCACGCGGAAGTGAAGCCGCCGCCAACGTCGCTTTCACGTGCGCCGGCGAATACTTCGGCGTTGCGCCCGAAGCGCTTGCTCGCACCATCCTCGAACGCGTTGCCGATAAGCTGCACGTTGCGATCGGAGAACTCATCGCCGACTACGAATTGGAGCGCGAGGATGTGGAACTCGTCGGCGGGGGCGGCGGGGCAGCCGCGCTCGTGCCGTTTACTGCCGAGCGTTTCGGTTTGCGGCAGCGGCTCGCGCATGATGCCGAGGTCATCTCGCCGCTTGGCGTTGCGCTCGCGCTTGTGCGCGACGTCGTCGAGCGCACGATCGTTGCGCCGACGCCGGCCGATGTCGTGCGGGTGCGCCGTGAGGCGCTCGAACGCGTCGTCGCCTTGGGCGCGGCGCCTGAACTCGTCGAAGTAACCGTCGAAATCGATGCTCGCCGCAACCTCGTGCGCGCTATCGCTTCTGGCGCGACGGCGGCAGCCAGCAAGTTTGTCGTTACGGAAGAAGCGAGCGATAGCGAAAAGACGGCGGCAGCAGCTCGCGCTCTCCACATACCCCTAAGTGCAATCGTTGATCACGGGCGCGCCGGGGCGTTCGCGTGCTATGGCGCATCCGGCAGGCACCGTGGCGATACGTGCGTCGTCGATTCGCGCGGCGTCGTGCGCCTGATCGTGAGCCGAGCACGCGTCTGCGCTACGACCGTTGGCCGTTCACAACGCTTCCTCGCCGCAATCATCGAAGAGATGACGGCCTTCGGCGACGTCGGCCGGGCTCTACCCGAGGTTCACCTCGTGTACGGTACGCGCCTCGCCGACCTCGGCACGCTGGCTGAAGTCGAGCACGTACTCGCGCTGGCAACCGAAGAACTGCGCGGACTGGCCGACGACGCACAAGTCGCGATCATTGCCGCGCGCCGAGATGCTTAACTCGCATACCTCAATACGTGATCAAAAATCTTGCAACACAATGAGTGCTCTGCTATGAGAAACATTGCCGCTCGTCGGACGATTCGATTATTGAAACGAATCGGCCCGCGCGATAACGGCCCGATACGCGAGGGCCGGCTGCGCCTGAAGCCGTCCGACGATTGTCACGAACGAGACGCCGTCAACCGTCTTGAGATGCGCCGAGTTCGCCGGATTTTTCGAGATGTTCGCGATGCCGCGGGCTTCGTTCCCGGCAAGGCGGGATACCCTCCACGGGTTGTCGCCGACACTCACACCGAACATAATCTCATGGCCGGCATCGGCTGCCCAGGACACCAGTTGCTCGAACGCAGTCATGCTTTAACATTCGTTAAAGCCTTGCTACTTCCGTCCCCTCGGGCAATTAAACGCGAGCCGCTGATGCGGGTGGTCGAAGAACACGCTTGTGCGGGCGCGAGGTGCGACAACGGCCTGCGAACGTGCTCTCAGGCGGCCGTGGCCCGCGGTGCCGGTTTCCGCCATGACGGAACGACCGCGAGCGCAAAGCGCGCCGCGTTGGGGAGCAACGACGGCTTGATGAGCGAGGCCGGCATAACGCTCATATACTGTTCGTGACCGCTGATGCACGAGGCAAGGAACGAACGCCATGTGACGTCCTCGAAGAGCGAGAACGCACCCTCCGCGCCGAATCCGACGCCTTGCACTCGCTTCTTGTCTTCGCCGCGCGGCGCAAACGTCGTTGCGATCCGTTTAACCGCCCGGACATAACCAAGCGCCGTCGCTCCCGCTTGCAAGGGCCGCCAACCGCGTCCGCGTCGAATGCGCTCATAGGCGACCCAGTTGACGAAGAAGGTCACGTGACGGGCTTCTTCCAGAAGCACGAGTTCGAAAATGTCGGTCAGTTCGGGAACGAACAATTGGATTTGTTTTGCCAGACCAAAAATCCCAAAACCGAAGAACGAGTCGATGCATTCCTCGTAGCCGAAATCGATAAAGTGGCGCTCGGTAGCGGGCGAACGTGAAACCGCTTTGTCGGCGACCTCGATATCGTACCGCTTCAGCATCTCGCCCAGGAGATTCGCATGCCGTGTTTCCTCGACGCCTTGCAACGCAAGGGCACGCTTGATGAGCGGATCGTCCACTTTGGTCGCGTAAGCGGTCACCATGTATCCGGCGTTACGCTCGGCTGCTAGGGCAACGCTCCAAAAGGGAATCGAACGAAGGCGGGCGATGGAGCTTTCGTCGATCTGAGGCCAGGGAAGCTCCGCCGGATCGAACGGACGATGCGTATCGATGAAGGTTTGACAGAAGAGGGTCTTGTGGGTTTGGGAGCCGTCGATCATGCTTCTCCATCTCGGAAGGCGCTCAGCAAATCCTTTAGCATCGACGCTGCGGCAGCGCTTACGGCGGCATTTGCCATTGCGACGTTTGTCTTCCATTTTGCAAACGCCGGCAAGTACGGGTATCAGCGCGACGAGCTTTACTTCATTAGTTGCGCACGTCACCTCGCATGGGGTTACGTCGATCAGCCACCCCTGATTGCGGTCGTTGCCAAGATCGCGCTTACGATATTGGGCGACTCCCTGTACGCTATCAGGCTTGTACCCGCGCTGGCTGCCGCGTTCACGGTTGCGCTCACAGGCCATCTGGCGCGACGCTTGGGGGGCAGTCTCTTCGCGATGGGGCTCGCAATGCTCGGTATAGCGCTTGCGCCCTTTTATCTCGCGGTCGGCAACCTGCTGACGATGAACGCTTTCGAACCGCTGCTCTGGCTAGGCACGGCTTATCTCTTTCTGCGCGCCGATGAAGAAAATCGGCTTTCGCTGTGGCTCGGCCTTGGAATCGTTGCGGGTCTAGGGCTCGTCAACAAGTACTCGATGTTCTTCTTTCTCGGATCGTGCATCGTCGCGATCGCGTTGACGCCCGCGCGCCGCTCGCTGCGCCGACCCGGTTTTTTTGTCGCGGCGGCAATTGCACTTGCGATGGTAGCCCCGACGCTGCTCTGGCAGGCGCACCACGGATGGCCGCAGGTGCAAGTACTGCGCGAGGCCGCCGTGCGCAAGAACGTCACGACCGGTCCGCTCGCCTTCTACGCGCAGCAGCTCCTCATGATGAACCCGCTTACGGCGCCCCTCTGGCTTGCCGGACTGTTCACGCTGCTGTTCGCGCCTTCAGCGGCGAAGTTTCGCTGGTACGGCGTCACCTATGGGTTGCTTTCGGTGCTCTACGTTGCGCTCGGCGCCAAAGTCTATTATCTCGCGCCGATCTACCCGGTGCTTTTCGCCGCCGGAGCACCGGCCGTGGCGGCATGGTCGTTGCGCGCACGGCGGCTGTCGCTTGCATATACGGCGTTGCTGCTCGTCGCCGGCCTCACGATTGCACCCGAAGCATTTCCCTTGCTGCCGTTGCACACGTTCCTTCGATACCAGCGGATATTCGACGTCCGCGGCGTCAAGATGGAGAGACATCCCGCCGGTGAGGTGCCGCAGCATTTCGCCGACCAACTCGGCTGGAATACGCTGGTTGCCACGCTCGCTCGCGCCTACGATCGATTGCCCTCGGATCAGCGTCGGGAAGCGGTGATCTTCACGCGCGATTACGGACAGGCATCGGCCGTCGACTTTTTCGGCCCGCGCTACGGTCTCCCGCACGCGATCAGCGGCCACAACAGCTATTACCTCTATGGAACGCGCGGTGCTTCGGGCAACGTGGTTCTGTCGGTCGGCGTAGCGCGAGCAAAGCTAGCAACGGAGTTCCGCGGCATTCGGCGCGTCGGGCTCTATCACGACCCGTATGTGTTACCGGACTTCAACAACCTTCCAATCTACCTTTGCACAGCTCCCATCGAGCCGCTCGGGCGCTGGTGGCCGGCGGCTAAGCACTATATTTAGATCCGTTACGCCGTCACTGGCGCTGACACGTTTCTGCCGCGTACGTCACCCAGACTCCATGTTGCAGTCGGTTGAAGCGCCGGCGAAACGCACGGGAGCTCAGTCTCGCATAGGTCATCGTCACGGGTAGGCGTCTACCGCGATCGGCAACGCTGCCGTCGAAAACCCACGTTGAGCCGAGCCAGCGCCGAGCAGTGCCGACGTACGCGCCGCCCTCCGTCACGTTCGACCACCTTTCGTTCGCGTGATTGAATCGGTATGTTTCGTCGATGTCGTAGTCACGCTCGCCCAATCGTAGAACGTTGTGCAAGAGAAGCGTGGCATCGTTTTGGCGCACGAAGGTATGCGTGGCACTGGCGCCCCCGAACGTCCGGCACGACCAAGCGCCGATGAGCGAAAAGGCTCGGTCGGCCGACATCGCCGATATTGTGTGCTCCATTCGCATTCCGAGCGCGATGCGGGCGGTCGCCGAATGAGCCGGCGCCGGTTCTCGTGCTACCGTGGCGGTGCGGGAAGCGCGCGGTGTCCGCGGCGGGACCGGAGTCGGCGACGCCCGCGCGGCGATCGCGTGCTTCGCAGGCGCAACGGGCGCGGCGGCCGGACTGCGTCGCACACCGATAGCGGCAACGAAGCGCGCTGCCGCCGGCGACTCCCGCCGACAAACGAAAGCGCCGTCGGCTTGCCAGCCGCCACGGGTTGCGGATTGATGTTCGCGCCGATACGCATCGGGGCCGAGCGACGTGTAAATGATGCGGGTCGGACGCGCGACGTTTTGCACCGTTTGCGTGCCGGTGAAAATCCATTGCTGCGCGCGCCAGTTCTGCGCACCGAGTTGCATAACGTCGAAGAAGCGGTTCATCGGCGCGCTCAGTTCCCACGTTGCCGTAACCGAATCGTAGCCGAAGGTCTCATGAACGACGCCGGTCAGCCCTCGCGCCGTGTGAACGACGTTGCGTAGTACGATCCTGTTTTCACCGGATCGCGAGTACGCTTCTCGGCTGACACTTCCGGGTACGGGTCCGCGGCAGTCCCACGTACCCTCCAATCGCTGCGCGACGCGAGCAACCGGCATGTTCGCCTCTGCCGAGGCGTTCGAAAAGTTCGCAGTTCCCGCCGCCAAAGGCACGCTGAGAGCAAGCGCGAGCAAGGGTCGCATTTCGCTAACAGGATTCCCCGGCGCGGTCATTCCTCAGGCGTTGATTTTCCTCACTATAAAAGCGAAAGTTGCACCGAGACGGTTGGGCTCTGATCGAGTCGAGCGTTGCTCAAAGGCGACGCCGGCTTTGGCATCGTTTATCCGGCCTTCGAGCTGCTTCGCATCGACTTGGCTTCGACCTCAACCGAGCGCACGCCGCCCGTTTTGCGCTCAGTCATCGAACAAATGTTCACTTTGCGTGGGTCGGGGTCATCTTTTCCGAACCGTCACGCCGCCCGCTTCGGCTGCGATAGAACGCGGTCGATCCGCTGTCGTAGAGTGCGGGCGACGCCGTAAAACACGCTGCTTTATTTGCGGACGGCGTTCACAGGGACTGCGGCGGGCCTTGCGCGGTCGGCGTTCGAAGGCTCGCGCGTGGAGCGGTACGATGTGCTCGTCATCGGCGGCGGGAATGCGGGTTGCGCGGCGGCGCTTGCTGCCGCGCGCCACGGGGCACGCACCCTGCTCGTCGAGCGTTACGGGTTCCTCGGCGGGACCGCGACCGCTGCGATGGTGGGACCGTGGATGACGTTCCACTCCGGCACGGAGCGCATCGTCGGCGGGATCGCGCAGGAAATCGTCGAGCGGCTCATGGCGCTCGGTGCATCGCCGGGCCACATCGTCGATGCGTCCGATTACGTTCCGACGATCACGCCGTTCGATCCCGAAGTGCACAAAGCGCTGCTTTTCGATATGATGCGTGAGAGCGGCGTGCATCTGCTCGTGCACGCATACTTTCTCGATGCAGTCAGCGACGATCGGACGCACGCCGTGCGCGGCGCGCGGGTCGCGACGGTCGGTGGCGTGCGGGAATACCATGCGACGATCACGATCGACGCATCGGCCGACGCGTACGTTGCCGCGTCCGCGGGCGTTGAAGTTCAAACGGGCGATGCGCGTGGACGCGTGCAGCCGGCGAGTTTGATGTTTCGCCTGTCACACGTCGATCTTGCCCAGACCGCGCGTTATGTACGCGAGAATGCAAGCGAGATGCGTACGAGTTTGCCGCCGGATGCCCGCAATGCCGCGTCGTTGACCGCCGTCGCCGGGCTCTACGCGCTATGGAATCAGGCACGCGAACGTGGCGATGTCGACATCCCGCGGGAACTCGTGTCGTTCTTCATCTCGCCCTATCCCGACGAGGTCAGCGTCAACATGACGCGCGTGACCGGCATCGATCCCCTGGACCCCGACGATCTCACGCGCGCCGAGATCGAAGCGCGCGCGCAGGTGATGGGGCTGCTGCGGTTCTTTCGCCGTGATGTGCCGGGTTTTACGAGCGCGCGCATTGCGGCGACCGGCACGCAGATCGGCATTCGCGAATCACGGCGCATCATCGGCCTCTACACCTTGACGGCCGACGACGTGCTGCACGCCCGTACCTTCGATGATGCGGTTGCGCGCAGCGCGTATCCGATCGACATTCACAATCCGGCGGGCGCCGGCACGACGACCTTTCGTTTGCCGCCGGGCGCGAGTTATGAGATTCCGTACCGGTGTCTGGTCCCGGCGGGCGTCGATGCGCTGCTCGTCGCGGGGCGCTGTATTTCGACGACGCATGAAGCTCTCGCCTCAACGCGACTGACGCCGACCGTCATGACGCTCGGCCAGGCTGCCGGCACGGCAGCCGCGCAGTGCGCGAGCAAAGGCCTCCAGCCGCGCGACATCGACGTGCCGGTGCTGCGGGCGGTCTTAGCGCGCGACGGCGTCGATCTGCGCCGTCCCGCGACGGTATCCGCGTGAACGAACCACGGGTTGAAATCGTAGACCTCGGAACGTGGGGTGCCGCCGCACTGTTCGCTGAGTACGATCCCGAGGACGATGTCATACGTGTGAACGCGCGCATCGTCGAATGCATGCACGCGGCGCGCGGTGCCGCTGAAGCGGCACGCTTCGTTGCCTGTGCCATCGCGCACGAACGGTATCATCGCACCTACCCGTCTGCGAGCGAGGAAGGGGCGCGGCGATACGCCGCCGCCGTGAGCGGCCTCGATTCAGACTGCGAGCAGTTGTTGCTGCGGGCCGCAGCGCAATCGCCGGCCGGCAGACAATAGCGGCGCGTGAGTATTCTCGTCGCGGGCCTCGATGGCGGCCAAAGTTCGACGAGCGCTGCCATCGCAGACGATGCGGGGCGCATCTTGGGCCGGGGGAACGGGCCACCCGCTGATCTCGTCGGTGAACACCGTGATTCCGTTCGCCGGCGCGGCGCGATCGCACAAGCGTTGGGGGCGGCGGCGAGCGCGGCAGCGTTATCTCCCGCCGCACGCTTGGCGGCCGTCGTCATCGGATTGAGCGGCCACGATGGCGACCCGCAGCATGTGCCGGAGTTCGCTCCGTTCGCCGATGCGGTCGTCGTCGTGCACGATTCGGTGATCGCTCATGCGGGTGCATTCCGGGGCGACGCAGGGATCATCGTGCTGGCCGGCACCGGAAGCGTTGCACTCGGCAACGCGACGCACGACGGCCCGTACGTTCGCGCGGGGGGTTGGGGATATTTCTTCGGCGATGGAGGAAGCGCGCTCGCCATCGCGCGTGAGGCCATCGCCTGCGCGATGCGCGATGCCGACCGGGGAGAGCCTTCACAGCTACAGGAAGCAGCGTTGCACTTTTTCGGGGTCGCCGACCTTCGCGAGATTCAACACGCTTTTGCACACGGCGAGCTGACCCGACCCGCGCTTGCGAACTTCGCTGAACGGGCGATCGCGATGGCGCCGGACGAAGAGCTTGCTATGCCGACGCAAGCGTCGCAGTTGCGTAACGCCGCCGCCCACGCTCTCGCCGAACTCGCACGAGTGGTCGACGGCCGCCTGCCGGCAACCCCGTCGCGACGCATCTCGCATGCCGGGGGCGTCTTTCGAAACGAAGGCTTACTGCGCGGTTTCCGCGTCGCCGTGGAGCAGAAGGTAGAGGACGCGGTGCTGGTCGACCCGGCGGGTAGCCCCATCGACGGTGCACTCTTGCTGGCGAGGCGGCTCGCGCAAGACGAGCCCGTTGCGAAGTGGGCCTCCGTTGGCTGAGCGGCCCGGCGTCCTCGAGCGACTGCGCGGCGGATTGATCGTCTCCGTGCAAGCCGAGGCGGGATCGGTCCTCGCCGCGCCGGGCACGATCGCGCTGCTTGCACGGTGTGCCGTGCGCAACGGCGCAGTCGGCGTGCGAGTCGAAGGCACGGCGAACATCGCGGCAACGGTCGCAGTCGTCGACGTCCCGGTCGTCGGCATTACCAAACGCCGCCATCCGGGTTTCGAACCGTACATCACCTCGACGTACGGCGAAATCGAGGAAATCGCGCACGCCGGCGCCGACATCGTCGCCTTCGACGCGACGATGCGGCCGCGTCCCGCTGGGCATGACGCAGCCGCGTTGATCGCGCATGTCCGTGGACGCGGCTTGCTTGCGATGGCCGACTGTTCGGAGCCGGTTGACGCCAAAGCGGCGGTTGCGGGGGGAGCCGATATCGTCGCAACGACGTTGGCAGGCTACACCGGGGCCACCCACGGACGTTCGCTTCCGGCGCTCGACTTGGTTGCCTCGATCGCGGCGCGTCATCCATTTGCAATCTGCGAAGGCGGCGTCGCCCAACCCCACCACCTGCGCGCCGCCTTCGCTGCCGGGGCTAGCGCCGTCGTGGTCGGCACCGCGATTACGAACATCGATGCCCTCGCGCGCGGCTTTGCTTCCGCCGCTCCGCGCGCAACGCAGGTCCTGCTTTAATGCGGCTCCGCACCGCGGAGCGCACTAAAGTCAAAGACGGGGACTTCCCGCTTTCGGTATAAAAAAGCGGGGCGCTGCGTTCGATCGCCACGTTCTCGAAGGAGTATCCTTGGCACAGTCTAGGGCACACCAGAAAATAAGTCTGGGGCCCGGCTTTTGGCCGGTCACGATCGGGTTGAGCATCATCAATCTGCTTATGACCTACGTCATCATTGTGTTTCCTTTCCAGCACTTCGTGCCCGAACTCGGCGCACCGGCGCCGGAGATCGATACGCTTTTTCGTTTCATGAGCGTCATCGGCAACGCGATTTTCGTGTACGTGCTCGGTTATCTCGTCTACTTCGCGATCGTCTGGCGGCGACGCGCGAGCGACGGTCCCGATGCGATCGGCGTGCAAATACACGACCAACCCAAGCTCGAGTTCTGGTGGACCGCGGTGCCGAGCATCATCGTGATGATCATCGCGATCTTCTCGGTGCGCATCTGGGCGAGCATGCAGAACACCCCGGGCGACGTGTTGACGATGGAAGCGATCGGGCACCAATTCAAGTTCGAATTCCGCTACCCGAAGCTGAAAGACTCGGTGTACGACGACATGCACGTGCCCGTCGATACACCCGTGACTCTCAATGTAACGTCGGCTGACGTGCTTCACTCGTTCTGGTCCCCCGAACTGCGTATCAAGGCCGACATGGTTCCCGGGCTCGTGCAAACTTTGCGCTTTACGCCCGAGCACATCGGCAAGTACCGCATCATCTGCACGGAGTTTTGCGGTACGCAGCATGCCAACATGGCGGCCACCTTTTATGTCGACTCGCAACAAACGTTCGGCTCCTGGCTCTCCGCCCAAGCACGGCAACAAGGCCAGGCCGCCGGTCCGATCGCACTTGCTTCGGGTCAAGCGTCCGCGGGACAGGCGCTATTCGGACAAAAGTGCTCGACCTGTCACAGCATCGGACCGTTCAATCAGAAGATCGTCGGTCCGGGCCTCGGTCATATCTTCAACGACGCGGCGCATCCGGCTCTGGTGACGGGTGAAAAGGCTAGTCCGGCCGCGATCTCCCACGTTCTCATCAGCGGTTATCAGGGCCCGATCGGCGTGATGCCGAACCGCCAGGCCAATGCCCTGAGCAATCAAGACATCGCGAATCTCGTCGCCTACCTCACGAGCCTCAGTCAGAAGAAATAGCGGAGCACGCATGGCAATAGCCGCGCACGCCGGTTTTATCGGCGGCGACACCCACGATCACATCCATCCGGAGCCGCAGGGCTTCATCAGGAAGTTCGTCTTCTCACTCGATGCCAAGGTCATCGGCATCCAGTACATGGTCGCGGCCTTCCTGTTCTTCCTGATCTCCGGACTGCTCGCCGAGGTCGTGCGGACGCAGCTCTTGGTCCCGAACGGCGCGATCCTTTCGAACGACACCTACAACGGGGTCTACTCGCTGCACGGCTCGTCGATGGTATGGATGGTCATCATTCCGCTGATGACCGGCGCCTTCGGAAACTTCGTGATGCCGCTGCAAATCGGCGCGCGCGACGTCGCCTTCCCGTGGCTGAATCTTCTGAGCTTCTGGCTCTTTCCGATCTCCGCCGTGATCCTGTTTTCGTCGTTTCTCGTCGGTGCGCCCGACGCAGGCTGGACCGAATATCCTCCGATTTCCGTGCAGGGACCGGCGGGCACGTCGCTGTGGTGCATCGCGATCTTCTTGATCGGCATCAGCTCGACGATGACGGGCCTGAACTTCATGGTCACGATCATCAAAATGCGCGCACCCGGCATGACGTTCACGCGCATGCCGCTGTTCGTGTGGGCATCACTTGCAACCGCGCTGCTCAACATGGTCGCAACCGCTGCGTTGTCGGCGGCAACGGCTGCGCTTTTCATGGAACGGACGTTCAACGTGCCGTTTTACGATCCGACCCGCGGCGGCAGCCCGCTGCTCTGGCAGCACATGTTCTGGTTCTACTCGCATCCCGCCGTCTACATCATGATCTTGCCGGCCTTCGGCATTGTCTCTGAAGTGTTTCCGACATTCGCGCGCAAACCGATCTTTGGGTACAAGATGATCGCCTTCTCGTCTATCGCGATTGCGTTGCTCGGCTTCATGGTGTGGGCGCATCACATGTTCACCTCGGGCATGGCGCCGTGGCTGCAGCTGCCCTTCATGATTCTCACGATGGTGATCGCCGTGCCGACCGGCATCAAGATATTCTCGTGGCTTGCAACTTTGTGGGGCGGGAAGATACAGTTCCATCCGGCCATGCTCTTCGCGCTCGGATTCATTGCGACGTTCACATTCGGCGGCATCACGGGCGTGTTTCTGAGTTCCGTGCCGTTCGACTACGATGCGCACGGCACGTATTTCATCGTCGGGCACATCCATTACGTGCTGTTCGGCGGTTCGGTCTTCGGGTTGTACTCGGGCCTCTATTACTGGTGGCCGAAAATTACCGGTCGCATGATGAGCAATAAGCTCGGTGCCGTGCACTTTTGGGTGACCTTCGTCGCGTTCAACGTGACGTTCTTACCGATGCACTGGCTCGGGCTCATGGGCATGCCTCGCCGCGTGGCTCAGTATCGGCCGGAATTCCAGTTCTGGAACGACGTCGCTTCGGTGGGTTCGTTCGTGCTGGCACTCTCGACCTTGATCGTAATCTATAACATGGTGCACAGCTTGTTGCGCGGCAAGCGTGCGCCGGCGAATCCATGGAACGCGCGGACGCTCGAATGGATGATCAGCTCGCCGCCGCCCTACTACAACTTCCGCACGATCCCGGCCGTGCTGAAGAACCCGTACAACTTCGGGGAGCCGCTCCCGTATATCGGGCTCGATTCGCAAGAATCGGTCGAGAGCACCCATCCGCCCGCCGGCGGCTCTCCGCTGCCGGCGCACGCGTAGCGGAGCTACAGTGGCTGCCGCTAGTTCGTTCAACGCTACCCACGAGGCCGTGGTGGTACGCTACAACAGCGTTGACCGCGCGTATGCGGAACAGCGGGACCTCCGCCTCCTCGGATTCGTGCTGTTCCTAGTTTCCGACGTCGTCATTTTCTCGGCGTTCATCTTCGCCTATCTCTACCTGCGCAACTCGGTGCCGAACTGGCCGCCCATCACCAAGGGCGGCCACCAGCTTCCGCGCTTCGACGTCGCGTTCGCGGCGATCAATTCGACGATTCTTTTCGGTTCGGGCGCGACGATGCATTCGGCGATGGAGAGCTGGAAGCGCCTCGACAAACCGGCCTTCAACTTGTGGTTATTGGCGACGATCGTGCTCGGCATCGCGTTTCTCGGCGGCCAAGGCTACGAATATCACAACGCGCAGGTCACGTGGGCCGGCTCAACGATGGGCGCGAGCTTCTTCACGCTGACGGGCCTGCACGGATTTCACGTTTTCATCGGCATCATCTACCTGTGCGTGCTGTACCTTCAGGCCAATCGCGGCGTATACACGGGTTCAAAGTATTTTGGGCTCACGGCGGGAACGCTCTACTGGCACTTCGTCGACGTCATCTGGGTCGCACTTTTCTTTCTCTTCTATCTCTGGTAAAGGCGGAACATGGAAGGCGCAACAGGCGTAGCCGCCTCAATCGAAAAGTCGATCGCGTTCGTCTTCGCGATCGTCGTCGGAGGCACGACATCGTTTCAGCTGGCGAAAGACTGGAAGTCGACCGGCCTCGACAACCAAGTCACCAAACTGTTGCTCGGGCTGATGGCCTTCGGCTGCATCCTCGTGATCCTCACCGCGGTCGGCGTTTTGGGAGCGGCGTAGGCCATGCACGACATTTACGATGACCGCGGCGTCCCCGTCTCAGCCGGTATTCCGCCGATCGTCGTGGCGGCCGCTATCGTGGGCTTCATCGTCATTCTGACGTTGCTGACGCTCGTGTTCACGAGCAGCCCCTTCGGCCACGCCTGGCCCGCCTCGACGTCGACGCAGGTCAAGCTTTCGTAGGCCGCGCCCCCATTCCGAGGCTTGACTGCTTGAAGAACGGCGCCAATCCTAAGTAAAGCCCGTAATGCTGCGCGTTCGTCGTTACGGAGACTGCAAGGGCAGAGAAACTTTACTCTGCTGCCGCCACCGATGTTGCCACTCTGAACGGAGGGATCTCATTGCGATCTGTGGTCGCCGAAGCGGATTCCGGCGTTCTGCACTTCTCGATAGGGCAAGAGCCACACGAGCGACTCATCGTGGAGATCGCCGACTTGGACGCGATTGCCGAACGGATCGCGGAAATCGCAGCGAAACGGTGGGATCAATTCGATTCCGTACTTGCGCGTGAGCTTATCGCGCACTTCGGCGAGCTGTTCCTCGTCGCGGACCATGATTCCGAAGTGCCGCGCCCTATCCGGCTTAGCTTCGGGGACCTCGAACATGGCGAGAAACTGGTGCGCGCCGAGTTTGAAGAAAGCGTTGCCCTCGCCTTCGGACAATCGCTCCAGGTTGAAAACGCCCTGGTAAAAGGCGACCGCCTTTGCGACATCGTCGACCTCGATCGCAATGTGATTGCAGCCATAGACCGTGACGCTCATCTGATGATTTCCTTTCGGCGAACGACGTTAGATGTCGGCAGAATAAGGTGGACATCGCCGAACTCGTGCCAAAGATACCGTTTCTGGAGCGCTGCTGCATACGCCCCAGTGAGCGCATCATCATCCAGAAATGCGCGCACGAGCTGTAAGTGGCTTGCACGGGGTTCATGGAGGCCCGTTAACAAACCATCGACGACCTTTGGCCGCCGTTCGGGCGCGATGACGAGATCGGTCCATCCTTGTGAACCCGAAAGATTACCGCCGGCGGCGGCACTTTCGAGGGCGCGCACGACCGTCGTGCCGATAGCGATCACACGAGCGCCTGCGGCATGCGCAGCGTTAACGCTCCGCACCGTTGTCGAGCGGACGGCATAGCGTTCGGGCGCCGGCGGCTCATGCGCTTCCGCGCTCGAGACGCCGCAGTGCAGCGTGATCGTTGCAAGAGCGATGCCACGCGCCGCGAGCGCAGTTAGCGTTTCACTCGTAAACGGGCGTCCCGCGGATGGCATCTCCGCCGAGCCGGGTTCGCGCGCAAAGATCGTTTGATACGCGGGCAGCGCTATGTCCTTGGCGCCGTAGCCGTACTGAATCGGGTGGCCGTAATCCGCAAGGTACGCGAGCACGTTGTCGGCGACATCGAGCGCGGCGTACCAGAGCCGTTCGTGCGGCGGCGCGACCCGTTCCAGCACGGTCAGGTGAGCGTCACCGGGCAGCTTTAAGCGTTCTCCGCGGGCGACCGAACTGCGCGGTTCGACGATCCAAAGTGAACCCGCGACTTGCGTCGAGAGATGAATCTCAACGTGTCGGCCACCGCCACCCAGCGCCGCAAGTGAGCCGGGAAGCGTCGCGGAATCGTTTGCCACGAGCAGATCGCCGGGCTCAAGATACGTCGCCAGATCGCGGAAGGTCGCGTGCTCGACATCTCCGTTCCGCGCGACCAAGAGTCGAACGCCGTCGCGGGTCAAGCCACGTTGTTCTGCCGGTGCGCGCGCTTCGAGTTCGGGCGGTAACGTGAAGTCGAAATTGGTTGACGGCGTCGGCGATGCAAGCAGTGTACTCATGCGGGAACCGGCGCGCTTTGGCTTTGAAGTTCGACGCGCAGAAAGGCTTCGCGCGGTCGAGCGATCGCGTCGAGCAAAGCCGGCGCCACCGCTTCGGGAGGCGGTAGCGATGAGAGGTCTTCGCCCGGTTCTGCATCACGGTGCATCGCCGTCCGCATATTGCCGGGGTCGGCAACGATCACGCTGACGCCGCTTCCTCAAGCTCGACGGCTAGCGTGCGCGACATGTGTTCGAGCGCCGCTTTGCTTGCGCCGTAGCCGCCCCAGCCCGCGTAGGCGTTCAATGCGGCATCGGAACTGACGTTGACGATCGTCCCGTGCGTACGGCGCAACAAGGGAAGCGCGTGCTGAATCAGATGCAGCGGCGCGAAAGTGTTCGTCAGCAACAACGCTTCGAACGTGTCGCGCGCGAGATCTTCGAGTGACGGCATCGGAGAGGCGCCCAAGGTCGAGGCGTTGTTGATGATGAGATCGACGCGGCCGAAGTTCCGCTGCGCTTCGGCGAGCAGAGCATGCACGTGAGCTGCGTCGGCGACGTCGCCAGCCAGGGCAACGACGGAGGATTCCGCGCGCAGCTTGCTCGTGGCTTCCTCGAGCGCATCCGCGTGTCGTGCGGTGACGACCAGGCTCAGCCCCCGTTGCGCGAGCAACTCGGCGACGGCGCGGCCGAAGCCTTGCGAACCACCCGTCACGATCGCGACGTGCCCACGTTCAAGCTTGTTTTCCACGCCGCAATCGTAGCGCGCAACTCACGTGCGCGCACCGGACGGCGGTACAGCTTTATCCCAGTCCGAAAGGACGGGGGCGAGGCGTTGATCGAGCACTCCGACTCGGGATAGCTTACGGTCGGACTCGCCCGTTGAATTAGAATTGGAGCGCGAGCGACAGGTTTTACAATAATCCGCGGACTTGCGCGATCGCAACCGCTTGCGCGCGGTTGGTCGCGCCCAAACGGCCCAATAGTTCGCCGACGTGAAACTTGACGGTTCGTTCCGTGATGTCCAGACGTGTCGCGATCGCCTTGTTGGCCATGCCTTCGGCGACCAGCGCCAATATCTCGCGCTCGCGTTCCGTGATACGTAGTCTTCGGGGCAGGCGCACGGCGCTCGCGAGGGCAGCCGCGACCTCCGGACTCAGTCGCGATTTTCCGGCCGCTGCGGCGCGGATCGTAGCGACGAGTTCGTCGCTCGGCGTCCCCTTGAGCACGTACGAACGTGCGCCGCGTTCGAGAGCAGCGGCGATGCGTTCTTCGCCGCCGTATGCGGTGAACACGACGACGCCGGTATCGCCGTCGGCAGCGTATGATGCGATTACATCGAGCCCGCTGCGGTCGGGCAGTTCGAGATCGAGGACGATGACGTCGGGGTGTTCGCGTCCGACGAGATCCGTTGCCGTGGCGGCGTCCGAAGCAGTCCCCACGACCGTGGTGCCCTCTGCATCGGCCAGATTTGCAACGACGCCGTCGCGAACGATCGGATGGTCGTCGACGACGACGACGCGAATCATGAAGGCAGCGGCACACTGACGTCGAGTGCGGTTCCACCGCCCATCGGCGTCGAGATCGTCAGGCTTCCGCCTAGCCGCTCGGCACGTTCGTGCATTCCGACCAGGCCGTAGCGGTCGTCTAGCATTGCGCTTGTTTCGAAGCCGATGCCGTCGTCGGAAACGTGCAGATGCGCCGCATGCTCGTTGCCGGAAAGACGTATTCGCACGCGTCGCGCGCCCGAGTGCCGGCGCACATTCGAGAGCGCTTCGCTTGCGATCAGATACAGTTCGACTTCGATTCGGTGCGCGAGCATGGGCGCGGACGTCGCTTCGACCGTCGCTCGAATCCCGCTCTCGGAGGTGAAGCGGTGCCCGAGCGATGACAGGGCCCCGGGCAGCGCTTTGCCGGCGAGCGGGTCGCCGCGTAACGCTCCGATTGAATCGCGGACGTTCCCGACCGAACGCCGCGTTACGGCCAGAGCCGTATCGAGCGCATGCCGCGCGTCACGGTGTTCACCTTCGAGATGCCGGGCGGCGTGTTCGATATGAAGGCCCACGGCTGTAAGGTCTTGTGCGAAGGTGTCGTGTAGTTCGCGCGCGAGTCGAGCACGTTCGTCGCCGCGCGCCGCCACGGCGGCGTCGGCGAGACTGCCGCGTTCGACCGCGAGACCGACGATCGCGCCCACGGTGCCGAGGAGTTGCAACGCGCGTTCGGAGAGCGGACGCCAAGCGGGTCCGGTCAGGTTCATGATGCCGAGCCGCCGCTCGGCGAAACGCAACGCGACGCTCGCGTGGTAACGGATGCCGCCGCTGAGATCCGGCACGCCCTCGACCGAGCGCAAACGGCTGCACGCAACGACGTCAACGTTGTCGCTTCGAAGCGTCCCCGACGCGAACGATTCCATGCACCAGCACGGCTCCGCCGTCATCACGGGCCGGCGCAGAAGGGGCGGTAGATTGAGTGAGGCGGCTAGGTAAAAGCGACCCGTCTCCGGATCGCGCAACCAGATCCAGCCGGTATCGAGCTCGAGCCGCCGGCCGACGATGTCGAGAACGCGGTCGAGCGCGTCGCTTGGGCCGAGCGTGGTCGCGATGGCTTCGAAAAGCGCGAGGTCCGGGTCGCTCGTCGCTGCGCCCTTAGCCGCGGCGCATGATGCCGACCCCGGCCGGCGCGAACGATTCCGGCATGACGCCGGTCGAGCGGCCGTCGATGCGGTGGATGCCGCCGTAATAGCTGAATTCAATCAGCGCCGGCCGTAAGCTGTCGGGCAACGGCACGGTTCCCAAGGTCGGCCATTCGGCGACGGTGCGCCGCTCCTCGTTCAGCACGGCGACGTAGCCGTTCGAATCATCTTGCGTTTGTCGGTCCGGCTTGCGATAGCGGACGTAGCCGTCGACGATGTAAATCGGCGAAAATGTCTGCATGAGCGCGCGCAGCGGTGCCACGAGTACCGCGACCGCATACGTGAGAAACGCGAGAGCGGCAAGGCCGAAGATCGGCGCGATAATGATCGCCGATTCGAAGCGCGTCATCTTCGACCCGCTCGGAAGCTGAAAGAAGATGAGACTTGCGGTGAGGCCGCCGAAGACCGCAAAACAGATGATGGGTTCGATCGCGATCAGCAGGCGCCCGAGCAATCCGTTCAGGACGACGCGTCGCTCGGCGTGCGTCCATGGGCGACGCACGAGCAACTGGGCGCAGGCGCGTACGCTTTTCGCCATCTCGTCGGTTTCTGCGCGCACTGTGGCCCTCCTCGGCTGGCTGACGTTCGGCATGCTGCTGCTACCGTGTCGGGTTACCGCGCACGAGACGTCGCTGCGCGGATTGCTGCTCGCGGTCTTACCCAGCCGCGGCGAAGTCGTCGTGCGCTACGACCCATTTGCGGCTCGCCCCGCGGGCAGCGCGACGTTCCGCGTCGAGCCCGCTTCCGAACTGCGAAGGCTCAGGATCGGTGAGAGCATCGTAGCGACGGCCGATCTCGATGAGAAATCGTGGACGTTGCGCGAAGTGCGGGGTGTCGTAGCGCGAGCCGCGCGCGCAACGGACGGTCAGGGCGGCAACCTTACCGGCGTCCTGCGCGACGTGCACCATGTCAGCGTCGGTGAATACGCGCCCGACGCGACGTTCCTGGATCAGCGCGGCCGCCCATTTTCGTTGCGAAATCTGCGCGGGCAGTCGGTCGTGCTCGCGTTCATCTACACGCGTTGCCGCGACGCGCGCGAGTGCCCGCTCGTGTCGTCGAAGTTTTTGCAGCTGCAGGATCGGTTTCGCGGTCAACCGGTGCACTTGCTCGAAGTCACCCTCGATCCGTCGTACGATACGCCTCATGTTCTCGCGCGCTACGGGACGACGTTCGGCGCGCAGCCTGCACGCTGGTCGCTGGCGACGGGCGATCCCGACAAGATGCTCGATTTCGCCGCGCAGTTCGACGTTACGGCATTCCCCGACGAGCGGATCGGATTGATTCATTCCGAGCGTACCGTCATCATCGATCAATACGGCACGATCCGCGAATTGATCGACGAAGGCTCTTGGTCACCGGGCGACCTGGTTGCAGCGGTCGATCACGACCGCCGTCTCGCCGCCAATCCGCTCGAGCGCCTGAACCTCTGGCTTTCCTCCGCAGCGGTCGCCGTCTGCGGCAACTCGGTGGCAAGTTTCTCAGGCTTCACCGACCTGCTGACGATCATCGTTATCGTGGCATTTTTCGCATTCGTCTTCTGGCGCGTCGGCCGCGCCATCGCCCGCGGCGCCACGTAAATGTCTCCGCAATCGTTTCTGCGATCGCGGGGGCAACATTCGCAGTTCGCCTGCGTGAAGGCGAAACAGCCTGGAATTTAATTTGCGCGGTCGGGAGCGCTGGCGAGCCACCGGTACCGGGACTGCTGCGGTTGGCATCCATCTTTCGACTAGTGGCGTAGATGGACACTCGGCCGGAGCACTATTTCGAGGCGTCGCGTGAGCGCCTGGAGACGGCGCGGCGGCTATACGAAGAAGGTCGTGACTACGTCGCCGCGACATATTTCGCCGGCTTGGCTCTCGAGTCAATGCTACGGGCATTCTATCCGTCGGAGGCGCTCTTTGATGCAAGGCACGATCTCGGCCGCATCGCGCAACCCGGCTTTAACAACGTCATTGGAGAAAGGTCGAGGGAGCCGGTAGGCGCCGCGATCAGCGAAGCAATGGTGCGCTGGCGCAACGATATTCGCTACTACTCGGCACCGTTGCTGAACGCGTTCGTGCGTACCATTAATCGCGACCACCCGACATGGCGCTTATCCAGGGGCGCGGAGAAGAATATTGCGAAAGAGAACTGCCGCCGACTGCTTGAAGCAGCGGCGACGGTAATCAACGTTGGAGTGCTGAAATGGAAAAGCTTCGCGAACGACTAGAGCGCGCGCTGCGGCAAGAATTCGATGGCATGGAAGTCGATTTCGGTCCCCAGCAGCCGATGCAAAGCCGGCTCAGCGGCATGTTAACATGGAACGGCTTTCGCGATGAAGATTTCACAGATCGGCAGCGTCGCGTCTGGGATGTCATCCGGGACGCCCTGGGCGCCGACTCCGCCCAGGTAAGTACGCTCGTCACGCTGACCCCGGATGAGGTCGCCACTTACTCACGGTAAATGCTGCGATTTTCGACCGCATGGGCCTTTGGTCACGTGTCGCGGCGGGACTGACTCCGGTTTAGTTTTAGTTTATCGTGATGTCGCCGCTCCTCATCGTCATGTCGAGCGATGCTGCGCCGCGAGCACTGTCGAAAGTTCGGCGTTGCGCACGTCGCCGGAACGCGTCGTTGCGAAGGCGCAGCGGAAACAGCGGGACACGCCTGCGTCGATGTTACCGCTGGTGCCGGATTAGCGCAAGCGACGTCCCGACAGTTGGTGGCGAAACCTTTTCCAACCTACACCTCCGCACCGTAGTGAAGCGGAGGCGCTCAATGAACGTTGATGTCGCCGCTGCTCGACGTGAGGTCGATCGGAATCGCGCCGGCGAGCGTCGATGAAAGCTTTGCGTCGTTTCGGACGTCGCCTGAGTTCGTCGAGGTATGGAGCGCGCCGCGGAAGCCGGTAGGCACGCCCAGATTGATGTCGCCGCTGGTGCTGTGCATTGCAAGCGAGGAACCCGACCAGGTTGCAGCCAGCGCGGCGGTGAGATCTCCGCTCGTCGACGTCGACGATAAGGAGCCGCCGAGATCGTTCACATGTACGTCGCCGCTGTTGGTTTGGGTTCGCACCGAGCCGGCGGGTTGGCGTACGATGACGTCTCCCGCTGAGGTTGTGATCATCAAGGCGGCTCGGACGCGCTCGACGGTGACGTCACCGCTGTTCGTCGCGGTTTGCACGGCGCCGCCGGCTTGGCGTACGATGACGTCGCCCGACGACGTTTTGATCGCCACGGACTCCCGCGCGCGGTCTACGGTAACGTCGCCGCTCGATGTTTGCAGGTCGAGCGGAGCGCCGGCATCGGTGACGCCAAGATCGCCGGACGTAGCTACGACCGCGAGCGCCGCGACCCGCGGGACGTCGACCGTAAAGTGAGCGTCTAAGAAATGCGCGAACCCGAACCCGCCGGCAGGCGCCTCAATAGCGACGATACGGCGGTCGCCCGACTGCTGCATCGTGACGCGCACGCCGTCAATCTCGGCGCGGCTCGACCCGCGGACGGTACCGTGAACGTGGAGCGTCGTGCCTGAACCCGCAACGAGCGAGAGGTCGAACGATGACGAGCGAATCTCGAGCCGCGCATCCGGCGTAACGTCGAAGGTGCGATCGACGACGCGCGAGTAGCGGCCGCCCCCGAACCAGCCGGCGCCGGACCACCCACTCCCCGACCACCCGCTTCCGAACCGGCCCGCCGACGACCAACCGGCCGACGCGAGTGCTGCCACGACGAGCGAGAGGCAAACGATCAAAGCGATCTCGCGTTTCACGAACGTATTACGCTTGGGGCGGGGGAATGTTCCGCGGCGCGTCGCGTTCGTTCGCCCGTGAAGCGAGCAGCAACGATCCCAAGACCGCCACGACCGCGAGCGCCGCGAACATCGCATAGGCGAAACGATAGCCGCCCACATCGTCGACGCGTCCGCCCACGGCACCCCCGGCGAGCGACCCGCCGACGATCTGTCCGATAATGAGAAAGACGCTGAGCAAACCGACGGCCGTCGCGCGCATCGTCTGCGGCGCTTCATTGGTGATGATATAACGCGTGGGCGCGCCAAGCAGCGCCCCGAACCCGATGCCGGCGAGCGCGATGCCGAAGACCGCAAGCCACAACGTTTGTAGCGCCGCGGCGAAGAGACCGAGGCCAAGTGCGGTGATCGCAGCCCCGCACAACAGCACGGCGCGGCTGCCGACCGCGTCGAGCGCGCGGCCGGCGAGCGGAATCACGGCGACGAACATAAGCGCACCGATTGCGGCGATTCCGCCCGCACCGACCGGCGTCAGCCGATCCGCGGCCACCAGTGCAGCGGGAATGAAAAACAGCGCGCCTTCGAGCAACCCGATGAGAACTTCGAGTCCGTACGTGACGATCAGTTGCCGCGTCGCGAACAGAGCCGGTGCGATAATGGGGGCCGCCGCTCGGCGCTCGATCGGCACGAGCGCGGCGAAAGCAACCAGCGCGACCGCGAGGCCGGCGGCCGTCAACTCGTTTCCCACCAGTGCCGTACGCGCCTCGAGCCGCGTGAGGCCGACCATGACGCCGAGCAATCCGATCGCGAGCGTCACGATGCCGGCGATGTCGAGTGGTCCCCGTGCACGTGCGGCGAAATTCGGCACGTAGCGTTGCGCAAGCACGATCACGACGAGCGCAAGGGGGACGTTCGCTGCAAAGATCCAGTGCCACGAGAAGAAGTGCGTCACGATGCCGCCGACATTGGGGCCCATGATCGCCGCGAGTCCCCACACCGCGCCGAGCAAGCCGAGCGCCGAGCCGCGCCGCTCGCTCGGGACGCGGTCGGCGATTGCCGCGGTCGCGACCGGAAATATCCCCCCGGCGCCGGCGGCTTGAACCGCGCGCGCAAACAAAAATACGCCGAAGCTCGGAGCGGCGATCGCCAAAACGCTTCCCGCACCGAAGAGCGCCACGCAGACCGTATAGACCGGACGGCGTCCCAGAGTGTCCGACAGTTTCGAAGCGATCGGGATGCTGACGACGTTCGCGAACAGATACAGCGTGAACGTCCAGGCGACCGCGCCCGGCGTGACATGAAACGTATGGGCGATTGCGGGCAACGCAGGCGAGAGTACCCCGAGATCGAGTGCTCCCGCGAACACCCCGAGTGCTAAGGTCAACAGCAGCGGAGCATGTGCGCGATCGAAGCGGTGTCCCGCGATCTTCGCTCCGTCCGAGGCCGCCGTCGCTTCGACTGCGGACGTCACTTCCCGATTAGGCGATCGAGCACCATCGCGGCGCACATGAGCGCGAGGTAAAGAAGTGAATATTTAAAGAGCACGCGCGCGAGCGGCTTCGTCGGACCGACGAGCATCTTCCACGCATCCCACACGAACACGGCGCCGAGAATGGCGGCCGGCACGAAATACCACAGCCCCATCACGTGCAGCGGCGTCAGCACAAGCGAAACGGCTACGAGCACGAGCGTATACGCAAATATCTCGCGCTTGGTTCGCAGCGTTCCGTGGACGCTCGGCAGCATCGGTACGTTGGCTCGATGGTAGTCGGTATCGGCCATCAGCGCGAGCGCCCAGAAATGCGGCGGCGTCCACAGAAAGATCAGCGCAAAGAGCCCGAGCGCCGGCGTTCCGATCGCATGCGTGACGGCGGCCCAGCCGACGAGCGGCGGCACGGCGCCGGCCGCTCCGCCGATGACGATGTTGAGCGTCGTCGTGCGTTTGAGCCACAACGTATAAAACAGCACGTAATAGGCGTTGCCCGCCAGCGACAGCCACGCGGCGAGCGGGTTCGCAAAGCGGTAGAGCAAGGCGAACGAAACCACACCGAGCACGGCGGCAAAGACGATTCCCGCGCGCGGCGAAATGCGGCCCGTCGCCACCGGACGCGTGTGGGTACGAACCATGATCGCGTCGATGTCGCGATCGATCACGCAATTAAACGCGCCGGCAGAACCGGCGGCGAGCGCGCCGCCGATCAACGTCGTGAAGACCAATCCGATCGGCGGCAACCCGTGCGCCGCCATCAGCATCGACGCGAAAGTCGTGACCAACAGCAGCACAATGATCCGCGGCTTGGTCAGTTCGAAATAATCGTTGAGCGTGCCGCGCCAACCGGTCGGCTGCGCGGGCCGCAAACCCGCGAGTCGCGCGAGAGTCGAACTCACGCGCTCGATGCGATCCGGCGGCTGGCGACGCTCCGCTCGGGAGTGCGCGCAGTCGAGCCGTGCGGTTCCAAGGTTGCAAGGATCGCCGCGATGACGAAGCACAGAAAAACGACGACGGCATTGGCCGCATGCACTTCGCGCATGTCCGTGGGCAACCGTAAGACGACGTTCGCAATGCCGAGCGCGATCTGCACGGCGAGGAATGCAAGGCCCGTTCCCGCAACGGTGCTTGCGCGGCGCGAACCTTGGCCCCTTGCAACCGCGACTGCGAAAAACGCAACGAGCGAAAAGGCGACGGCAAGCACGCGGTGGAGCATTTGAACGAATTGCGCCGCCGTCGTTCCCCAGAACGTGCCGTCGCACGCCGGCACCGTCGCGCAGGCCAAGCCCGCGTGGCTGGAACTGACGTATGCGCCGACGCACATCGTCGCGAATGCGAACGTGGCCGCTAGCGCTAGCGCCGGTGCAACGCTTCGGCCTAAGCGCGGTCGCAACGGCGGCATGGTAGCGGGAACGGGTGCCGCAACAGAAAGTACGGCGAGCGCCGTCAATGTCGCGAGCAACGCCATGCCCATCGCCCAATGCAGCATGACCGAAATCGGACTGTTGGCCAGGATCACCGTTGCACCGCCGAGTGCGATCTGTGCGAGAAAGAGGGCGACGAGCGCAGCCAGCGTCGACGTTACGCCTTTGATGCGCGCACGCACGCGTACGCCCGTAATGAGCGCGCCCAGAATGACGAATCCTTCCACGAACGCGACGAGCCGGTGCGACCATTCGAGCACGACGCCGCCCGCGAGTGCCGGTACGAGACGACCGTGGCAAAGCGGCCAATCCGGACACGTGAGACCGGCATCGTTGATTCGGACCCAGCTTCCCAGCACCGCAATGACAAATGCCAAGAGGGCACTTGCAATTGCGAATCCACGAAACAGCTTCACGATCATCCTTAGTGTAAAAGCAGCCGTTGCGTCGGACAACGACTTTGGAGCCTAGCGAGGCCATCGCCTTCGATTCGCGAAGCGCCCTCGGTAATGAGGACGCTCGTGGCGCTAGGAGCCTTGCTCCTAGTGCTGTGCGGCTGCCGCGAAGTTCGCGTGAAGACCTTTGCGCACGGTACAACGGCGGTATCGGGCGGCAACCGCATCGTCGTGGTGCGCAACCGTCACGAAATCGAAGAGTTCGGTATTCGCGCGCCGGTACGTTTTAATCACGAGTTCGGCGTGCTGCTTCTCTTGGGACCGCACGAGGAAACGGGCTGGCGCCAAACGATCGAGTCGATCCGAGCCAATGCCGACCGCGTACGCATCGTGGCCTTCGAACGAGCGCCTGCCGACGGCGGCGAACCGGCCGAGCCATACCATACCTACACGCTTTGGATCGTCCCCAATTCGGTATACCGCATCGGATCGATCCTTGATGTCGTTACGCCCGAGGGTGATCCCCTGGCCTCGACGATCCTCAGATAACGCCGATAACCGCCAAAGCGCGCTCGGAGCGGGCTGCATCACGACGAGGAACCTTTGAACGTTGAAACCATGGCGTCGCTCGGCGCCGAAGTCACCCGCTTGGGCGTGGTTCTCGAACCAAACGGCGATCCGACCGAAGCGGAAGGCGTCCTCAACCCGGCGACGGCTCGCACGCGTGACGGCAAGTTGCTCGTGTATCCGCGCAGCGTGTCCCGCGGCAACGTTTCGCGCATCGGCATCGTGGAAGCAAGCGGAGCACCCGAAGAGCCGCGGTTCACGCGGGCCGGCTTTGCCCTCGAACCGCAGGCGCCGTACGAGATCCGCACCGGCCCGGGCGGGTACGGCTGCGAGGATCCTCGCGTCACCTTCGTGCCGTTGCTCGACCGTTACGTGATGGCCTACACCGCTTTCGGCCCCGTCGGACCGCGCATCGGCGTTGCGCTCTCGCGGGATGGTTACGAGTGGGAGCGCTTGGGCGTGGCCGACTTTTCCGGCTTCGATCTGCCGAGCGGCGATGATAAGGACGGCGTCTTCTTTCCGGAGCCCGTGCTTTCGCCCGGCGGAGTTTGGAGCTTCGCGTTCTACCATCGGCCGATGCGCCATGTGGTCGCTATCGACGTCTGCGCCGCCGCCCCGATCGTGCTGGCCAAGCCGCCCGCGGAACGGGAATGTACGCGCATCGCCTACGTGCCGGTCGAGCCCGTCCTCGAGGACCGGCTCAACCTGCTGCGGGTTACCGAGAGCGCGGCCGTGCTCGAACCCGGCCCTGAGTGGGGCCTCATCAAGAACGGCGGCGGCACGCCGCCGGTACGCGTCGCCGAAGGCTGGCTCTCGTTCTATCACGGCGTCGACGTTCATGCGGCCAAGGACGGCCGCTGTCTTGGAATGCGTTACAGCGGCGGTCTGATCGTGCATGATGCAGAGCGGCCGCACATCGTTCGCTACCACTCGTCGGCTCCGGTTTTGGCGCCGCAGACGGTCGAAGAGCGTTTCGGAACCGTCAACGAGGTCGTCTTCCCGACCGGCATCGACGTTCGGCCCGGGGCTCCCGAGCGGGACTACGACCTCTACTACGGCATGGCGGATTCCAAAATCGGGCGGGCTCGCGTTCGTTTGAGCGCCGCTTAAAAGCTGTCGCGCCCGCCCGTGCTGCGCTACTTCGTGGCCGCTACGGCGCTTGTTGTCGCCTTCATCGTGATCGTCACGGCGTTTCACCGCGGCGCCGCGGGGCCGCCCGGGCGCCCGCACTACGTCACCGCGACCGGCACGCCTGGGCCGCCGCAAAACGCTCCGGACGTGCGCCGTACACCGGAGGCCGTCACGGGCTTTGCGCCTTGGGCCCTCTCCGCGCTGCCGGAATGCTTCACGCAGACGCGCGAAGTTCGCGGACCGGCGGCGTACGTGCGCGCGCATCTCGGCGCTTCGCTCCTCGAGATCACGGTCGGCCAGGAGCTGCGCAGCGGCGACTGCAGCGTCGTTCGGCGCCGGGCTCGACTGGAGGTCAAGCGTGGCGCCGACGTCGCCCTGATCGTCCCGGACGTCGTGGGTTTTTCAACCGAGCGCACGGGCTCGCCCGGGGCACAAGCGCGAACGCTCGTCCTCGTGATCCGAAGCGACGCCGGTCTGCTGTTGCGACGTTACCGCACCCGTCCCGATTCCGTTATCGTGGCCTGCTGCCGGCCATAAACCGCGGCGCAACCGGAAGGGCTTGCCGTGCGGTCGAAACCCTTCGATTCTATGCAAGCGACGGAAGCCGATATTGCTACGGCCGTCGAGCGGCGGCGCACCTTTGCGATCATCTCGCATCCCGACGCCGGCAAGACGACCTTAACCGAAAAGCTGCTCCTGTACGGCGGTGCAATCAATACTGCCGGACAGGTCGCGGCGCGTCGTCGCGCACGGCAAGCGACCTCGGACTGGATGGAATTGGAACGGGAGCGCGGCATCTCGATCACCTCGACCGTGCTGCAATTTCCCTATAAGGGCTGCACGCTGAACCTGCTCGATACGCCGGGGCACCAGGACTTCGGCGAGGACACGTATCGCACGCTGCTGGCCGCCGATAGCGCCGTCATGCTGATCGACGCCGCCAAAGGCGTCGAACCGCAAACGAAAAAGCTCTTCGCGATCTGTCGCGCGCGCCGTATTCCGCTCTTTACGTTCATCAACAAGATGGATCGTCCCAGCCGCGATCCGCTCGAACTCCTCGATGAACTCGAAAAGGTGCTCGGCATAGCCGCCTATCCGATCGTGTGGCCGATCGGAAACGGACCGAGTTTTCGCGGCGTTTACGATCGTCGCTCGCACGATGTGCATCTCTTCGAACGTACCGAACACGGCGCGAAACGCGCTCCGGTGCGCGTCACCGATGTCGGCGATCTAACCCTTGCCGGCTTGACCGACGAGGCGACGTACCGCGAGTTTCGTGACGGCCTCGAACTGCTCGAGGGCGCGGGCGCGTCGTTCGAGCGTGACGACTTTATGCGCGGCGACGCGACGCCCGTCTTTTTCGGGAGCGCGGTGACGAATTTTGGGGTCGAACTTTTTCTCGATGCGTTCATCGAACTTGCGCCGCCGCCTCGCGCCCGCTCGGCCGCGCTCGACGGAAACGGCGTGATGGCCGACATACCGCCTGCCTCCGATGACTTCAGCGGTTTCGTTTTCAAGATTCAAGCCAACATGGATCCCCGCCATCGCGATCGCGTCGCATTCCTACGCGTCTGCAGCGGCCGCTTCGAACGCGACATGACGGTACGCAACATGCGCACGGGCAAGGACGTGCGCGTCACGCGTGCGATGAAGCTGTTCGCAAACGACCGGGAAGTCGTCGACGAAGCCTATGCGGGCGACGTCGTAGGCCTTGCCAATCCCGGCAGTTTTGCGATTGGCGATACACTGTGCGCCGGCCGGCCGGTCGCTTACGATCGCATCCCGTCGTTTGCGCCCGAGTATTTCGCCGGCGTGCGCAACGTCGACATGGGCGCGTACAAGTCGTTCGGCAAGGGCGTCGCACAACTGGCCGAGGAGGGTGCAATTCAGGTATTTTACGGACGCGGCTCGATGCGCAGCGAGCCGATCTTCGCCGCCGTCGGCGAGTTGCAATTCGAGGTCGCCAAATACCGACTCGCCGCCGAGTACAATGTCACGACCGAGTTTTTACGGTTGCCGTTTTCGCTTGCACGCCGGGTCGTGGCGAATGCCGTCGCAATCACCGGGGCTACTTGGCCCTCCAATGCTCGGCTCGTTGAGGATGCCGCCGGTGCGCCCATTGCCCTCTTCGAGAGCGGCTGGAGCGTGCGTCTGGCCGAGGAATGGAATCCGGCGCTGCGCTTCGAGCCCTTTGAAGCAACACAACGCATTGCCGAGGCGGTCGCATGAGGCCTCGTTCGAATCGGCGACTGTTGGTCGTCGCTTCTGTCGTCGTCGTCGTGGCCGTCGTGATCGCGAACCTTCTCGGGCGCCACGAAAACAGCTACGAGCGAATGGCCGATGCCATAACGCAGGCCCTCGCGCACAACGACATGGCGCCGGTGCAGAAAGATTTCAACGCGATCGATCGTCCCGAGCTTCAAAATCGCGCGCGCGTCGGCGCGCTCTCGGACCTCGTCGGTGCGATGGGCGCCTTCAAAGGCAGCAAGGAGAATACGCCGCAAGGTTTGGATCCCGGTTACCATCAGTTCGTCGAAACCTTTGCGAGAGGCACACTCGTCGAAAAGTATAAGCTCGATGCCGATGGTAAGATCACGCGTTTCCACATCGCTCCGACTTCGAGCGTAAACGCGGGCCCGTGATCTCCGAAGGAGCGGTGACGTACGCCGACGTCGTGTCGGCGGCGGAACGCTTGCGCGGCGTCGCGCACCGTACGCCGGTCGTTACGTCGCGCACGCTCGATGCGCGCACGGGAGCCACGGCGTACCTCAAATGCGAAAACCTGCAACGCATGGGTGCTTTCAAGTTTCGCGGCGCGTACAATCGCATCGTGCAACTGGACGAGGGGGCGCGTGCGCGCGGCGGCGTCGTCGCATATTCAAGCGGCAATCATGCGCAAGGCGTTGCACTGGCGGCTCAAATCGCTCGAGTGTCGGCTACGATCGTGATGCCGCACGACGCACCTGCAGCTAAGCTCGCCGCAACGCGCGGGTACGGTGCCGAAGTGATCGGTTACGATCGCCGCTCGATGAACCGCGGCGAGATCGCGGAGCGCATCGCCCGCGAACGAGGCGCGACGCTCGTGCCTCCGTACGACGATCCTGCGATCATCGCGGGGCAAGGAACGACGGCGCGTGAGTTACTCGAAGACGTCCCCGAGCTCGACGCGTTGCTCGTGCCGGTCGGCGGCGGTGGATTACTTGCGGGCTGCGCGATCGCAGCCACGGAGCTGCGCCCCGGCATCGCGCTCTACGGCGTGGAGCCGGCGGCGGGAAACGATTTCGCGCAGTCGTTTGCCCGCGGAGAACGCATCGAAATACCAGTACCCGACACGATTGCCGACGGCCAGCAGACCACTTCCCCCGGTCGACTGACCTTCCCGATCGTCAAACGGTTGTGCACGGGATTTTTCGCCGTATCCGATGAGGCGATACGAACGGCAATGCGTTTCGCTTTCGAACGGCTCAAGCTCGTCGTTGAACCGAGCGGTGCTTCGGCGCTCGCAGCGCTGCTGGACGGCGCGTATCAAGCGCACGGCCGGCGCGTCGGCGTGATCCTCAGCGGCGGCAACGTCGATGCTGCGCTTTATGCGGACGTCATCACGCGGGCGGCGGTAGGCCCTACATCTTGGGAACGGGACTCGACGCCGGAGTCACCGGTTTAGTTAAGTCCGCACACGCTACGTACGTCCCGAGGTCGCTTAATGACCTGTGGACGTTGACGGCATAGGCTTCTCCGGTAAGGTCGGGGAGCGATGACTTAACCGCCGATGTGGACTTGCCCCCGACCACATTACTGAGAGGATAAACGACGGCACCGAGCTTGGCGCAGGTGCCTTTGTGAATGTGAGCAGGTTGAGCGCCCGCGGGAGCGCCCGTGATGGCAATTGTCACGGTGGTCGAATTTTTTCCCGCCGCGGCGAGCGAGACGGTGCCGGTTTCTCCCGAACCATTCTCGGCCGAGAACTGATAACTGTGCAAGCCGGCGCTCGTTTTCATCGCGTCTTGCGCGAGGGCCGGGGCCGCAACCAGAGCGGCGGCCGCAGCGAAGATGGCGATGCGTTGTGCTTTCATGTACGTCGTTTTCAGGAGCCGACGGACGACGCCTGCAATGCGACGCCGCGAGGGAACGCCTGCAAGGAGGACGCCGCGCCGTTCAGCGGCGCCGCTTCGGTTTGGTTTGGGCGGGATGTCTCGGACGAAACGGGAGGCCGGGAACGAACGAGCGATCGTGGCGCAAGCTGGCATCGACGTCCTCACAGCCGATGGGGCTGAATGCTCCGCAGTCGTGCGGCCGCGCCTCGTAGATGCCGCAATAGTGACGCCCCGAAGACGAACCCTTGAGGAACACGCACTGGCTCGAAATATCGTCGGTAACTTTCTTGAGATAGCCGACGACATAGCCGTCGGCCGAATCGCGCTGCACGACGTATGAGTCGAGCGCTTCCGCGTACGAGATTCCGAGGTGATCGGCGATACGCTGCACGTCGGCGCGGTTGACGAACGGCTCGTATCCGCTGCAGCATTCCGCACAGCCGGGCGGACATGCGACGTTATCCGGCATGTCGCGCACGTGTTTGCGCGCAAGATCGATCACCGCCCCGATCACCCGCACGAATTCAGGGTCGTCGTTATACTTGTACGACCACTCCTTGTGCGAGACTTCATTGGTATTATAGCGGTGCGTGGTCTTCTGATTGTAGGTTAGCGTGATGTGCTCTTCGGTGATCTCGATGTTGGAAACCGCTTCGATCGGCTCGAGATCCATCCGCTCGAGATTCGTCGGTTGCCGGGTCCGGGCAGTGAACGCGCGTAGTTCGCGTAGGGCGGCGTGCGAGATCAGATCGATCGTCTCGTGCATGGCCCAGAAGTTCGCGCCGGCGCATCGCGGACCCCGCGACGTTGCGCGCGAATCCTACGTTTAAGGTCAGGTATACTTACCGCCTCGACAAGGAGCGTCATGTTCGTTCTCCGCCGTTTGGCCGTTGCCGCCGTCTTTGCAGCTTTCGTTCTTCCCGGTGCCGTAGGGGCCGCCTCGGGCGGCGGCTTGCGCTCCAAGATCATCGCTGCCTCCGATGGCGTGCACTCCTATAAGCTCTTGGTGCTCGGTACCGTCCGCTCTTTTGGGGTTTTCGTCAAACCGAACAGATATCAGATGACGACGATGTTCCAAGGCAAGCCCATCAAGACGATTTTGATTGGGCAGAACTACCGGACCTATTCGGGCGGCAAATGGCAGAAATCCGGAACGGCTTCGAACAACCTCGACGTCGACATCGCCGGGCTCCTACGCAACGCCAAGAGCACTCCCGGCGCGCCGTTCGTCCCGCAGCCCGACCAGCTGCAGGACGGCAAGAAGGTCGGAACCTTCGCGTATACCTTCAAGAACGGGACGCAAGAGGCGTGTAACTTCGATAAGAAGACCTATCGCGTCACGCGCTGCAAAGCCGAGGAACTGACCCTGCTCTATTCCGACTACAACAACCCCCGCAATACCGTCGCAAACCCGCACTAAGTAGGCGGAAGTCGGGCGAAGCCCGACACGTTAATCGTGTTCACGGTGCGTGCGTCGGCGCGTCGAGTGCGAGCGCCGTCATTATTTCCACGCCAGTCGCCAGTGCCGCTTCGTCGATGTCGAACTTTCCGTGATGGTGCGGAAAGCTGGTGCGCGCATCCCGACTCGACCCGAGCATGAAGTAACACGCCGGCACCCGCTCGGCGAAGAACGAGAAGTCCTCGGCGCCCATGTGACGCTCCGCGGAAACGACCCGTGCTGCACCGACCGTGCGGTCGGCGAGCGCGCGGACGTATTGCGTTTGACTCGCATCGTTCGACGTCACCGGATAGCGCCAGAGATAATCGAACATATAGGTCGCACCGGACGCGTCGCACACGCCGCGCAAGACGCGTTCGATGCGCTCGGCCATTTTCTCTCGGACGCCGTGATCGAAAGCGCGCACGGTGCCGAGCAGCGACACCGACGACGGGATCACGTTGTGGGTCGTGCCGCCGTGAATTGCGCCGATCGTAACGACGGCCGGTTCGACCGGATCGATCTGACGGCTGACGACCTTTTGAACGCTTGCCACGAACTCGGCGGCAACGAGGATCGGATCAACCGACAAGTGCGGTGCGGCTCCATGGCCACCGTGGCCGTCGATGCGGATCTCGATCGAATCGCTCGATGCATAGAAGGGACCTTCGCGGAAGCCGAGCACGCCAGTCGGCAATTGTGAGAAGAGATGCAGACCGTACGCGCGCTCGATGCCGAACCGCTCCAACAGGCCTGCTTCGAGCATCGCTTTTGCTCCACCGCGCCCTTCCTCGGCGGGTTGAAAACAAAAGACGATCGTCCCGGCGAGTTCCTTACGACGTTGCGACACTAGCCTCGCGGCGCCGAGCAACATCGCGACATGACCATCGTGTCCGCAGGCGTGCATCTTACCGGCCGCGCGTGATGCATACGCGTGGTCGTTTTCCTCAGGCAGCGGCAGCGCGTCCATGTCCGCGCGCAGCATGATCGTCTTGCCGGGCCGCTCACCGTGCGCCACCCCAACGACCCCGGTAACGCCGATTCGTTCGTGGACCGCGAACCCGTACGTGCGTAAGCGCTCGGCCGCGATCCCCGCCGTGCGCACTTCTTCAAATCCAAGTTCCGGATGCGCGTGCAATTCGCGACGGGTTGCAATCACTTCGTCGAGCAGATCGCGCGGCAGAAGAGTCGTCATGCGCCGCGCGTTCGACGCGCAGGCCACGCTCTTCCCCCGGCAAGGTCACGGCAGGGAGTCGCTAGATCCCGCGCAAGGTTGCCGCATGAAAACGATCGGCGTCGATCTCGGCGGCTCCCACGTTCTCGCGACGCTGGTCGAGGACGACGGCACGATCACGGAGCGTTCCGACCGCGACATCGTCGACCGTGGCTTCGATGCCGGCATCGCCACGATCGCAGCGGCGATCGACGATGTTCTGAGTCGCACGAAGGAAAAGCTCGTTGCAGGCATTGGACTCGGCTCGCCCGGCAACGTCGATTTGGATACGGGAACCATCATTTACTCACCCAACTTCGGCTGGCGCGACGTGCCGCTCGGCCAGCGGCTGCGCGAACGCTTCACGTTGCCGATCTTCATCGCGAATGACGCGCGCTGCGCCGCCTTGGGTGAGCACACGTACGGCACGGGCCGCAACACGCCGAACTTCGTTATGCTGACGCTCGGCACCGGAATCGGCGGCGGCATCGTGGCCGAAGGCAAGCTGCTGATCGGCAACAGCGCGGGCGCCGGCGAATTCGGCCATCATCAGATCCGCGGCGTCGACGGATTCTACTGTAACTGCGGGAAGATCGGCTGTTTCGAAGCCCAAGCCTCCGGCACCGGACTGATTCGCCATGCGCTCGCCATTGCCGACTCTTTTCCACGCAGCGAGCTGGTCGCCGGCAAGCGCGAAAAGTTAGGTTCTAAATCGATTCGCCGAGCCGCCGAGGCGGGCGATCCGCATGCACTTGCGGCTTGGCTTCGGTACGTCGACGATCTCTCTCGCGGCCTCGCCAACATCATTGCATTCGTTAATCCCGAAGTGATCGCGCTTGGTGGAGGAGTCGCCAGCGCCGGCGACTTCATGCTCGACGCCGTCCGTCCTCGCGTAGACGAATTGACGACGATGGTGCCGCGCGGACGCACGCAGATCGTAACGGCCGCACTCGGCAACGATGCCGGCGCGGTCGGCGCGGCTACGATGGCGCGGCGCGGCGGCCTCATTGCGCACGATGTTAACTGACGCGCGGATCGGCCGCAGACCGAACGCAACGAATGCGACGAAGCCGAGAATCCTTAAAGCCCGGCGACGAGCGGCGTGAGCGGCGTCAGGGGTGGGGCGTCGGAAAACACGCCGAACGCGACGTTTGCGATCAGTTCGGCGATGCGGCGCGAACTGCCACGCGGCGCGATTGATGCTTGGCGGTCGCGCATTGCCTGCAACCGCTCCACATTCGTAACGATGCGGCGGACCGATCGTACGACGTCGGCCGTCGTCAGCGCGACGACGCCGATGCCGTTGGTGCGAACGTAGTCGAGATTGCCGCGCTCCTGGCCGGGGATAAAATCGTAGACGACGACCGGGACTTCGGCCAAGCTCGCTTCCGCTATCGCACCCGGACCGGCTTTGGTTACGAGCAAGTCGGCGGCACGCATCAACTCCGCCACGTTGTCGCAGTATCCAAGGACCGTCAGCGGCATGGGAAGCGACGTGGCGAGTTCGTCTAGCTTCGTGCGCAAAGCGGCATTGCGTCCCGTGACCACGACGAGGTGCAGGGGCAACTTGGATTTGGCAAGTGCGAGCGTCGTCGGGAGGAGCTTTCCGCCCCCTTCGCCGCCCGCCATCAAGAGCGCGATAGTTTTATCGGCCGGCAATCCGAGGGACGCGCGCAGTTGCTGCTTCGTCTCGGAAACATCTTCGAATTTCGGATGCACCGGATGGCCCAGATAGTAGATGCGTTCTTTCGGAATACCGCGCTCGCGCGCGCGCTGATACACTTCGCGCGCGGGAACGACCACCGCATCGACTTCAGGAACGAGCCAGCCCTCGTGCACGCGTCCAAGGTCGGTAACGACGGTCAGCACCGGAATGCCGAGCATGCCGGCGTCGGAGCGCGCACGTAGCGCCGCGTGATTGAGCAAGGGGTGGACCGACACGATGACGTCGGGTTTATAGCTGAGAAACAAATCGCGCAGCCGCTCGCGATAGAGCGGTTCGCAAAAGCGAACGACGTTACGAAAGCGGCGTTTTCCGTTGGTCGCATGGTACAGCGCGCCGTAAAGCGGCGGCGCAAAGCGCAGCGCCGCGCTGTAAGCCGGCCCCAGTTGCGAGAGCGGAAAGCTGCAATACGATGCTACGTCTTCGATGCGGTGGTGGAAGCGCAGGCTTTCGCCGTGCGGGCCGGCCCTGGTCTGATCGAGTGCTGCGGCGATTGCATTGGCTGCGCTACGATGACCGCCTCCGGTGTCGGAGATCAGAAGAAGGACCCGTTTGATCATCGGCCCCCGCTCACGCCCGCTGCGTCGTGCGCAGCATGCGGAGCGCGCGAATGCGCTCGAGCCGCCGCAGTGCCGTGCGGCGACGGCGTTGTATGGAGCGGACCGACTTCATGAACGCCCGAGCGGGGGCATCGTAGAAACGAAAAATATCGCCGAATTCGACGTCGGGATTGCGATGATGTCCGTCGTGATCTTCGGGCAAGACGATCGCGAGCGCGCGACAGACTCGTACGAGCCAGGACGGGCTAACCCAGCCGAGGTCGGTCGTGTGGCGCCACCAGACGTGCAACTGCCCGAGCACCAGTCCCAAAATCGCACCGGCCGCCGACCATGCTCCGAAGAGACACAGCGGCAGGGCGATCGCGAGGTACGGAACGGCCCCGAGCAAGCCGTCGAGCATCACCCCGGGATCCTTGGAAAGGACTGCGTGGTCCCAATACGAGCGGCTGCGATCGTGGTGCGTCCGCAAATGCAGCTTGAACCAGAGATGCTGCGGCACATGGTACAAGAACGTCGACGCCAGATCGCCTACCACGAGCACGATGACGAGCGACACAATGAACATCACGATGCCTCGGCCCCCATACGATTACAGATCACCTTGAACTCCAGCTTTTGAAACATGCTCTTGGGTTGACCGCACGCTGCTCCCTGCCCATATTGGCAGGACTCCTTCTTACGCGCTGCGCGACGTCGCCCATTGCGCCCACTGAATCCGGATTCGTCCAGCCAATTCCACCCGATATCATGTCGCTCAAGGACCGAGCACTGTCTTGGCATGTGTCCGTTCCCGTCTCCGAACTGCGCGGCTTACGCCTCCTCTACGATACCCCGCTTCCCGCCGCTCCAACGCTTGCCGTCGTTGCGTCGATCGTTCGCGCCAATCATCGCTTGGCGCCCTACGATGCTTTGGTCTTGGCGACGCAGGCGGTGGCTGACGCCCGCGAGCAGGGTCTCGCGCCTGAATTCTTTTGCGCGACGTTGCTGCAGGAGTCGGCCTTTTCACCCGATGCCTTCTCGGCTGCGGGGGCCGTGGGTATCGGGCAGTTTACGCTCGACACCGCTGCTAGTGAGGGTGTCGACCCCTTTGACTGGCGCGATGCGATGCGCGGCTCAGCCGCTCTGCTCGGCCGGTATGCGAAGGCCTACGCCGGCGCGTATCCCGATCCGTATGCGGTTGCGCTGGCAGCTTATAACGCGGGACCCGGTACGGTTGCATACTACAAGGGCGTACCGCCATATCCCGAGACGCGCGAGTACGTGGCCGACATCTATGATAGGTGGGCGCGCATCCTCAGCGATGCATCGAGTAAAGCAAAGTAAGCGACGTTTCGGTGGCTACGTCCCGCGGACACGAGCGGCATGACGCCCGGGCAGCGCATGCGAGAGGCCGGCGAGCGGCTAGTTGAGTCATCGCCCGCCAAGAGTGGCTCGATCCGTGGGGCTACAAGCTCCGACTGGCAGTACACACATGATGACGCCCGCAGAACCGGACTGGTCAACGGAACCCTCAACCTTTGTGCTCTTGCACTGTCCGTTTGGTCATGGTCGCGGCGGCGCAGCGAGCAAAGTGAGCCGGCTCGTCGATATCTCATTCGCCGAGCACCGCCAGTCTCGATGACCAAGTGGCGGTCGTCTTGCGGACTCCTATCGAGAGCGAACGCTTCGATGAAGAGTTTCGCGCCCTCAAGGCTGGTGTCGACGAACATGCCGGCGAGGCGAAACGTATCATATTCCCCGAGTGCCAAGCGATGCGCGATGCAGAACTGCAAGCGCTCGGAGAACGCATGCAGCGCCGTATGGAACAACTTCGCAAATCGAAGCTGGCTCAGGCGCTGATTGTGCTCAAGCGTGAAACCTTGCGGCGCGGCTAGCGGGTTCTTATCGCATTAAAGCCGCTCTGCAAGCACGACGAGGTTCCCGGCCACCGGGCCGCGCAACAGCATTCGACATTGTGCCGGCAGTCCTAAGCGCGCAAGCCCTGGTCCCGAAGGCGAGGTTCGGATGATCGTTCCGCAACGTAGCGAATTGACGCCGGTCGGGGATCGGTTCTCGCTCTATCGAGCGCCGGAACCGGTCCAAACGGCAAGTTTCGCCGACGATGTGCGTTCCGGTCTGACGGCCTCGCGTAAAGCGCTCCCGCCGAAATACTTTTACGATGAACTGGGCTCCGCGCTGTTTGAGGCGATTACCCTTCTGCCCGAATATTACCTCACGCGTACCGAAGCAGCCATCCTCGAACGCTACGCCCCCGAAATGATCGGGGCGCTTGACGGACCGATCGAGATCGTCGAGTTCGGCAGCGGCAGCGCGCGTAAGAGCCGCACGTTGATCGGTGCCGCGCTCGACGTGCAAAACCGCGTGACCTATCATCCCATCGACATTTCGCCGAGTGCCCTTATCGCATGCGCGAACTCGCTCGTCGGCGAGTACGACCGGCTCGACGTCGCGGCATACGCAAGCGATTACGTCGAGGTGCTTGCCTCGGCGCGCTTGAGTACGTCCAAGCGCGTCCTAGCGCTCTTTCTTGGATCGAACGTCGGCAACTACGAACCGCGCGAAGCGCGCGCACTGCTGCGCGCGATGTCGGCCGCTTTCAAATCCGGCGACGGCTTGCTGCTCGGCGCTGATCTGAAAAAGGACGCCGCGACGCTCGAGCTCGCCTACAACGACCCGACCGGCGTCACCGCCGCCTTCGACAAGAACGTGCTTGGCCGCATAAACCGCGAACTCGACGGTCATTTTGACCTCGACGCATTCGCGCACGTGGCGCGCTACGAAGCGTTGCACGGCCGCATTGAATCCCGCTTGATCGCGCAGAGAGGGATGACGGTTGCCGTCGATGCGCTCGACCTCACCGTGAAACTGTTCACCGCGGAATCGATCCACACTGAGTCTTCGTATAAGTTCGACAACGACGACATTGCGCGGCTCGCTGCGCACAGCGGCTTCCGCGTCGCACGCCGTTGGAGCGACGATGCCGCGCGGTTCGCCGTCTGGCTGCTCGTCATCGAATAAAACGTGCGGATCGGAATCACGTCATCACAGCCGTACGCTGCGGACGGCAAGCTTCACCATAAGGTCATGCCGTACGCGCGCGCGGTGGACCGCGCCGGCGGCGAGCCGGTACTGCTCGCAAACGACATCGCAAATCTCGATGAACTACTGCCAACGCTCAGCGGCATCGTCGTCACGGGTGGCATTGACGTCGATCCCGCGCGCTATGGCGGTCGGCCGGACCACTCGAGTTCGGAAGCCGGCATGTATCGCCTCGACCGCGACGAGTTCGAGATCGCGCTCGTACGCGCAACGCGCGAGCGCGGCATTCCGACGCTGTGCATCTGCCGCGGCATGCAAATCGCAAATGTAGCGTTCGGCGGCACGCTGATCGAAGACATCGGCGACGAACTCGGCGAGCGCGCGACGATCGACCATCTGCATGGTCTGCATGAAGTGACGGCGGTACCAGGCAGTGCGTTCAGCGGTGTGGCGGGCGCGCTGGCATTCAAAACAAACTCGCGCCACCATCAAGCAGTTCGCAAGCCGGGCGAGGGTCTAAGCGTCGCCGCGCGCACGGCCGACGGCATCATCGAAGCTCTCGGCGCAACCTTCGAGCACCCGTTTTTCATTGCCGTCCAATGGCATCCCGAAGATATCGACGATGCCGTTAGCCACCAACTCTTCGAAGCCATCGTCGCCGCCTCCGGAAATCCCGGCGTAGCGTCAGATCGGTAAAACCGGGGCAGAGAAGACTGACGGTTCGGCCGACGGGTATGATAAGCGTACGCCTCCGTTGGCAAACCTAAAGTCACAGGCTCTCGTGTTCCCGCTATTGCGGAGCTAGCGGATCAATCCAGTCAGTCGGAAATTCTATACGTGCTTTAACGTTGGCGTACTCGTCTAGCAATGAGAGCAGGTTGCTTCCTGTGATTAGTTCCAACGGCTTGTTTTTAGAGAACTCATATGCGCTGTCGCCATAACCGGTCGTCGCAACGAGAATACCCTTTGCCGCGCCTTCGTTCATCATTGTTCCATATAGGTCACGGACGGCACTCACCCCAACCGTGTTACGATACCGCTTTGCTTGAATGACAACTTTCCCGCCGACGACGGGCCGCATGTCCCATGCGACGCAGTCTACACCACCGTCGCGGGACGCTTGCGTGAGTCTCGTTTCGAGGCCCATCTTTTCCAAACAGATTGGTCATCAGTGCTTCAAACTCGTTGGGTGATAGTTCAGCAAGGTTGGGCCGCGATTCCAAATCCGAGAGAACGTCCGTCTTATCGATGAACCGGCGATCCACCATATCGAACTGCACGAGAGGCCGAATGGCCTCCAGTTCTGGAGCGTTCCTCGATACGAGGGCTTTAAGTCCGCGAAGGCATGCGACCGGCTCAACGAGATCAAAATCAATGGCGTTCAGCGAATCGCGGCTTGTCGTGAAACTGATAAGGGTAGGCCTGACCCGTGTCCCCGTCTGCGGATCAATCGTATTGACGAATCCGTTGAAAGCGAAGACGTTCACAGCGCATGCAGTGTCCGCTTTGAGCGCGACGTGTACAGTTCGCAGGGCGATTTGTGCTAAGACGTCGGCGTACATCGCTTTACGATCGGCTGCCTTGCGCACTACGGGTACGATCGTGTCACCCTTCTTGACATAGCGAAACGCCGTCTCCGACGGTACGACATCGATGGTCGGTAATTGGCGTTCTATCACGAGTTGTTTCGAATCCGCATCGTACGTCACACGCACCATCGAGGGCATATTGTCTGGAAGCCGATCATTCTCGAACACGAGCTTGAAGTAATCAATGACGGCTTCGCGCTCCGAGGCTTCATAGGCAGACTGGAATGCGACGACCTCCGCATTTTTAGCAGTAGCCTCATCCTCCGCGGCTTTGCACGCGAGGCGATGAAGGATGCGCCGTTGGCCAAGTTGTGTCTGGCGTTCGAGTTCCGATGTATCATGAATCGCAGTTGCCTTATCGAACAAGCGTTGCGCTTCTTGCGCGAGTTCCTCGTGTCTACGCATCTTCTCGGGGAACAATCGTGTGAGGAAGGAGGGTGACGGCGGCAGATAGCTTGAGAGCTGCGGAGCTGCTGGCTTAACGTCGTACCCGGCCGGATCGAAATACGGACACTCGGGCTTGACATTCAGTGCCCCAAAGTCGAACGGTGCAGTTCCGGCGTCAGCTTGGTCGAGAATGCTATTCAGCTGGTCCTCAGCCTCGCAGATGTCCTCGGTTCGATCTGCGGCTTCTGCCTCACGAATCGCAGCGTGGTCGGCCAGGGCTTGCCGTGCTGCGTGCTTCTCCTGCACGACGGCGTTTCGTGCCACCATTGCGTTGAGATTGTCAACGCGTCGTTGCTCCCGAGCAACAGCGGCGAAGCCTTTACGAAGGCCCGAGTAAGAGCGTCTCACTACGACAGTCCAAAGAGCGCGGCCAAAAGCGAGGTCGCGAAGATGCGACAAGTCATAGCCGGGCGTTCTGGTCAGCCGGTACACGGTCCTAGTCCTAGTCGGGCGTACGTTCGCCCCGTTCTTATCATCGCGCGGCGGCCACTATACCAGGTATGCCTTGTGCTTCACGCCCGATGCTGCATTCGCCGGTGTCTCGGTTGCCCACGAGCGTTCTTGGCTTGTCGACTCGATCGCAGCGGACTCGATCAAATGCCGGAGGCGTGTCTCGCGGCTCATCTCGCCCTTATGATCCTTATTAGCGATCCGGTGGTCGGCCCTTATAGGGTTGCAACGAGCCATGGACGATGTGCCATTATTGTTGAGTTCACGTTGTCCGGTTTGGTGTTAAACGACGAAGCGTCGTTCCGCAAGGCGCAGCGCGCGATCGGCGACGATGGCAAGTGCGGCGGCAACGATGCTGCCGGCGATCGTGCGGTCGGGAGCGTCGTGCTGCAGGCCGTACAGGATGAGAACTCCGAGACCTCCGGCGTCAACCCAAGCGCCGAGGGTCGCGAGAGCGATCAGCGCGACCGTGGCGATGCGGACGCCGCCGAGCATCACGGGGAGCGCCTGCGGAAACTCGACGCGCCAGAAGCGTTGCCATGGCGTCATGCCGAGACCCCTTGCGGCTTCGATCAGCGGGGCAGGCACGCCGCGTAAGCCGAGCACGACGTTGCGCACGAGCAGCATTTGAGCGTAGACGACGAGCGCGACGATCGCGGTTGTGCTTCCGATCCCGAAGACCGGCACGAGTACCGCGAAAAGCGCGAGGCTCGGAATCGTGTAAGAGACGTTGAGAACCTGCAGCACGATTCCCCCTAAGCGTCGCGAGCGTGCAACGAAAACACCGAGCGGAAGCGCGATAGCTGCAGCGATTCCGAGCGATGTAAGCACGAGATAAAGATGTTCGAGGAGGCGGGCAGCGACGGTGCCGCTATGGGTGAAGAGGTACGTCACCGAGACTGCTGCGCGTGTTGCGACTGCGCAGCGATGGCAGTGCGCACGTCCTCGAAGGTTAACCTACCAAGCGCCTTGCCGTCGCTTACGACTGCGACATCGCTCCCATTCTGTAACAGAATGGAAAGCACGTCGCGCAAGGTCGCATCCGCATCGAGCGTTGCACCACCGGCACTCTCGTCGGCCGAAACCGGCTTTGCCGATTCGCCGGGGGCGCGCAGCGCGTCGCGCGCGTGCAGCAGTTGAAGCCGGCGCACGGCATCTTTCGTGTCGAGTAACGCTTCGACGTACGGGGTCGCGGGTCGTGCCAGGATGTGCAACGGAGCGCCGCTCTGTTCGATCTTACCCTCGCGCATGACGACGATTCGATCGGCTAAGCGCAGGGCCTCATCGACGTCGTGCGTTACGAAGATGATCGTCGTGCCGAGTGCGCGATGGATGCGCAGTGTTTCATCCTGCAGCGCGAGACGGACGATGGCATCGACGGCACCGAAGGGCTCGTCCATCAATAGGACACGCGGCTGGGCTGCAAGCGCGCGTGCGACGCCGACGCGCTGCTGTTCGCCGCCGGAGAGTTCGCGCGGATAACGTCCGCGATAGCGCGCGGGTTCGAGCTGCGTGAGCGAAAGGAGCTCATCGACCCGCACGGCGATCCGGGCTCGCTCCCAGCGCAGCAGGCCGGGTACGACCGCGATGTTCTGGGCAACGGTCAGGTGAGGAAAGAGGCCGACGGCTTGGATGACGTAGCCGATGCCGCGCCGCAGCTCTTCGGGTGTCCCGTCTCGGACGTTGCGCCCGTCGACGGCGATCGTGCCCTCGGCCGGTACGACGAGCCGGTTGATCGTTCGCAAGAACGTGCTTTTGCCGCAGCCCGAGGGTCCGAGCAGCACGATGAATTCGCCGGCCGCGACGTCGAGGCTGACGTCGTCGACCGCGTTACGATCGCTCTCGGGATACCGCACGACGACACTTCGAGCATCGATCGAGGCGCCGCGCCCGCTCTCGCCGCTCACCATCAGCGACGTATCATTGAGCGACGTATCATTGAGCGACGTACCATTGAGCGACGTTCCATTGAGCGACGTTCCATCAGACGAGACGATGCTCACGCAGGAATGCGCGCGCGGCGTCGGCGGGATCCATCTTTTCGCGATCGACCTGCGCGTTGAGCCGCCGCATGACGACGTCGGTCAACAGGGGCGCAAGGGCGTTCAGGTGCCGGGCGAGCGCCGGCAGCGCGGCGAGGGTTTTGTCGCGCACGACGGGCGAAACCTGATACGACGGCCAAAAATGTTCGTCATCAACGAGTAGCGCGAGACGATCGTATGCGATCTGCCCGTCGGTTCCGAACGCAACCACGACGTCGACCTGCCCCGATTCGAGCGCCGTGTATTTAAGCCCGATATCGAAAAGTTTGATGTCTTTAAAGCGGAAGCCGCCGTATGCTTTCTGCAAGCCGGGCAGACCGTCGGGGCGCGTCGTGAATTCAGGGATCGCGCCCAAACGTAGTTGCGGAGCGACCTTCGCTGTTTGCGAAAGGGTGCGCACGCCGTATCGCTGTGAAACGGCCCGCGTTGTGGCCAGTGCTTGCGTATCGTTGAAGGGCGCGGGCGCAAGCCATGTCAGCGCGTATTGTTCCTTGTACGCGTGCTTTACCGTGCGGTACAGAGCCGCTGCATCGCGGATCGGCGGCCGGTGCAAGACGCTCAAGAGCGCCGTCCCGGTGTACTCGGGATACAAATCGATGTCGCCGCGCCGCAGCGCTTCCATCGCGACTTGCGTGCCGCCTAAGTCGAATTTGCGCGTAACGCGAAAGCCGCGGGCTTCAAGGGTTTGCGCGTAGAGTTCACCGAGTACGAGTTCTTCGGTGAAGTTCTTCGCGCCGATTGAAACGGAACGACCGGCATGTTTTGCGCACGCCGGCAAAATCGCAAGCGATGCGAGCGACGCGAGAAAGCGACTGCGATCGGTCACGCTTCTACGCACTCATCCCGGCGTCGTGGCCGCCTCAAGGGCCCCGGCCGGCGCGCCGATGTCGGCGGATGCGCCGATTCCGGCCGGCGCACCCAAACCCGCCGCGATGCGCCGCTCGACGATGGTCAGTAAGCCTTGCACTGCAAGCGCGAGGATGGCGACGGAGATCGCGCCTTCGAAGAGCTGACCGTAATCGCCCCCGGCGAGGCCGTTGAGAATGTATTCTCCGAGGCCGCCTCCGCCGATGAACGCGGCGAGGGTCGCACTCGCGATCACCTCGACCGCAGCCGTACGGACTCCGCCGAAGACGACGGGTAGCGCGAGCGGCCAAGCTACGCGGAAGCGCACTTGCCGCTCGGTCATGCCAAGTCCCCGAGCGGCGTCGATGAGCGCCGCGGAAACATTGCGCAGCGCGACGTCGGTGTTGATGACGATCGGCGGGATCGCGAGCAAGGCGAGCGCGACGAGTGCCGGTCGAAAGCCGATCCCAAAGAAGGGCTGCGCGAGTGCGAGTACGGCGAGACTCGGGATGACGCGCGCGACGTTGATTCCCGCAAGCGAGACGTCGCGCAACCTCGCCGTGCGCGCGATCGCGCTTCCCAGCGGTATGCCGAGCGCAAGCGCGCACGCCAGTGCCGAAGCCGAGAGAACCAGATGGTCACGCACGTGCAGCAACAGGTCGCTCATTTGCTTCCGGTGGACTTCCGAGGCTCATTGCCGAACACCCTTGGATGATCGTGCAGCCCGAGCCGGCTCTTGCCGGCGAGCGCGAAACCCCCTTTCTTCCCGTAACGCCGCCGGTCGATACCCCCTCGCTCGACGATCCGTCGCTCTACTTCAGTCGTGAGCTTTCATGGCTCGAGTTCAACGACCGAGTCCTCGAAGAAGCGATCGACGACCGTAACCCGCTGCTCGAGCGCCTCAAGTTCACAGCGATCTACGGCACCAATCTCGACGAGTACTTCATGATCCGCGTCGCCGCACTCAAGCAGCAAATTGCCGCCGAGGTGCACAAGCGCTCGAACGACGGACGCCTGCCGGCCGAGCAACTCACCGCGATTTCGGAGCGGCTGCGCGGCTCCCTCGAACGTTTCCGCACGCTGTTGTGCGACGAACTGTTTCCGGCGCTCGAGCGCGCAGGCATCGCGATTCGGCGCTACGACGAACTGGGCGCGTCGCAACGCGCCGAACTGGAACATCTCTTCGAGGAGCGGGTCTTCCCCGTGCTCACGCCCCTAGCGGTCGACCAAGGCCACCCGTTCCCGTATATCTCGAACTTGTCTCTTTCGCTCGGTGTCGAGATGTACGAGATGACGGATGACGGTCCGCGCATGCATTTCGCACGCGTGAAAGTTCCGCCAAGCTTGCCGCGATTCGTGCCGCTGGCCGCGCCAGAAGGCAAGAATCAGTACGTCACGTTGGAAGACGTTATCGCGCATAATCTGACTGCGCTCTTTCCGGGTATGGACGTGCGCGCATCGTACTGCTTCCGCGTCACCCGGGATGCCGACCTCGACCTGCAGGAGGACGAGGCGGACGATCTCTTGCGGGCGATCGAATCAGAGCTGCAACGGCGTCGCTTCGGCGAACCGGTGCGACTCGAAGTCGAAGCGTCGATGCCGAAACATCTGCGCGGCATGCTGCTTGAAGCGCTGTCGCTTGAAGAGGTCGATCTATACGAAATCGACGGCTTGATGGGCTCGTCGGACTTCTTGACGATCGCAAATCTCGACCGGCCGGACCTGCACGACGCGCCTTTCACGCCCGCGATTCCGAAGCGCTTGGTCGGTGAACCCGATATCTTCGCAGCGATTCGCGAAGGTGATCTGCTGTTGCACCATCCGTTCGACTCATTCGACCCGGTCGTGCAGTTCGTGCAGGCTGCGGCCAGTGACCCGAGCGTGCTGGCGATCAAGCAGACGTTGTACCGGACGTCGGGAAACTCGCCGGTCATCGGCGCGCTGATCGAAGCCGCGGAAAACGGCACCCAGGTCGCCGCGCTGATCGAACTCAAGGCGCGCTTCGATGAAGAGAACAACATCCAGTGGGCGCGCACCCTGGAACGTGTCGGCGCGCATGTCGTCTACGGATTTCCGGGGCTCAAAGTCCATGCCAAAGTAACCCTCATCGTACGCGACGAACCCGACGGCATCCGCCGCTACATGCACTTCGGCACGGGCAACTACAACGACAAGACGGCGCGCATCTATACGGACTTGTCGCTTCTTACGTGCCGTCCCGATCTCGGCCGCGACGTGACGCACCTCTTCAACCGCCTGACCGGCTTCTCGAAGGCGACGCGCTACGAAGAACTGCTGGTCGCGCCGACGACCTTGCGTTCCGGGTTTCTGGACTTGATCGAGCGCGAGACCGCACACGCGCTTGCCGGCCGCCCTAGCGGCATCGTCGCGAAACTCAATGCGCTCAGTGACGGAGGGATCGTGCGGGCGCTGTATCGTGCTTCGCAGGCGGGCGTACCGATCGAGCTCTTCGTGCGTGGCATGTGCGAGTTACGACCCGGAGTGCGGGGCGTCAGCGAAACGATCCGCGTTCGCAGCATCGTCGGACGCTTCTTGGAGCATTCGCGCATCTTCTGCTTCACGAACGCCGGGCAGCGCGAGATATTCATTGGAAGCGCCGACTGGATGGGGCGCAACCTCGACCGGCGCGTGGAAACGATCGTGCCGGTGCTCGATCCGGCGTTACGAGAAGACATCGTCGCCCAAATCCTCGACGTCTATGCCGAAGACAACTGTAAGACGCGCTGGTTACGCTCCGACGGCACCTACGTCCGCCGGTTGCCTGAGAACGGCGAAGCCCCGTACTGCGCGCAGACGGTGCTGCTCGAGGCGGCGCAGACGACCACAGGCGGCGAAGCGCGTAGCGGAGCGCTCTAACTCGCCGCGGCGATGCTGATCAACGTTTGCTGCATCAGCGCGCATGCGGTACGCGCGCCGTTGCGTTCGGCGAAGACGTCGACCGTGCAGACGGTCAACGTCCGGCCGCTGCGCACGACCCGCGCATCGGCGATCAGCGTTTCACCGTGTGCGGGCGCAATCAAGTTGATTTGAATTCCACGGAAAGCACGTCGCTTTCAGCGCTGAAAAGTGTTGCGGCGGCGCAGCCGCCGGCAACGTCCGCCAGCGTACTGGAGATGCCGGCGTGGAAATAGCCGTGCTGTTGGCCCAGTTCGCGGCGAAACGGCGCGGCAACGGCGCAGCGACCCGGTTCGAGTTCGGTGATCCGCGCGCCGAGGAGTGCGAATGCACCCTGCCGAGCGAGGCCGGCGCGCACGCGCTCTTCCCAGTCCGCGTCCCGCGGCTCGAATGCCGGCGACGTCACGCGGGCGGCCGTTCGGACATCTGCAAGATGATCTCCCATTCGCGCAGGTGCACCGGTTGAACCGAGAGCCGAGATCCCTTACGCAGCAAAAGCATCGTCGGCGCGAGCTGCGGGCTGGCGCGCAATTCGGCGAGCGGGACGAAGCGCGGCAACGCACGTTCGAACGCGACATCGACCATCTCCCAGATCGGGTTCGTTTCCGTCGCGCGTGCATCGTAGTACGGGCTCGTACGGTCGCGCGCCGTGAAATCGGGATACGCCTCGCGCACGACCCGTACGATGCCCGCAATTCCCGGTATCTTCGTACTACTGTGATAGAAGAATCCGAGATCGCTGACCCGCATCGACTTCATGTGATTGCGCGCCTGGAAATTGCGAACGCCGCTCCATTCGGTGCGGCGTTCGCGCTCCAGGCGGTCGAAACCGAACGACTCGGGCTCGCTCTTGAAGAGCCAGTATGCGTTCAGCGGAGATTGATGACGGGCGCGGGCTCCGCACGATCGGGGAACGTTTCTGCAAGCAGCGTGCGCAGTTCGCCGTTTTCCGCCATCGGTGCGAGAATGTCGGTATCACCGTAAAACTTCCCGCCGATGAACACCTTCGGTAACGTCGGCCAGTTCGTCATCTGCGAGAGCGCCTCACGCTTGGGCATGTCTTCCAGCACATCGACGACGGCGAACGGGTAGCCGGCGCGGTTGAAAAACTGGATCGTTTCTAGCGTAAAGCCGCAGCGCGGCACGTCTTTGGTGCCTTTGCCGTACACGAGAATCTTGTTGTCGGCGAGCTCCTGCTCGATCTCTTGACGAAGGGTGTCGGTCGACATGGGTTACTCCAGAGTTTCGGTGCGAATAGACATGGCGTGGATCCGGCCGTCGGCGCGGGCATCGGCGAGCGCTGCTTCGACCATGCGATGACGGTCCATCAGGGAGACGCCTACGAACGCTCCCGAGCGTACGAACACGTTGAAGTGGTCCATGGTGCCGGTCAGGTCCTGGATTTGCACTTGGGCGTCGGGTAGCGTGCGGCGAATCAGCGCGGTCATGGCATCATTGCGGATCATGGCCGGGCGCCGTTCGAGCCGGGCGCCCTGAGCCCCCGCCTCGCGATTTGTCGGGCTTTGCCGGCAACGCGGCGAACGGGCGCAGGCCGAACGCGAAAATTGCGCGAGCGCAATCCTACTACGGCGGGAGTTCGGGCAGCCGCCGGCCGCGTACGGCGAGCCAAAATTCGCGCGCCTCTCGAACGGTGTCCGGAGTCACCGTGACGATCCGCTCGAGCGCCCTGCCGGCCGATGCGGCCAAGACGATCGTAGCCGCCCCCATCAGAATCGCCGGCACCCCGCGTACTCGGCCCGCTTACCAAGCGCAAAACGGCTCGTACGCACGATGCCGCCGAGATCGAGTGCCTTGTGCAGCGAGCGTGAATCCGCCATGGCGCACAGCTTGTCCGCACAACCGCAGCCCGCCTACCGCGTGGTTCCGTGGACTCGGCACGGGATGGTACGTCACCCTAGCCGCTAGGCTTCCCGACGAAGTAAATCGAGCGCCGTGGTCCACACGCCGATGCGGGTATCGCAGAGGCATGAAAGCCGTGCGCCTCACTGAACTCGGCGGTCCGCAGAATCTGCACGTCGAGGAGATCGATACGACGCAACCCGGTCCGGGGGAGGTCATCGTTAAAATTCAGCGCGCGGCGTTCAACCGGCGCGACGTCTACATCACCCAGAACTTATATCCCGGCATCGTCTTGCCGAGAACGCTCGGGAGCGATGGCGCCGGAACGCTGGCCGGACTAGGTGAGGGAGTCGTCGGTCCGGCGATTGGGGCGCCGGTCGTCATCGATCCCGATCTCGGCTGGCAGCCGGGCGAACGCGTTCCGAAGGTCGGCGGAAACATCCTCGGCATGCCGGCGGACGGCACATTCGCCGAATACGTCGTTGTACCGGCGCGCAACGTCTATCCCAAACCGGCAGCGCTATCGTGGGATGAAGCGGCGGCGATCGGTCTGGCCGGTTTGACGGCGTATCGTGCGGTCTTTACGCGGGGACGCATCGGCAAAGACGACGTCGTTCTCATTCCGGGCGTCGCGGGCGGCGTGCAGACGTTCGTGCTGCTGTATGCCAAGCACGTCGGCGCCCGAACGATCGTCACGTCGGGCAGCGCCCCAAAAATCGAACGTGCGAAGGCGCTCGGGGCCGACGTCGCGATCGACTACAACGCCGATGCCGACTGGCACAAGGCCGCTCGTAAAGCCGCCGGTGAGGGCGGTCCCACGCTCATCGTCGACGGAACCGGCGGCGAGACGTTGGCGCGGTGTCTCGAAATCGCGCGCCCGGGAGCGCGGGTCGTTACCTACGGCGGAACGCGCGGCGATGCGACGATCCGGCCCTTCGCGATCTTTTGGAAGCATCTGGACGTACTCGGTACGTCGATGGGAAGCCCGGAAGACTTCAGCGCGATGCTCGCGCTCTTCGACGATGGCCTCAAACCCATCATCGACCGCGTTTTTTCGATGGCCGAAGCGGCGGCGGCGGCTCAGCGAGTTCTCGATGGCAAGCAGTTCGGCAAAGTCGTGCTCGAGATCGCGTAACGGTTACCGCTGCGATGCCGCCGTCTTCAGCGACGTCGGACGTTTCCGGAATTGACAGTGGCGAGTTGTCGAAGCCATAGTCGACCAAGTCGTTCTTGCTCTTAACGAGCCCGAGTTTGGGATGATTCTGAAATCCAGAGAACTTGCGTTCGCACGCATCAAGTGCGGCTTGGGCACTGAAGCCTGCCGCATCAAAATCTCCGAGCGCTTCATAAAGACGCGCCAAAATAACCGCATAGCGGTACTGCATAAAAGGAAACTGAACAGGGCTGTCGTGCTCGACCTCTTCCTCGAGTAGCACAAGTAGCTCGCGTCGATGCGCACCGCTTTCGTAATCGTGGAAGTATTCGGCAAAGTAAAGCGCTACGTGATGTCGAGTGAACGGCCACCGACGTTGCCCCTCAATCGGCTTCGAGGTAGGACGCAAATGAACTGGGTTTGTCGCCTAGATCCCATAACGCTCGCGCGGAGGAACGGGACATGCGTCTCACATTCGGTATATCTTTCCGCTACTTCGTCGAGCAGAGAAAGCGCAGCGGATGGAAGACCGGCTTCTAGCAGTGTCAGTGCTTGAATCCTCAGGTACTGAGCTTTATGAAAAGCCGTTCGCCGATCGCTTCAGCCGCGCACGGAAGCTCGCCTCGTTTTCGGAGGTCCACGTCGTAAGACGATACCAGTCCTCTCTCGACACCTCAGCCGAGCGCTACGTGAATCGGGCGGTCCACTCCTATCCGGTCGACGAGAATCGTCGGATTCGCAACGCATCACCGCAACCATAGAAATGCCTTCCGCTCCAGCAGTTTGCTTCGCTGTCTGGGTCACGGCGGATCACGAGCGGCATCGATCGCCATATCGATCGGACACGCGCTAGATCGGTTTTAAAATGAAGGTTAGTCTTTAGAGACGACGCGTGGCTTGGTGTGCACGAGTGGACGAGTATCGAGAGTCACGTTGTCGCGCAATTCGTTGGTAAGTCTTGCGATCAGCGCGAACTACAGGTTACGACCGCAGTGCTTCTCGGCGGCGCTTCACGGTGCGCCACGCTTTATGCCATGCGAGACGTCCCGCCTCGGCGGCATCGCGTTCGCGTTGCGCGAGCTCGCCTGCTACGAACTCGCTACGACCATCGCCGTCCGTTTGAGCTAAGCGACTCGCGGCGATCGTCGCGTCGTGTTGGTCACCCAGAACCGTCTGCAAGCGTTCCACCACCTTCGCAAGCGATGTCGCTCGAGGCCCAAGCACGGAAACCAGCGCTTCGGCCGCATAGCGCACGTACTTCGCTTTGATGCGAATGCGGTGTAGTTCCGCATCGGTCGGGGGACGGCTGCGCTTACGGACGCGCTTGCGCATGCGGCGCCAAGCACCGTCCAAGAGCGACGGCCCAATATCGCAGGCGGACTCGTGCGCGCTTTCACCCCTCGGCGGACGCTCCGCGGCTACCGTAAGATCGTCGAGCAACTCCAGGTAACGCGGTTGTCGCATCGCGTGTACGAGTCGATCGTAGGCAGCCTCGCGCGCTAGGCGGAACACTTTGGTCGCTTCCGACGTCCACTTCTCATTGTCCGAAGAGAGTGCGTGCGCGTCGCGGTCGATACGCGCCAGCAGTACGTCGGCGTCGCGTGCTTCGCCGAAGGCATCGCCGAGCCACCGCAAGCGCTCGCCGAGCGCGCGCGCGTACGCCGTCTCGAAGGCCGGCTCAAAAGTGCGCAGCACGGAGCGCAGGCGCCGCACCGATGTTCGCGCCTTGTGCACCGCTTCGGTATTGTGTTCGAGCCGGATCGCGGCATCGTTGCGGACGATGCGCTTGACCGCGTGCGAGAGCGATGCTTTTGCGACATCGAGGATGCTCGCACCGCGGTCGACTTCCGGTCGAGGAATCGCAAGATCGTCCGGGTCGCGCCCAAGCGCCCGCACGTCTTTGGGGATCGGGTTTGGTCTTCCGGCACCACGCTTGCGTAACGTCGCCGCGAGCGCATCGAGCGCGCTATTCTCGGCGCCGTCGGCAAGTTCGAGTTCGACTTGGCGGAAGCGGTCGTTGACCCTAGTTCCGCTCACGACTCGCACGTCGTCCTCGACGATCTGCGCGAGCGCCTCGCCGTTCGCGTCCCGTACGTCGCGACTTGTGCGCACGGTGCGGAGCTCCGCGACGTGCGTCACCCTCGCGCCGCGCAGGTATGGCGTTGCGAGATCGAGTGCCGCAGCAGGCACCGTTTGGCGATCACCGGGGAACGTGTGCTCGACGCGCGCGAGCCCGCTGCCGCCATTAGAAACTGCCAGCTTCAACGTCCAGCCTTCGCCGACGCGATAACGAAGGCTACAACCCCAGCGTGACAAGCGTTGGTCGCGCGTGTCGTAGTAAACGGTGTGCAAGCGCCGCAGACATGGAGCCGCGGCGACGTAGCCGTCGAGCTGCTCGGGAAGGCGCGCGAGCGAAAAGTCCGCGGGTGCGTCGAGCTTGAGTTCCCGCTTCGGGGGAGTCTTATCTGCGGCCGTAGACTTCGATGCGGTCGACGGGATCATCGTAGCCGAGTTCGGCTGCGGCGACGGCCGCGCTCTGCGGGTCGACCATTGCGGAAAGGTCTGGGTTGAGTATGGCGCGTTCGTCCGGACTGAGTTCGCGTTCGAGGGTGCGCGCATGGACTTTGTGCTCGCGTTCGAGGGCGATCAGGTATGCGAGAAGTTGTCGCGCGGCGGCGGGCCACAAGACTCGGGACACGTCGCAATAGACAATAGTTACCAGCTCGGGTATCGTGCGTTCGCCCGTCGCGAGCGCCGCGAGGAGTTGGCGTTCGCGTTCGAGCCGATGCGCGATGTACTCGTCGAGTTTGTCCCGCGGCGCAGTGACCGGTTCGCCGTGTCCGCCGTAGATCGCGCGCGCGGCGGAAAAGTCATCACGCAGGCGGTGCAAGGTCGCAAGGTAGGCCCTCATATCGCCGCGCGGCGGCGCAATGACGACCGTGCCGCGTCCGACGACGACGTCGCCCGTGAACAGCGCGCCGTCGTCTTGCAACCAGAAGACGAGATGATCGTCGGCGTGGCCTGGCGCCTCGAACGCGCGCAGTTGCACGTCGTCGCGGTCGATCGTATCCCCGTCCTCGAGCGTAACGTCATGCGGAAAACGGGCGCCGGCGTGCGCGTACACCGGCGCACCGGTTCGCGCGCGCAGGGGGGCTGCGCCGGGCGCATGGTCGGGATGTCCGTGCGTCACGGCGATGCCTCGGATCGGGACGCCGCGGGTTTGCGCGAGAGCGATCAGCCCGCCGAGGTGGGGTTCGTCGTCGGGGCCCGGATCGATGACGAGCGCGCCCTCGCGACCGAAAACGAGATACGAGTTCGTGCCCTCGAGCGTCATCGGCGACGGGTTGTCGGCGGTCAGTCGAACGACGCGATCCCCTACCACGCGTCGCTCTCGCCGGTGAGCCCTATTTCGCCGGCCCTGCCTTCGAACGGCCGCGTCGGCACGATGCGACGCTCGCGTGCATGTGCGAGCAGCGGTTCGGTGTGATCGAAACGAGCCAGACGTTCGAGGTGCTTCCATGTCGGAAAGATGATGCTCAAGTCGCCGCGCTGCGCTCGACGTAACGCGTCGGCCGGCGAAAACCACGTTCCATCGTGGACCTCGACGGCATCGGCAGAAGGGATTTGATCGCCCGGCGCACGCGCGAGAAAGAAGTGCGTGTCGAAACGTATCCGTTGCGACGGCGGCGTGATCCAATTCGAATAGTGGACGAGTTGCGTCGCATCGAGCGCAAGTTCGTTTTCCGCGAGTAAGTTTGGAAACGGAACCTTCGCGATCATGCGCACGCGCAACCCGCTCACGAGGCGCTCATCGAGCGTGGTGTGCGGTCCTCGTGGATCGCGCACCACGAACAAGATGCCGGCCTCTTCGAGCAGTTCACGCAGCGCTGCGACGACAACCGCCGGCGGCGCACTGCCCGCCGTTCCGTGCACGCGCGCGAGCATTGCCGGCTCCGCATCGCTGGGCTCGACGGCGCCTCCGGGGAAGACGTACGCACCCGGCATGAAACGGCTGTTGTTGCTGCGACGCGTGAGATAAACGGCGAGCCCATGCCGTCCATCACGCACGAGCATCACCGTTGCAGCCGGGCGAGGAACTTCGGGTGCCGGAGCAGCGTTGTGCACGTATGAGCGTGCGTTTCGTCGCTTGCGCGACAGCGGCCCTGTTTCTGACAAGCGCTGCCGGCGGTTTCGCGCAGCAAGCGACACCTGCGCCTGCACCGACGCCTTTTTCGACGGTAACGCCCGCCGTCTCGACTCCCGCTCCGTCCCCGACTCCTGTCAATCTGCCGACCTTGCCGTCGACGACGCACGTCGACCCATATACACGAGCTGCGATCGACTTGCTCACGGGTGCGGTAAATCGAGCGATTTCGAATCTGGGCAATACGGCCTCCGGGCGCGTTTCGTACTTCAAACGCTTCGAACTTCAGATTCAAACGAGCGCCGGCTCGTATCGCGAAGTTCACCTCCATCAAGGCACGATCATCGATCCACGTGGAGAAACGCTCACGACCGGGCAGCACGTCGACGTGAGTGGTGTCGCTCAATCCGACGGCTCGCTCAATGCCAACGTCATAACCGTACACTAAGCGGCGCCATCCGAGCCAGCCGGCAGAGGGCCCTGCTGGGACGATCTTCGGCTCGGAGCAACTTCAGACGGGACCGGCTACGACCGGTCCCGTAGTTTTGCGCGTGAGCGTTCTGCGGTGACGAAAGCCTCTTTGCGTCGCTTAGAGGCCGCTGCGGTGTTCCTGGCGGCGTTTGCGGCGGCGGCGCTCGTCATCAAGTATAAAACGGGAGTCGAAGCGTTCCTCTCCTCAATCGGACTCGGCGCATATCCGCTTGCGATTGTGCTGTTCGCAATCGTCGCCGCCGCACCGTTCTCGGTCACCGATGCGCTGGCCGTGATGAACGGCGTAATCTTCGGGCCGCTGAGGGGCTCGATTGTGAACGCGATCGGACTCGTGCTTGCCGCCTTCGGAGGTTACGCGCTCGCACGCCGAACGTCGCATCTTTTGGAACTCGAAAAGAACATCGGCCGCTTGCCGGCATGGGTTCGACGCTTTCGCGTCGGTTCGCCGCCTTTTTTGTTGACCTTGCGCGTGATTCCGGGGTTCGGCGGCACGCTTGCGACCCAGATTGCGGCGGCGGTACGGGTACCCATTTTCGTTCACGTGTGGACGATGTGTGCCATCGCAGTTCCCTTCTGCACCCTTCTTGCCATTTTCGGTGACCGCATGTCGGCGAGCGTGCACGCGTACTACCAAGCGCACGCGCCCCACGTCCACGTTCACATGCACATGCCCAAGGGCTTTCACGATTTCTTCCACCGCCCGCGACATAAGCAGACGCGGCCGTGACCGTCACGCTCGTCGAAGACGCGGCCGCGCTGTCGGCATTGTGCCGGCGTATTGAGGACGCCGAGCGGATAGCGCTGGACACCGAGTTTCACAACGAACGTTCGTACGCGGCGCGCTTGATGGTGGTGCAGCTTGTCGTCGGCGACGAAGTGGCACTCATCGACCCGTTGCAAATCCCCGATCTGCAGCCGCTTGCGGCGGTTCTTGCTCCGAAGATCGTCGTCGGTCATGCCTTACAGAGCGATTTGAAAATTTTTGCCGACCGCTTCGGTCGGCTTCCTTCGGCAGCCTTCGATACGCAGTTGGCCGCGGCGTTTTGCGGCTATGGCATGTCGATCTCGCTTGGGGACCTCGTGCACGACATCGCCGGCATCCGCCTGCGCAAGTCACATACGGTGAGCGATTGGGGAACGCGACCGTTGACGCCCGGCCAGATCGAGTACCTCGTCGACGACGTGCGCTTCCTCTTTGCACTGCAGGATCGGCTTACCGAACGCCTGCGAGCCACAGGCCGGTACGACTGGTTCGAAGCGGATGCGCAGCCGCTCGTCGATCTCGAGCGTTATCGGACCGATCCCGAGCGGCTCTACCTTCGCATTGCCGGCGCGATGCGCATGAACCGCCGCGAACTCGGCATTCTGCGTGAGCTTGCGTTGCTGCGTGATGAATTGGCACGCGAGCGTAACGTGCCGCTCAAATACATCATTCCCGATGATGTGATGCCGGCAATCGTTGCCTTGCGCCCGAAGCAGCGCGATGATCTGTCGCAGTTGCGCCGGCTCGAAGCCGGCGCTCGCAAGGCGTTCGGTGACCGAATCGTCGCTGCCGTCGGGGCTGGTCTTGCGCTCGATGACGCGCAGTTGCCGCACAAACCGCCGCGTACGGGAGGCGCCGACCGCGAAGCGATCGTCGCATGCCTCGCCGTGCTCGTCAACGCCATCGCGACCGAGAACGACCTGCCGCCGGCACTGCTTGTAACGCGCGGCGCGCTCGAGCGCGTCGCGCGTGAGTCGCCCTCGACGGCAGACGAGGTGGCCCGTACGCTCGCCGTGAGCGACTGGCGCGAGCAATTGATCGCGCAGCCCCTCTTTGCGCTGCTGTGCGGCGAGATCGCGCTGTCGATAACGGGCACAAGCCGCGGAACGCCGCGTGTCGCGCGCGTTGCGGGTAACGGCACGCAGCCAACCGGGGGCGCGCTTACGTCATAGCGAACCGCAACCGTATAATGGCGGATCAAGCTGACAGTTTCGGAGCACGCACGACGCTTGCGGTGGGAGAGCGTTCGTACACAATATTCGATCTAGGCGCACTCGAACGTGCCGGCTTCGAAAACGTCCCGCGACTCCCGTTCAGTTTAAAGATTCTGCTCGAAAATCTCGTTCGCCACGAAGATGGCCGCAGCGTCATGAAGGATCACGTCGCGGCGCTCGCGCAGTGGTCGCCGGCGGGCGGCATACAGACCGAGATCGCGTACCGCCCGGCCCGCGTGCTGCTGCAGGACTTCACCGGCGTGCCGTGTGTCGTCGATCTCGCGGCGATGCGCGATGCGATGGCGGAGCTCGGCGGCGATCCCAAGCGCATCAATCCGCTGCAGCCGGTGGAACTGGTGATCGATCATTCGGTTCAGGTCGATCGCTTCGGCACCGAAACGTCGTTCGAGGAAAACGCGAAGCTCGAATTCGAACGCAATCGCGAACGTTATGCGTTCCTCAAATGGGGCCAAGTCGCACTCGACAACTTTCGCGCGGTTCCCCCCGATACCGGCATCGTGCATCAGGTCAACATTGAGTTTCTCTCGCGCGTCGTCTTCGGTGCCGGCGGCGCCGGTGTGTCCGCCGACGACGCCGGCATGGCGGTTGCGTGTCCCGACACGGTCGTGGGCACCGACTCGCATACGACGATGGCGAACGGGCTCGGGGTGCTCGCGTGGGGTGTCGGCGGCATCGAAGCCGAGGCTGCGATGCTCGGGCAGCCGGTTACGATGCTCGTCCCCGACGTCATCGGCGTTCGTATCGTCGGGAAGCTTTCCGAAGGCGTGACGTCGACCGATCTCGTGCTCACGATTACCGAGATGTTGCGCAAGAAAGGCGTCGTCGGAAAGTTCGTCGAGTTCTTCGGCGTCGGGCTCTCCAACTTGAGCGTCGCGGACCGCGTGACGATCGGCAACATGTCGCCGGAGTACGGTTCGACCGTTGCGATTTTCCCGATCGACCACCAAACGCTGACGTATCTCGAATTAACGGGACGCCGTCCCGAGCACATCGCGCTCGTGGAGGCATACGCGCGCGCGCAGGGACTGTTCCGCAGCGACGATTCGCTCGACCCGCTCTTTACCGACGTCGTAGAACTCGACCTCGCGACCGTCGTTCCGAATCTGGCTGGTCCGCGGCGTCCGCAGGACCGGGTTGCGCTCTCCGACGTGAAGAGCACGTTCGCTGCACTCCTCAATCAGTGGCACCACACGCGAACGCGCGCGGGCCACGAGCAGTCCTCGGGCGACGAGGCAGTTGCGGCGCTCGAAGGCGAGGGCGGCGGTGGTACCGCGGTTGCAGCGCGTCCCGAAACCGAACTCTCCGACGGCGCCGTGGTGATTGCCGCGATTACATCGTGCACCAATACGTCCAATCCGGCCGTCATGATCGGCGCCGGGCTCGTCGCGAAGAAGGCCTTCGAACGGGGCCTGACGCGCAAGCCGTGGGTGAAGACAAGCCTCGCGCCCGGCTCCAAAGTCGTTACCGATTATCTCACAAAAGCCGGGCTGCAGCCGTATCTCGACGCGCTCGGTTTCAACCTCGTCGGCTACGGTTGCACGACCTGCATCGGCAACAGCGGCCCACTTCCCGAAGACGTTGCTCAGCAGGTCGCCGAGCACGATATGATCGTCGCCGCGGTGCTCTCGGGAAATCGGAACTTCGAAGGACGCATTCATCCGCAGGTACGGGCCAACTATCTCGCTTCGCCGCCGCTAGTGGTTGCCTATGCGCTTGCGGGGCGTATGGACGTCGATCTCGTGAACGAACCGCTCGGTTTGGATCGGGCCGGCGAGCCGGTGATGCTGCGGGACCTGTGGCCGACGAGCGCGGAAGTCGATGCGACGATCGCCGCTTGCGTGAGCGAAGCGGCCTTTCGCGCGCGTTACGCCGACGTTTTCACGGGTGAAGACAACTGGCGTTCGCTCGAAGTCGCGAGCAGCGAACGCTATGCGTGGGACCCGGAGAGCGAGTACGTCAAGAAGCCGCCATATTTCGAGGGAATGCCGGTCGAACCGCAACCGCCGGGCGACATCCACGGTGCTCGCGTCCTCGCGCTGCTCGGCGACAGCGTGACGACCGATCACATTTCGCCGGCGGGCGCCATAGCGAAGAACAGCCCGGCGGCCGCCTATCTCCTCGAGCGCGGCATCGAACCGGCCGACTTCAACTCCTACGGCGCACGGCGGGGCAACCACGAGGTGATGGTGCGCGGAACCTTCGCAAACGTGCGCTTGCGCAATGCGCTCGTTTCCGGCGTGGAAGGGGGCGTGACGCGTTATTTACCCGACGGAACACTGATGTCGATTTTCGGCGCAGCGATGCGGTACAAACGCGACGACACGCCGGTAATCGTAATCGGCGGCAAAGAGTATGGCTCCGGTTCTTCGCGGGATTGGGCGGCGAAAGGGCCGATGCTGCTCGGCGTACGCGCCGTCCTTGCTGAATCGTTCGAGCGCATTCATCGCAGCAATCTGATCGGCATGGGAATTCTGCCGCTCGAATTTCTGTCCGGCCAGTCTCCCGAGTCGCTGGTGCTTACCGGCGAGGAATTCTTCGATATCGAAGGCTTTGGGGATCGGATCGTGCCGCGCAGCACGCTCCGCGTGAAGGCGACGCACGGCGCCGACGCCGCACGAACTCAAACCTTTGAGGTGCAAGTTCGCATCGACACGCCCGATGAAGCCGATTACTTCCGCCACGGCGGAATTCTCCAGTACGTCTTGCGCCAGCTCAAGAGCGCATGACTAAGCCCCCGTCCCACGCTGTCGGGCGCCGGGTAAGTCCTAGGGGCGCGGAGTTGCGGCTGGGGTGAACGTCGGATTCGGCGCGCCGCTGGCCAGCGTCGTCGGCAATATGCTTGGCAAGGCTGAAGCACTCGGCGAAGGAGACGGTGATGCAGGCTGGACGGCGGTTGCCCCCTGAACCGGTGACTGGACTGCACTGGCCGCAAGGGCGACGGCGAGCAGTCCGAAACCCATCATCAGCCCAAAAACACGTTTTCTCATGTCGCTTTCGTACCGCAGCCGGCGGGATGCTAACCATGCTCGCGCGTCAGTTTGGACGGCGGCGTTTGGGTGAGAAGACTATCATATGTTCGAAAGCCGGATGCCGGAGACGTTCCTAGCACAGCTGCCCGAAGCGCTGCGCGGCGTCGATTTTCCCGCGAGCCGCGATGACATCGTGGAGATGGCGCAGATGAATGCCGCTGAACCGACGCTCATCGACCGCCTCAAGGATCTTCCCGAGCGAGACTACGACAACGTGAGCGCCGTGCTCGAGGAGATCGGCGCGAGCTAACCCACGTATGCTCGCCGGTCACTCCATCGCCGCGCTGTTTTCATTCGAAGGGCCCGATCGCTATGCGGCGGTCGGCGGTTTGGGTACGCGCGAGACGTCGTTTGCGCGTGCGCTCGGCGAAGCGGACATCGACACGACCTTGTTTTTCGTCGGCGACCCGTCGCTGCCGCCCGTCGAAGCCTTTGCGCGCAACGTCACACTGCGGCGCTGGTGCCAATGGATCTCGCGGTACCATCCGCGCGACGTCTACGATGGCGAATTCGAGAAGGTCCACGACTATTCCGGGAGCGTGCCGCGCTTCGTCGCGGAGTCGATCATCGCGCCCGCCGCCGCGCGCGGTGAACGCGTCCTCGTGATCGCCGAAGAATGGCAGACGGTGCGCTCGGCGATCGCGCTCGACGCGCTTCTGCGCGCCGGAAACCTGCGATCCGCCGCGACGATCCTTTGGAATGCGAACAACACGTACGGTTTCGACCGGATCGATTGGGCCGTGCTGCGACGCGCCGCGACCATCGTCACCGTCAGCAAGTACATGAAGTTCGAGCTGGCGGCCCACGGCGTGCCCGCGCTCGTCGTGCCCAACGGCATCCATGCGGAATTGCTGACGGGCCCGGCGCGCGACCAAGTCGCGGCCTTCGGCGAGGCGCTGCGTGGACGGCCGGCGCTCGTCAAAGTCGGACGCTTCGACCCCGATAAGAACTGGCTTCAAGCGATCGACGCCGTCGCCGAGCTGCGTGCTGCGGGTCTCGCGCCGCAACTGATCGTGCGCGGCGGCAAAGAGTCCTACGGCGAGGCTGTCTTTGCGCGCGCGCGTGAGCGCGGGCTGCGGGTGGCCGGCGTCGAGGCCGACGGAGAAGACGCCGGTGCGGTGGCGGCTGCCATCGCGTCGACCGAGGCCGAAATCGTTCACCTCGACGCGTTCTTGCCCGAAACGACCCTGTTCGCTTTGTATGCCGCCTGCGATGCCGTGCTTGCCAATAGCGGCAAGGAGCCGTTCGGCCTGGTCGGGCTCGAGGTGATGGCCGCGGGGGGAATCGCGGTGTGCGGAGCCACGGGAGAAGAGTACGCCGAGCCCTTCGTCAATGCGATCGTCTGCGATACCGATGACGGCCGGGAACTCGCGCAGTATCTGCGCGATGCCTACGACGACCCGGCACTGCGGGAGCGCATGCGCCGGGCCGGCCGTGCGACGGCTGCGCGTTACGTTTGGCAGAACGTCCTCGAAACGCTCGCGCATAAGGTCGAGTACGCGTCGGGGCGTCCCGATGAGGCAGAGGAGCCTACGGCTTCTGCGGTACCGTTGCGGAGCGCCGGTTCTCAAGCTCGCGCCTGAAGTTGCCGATGCACCTTCGGATCGGCGCAGCAGCCGCCCAACCGGAGGAACGTTGGAATCGTCCGAACGCACGACCTTTATTGCCCGCGCGGGAGCGGTGGCCGCCGCAGCCGGGCGGCTGGGAATAACGCTTCGCAAATCGCCACGCGCCTTCGAGATAATCGCCGAAGCAGCAGGCAACCGGATTACCTTTCCGATCGTAAGCGACGCGCAAGACTGGCGCGAGACAAGTGCTGAAGAAGCGTTCTACGTGATGCTTCTCGACGCGCACGAATGGGCGCTGGCTCGACTCGACGATGCCATGATCGCGACGCTTCCGAGCGTCGAGCAAGACGAAGTCCCCGCGATGCGCCGTGAGGAAGCGAGCGCTCTGCAGCGGCTCCAAGCGCTTGCGACCCTACTCGGCGGCGAAGATCGCCTCTCGGACCTCTTTAATGCTGCCGGTCTCTCCCCGGTCACGGTAAGCGCTTAGCTTTTCGCTTTTGCTTGTATTCGCCGCGACGTTCCGCGAACTCAGCGGCCGATGTGATAGGCGGCCGTAATATACGGCAAAAAGCCGGTGTTGCGATCGGCGAGCGTGCCGCCGGCATCGAACCTCGTCGCGTAGTTGATGTAACGCAGACCGTAACCGAACTCGATCGGTCCGCGAATCGTGCGCGCACGCACTTGCAGCTCGACTTGTGCGCCCGTTTCGCCGCGTGCGCGCGTGCGTTCGAAACGGAACGGTGAACCGAAGTTGATGATGCCGTGCATCACCGGCTCGAGATCGATGAGGAACCGGACGGCGTTCGGATCGCGAGCCAATCCAAAACCGAGCTCATAGCGAGTACCGACGACGCGTGATGTATTTACCGCGCTGAGAGGCCGTATGCGCGATCCCACCTCGACATCGTAGCGCGTCGCTTGGTTGTAAATCAGTTCGCCGATGCCCAGATTTACGCGATCTCCGGGCAGATAACCGCGGACGACCGCATCGAAGAACGCGATGTGCGTAGAAAGCCGCACCGGGCCATCGACCTCATCGATGTTCGGTGATCCCGGCAGGCCTTCGGCGTAAATCTCCGCTGCGCCGACACGTCCGCGTACGTGCAAAATCGGAATCGGCAGCGGCGGCAAAGTTGCGCGCAGTCCGCTTTCGACGTGCCGTCCCAGTAACGGCGCAAGCGATACGCCGAGCGAAGCATCGTCTGCGCGAGCCGAGCCGGCCGCCGAGAAGTTCAGCAAGACCATGATAAAAGGGGCCCCGTAGAACCTCATCATGGCCACGGCTTCGACACACGCGTGATGGAACCCCGACCGAAACCGAACCCACTAGGACTAGGAGCTTGTCGGGCTTTGCCCGGCGAGCGACGACGCGCAGATCGGCCGAAGGCCGAACGCAACAGATTCGACGAAGTCGAATCCCTAGAGCAAGAGCGTCAGCTCGAGTTACAGACCCGCGCGTCCGAACAGCACGCGTACGTCGAGAACGAATCCCGGTAAAGCAGGGTGCGTCAGCTTCTCGCCCGGTCCCACGATGGTGCGGCCGGCCGCTTCGTGAATCTCGATTTCTTTGCGCAGCGGTTCGACGACCATAATCGCGTCGCTGCCTGAGGCAAGGTAGATACGAATCTTATCGTCGAGATCTGATCGCCGATCGTCCGACGACAGTATCTCGAACGCGACGGTGGGCGCGGCAAGCGGCACCTCGACCTCCTCGCGTGGTGCGTCGGCGGCTAGAACGTCGAACGAGAGGTATGCGACGTCCGGTATTAGCGGACGCGTAGCCCCCATGGGCGGCGTCACGCGAAAACGCCATTCCGTGCCGGCGCGCCCGCGCGGTTCCCGCTCGAGCCATCCGAGCAGTGCGCTCGCAATCAATGCCTGCAGGCTCGCGTGCGAATACGTCGGGCTCATCTTCTGGAGCGCGCGGCCGCGCACCCATTCGGTTTCCGGTTGCGTCTCTGGCAGGACAATTTCGTGTAGCGACATCTCACGCAATCCTATCACGCCGTTGCGTCTTGCGCGCAAGCTTTGAGGTTAGGCGCTCTCCCTGCGGCTAGTTTGGCGGCGAAGGCCTCCTTGAGTATCACAGTGCCGTCCGCGAGACCGGCGGTCATTGACCGACGGTATCACTGCACGATGCTTTAAACCTCGACGAGCGTTTCGATTCGCTGTGCGATCTCGCCGATGAGGTGGTCGGCTTCGTCGTTCGTGCGGCCTTCGGCGTAGACGTTCACCGAAGGGTCGGAGGCGTCCGGCAGCACGAGGAACCAGCCGCCGTCGACCGCGATGCGGACGCCGTCGAAGAGCTCGACGTCGGCTCCTTGGTACTCGTCGAGCACCGAGCGCATCACTTCGCCCTTACGTTCCCACGGGCAGGCGATGACGCGGTGCCGGAAATACCAGGCGGGCAGCATATCGTTGAGTTCGTGCAGCCGCCGCCCCTCGGCGGCAAGTAATTCGAGGACTTTGACGATCGCGTAGAGCGCGTCGAAGGCCGGCTGGAACTCAGGAAAGATCGGCTCTTGTTTGAAGCCGCTGCCGTATGCAAGGCTGTTGCGCTCCGTGGCGGCGAGCGCCATCATCGAGCGCCGGTCGCTCTTGGTGCGCGTGACCCGGCCGCCGACCGAGGCGACGAGGTCTTCGATGATGTGCGGCGTCGTGATCGGCATAGCGATCGTGGCACCCGGTCGTGCGCGGCAGACCATCAGCGCGATCAGAGCGAGGAGACGGTTGCCCGCGATAACGCGACCTTGATCGTCGACGAGCGCGAACGACTCACCATCGTGATCGACGAGCACCCCGAGGTCAGCGCCGAGCGTGAGCGTGACGGTACGCAGCTGGTTGATGTACCGTTCGCGATCGGTACGGAACGTGCGGGCCTTGGCCTCGTCGTAGTAGGCATCGAGCGCGACGATGTCTACGCCGAAGTTTGCGAGCACGCGCGGCAGCACGAGCGACGCGTTACCGTAGCCGTAGTCGACGATGACCTTGAAGTGCGACTGCGGCAGCGCACGCGGACGCAGCGCCGCAATCATCTCACTTGTATACAGTTCGAGCGTCCGTGCCGGAAACGAAAGCGTCCCGACTTCGTCCATGCCCGTGCGTCGAAAGTCTTCGCGGAAGAAAAGATTTTCGATCTTGCGTTCGCTCGGCTTGTCGACGTTGATGCCGCTCGAATCCATGACTTCGATCAATACGGCATTGGAATCGCCGGGGTCGACGCGGGTGTGCACGCCGCCGCTGCCGCCCATGCGAGTCGCATAGCGCGCGAGCGGCAAGGGTAGGGCGCGCAGATCCTCGACGTTGATGCCGACGGACAAGAGGCCCGAGATCACGCAGCGGTTGAGAACGCGTGCGGCCGGATGCGCGTCGCGGCTCGTCATCACGGTTTCCCCGGGTTTGAGTGACGAGCCGAGCGCCTGTCCGAGTTTGAGCGCGAACTCGGGGGTCAGTTCGACGTTGGCGAGCCCGCTGACGCCGATTGCGCCGAACAACGAACCCGGCCATTTGATCCCGTAGATCAGCGACATCGAAACGATCGATCCTGAGCTGACCGACTTGTCGGGCCAGAGCTTCAGGTTGGGACGTACGACCGCACCGGAGCCGAGGGTGCAGCCGCTACCGACGACGGCGCCTTCGCCGACGGTTACATGGTCCTTGATGATGTTGTGGTCGGCTATCGTGCAGCCCGATGCAGTCGTCGACTCGCCGACGTAGCCGTCGTTCCATAGGATGGTGCGCTCGATGCGGGCGTGGCGAGCGACGATCGTGTTGCTGCCGACGATCGTATCGGGACCGACGACTGCGTCCGCTTCTACCGTCACGTTGCGGCCGAGCACGACGGGCGCGCTCAGACGCGCCTGCGGATCGATCCGACAGCCTTCGCCGAGCCAAACCCCGGGCTCGCTTTGCGTACCGGGTATCGTGATATGCACGTTCCCGGAGAGCGCATCGTAGTTTGCCTGCTGATACTGCTGCAGGTTTCCGATATCGGTCCAATAGTCGCTTGCGATGAAGCCGGAGACCAATTTGCCTTCGTGCAGCATGCGCGGAAAAATGTCACGCGAAAAATCGTATGACTTGCCGCGCTGCATATATTCGAGCACGGTTGGACTGAGCACGTAGATGCCGGTGTTGATCGTATCGGAGAAAATCTCACCCCACGACGGTTTTTCGAGAAAACGCGTGATGCGCCGCTCGTCGTCCATGATGACGACCCCGAACTCGAGGGGATTCGTCACCCGTTGCAAGGTGATCGTCGCGTCGGCCCCGCTGCGGCGATGATCGTCCAGGAGCGCTCGGAGATCGAGATCGGTTAGCGCGTCGCCCGAAATCACGAGGAACGGCTCATCGCCCAGTTGATCGGCGGCGAGTTTAACGGCCCCGGCGGTTCCGAGCGGCGTGTCTTCGACGACGTACGACAGCGCGACGCCGAACGCGGAGCCGTCGCCAAAGTAGCTTTCGACTTCGTCTGCGAGATAGTGTAAGGTCGCGATGACGTCCGTGATGCCGTGGCGGCGGAGAAGATCGAGGATGTGCTCCATCACCGGCTTATTGGCTACGGGTGCCAGAGGCTTCGGCGTTCGCGACGTGAGCGGGCGCAGGCGCGACCCTTCGCCGCCGGCCATTACGAGGGCTTTCACGTCGGGGACCCTCCCTTCACGCGTTCGCGAACGTCGCGGGCCAGCGCCGCCATGCGCGGATCGGTCGCGATGCCGGCGAGGTCGAGCGCGTTCTTGCGGCGCCAATTCGGGTACTCGCCGTGCGTTCCCGGCAAATTGATCTGCGCGAGTTCGCCGAGCGCATCGTCGAGCTGCACGAGCACGAGACGTGCCGGAGTCGCGGCAAGGTAGCAATACGCTGCGCGTACGAGCGGTACGTAGAGCGACGCATCGACGGCCGGCACATCGAGCGAACGGTGAAGTACTTCATACGTTGCGCCGTCGAGGTCGTCGTGGCCGCGCAGTGCGTCCAGGAGCTTCCTCACCTCGCCGCGGCGTATCTCCCGTGCGCGGTGTTTATGTTCGGTCGTCATGATGCCGATGCGTTCGCGCGTGTCCAAGTCACACCCAAGTACCCAGCCCGTAAGCGTTGGGAGATCGTGCGTCGTCGCGGTGGCGAGTGCGAGTGGTGGGTATGCGGACGGCGTTTTGAAGTGGAGATCGGTGTCGCGTTCGAAGAGCAATAGGCGATAGGACAGGATACGCGCGCGCTCCATGCGTGCGCGAAACCCGTCGGGCACGGTACCGAGGTCTTCGCCGACGATCAGACAACGCGCGCGCTCGCTTTGTGATGCGGCGATCGTGAGCAACGCTTCGAACGGGTAATCGACGTAAACGCCTTGGCTGGCCGCCTTCCCGCGCGGGATGCGAAAGAGGCGCAGCAGCGCCATCGCGTGATCGAGGCGGAGCGCTCCGGCATGCGCCATGCCGGCGGCGAGTAGCTCCGCGAAGGCCGCACCCCCGTCGCGCAGCATCGCCTGGGGATCGGGCGGCGCCAAGCCCCAGTTCTGGCCGAGCGGCCCGAGCGCATCGGGCGGGGCGCCCACCGTTTCGTCGAGCACGTAAGCACTGCGGTCGCTCCACACGTCGGCGCCCTCGACGTCGACCCCGACGGCAACGTCGAGATAGAGCCCGATCGCAAGTGCCTGTGCTTCCGCAGCGGCTTGCGCCAGTTGTTCGCCCGCCAACCATTGTAGGTATTTGAAGTAGTCGATGCGTCGACGCGTCTGGGCGGCGAAGGCCCGCACGCTCGCGCTTTCGGGGTCGTGAAAAGCTTGCGGCCAGCAGGTCCATCCGTGCGCGTGGCTGCCTTCACACGCGAAACGTTCACGTAGCGTTTGGTAGAGCGCGAAACGTTCGAGCCGCGTGCCGCCGCGCTCGATGAAGGCGCGGAACGCATCGCTCCGCGCTGACCCCACCGCACCAAATATCTCGTAACAGGCTTCCAGTGCCGACCACTTAACGCGCGCCACGCGCGTATACGCGACCTCCGGCGCGGCGCGCAGGGCCGCGAGCGTTTCGGCGAGCGGTGAGGATGCGATGCGACCGCGCAATGCCGCCGCCGCCGGAATATCCGCTATGAATTCAGCCGTTGCTGCGACGTCGATGTACAGGGGGTTGAGGAAATAGCGGCTCGTCGGCGCGTACGGGCTCGCCGACTCCGGTTCGCAATAGTGGAGTGCGTGCAACGGGCTCAGGCCCACGACGTCTGCTCCGGCACTCACCGCATAGCGCACGAATGCGCGCAGATCGCCGAAGTCCCCGACGCCCCAATTGCGCTCCGAGCGCAGCGCGTACAGATTGAGCGCGAACCCCCAAGCCCGGCCCGCGTGGAGCGCGGGCGGTAGGTACGCGCGCGGCCACGGCTTCACGCAGCGACGTTCGACCTCGATCGCAAGACGACCAGAGACCGCGCGTGCAGTAAGTGCGTCCCTTGAAAGTCGAGTGACGAACTTCCGGTTCGCGCCGGATCGAGCGCTGTGTCGAGCATGAGATCCCAGCCCCCTACACGCGGCGGCAGCACAATCTCCAGATCGAAATCGTGCGCGTTGAGATACATCAACACGAACGTGTCGTCTCCGTTGCGATGCTCACTGCCGAATAACAAGCCGAGCGCGCGCCGGCGACCATCGAACCAATCGCCCTCGCTCATCTCGCCGCCGTCCGGCCGCAGCCATGTTATATCTTTTCCGGAGCCGTTGGGCAGCCAAGCGCCGCTGAAATAGGTTTCCCGACGGAACGCATCACAGGTACGGCGCAGCGCGAGCACGCTCGTGACGAAATCGTGGAATGAGGGATCGGCCGGGGACGACCAGTCGAGCCACGTCAAGGGCGAATCTTGGCAGTATGCATTGTTGTTGCCGGCCTGCGACTTGCCCAGTTCGTCGCCCCCCAGGAGCATCGGTACGCCTTGCGAGAGGATCAAGGTCGCCGCGATGTTTCGGCGCTGGCGCGCGCGCAGCGCTCGGACGGCCGGGTCATCCGTCGGTCCTTCGACGCCGCAGTTCCAACTGTAGTTGTCGTCGGTGCCGTCGCGGTTGTCTTCACCGTTTGCCTGATTGTGTTTTTCGTTATACGCGAGCAGATCGGTCATGGTGAAGCCGTCATGCGCGGTCACGAAGTTGATCGATGCTCGAACGCGGCGGCCGCCGCGTTCGAAGATTTCACTCGACCCTGTCAAGCGCGACGCAAGTTCGGGCACGAGTCCGTCATGACCGCGCCAAAAGCGGCGAACGAAGTCGCGGTACTTGTCGTTCCACTCCGACCACCCGGCTGGGAAGTTGCCGAGCTGATAGCCGCCTTGGCCCAGGTCCCAAGGCTCGGCGATGAGCTTGACGCGTGCCAACACCGGGTCTTGCAGGACCGTCGCAAAGAACGTGCCGTGCGGATTGAAACCGTGCGCTTCGCGCGCGAGCGATGGTGCGAGATCGAAACGGAAGCCGTCGACGTGCATCTCCTGTACCCAGTAGCGTAACGAATCCATGACGAGTTGTAAGACACGCGGATGCTCGACGCGTAGCGTACTGCCGGTCCCGGTCGAATCGTCGTAATAGCGCGGATCGGCGGCTAGGCGATAGTACGAAACATTGTCGATCCCTTTGAAAGACAACGTCGGACCCGCCTGATTCCCTTCGGCGGTGTGGTTGTACACGACGTCGAGCAGCACTTCGATGCTCGCTTCGTGAAACTGCTTGACCATCGTCTTGAACTCGTGAACGGATTCGGTCGAGAGATAGGGTTGATGCGGCGCAAAGAAGCCGATCGAATTGTAGCCCCAGTAGTTGCGCAGCCGTTTTTCGATCAGAAACCGGTCGTCGACGAAGGCCGCAACCGGCAGCAGTTCGACGGCGGTGATTCCCAAGCGCCGAAGATACTCGAGGACCGGCGGCGACGATAGCGCAAGAAACGTGCCCCGCATCGGCGGCGGCACCCCGGGAAACTGCATCGTGAAACCGCGAACGTGCAGCTCGTAGATGACCGTGTCGCGCCAGGGCGTGTTCGGCGTGCGGTCGTCGCCCCACGTGAACGCAGTATCGACGACGACGGCTTTGGGCATTCCTGAGGCGTTGTCGCGGCGGTCGAACGACAGATCACCGCGCGGCGCGCCTAAGCGATAACCGAAATGGGCATCGCTCCAGCGGAGCCCTCCCGAAAGTTGTTTCGCGTACGGGTCGATCAGCAGCTTGTGAGGGTTGAAGCGGTGTCCGCGTGCCGGATCGTACGGTCCAAAGACGCGGTAACCGTACCGCAAACCGGGCCGCGCGTCGGGGACGTAACCGTGCCACACGCCGCTAGTGTAACGCGGCAGCGGTAGGCGATACAGTTCGCGGCGGCCGCGTTGATCGAAGAGACACAGTTCGACCCGCTCGGCGTGCTCGGAAAACAACGCAAAATTAACACCTTTTCCGTCCCATGTTGCGCCGCGCGGATAGGGCGCGCCGATATCGATGACCGGGCCACGAACGCCGATCATCGCGTCACGGCTGCGCTAGCTGCGCGCTGAAGCGCGTACGAACGCTGCCAGAAGCGTTGCCAGCGCGTCCTTCCCCCGCACGGGATCGAGCATTGATTCCAAGGTCGGCAGATATGGCGCCTCATCGCTTAGACCATACAGGAGGCTACGCGACCAGCGTCCCTCGATGCCGGCCGGGAGATAGAAGGCGGCTTCGGTCGTTCGCACGGCGTTGAACGCTTGTGCGGCTTTGGCTGCATCGCCCGATGCGACTGCTTCGTCGACTTTGGTATCGAGCGTTTGCGCGCGCGACTCGAAGTCTTCGAGCGCGGGCAGCAGACCGCGAACGACTTCCCGGCGGCGCGGAGTCGCGTCGATCAAGGAGAACGATTTGAGCCGTTCACGCAGCGCGTCGGCCAGCGGCGTCAGCTGGAGGTTCGGCGCCGCGGCGTCGGCGAGCCGCATCGTCACCAGGCTCGTGTAGCGCGCCGCTGCCGCCGCGCGATGCATGCCGGGATCGAAGATATTGAGGCTTTCGAGATCGTCGTACGCCGAATGATAGGTCCCGAATGGGCCGGCGAAGCCGGCGCCAAGCGCGGGTAGATTTTCGTGGTAGACGAACGGTTCGTGATCGCTGCCGCCGCCGACGGGTTCGACCGTGCGTTTTGGGTCTTGAGCGGACCAATATGCGTCGAGTGAGGGGCCGTTCGGTGCGGCGACGTCGCTTGCGACCGCACGCGCAAGCGAGGCCAGCTCGGGCGTTGCGTAGAGTCCGAACTGCGGGCCGAAAGCGACTTCATCGGTGTTGACGTACGCGATCATCCCCGCGCGCAGTTCGGCATCGTGCTGCTCGACCCAAATGTCGGAGCCGAAAAGATTTAGCTCCTCACCATCCCACGAGCCGATCACAATCGTGTGACGCGGCTTCCAGCCCGCGCGTTCAGCCTTGCCGTATGCCTCGGCAAGTTGGATGAGATCGACGGTTCCGCTGATCGGATCGACGGCGCCGTACGTCCACGCGTCACGGTGGCCGCCGACCACGACCATGCGCGACGGGTCGGTCCCCGGTAAAGTCGCAATCACGTCCCAAATCGGACCGAACGAGCGCTTCGAATGTAACACGAAGCGTGCGTGGGACGTGCCGCCGAGGTGCAGCGGAAGCGGAAAACCTCCGTGCCAGCCGTCGGGTGCGAGCGGGCCGCCCATCGTCGCGATCAATTGCTGGGCGACCTCTCCGGTGACGGGCATTTCGGGAATCGACGGCAGCGCGATCGCGGAAAACGGCTTATGCGGCGCGCCGGGCACGGGTACGCCGATTGCGGTCGGATCGCCCGGATCGTTGGTAAACGTCATCGTGTTGCGCAGCGACGCGCTCATCGGTCGCCACGGCCCCTGCGGATACGGATCGCCTTTGAAGTAACCGCCGTCCATCGGGTCGGCGAAGATCAACGTTGCAGCCGCGCCGTGTTTCGCGCTTTCGAAAGCTTTCTGGGTCAACGCGCCTTTTCCGATGCGCGCGACGATGATTGCGCCGTGCACGTCGACGCCGAGCTTGGCCAACGTGGCGAAATCTTCAGGCCGTGCGTAATTCGCATAAACGAGCGGGCCGGTCACGTCGCCGTCGTTGCTGTAGCCGGAATAGGGAATGCCGATCGCTCTGTGATCGTACGAGAAGCGGTCGCCCGGAACGGCTGCTTCATGCAGCTCCAGATCGTGCACGGAGGGTTCCAGGAGTTGTAGGCGCTGTTCGGTCGGCACGGCGATCGGAACCGTGTATGTGACAAGATTCGCCGTCCAACCGGCTTTTGCGAGCGCATCGCGGACATAGAGCGCCGTGCGGTAGTCGGCCGGGGTTCCCATGCGGTGGACCTGCGAGGCAAGCGCCGTCTCATGGCGCAGCGCCGCGGCTTCGGATGGCGAGGCAAGCACCGTCTGTTCCGCCTGCCGTTCGGCAGCCATGTCGGATGCGAGGAAGCCACGCAGCGCCGGTTCGTCGGCGCGCGCACGCGAACCGATGCCGGCGCCGACGATGAGCCCGCACGCGGCAAAAACCGCAGCGCGAAAGAAGGCATTTCGAGAGCCCATGCGCCGCAAGTTAGGGGCGGAAGCCCGCCGTCCTGCGCAGTGTGATGGCGATCGCAGCGAGCACGAGCGCACCGCCGGCAATCGCCGCGGGCCCGAGCGCTTCCCCGAAGAGTGCGGCCGCGAGCAAGCCGGCAATTACGGGTTCGAGCAACGTCGAGAGCGCGATCGTGCTCGGGGAGAAGTCGCGCAGCGCAGCATTGAGGGCAGTGTGGCCGAGCAGTTGCGAGACCAGTGCCATCGCGAGGATGCCGAGCCACGCATCGACGGCCGTCAGCCGCGGAGCAGGTTCGTGTGCGGCGACGGCCCCGAGCACGAGGGCGAGCGCCGCCCAACTATACGTTCGTGCGACGATCTGCTGCGTAGCGAGCGGTTGGGCGTGGCGGGCGCCTGAGTCGCGGACAATCAGCAGATATGTTCCGAGCGCGATGCTGCCGAGCAGCGCGAGCGCGTCGCCGACGAGCGCTCGTCCCGGAATCGGCGCCGGAGTTACGGAGTGATGCAGCACGATCAGCGCGCCGCCGGAAAAAGCGAGCCCGAGTGAGGTGAAGAAGCTTCGTGCGGGCGCTCGGCGTTCGCGAACCACCTCATACAATTCCGTCCACAGCGGCGTCGTCGTGACGAGTAGAGTTGAAATCGCGACCGAGGTGTAGAGCAGCGATGCAATCCATGCGGCAAAGTGCACCGCGAGGGCGAAGCCTGCGATGCCAAGCGCGAATTCGCGTCGCGCCGAGATTTTCTGCAAGACTCCGGCGAACGCAAGCATCGCGAGGGCCGCGATCCCCAAGCGCAACGCGGAGACCGCGAGCGGTCCCGCGCCTGCGAGCGCAAAGCGCGCAAAAATCGCCGCCGCGCCGATCGCGAGCTGCGCGCCGAGGAGTCGAACGTACGGCAAGCCGCCCGTACCGTTGCCTGTACTGCGCGCATAGGCCTCCGGCGACCCCGGCGTGACTCGACGCTCACTCATTGACAGCCCGCGTCGCGACTCGTATGGTAGTAGCATCCTCGCGGGAGTTCGCGTCGTACGAACTGAGAGGGCGATGTTGTCGCCGACCGCCGAACCTGATCCGGCTCGTACCGGCGTAGGGAGAGCGGTCGCGACGGAACTGGAGTTCGAAAAACATGTCCGCGACCATCGAAGCACTTGGCAAGAAGGGCAACGACCGCCGCCCGGTTCACCAGCGTAGCGCCGCGAACCGCACGTACGCGGTTGGCAGCGATCCGTCGATTCGCGTTCCGCTGCGCGAGATAACGCTCACCAACGGCGCGTCGCACGTGCTCTATGACACGAGCGGCCCGTACGGCGATCCCGATGTCGCAACCGACGTACGGCGCGGCCTCGAAACGCTGCGTTCGGCGTGGATTGCACAGCGCGACGATACCCTCGAACTCGACCGGCCTTCGTCGCTCTATCGTATAGGGCGCGACGCGATGCCCGAACTCGATGCGATCCGCTTCGCTGCGGCGCGCCCTCCGCGGCGCGCGAAACCGGGACGCAACGTGACGCAGATGCACTATGCGCGGCGAGGCGAGATCACGCCCGAAATGGAGTTCGTGGCTCTCCGTGAGGGGCTTGCGCCCGAATTGGTGCGCGACGAGATCGCACGCGGGCGCGCGGTCCTGCCGACCAATGTCAACCATCCCGAACTCGAACCCGCGATCATCGGGCGCAATTTCCTCGTGAAGATCAATGCCAATATCGGCAATTCAGCGGTCACCTCGACCATCGAAGAAGAAGTCGAGAAGATGACCTGGGCGACGAAATGGGGCGCCGACACGGTCATGGACCTCTCGACCGGCAAGAACATCCATGAGACGCGCGAGTGGATTCTGCGCAACTCGCCGGTGCCGATCGGGACGGTTCCGATCTACCAGGCACTTGAAAAGGTCAACGGCAAAGCAGAAGAGCTGACGTGGGAACTCTTCCGCGATACGCTCGTCGAACAGGCCGAGCAGGGCGTCGACTACTTCACGATTCACGCGGGCGTGCTCTTGCGCTACGTTCCGCTAACGGCAAAGCGCATCACGGGCATCGTTTCGCGCGGCGGCTCGATCCTTGCGAAATGGTGTCTCGCGCACCATGCGGAGAACTTCCTCTACACGCACTTCGAAGATATCTGTGAGATCATGAAGGCGTACGATGTGACGTTCTCACTCGGCGATGGCCTGCGGCCGGGTTGCCTCGCCGATGCCAACGATGAAGCGCAGTTCGGCGAACTCGACACGCTCGGCGACTTGACGCAGATCGCGTGGAAGCACGACGTGCAGACGATGATCGAAGGCCCCGGCCACGTGCCGATACACCTCATCAAAGAGAACATGGACCGCCAACTGGCCGTTTGTAACGAAGCGCCCTTCTACACGCTCGGGCCGCTGACGACCGACATCGCGCCGGGTTACGATCACATCACGAGCGCCATCGGCGCGGCAATGATCGGTTGGTACGGCACGGCAATGCTCTGCTACGTGACGCCCAAAGAACATCTCGGCTTACCGGACAAGCAGGACGTCAAGGACGGCGTAATCGCGTATAAAATCGCGGCCCACGCTGCCGACGTCGCCAAGGGCCATCCGCATGCGCGCCATTGGGACGACGTGCTCTCGCAGGCCCGCTTCGAGTTCCGCTGGGAGGATCAATTTAATCTCTCGCTCGATCCCGAAACCGCGCGCGCCTTTCACGACGAAACGCTACCCGCCGAAGGTGCGAAGGTCGCCCACTTCTGTTCGATGTGCGGCCCCCACTTCTGTTCGATGAAGATCACGCAGGAAGTGCGCGAGTACGCCGAGCGCGGGATGGCGGATAAGTCGGCCGAATTCGTAGAACGCGGCGCCGAGGTCTACGTCGCGGCGCCGTAGCGTACGCGTCGCCTCTCTTAAGCAACCAGAGGCCGTTCTTCGTGGTCTGCAACTATGGTATGGCGCAAGACGCGGCTCCGATAGCAATCTATTACGAACATCCGGCATGGTTTGAGCGCCTGTTCGCGGCGCTGGAGCGGCGCGGTCTTCGGTACGTCAAAATACTCGTGCCCGAGCATGTGATGGATCCGTCCGGGCGGCCGCTCGAAGAGGGCACCCTCGCCTTCAATCGCATGAGCGCGTCGGCGTACACCCGTGGTCACGCCGACACGCTCGCTTATACGGCTGATCTGCTGGCCGATCTCGAGTTACGCGGCACTCCGATCATCAACGGAACGCGTGCCTACGCGTTCGAAACCTCCAAAGCGAAGCAACTCGCACTCTTGGCGTCGCTTGGGCTGCCCTTTCCGAAGTCACGCGTGATCCATCGTGCGGATCAGGTGGGGCATGCGGCGCGTGAACTGCATTTTCCACTCGTGTTCAAACCGAACATCGGCGGCCGCGGAGCCGGCGTCGTGCGCTTCGACGACCTTCAAACCTTGTGTGACGCGGCGGCGGGCGGAGCGCTTGACTTCGGTATGGATTCGGTGGCGTTGTTGCAGGAATACGCGCCCAAGCGCGACGACAAGATCACGCGTGTCGAGATACTGGGCGGCAAATTCTTGTATGCCATCGACGTGAGAACGAGCGCCGAGACCTTCGACCTCTGTCCGGCCGACGTTTGCGCCCTACCCGCGGATCACAATGACGGCGAACCGGATGCCCGCGCTGTGACGGTCACGGCGACCAAGGTCGAGCCGCCGGCCGACGCGATCGCGGACGTCGAACTGATCTGCCGGTCAGCCGGTATAGAGGTCGGCGGCGTGGAGTTTCTCATCGACGACCGTGACGGGCGCCGTCTTTACTACGACATCAACGCGCTCTCGAATTTCGTTGCGCATCCACTCGAGACGATCGGTTTCGATCCTTGGGAGCGGCTCGCCGACTGGCTCGAAAGCCGTGTTCGCGCGCGCGGTTTGGCGCACGCTTGATGCGGTTCGGGTATTGGATGCCGGTTTTCGGCGGGTGGTTACGTAACATCGAAGACGAGCAAATGAGCGCGACGTGGGACTACGTATCGCGCTTGGCGCGCCGCAGCGAGCAGATCGGCTACGATCTCTCGCTCGTTGCCGAGCTCAATATGAACGACATCAAGGGGACGGGAGCGCCGTCGCTCGATGCTTGGTCGACGGCGGCCGCGCTGACCGCAGTCACCGAGACGCTCGAGTTGATGGTGGCGGTGCGACCAAGCTTTCACCTTCCGGCGCTCCTGGCTAAAGCGGCAGCGAACATCGACCACATCGGCGGCGGTAATCGGTTGTCGCTCAACGTCGTCTCATCGTGGTGGAGAGATGAGGCAGCGATGTACGGCGTCGGCTTCGACCAGCACGATGATCGCTATGCGCGCACGAGCGAGTGGCTCGACGTCGTCGACGGCGTTTGGTCGCAACCGAGCTTCTCGTATTCGGGAAAGTACTACACGGTCGAAAACACGGCGCTGGTGCCGAAGCCGTTGAGCAAGCCGCGCCCGCTCGTCTATGCGGGCGGAGAGTCCGAAGCCGCGAAGGAGTTGATTGCCGGCAAGTGCGATGCGTACGTCATGCACGGTGATGCGCCGGAGCGCGTCAGGGAAAAAATTGCCGATATGCGCGCGCGCCGCGAGCGCATGAATCTGCCGCCGATGCAGTTCGGAGTAGCGGGCTTCACGGTCGTGCGTGATACAGACGAGCAAGCGCAACGCGAAGTGTCACGCATCACCGACGTGGGCGCGAGTGCGGCCGGCTTCGCGAATTTTCAGCAGTGGCTCTCCGGCACGCAGCTCGATACGTCGCTTGCAACGCAGGAATATAGCGTTTCCAATCGCGGATTGCGTAGTGGTCTCGTGGGTACGCCGGAAACCGTCGCCGCCCGAGTCGCTGCATTTGAGGCCGTCGGCGTCGATTTGTTACTGTTGCAGTCTAGTCCCCAGCTGGAGGAGATGGAACGCTTCGCCGAGGCGGTGATCGCACCGTTGCACGGTAGCGTCGCGCGCAACCAGTCTTAACCCCGACGGCCCTTTAACGTAAGGATGCAACTATGCTACGATCGCAAGAAGTTGAGCTTCTCCTAACGACGTCACGACGTCGCTGATTCCGGACGGTAACTGCCGAAGCTCCACAGGTAGCCTTCGAGATCCTGAGCGCCGTATCCGCGACCGCCGTAGTCCGGACTCTCCAGCTCCCGGATGATTTTCGCTCCTGCGGCACGAGCGCGCTCGTAATGCGCGTCGACGTCCTCATCGCGATCGAGAACGATGTACACGCCGCCGGTCGCGCCGCCGAGTTGTTTTGGCGTGTGGGCCGGCCACGTCATGTCCTCGCTCATGGAGCCGAGCATGATGAAGTTCGGGCCGAGCTTCAGCTGCGCGTGATCGATTTTTCCGCCGGCGCCTTCGTAAACCGCATGTTTCTCAAATCCGAAAGCGTCGCAGAGAAACCTGATGGCGCCCGGCGCGTCGTCATACCGAAAGCTCGGGATGATCGCGCGGGCTGTAATCGTCTGAGTATTCATGCCCGCTATTATAACCGCCGCCGGGGCCACGGTCTAGCGGCCGTTTACGTTTGTAACGCTTCGCGCGCTTTGATCGCTTGAAGCGGGTCGAACTGCGGATTGAGCGTGAGCGCGCGTTCGAGATATGCCCGTGCTAAAGCGCGTTGACCGGCGGCGCGGGCGATCATGCCCGCGTGGTAGAACAGCCGCGGGTCCTGCGTACCAAGCCGCAGGGCCGCCTTCATTGCGGCCTGCGCCTCGCGGATTTTTCCCGCTTTGAGAGCCGTCCAAGCCAGGGCATCCGCGCCCAGAATGTCGTGGCGAACCCCGTATTCGCGCTTCGCGTCCAAGTACGCTTCTTGCGCCTTGATGTCATGGTCGGCATAAAACATTGCAAGTTGGCGATTATACATAACACCGTTGAGCCTACTGAGATGTCCGATCAGCTCGACGAGCCCATATTGTCGTCGGGCGTCTTCATCGCGGCCGGACAGTTTGTAGACGTCGCCGAGTTCGGACACGAACGTCGGATCGGGCAGAAGACGGACCGCCGCCTCGTAGTTGTTTATCGCTTGCGCGAAGTCGCCGCGTGCAGCCTGCAGCCGGCCGAGCGAAGCCAGCGCCCGGAAGTAGTCGGGATACGTCGTCAAGGCGTCTTCATAGTTGGTTTGGGCAGTGGCGTAGTCGCCGCAGAAAAAAGCCGTGTCGCCGAGCTGCCAATGAAACCAAGCAAGTCGCTCGCGTGAAGGCTCGCTGCGACTAAGCTCAAGCGCGAGCGCTTTCGAAAAGTCACGCTCGGCGCCGGCGTTGTCCCCGTGCAACTGGGCTAACCGGGCCATGCGCGTCGCGACGTTTTCGTTAGCGACGCCGCTGCGATGTTGCATCTGTTTATAGGCCTGCTCGGCCCGCCCATAGTCGCCCAACTCGGCAAGTGCGTCGCCGAGCATCGCATACGGCGTGCCCGTATAATCGAGCCGTGCGAGCTGCCGTGCGTGATCGCGCGCCGGCCCAAATTCGTGCGATGCGAATTCCGCGAGTGCGAGTGTGGTGAGCCCATCCGTATTTCGCACCGCCGGCACGGCGTCGAGCGACGCCTGCGCCGCGTGCAGCGCTAGACCGAGATCCTCGAGCGCACCTGTCTCGCGCAGCCGTTGCAGATACAGCCCCGCAAGTTTGGAGTAGACGTCGGCATCGCCGGGATCGCGCTGTATCCTGCGTTCGAGAAAAGCGATGAGTTCGCGCGACTGCGCGGCTTCATCGGAAGCAGACGGCACCGTAAGGAGCAGCGCGGGCGAAGTGGGGTGCCATGCTGCCCATAGCTCGCTCGACCGGTTAGCCCCTATCACGAGGCACGAGAGCAACAAGAAAACGCCGACGCGAAGGCCGAGCGAATGCTTCAATTTGAGTAGGACCGTCATGGATATCCACCTGCTGTCACGTTCGCGCATCGGCACGGATGCAAGAAGGACCGGGACTCGCGTGCGCCGCCCCGACCTTACGGCGGGACGGCGCACGCGAGGCTCTACTGCATCATGTTGGACGGCTCGTGGCCGGGCGGATACGGTTGGTTCGGATCGGCGACGAACGGAAAGACGTTGCGAAAGGGCTGCTCGTCGTGTAGCACGTTGTCGGTCAGTCGCACGCCGTTGTTGATGAGCGTGAATGTTTCGGTGGTGACGTCGTCCTGTAGGCGGCGGCCGCCGTTGTTAAGAAAACCTCCGCCTGCATTTGTGCCGCCGCCCGGTCCAGAGTTCCGCACTTTCACGTTGAGCCGTAAAAAGTCGCCATGCACTTGGACCAGATTGAGAATTTTTGCGATGTGGGCGTTGTCGGTCGCAAGCGCTTTAAGCGACGCGATGATCGCCGGGCGGAATGTTCCGCGCGCGTCTTCCGTCGTGTTCGAAGTCCCGAACTGATTTTTCAGTGGCGGCGGAATCAGCACGTTATTCGCAAAGGGAACACCTTCGCGATCCACCGTTTGGACGTCTCCGGAACCGAAAATTTCACCATTTTGGCGCAGCGTTTGATTGCGTTGACGCTGGGTCACCGTGTCGATGGCGATCACATCGCTTCTGCCCTTCAACATGGTCACCGGCACCTCGATTGCCGTAATCAAGGTGTTAAAACCGGCGTACGTGTTGCGTCCGCCCCGCCGACCGAGTAGTGACTTGTCGGGATGTCCCGGGTGCATGACCGACGACGCAACGAAGAGATTGGCGCCCGTATCGTCTAGGAAGAATGGGTCGTCCATGACGCCGGCAAAGAAACGGACTCCGGTCGCCGAATCCGTCGTGATAATCGGTGGGTTCGCATCGGGGGTCTGCACCGCGACGGTCGTCGGTGCCGTGAACCGGTGACCGCCCGGCAGTAGGATGGTCGCGGTTTGTGACGTCAGGTGACCGAGTCCCGGCGAATAGTACACGTCGATGTACTTACGCGGGGTGGCATCATCGCCGCTCGCAAACTCCCAACGGTAGCGCTGGTTCGGATCGAAGATTCCCATCCCAAAGTGCTCGCTCGAAACGATGAAGCCTTGCGTGCTCATGATGAGTACGATTTTGGAGTTGTCGTTCGGGTCGAGAAAAGCATAGTGGTCGGCAATATTGGCGCCGCGATCTTGTGTCGTGAGCGGCGAGTCGATGTGGTTGGAGGCCACCGTCGGGACGGCCGGCAGTAACCAAACGCCGAGGGCGGCGCCGAGCGTGAGCGCGCCGAATATCGGCTTCGCGTATCGAGTGAAAATCATAGCCTCTCCTAGAATCCAGCAAGCTCGCGGGCTTCGAACTCCTTTATGGACCATAAGCTGGGCGCCGACCCGTAAGCCGGCTTACATTTCCGAGGATGTCGTCGCCTATTCCGGTTATCCGATGGCAAGCTCGTCGATTGCCGTCAACGCGTCGGCCACACGAGCGTGCAGAGAATGGGCCACGTTGATCGCGATCTGTGGCGCGCTGCCAAGCAATGCGGTAATGTCGACAGCTCGCGCCCAGCAGAGAAGCGTGGGCCCCACGCACGTAGCGGTCACCTGATGACGTGGTTGGGGACCAGGCATAAGTGAGACTTCCCCGGTAAATCGGCCGCTGGGCAACGTCTCACCGGCGTGTCTCACTCCAACGTTGGAATATCCGAGCTGCACTTCGCCGCAAAGGATTAGAAAAACGCGAGTCGATGCGCTCTTGCGACTATACAACATCGCGGCGCCCGGAAGGCGAGCTATGCGAAAAGCGCCGGCGCAATTGTCGATAAGCGAGCTTCTGACGCCGTAAAAGAAGTCGTTCTCCCGTAACGCAGGAAGCAGTTCGGCCGGAACCCTGCTTCCAAAGCAGACCTCTTCGAAGCTCGGCCTAAGAGTTTCCGCCATGGTACCAATCGTATCTCGTCACGAACGAGATGTCGGTAAGACACGTTACCCATGCGCGCTGCGCTGAGCCGCTACATCGGAAGCAACCGTCGCTTATGAAGCGTCGACTTCGGCTTTGGGAAGGGTGATGTGCTGGCCGTCGTTCTTTATGCGACCGGCGCGCACGAGGTTCGCCATCTCGAGCGATACCGTCTCGCGTGTGCTGCCGATAAGTGATGCGATGTCGGTGTGCGTGAGCCGCACGTCGAGCGCGATTCCGTCGGTTTTCTCGATGCCATGCTCGCCCGCGAGCCGGACAAACACGTGCATTATTCGATCCGATACGTTGGCATACGCCAAGTCTTCCATCGTCGCCGATGCATCCCCGAGACGGTCGCTGAGCACTTTTGCCACGTTGAGCGCGAGGGTCGGGTCACTCGTGAGCAATGCAAACAGATCGTCGGCTTTTGAGGTACAGACAAGGGTCTCTTCCATGCAGATGGCAACCGTCGTGCGCGTCGTTTGCGCGAACATCGCTTCCTCGCCGAAAACGTCGCCCGCGCCTAGCACGGCGATCGTCACTTCTTTTCCGTCGGCAGTAAGGCGCGCGATTCTCACCTTCCCGCGCTTGACCAAATAAACGAGCCGCGTCGAATCGCCTTGATCGAACACCATCCCGCGTTTGGGAAAAAGCGTCATCTTGAAGAGATGTTGACAGTTCTCGATCAGTTCGAAGTTGGCGTCAAGGAACAGTCGGTTATGTTGCAGATACCAGACCTTGTTCTCGCTCTCCATGATGCAATGGCTAGTTTGCATGGCTGCTGCAGTCCTCTTCAATCACAAACCTTCGGCCCGTTTGCGGCTGCTCGGGACGCCGCAAGGGTCAAGGAGCCGACCGGAGACTGAGGGGAGCCGATGCTCAAGAAGCTACGGCAGGTCGGCGTGCGTTACGGCTCCCTGCCGACAGTGCCTCTCCGAGTGCCCAGATCGAAGCGCCAAGCAGCGTAATGTCCTTGAAGAGAAATTGCCCGAGCATCGCGGATACGTCGAACCCACCCGGCGTGCTGACGATGAAGCTGAGCGTCCCGAGGAATACGATAACGGCCATCGCGCTTCCGAGCGCTGAGAGCCGAGCGGAGAACATTCGAGCAGCGATCAGTAAGCCCGCCACGATCTCGTACGTGCCGAGGACGTTCGACGTTCCCTGAATGCCGAAAACGCTGTTCATCCACGCGAAAAACGGGCTATGCGTCACGAGCGGCTGGATCGCCATGGCTTCGCCCGGCGTGAATTTTAGGAAGCCGATCACGACTAAAATGAAGACGATCCCAAAGCGTGCGACAATGCTTCCGATATGCATGGTACGCTGGCCCGTCTGTTCGGAAAACATCGAAGCGTAGAGTCCCTCGCTTCTCGGCTGCACTACAGACCCTCTAGCGGTTGCCATCAAAACACCTTCTGCACGATCGTGCGAGCTTCTTGACTAGGGTTTCGAGGATACCACTGCGGTGCCGCGGCGCGGCGTAAGCCAGCATACTGTAGGGCAGCTGACCTTTGAAGATCGGGGGACGCCGATGTGTGAGCGCCGCCCTCGCTTCCTGAGAAACGAAGTCTTTGTAGGGCTCGGTCCCCTGTTTGAGCGTATAGGCGAGAAGCGCGACATGCGTCGTCTCGACGCCGAGGATCGATCCGGCGGCCTTTGCCAGCATGCGATTCTTGAACTTGGGAATGGCCGTAAGGTACGCGGTGGCAGCGCCCCGCTCCACGGTTTGGGCGAACGTCCGAGAAAAAAGTGAAGCGTGTTTGTCGAATCGTGTTATTGTCGCCACGCAGGTTGCAATTCCATGAGCATCGTTGACGCACCGAAGGCGCGCCTCCACGGTAGCGCGAAACCCATCGGGGCGATGTAGCACCGCTTACAACCTTGAGTCGTCGCTCGAGTGCGCTCCGCTACACCGCAACGCAACGTGCCGCTAAGGTGCTTTTACGCTCGAACTCGTGGTGAGAAGGCCGTGTCGCTGAACCACTTACTGCAGGCAAGTGCTGCCGGCGATGATGCTGCGCTCATCCGTTACGTCCGCCTTCATCTCGGCGACGGGAACGAAGCGGCTGGCCGCGCCGAAATCGATAAGGCGTGGGTCGTCGCCCTCAAAGCGCTGTTGCCCGATCCACCGACGGATTATGCCTTCGTTCGCAAGCTCGTCGCCGAACGCGATCTCGCGACGCTCGCGCATCTCTTTTTCTACCTTCACTTTGCCCTCGTTGCCGCCTCGGAGGCATGGATTCACGATGGCACACTCTGAACAATTGCGGCCGGACCTTTGGACGACCGTGAACGAACGATATCCCGGTTCGATGATCCGAAAATCCGACGCCGTAGGGCTCGCAACGCTCGGCGTTCCGCTCGAATGCGCCCGTGTCGCTTTCGTGAGTTCTGCCGGGGTGCAGCCAATCGGTACGCTTCCCTTCGACGTCGCCCATCCGCTTGGCGACTTCAGCTATCGGACCGTGCCCTCGAGCGCGGCGCCGAGCGATCTTGAAATCCACCAACTGAAGTATCCGAGCGCAGGCGCGACGCAGGATCTCAACGTGATCTTCCCGATCGAACGGCTACAGGAACTGGTCGCGGTGGGACGACTCGGTTCTCTCACGCCGCATTTCTTCTCATTCATCGGCTACAACATGGACCCGGCGCGCTTCGAGTACGACTTCGCGGAACGGCTGGCAGTCGCCGTGAACGCGGAGGAGCCTGATGTCGTCTTGCTTGCGCCGGCTTGACCGATTTGCCACCAATCCGTGGCGCTGGTCCAGCGCGCACTCGAACGCCTCGGCACCCCGACCGTCTCGGTTACCGTTGCGCGCGATATCACCGCCGCATCCCGGGCGCCGCGCGCCGTATTCGTGCCCTTCATGATGGGTCATCACTTCGGCGTTCCCGGCAACGCCGGACTACAGCGGGCCATCATCATGGCGGCGCTACGCTTCGTCGCCGAGGCGCGCCACAGCGGCGAGATTCGTGATCTGCCGTATACCTGGAATTTGGCTCGGCGCGGAGCTTATACCGGCGAGTCTTGAAGGATCCCGTCCATTGCGTAAGCGCGCTACCGCGCTCACTCCGCCGACCGCATATACTCAGCCGGTGTCGCAAACGCTTCTAGGCGCGAATCGATGAAACGTCGCCTCTTCTTTTTGGGCGCGCTGGTCACGCTGTCGCTTCTGCCCGCTTCAGCGTTTGCGGCGCCTCCACCGGGTCTCGGACCGGTTCTGGCCGGGCACACGTGGCTCAACGGCCGCCTAACGCGCACGAACCCGGGGAAGCGTTGTTTTGGTTGACGTGTTCACCTTCGAGTGTATCAACTGCGTGCGCGTGACGCCGAACCTGCAGCGCCTCTATCATACCTACGGCCGCCGCGATCTCGAAATCGTCGCCGTTCATACGCCGGAGGTTCCAAGCTATCAAGGCCGGCTCAGTTATCTGCGAGGCCAAATAGGAAAAGCATCGATCGCATGGCCCATCGTGGTCGACAACGACTACCGCATCTGGCAGGCCTACGGCGTGTCCGCGTGGCCGACGCAGTTGCTGTTCGATCGCACGGGCCGGCTGCGTGCAACTATTGTGGGGGATTCTCAGGATGTCGTTCTCGACCGCTCGATCGGCGGCCTCATTCGGCACTAAAGTTCGTCTCGGGTAAGCGGCCTTACCGCCGGAATGAGGCTGTTGCGCGTACTCCTAGGAGTGCGTCTGGGCTTGTCCGACGCGCGACGACGGCGGATCGGCCGAAGGCCGAACGCGAGAGTTGCGCGGAGCGGAGCTCACTGGTGTAGGAGTAATAACGTGAACCAATCGACCGTCGTCCATCGCACCGAAGACATCGAGTGCCTTCTGAAAATCGGACTCGCTCCGATTACAAATAACGCCCCAGCGCTCGAACGACTCGGATTCGAACGCGCCTACCCCTCCGCGAGAAACCAATATGAAGCGTCGATGTACGAGCGCTCGGTCGAGCACGGCTCTCGCGCTACGCCGGACGGGCTGCGTCGCGTGTTGATTTGCGAGCGGGCGTTTCTTCGGGCGGATTCATGAACGATACGGCACGCCCCTTACAGGGACAGGTCGCACTCGTTACCGGATCCGCGTCGGGAGTCGGTGCTGCGATTGCAGTAGCGTTTGCGCGCTCCGGCGCTCGCGTCTGCGTCAACTACGCGTCCAATCGGGCAGGCGCCGAGAAGACTGCGGCCGTCATCGGGGAGATGGAGGGTGAGGCCGTCGTCCTCGAAGCAGATGTCGGTTCGGAGACTGCAGTCGAAGCGATGTTCGCCGCCGCGAAGCGTGCTTACGGAACGCCGACGATCTTGGTGAACAACGCGGGCATCGACGCTCTGGGCAAGCCGATCGCCGATATGTCGCTTGCCGAGTGGGAGGCTGCGATCCGCACGAATCTGACCGGTCCCTTCCTGTGTGCGCGCGCCTTCGTGCGCGGCGTTGCGCAGGCCGGCATGAGCGGCGCAAAGATCATCAACATCAGCTCCGTTCATGAAGAGATTCCGCGCGCCGGCGCATCGGAATATTGCGCGAGCAAAGGCGGCTTGCGAAACCTGACCCGTTGCCTTTCGCTCGAGCTCGCGCCGCAAAAGATCAACGTCAACGCAATCGCTCCCGGCATGATACTCACGCCGATGAACCAAGCCGACCTCGACGATCCCGAAAAACTTAAAGGGCCCTCAGGAGTTCTGGTGGGTCGGGGACAGGTCCAGCCCGCCGCAATGGAATAGGATTGCGTCGGCAAAACGCCCTTCGCTGCGGTAACCGTTTGCGCGTGTTTTGAGTTTTTGAATCTTGCTGTTCAGGCTTTCCGCAGCGGCATTGGTGATCGGCGTCTTGATGTAGGTGATGATGTTCGCAAAGTGCCGCTTGAGCATTGTCGCAACCGCTATGAGCGCCGGCAAGCGAGAACGTATCGCCCAGGCGTACCACCACGCAAAGAACTGACGTGCCCAAGCCTCGCTGCGATACTGCCAAAAGTGCGCGAAGCTCTCTTTGAGGGACCAGGCACGCCCCAGCCGTCGGTATTCGGCTTGCAGGACGGTCAACGCCGCTCGATCTTTTCCTTCCATACGTGCAAAGTTGCGCAGCCACGCATACTTCGTCCCCTTCAATGCCGTCCTGTCCAGCGTACGGTCGCGCATCATCTCACGCCGAGTGAGATCAACGGCCTTGGTAAGATACGCGGTGATGTGAAACTTATCGAAGACGATCTTGTGGGCGGCGTCGGGCACATGGCTCATCGTGGACTCAAAGAACGGCATCCACATATCCATCGCAATCCCCTCGATGCCGGCAAGCTGCTCAGCGGAAAGACCCGCCCAGTAAGCGTCTATGCTCTCGCGCTTGCGACCGCTGCCGATCCAGAGCACCTCACCGCGCTCGAGATCGGAGACGATGGTGAAGTATTTATGGCGCTTCTTGATGGACTTCTCGTCGATGCCGATGAAGCGCACGATACGGGCATCACGGCGCTCACGCCCCCGCTTGACGGCGCGGCTCATGATCGCGTCAATCGTATCCCAACC